>FWPV01002598.1_pt1 | contig 43747 bp, 44 predicted proteins | sample 2228371 | NCBI WGS metagenome assembly FWPV01 (sample SAMEA103939776, study PRJEB20133) | metagenome
TGCGGCAGAGATGCCAACCAACAACAAAGCAAGCAGGTAGCTCATCTAAACCTCACTGCGACTACCGTGATATTGTCTGTTCCACCACGTACCAGAGCCTTGCCAACCCAGCTCTCGAGGGCCGACTGTAAATCACCGGTTATGTTCCACTCTTCCGGGGGTACCAGCCCATAGAGTCCATCGGTAGCCAGAACCAGCACCTCACCGGGCGCAAAATTGACCGCCATGATATCGTGTCGCACATCCGACAACCCCAGCGCTTGTGTCAACATGTGCTTCCAGGGATGGTCTTCGGCCTGGTCGGCGGTCAGTACACCCTGACGCACCTGCTGGGCCACCCAGGAGTGATCCTGGGTCAGCAGGGTCCAGCGCCCCGAGGAGTAGCGGTAGGCGCGGGTATCGCCTACGTGCCCAATAACGGCTTGTCGGTTCCACTCAGTCAGCATGACAGCGGTGAGGGTAGTACCCATACCCTTACGTGAAGGCACCCGTTCACCTTCTTGCACAATCCGCCGCTGGGATAGCTTGAAGGCTTTATCCATGACCAGGTTGAGCCCCACCCCAGGGCGACCCGTGGAGGCATGTTCGGCATAGGACTTGGCCGCAGAGCTAACGCCTTCAATGGCCAGCTTGCTGGCTAGCTCGCCCGCTTCAGCTCCCCCCATGCCATCGGCAACCGCCAGCAAAACCAGATTGCCAGCCGGGGTCGGATGCACTGCAACGCGGTGGAAGTCCTCGTTGTTTCGACGTCGACGACCAATATTGGATTCTGTGGCAATTTCGAGCCGTGCCAGTCGCATGACATCTTATAATACCGTTTGAATGAAGGCAGGCTTGGTTGAATTACTCGAGCTATATGAATACAAGGTAGATGACCTTGTAGAGGGCATTGAACCCAAAGGGGGAATGGCCGGTCTGACCCGTCTGCGCCAAACCCTGATTCAGTCCAACCTGCCCGGCCCACTGGCCAAGAAATTTCGCGACATTGATGCACGTTTCAAAGCCCATCGACCCGGTTACAGAACCACTGTAGACGAGGGCAGCGCCCCCGACCTGGGCATGATCCTGATTGATGAGGAAAGCACCGAGCTGAGCCCCGAGCGCGAAGCACTGGAAAAGCTGGCCGAGGCTGTGTACTGGAGTCGGCTCGAGCGTGACCTCCTGCGTATTGCCAAGTCGCTTAATCACGGCAAGCGCGACGAGTTGCGCATGGCCTATGCCATCCTGCAAAACCTCGAGGCCTACTCCAAAAGCCCTCAGTTCTCCCAGGACTACAACCTCTCACGCTTTACGCTGGCCCACCCCATACCCAGCGTCTCGGATCCCAGGGTACACCTGGAGGATCTGGATATCGCCAAAAATATGCTGATGGAGTTGTTTCGGGAGGCTTTTAGTCTGGCCGAGAGGCTCAAACTACCGCCTGAGGAAACCGTGCCTTACATAAGGCGCTTTGCCCGACGGGTGCTGGAGAGCGAGGGCTCACTCCGCACCAGCATCCAGGGGCCCAGCCTCGAGACCCTGCGCCGGGCGCTCGAGGAAGCTCATCGTCAGAACCTGAGTATTGGAGAAATTCGGGCTTTGGAAGAACGGCTTCACACCGCCGCCGCCGAGGAGCGCCGGATGTCTTTGGTCATGGAGGATGACCGGGGCCGTTTTTCTGCTGCCATCGAACGCCTGACCACTTTGCTTTCCCGCTACCTGCCCAGCCCTCGGGGCGAAGCCAGCTGGCCACAGGTTCCTCAAAAAATCCTGGGTAGCCAGAGTGCCGAGTATGGTCTCCAGACGATTCCCCACGATGCCAAAGCCCTCAATATGCGTCTGATGCCACAACGTTTCTACTTCTGGAACCACGAAATCGGCATCTCGCAGGCAGGTAAGCTCTTTGGCCTGAGTGTGGCCGGGCAGGAGCGGATGATCGAAGAAGATGCGGCCTTCAGCCTCACTCTGCCCGACGCCGAACTGCATATAATCCGCTACCGGGACTACCTGCATCTGCGCCTCGAGCCCCGCGAGGCCGCTACTCTTTCGAGCCTGCTGGCCGAAGGGCGGGTTCTGACCTTTTTGATGTGGCCGGAAAACCACTTTGCCTACCTGCGCCTGCTACGGGCGCTCTCGGCGCGGTTCAAGGGCGAGGTTAACTACGCCCTGTTTAGCCCGGAATCAGCGGGTAAGTATGGCGAAGCCCCCATCGATAACCTCCAGGATTTTGCCCGCAAGGGCCTCGAGGTGGTCAAGGGCCGCATCGAAAAAAACTCGAACTGGACAGCTTATCTAGCAGAAGTAGCCAGGGCACTCCAACTCGAAGGCTATGCCCGGGTCTTAAGGCTCGAGCTCTCCGAATGGCTGGGATTTAGCCCCCCCTCCCGCGATACCCTTGGCGATGAGGTGGGCTCGACCACCGTGGGCGATGGTCCCAGCACGGTGAAAGCAGGTAGTGTGGTACTTTCACTGCGCTATCAGGACGATGCCGTTTACGTCTCTTCGACCGGGCTGGTACCCCGCAAACTTCTCGATTTGATGATCTGGATGACTCCCGAGGGTGGTTTGGTGCTGGCACGGGAAGGGGCACGGGTGGCCCACAGCCTGGTCAGCATCCAGACCCAGAATTGAACCCTAACTAAAGACCTGTCATACCAGATTCGGTTCGTTCGCCGACCGTAGGGGAGACGTTAGTTTCGCCGACTGAAAGGAGAAGCCTGTTTCGCCGACCGGAGGGAGACGTTTTCTTCGCCGAGATGTTTGTTTCGCCGACCGTAGGGAGGGGTGCGAAGCGAGGGGTGGGGAGGGGTGGGGTGTGCTCCAGGATTCAAGTTGCGCCACGCGCGGCGCAATCAGGCCTCTGAAGTTTTTCGGTTTAAGTGACTATTTTTTTGAATCAGGCATAAGACGGCCAGACAAATCTGTACTTGGTTTATGTTTACGATAAAAGCTTGACAATGTATGATTGGTCAACTTATGTGGAGTGTATTGCGGCATGTCGGCTTTCGCTGGTTATTTTTGTCCAACCTGGTGTCGCTGGTTGGTAGTAAGATTCATCGCATCGCATTGCTTTTTGTGGCTTACCAGGAAACCCAGAATGCGGTCTGGGTCTCTCTGATTCTGGGGGCCCAGTTTTTGGCTAGCGCCGTACTGGGACCCCTGTTGGGCCCGCTGGCCGACCGATACGACCGCCGAACCCTGATGGTTCTCTCCGACCTGATCCGGGCCTTACTGGTTGCCTGTATACCACTTTTCGCCATAGGCTCAATGCCCCTCTTGATGGTCATCGCGTTTCTGATGGCTGCTTTTGAGTCGGTACACTATGCAGCCAGCAACAGCGCCATCCCAGAAATGGTGCCCGAGCCGGCCCTCGATAGTGCCAACGGCCTGATGACTTTTGTGGGCCGGTTCGCCGATGTGGCTTTTGTGGCGCTGGCAGGGGTGCTGGTTGCAGGTGTAGGGCCTGCCCCGGCTTTCTGGATTGATGCCACTTCGTACCTGGTCGCAGCCGGGTTCCTGACCTTTCTGCCCCCTCTGCCCGGAAAAGCTGGTAAAGGCAACTACTTTGTCGCTGTCTCCGAGGGACTGCGCCCTCTGTGGCAAAACCCCATCCTCAGCCGAACCATTGGAACCCTGGCCCTGGCCGCTGCTTTTGGCTCGGTAGAGGCGGCCCTGGGAATTGTGTATGCGGTCGGCGCCCTGAAAATTGGGGTGCAGGGGTTTGGGGTACTCGAGGGCCTGATGGCTGGAGGGGCCATCCTGGGCTTGTTTGTGACCATGCCACTGATCAAGCGCACATCGCGCGAAACGGTGTTCTTGCTGGGCTTGGGTACTTGGGGACTGTTCTTAGCTTCAACTGGGCTGTTCCCTTTTCCAGTCTGGGCCGGGGTTGCCATGGTTGCGTTGGGCGTGCTGAACACCATGTTTATCGTGCCAGCCCGCTCGATCATTCAGCTGGCCGCACCCGCTGAGCTACGGGGTCGCATCATGGCCGCATTTGGAGCCACTATGCAGAGTGCGGTTTTGATCGGAACCTTTTTAGCAGGCGTACTAGAGCCTCGCCTGGGCGTGCTAACCGTACTGTACCTCTCTGGTATTGTGGTGTTCTTAACAGTCTTTATTGTGTTTTTGTGGGGGGGCATCCCGCGTCAGTCCGAAGCCAGATAGGGGGTGATGGTGCGGCACGCCTCTTGATGCCATAATGGAGGCTGTTGTGGTGGAGGCATAGATGAACATCCAGAAAATCATGAAAGAGGCCCAGAAGGCCCAGAAGAAAGCTGCTGAAGTGCAAGAACGGCTCGGCACCATGACGGTGGTGGGCACGGCTGGCGGAGGCATGGTCGAGATTACGGCCAATGGACACGGGCAAGTACAGGGTGTGAAGCTAAAGCCAGAAGCCGTAGACAAAGACGACCTCGAGGCCCTGGAAGACCTGTTGCTGGTGGCTATCCAGGACGCCCAAAAGAAGGCCCATGAACTCTCTGAAAAAGAGATGAGCCGTGAGCTGGGCGGCATCGGCAACATGCTGGGGGGTATGTTCTAGCGCTCCGCGCGGTCGAAGGCTGAACGTCAAGGGTTGGTGATGGGCTGATGTTTCAGCCATTGGCGGCCCCGAAGCCGGAGTTAAACCCTAGACCTCAGACCTCCTTATGCGCTACCCCGAGAAACTCCTCAAACTCGTCCGCGCCCTGGCCAGTCTGCCGGGGGTGGGTCCCAAAAGCGCCCAAAAGCTGGGGCTTTTTTTGGTGCAAAACCCCGAGATTTCGGCAGATTTGCTTGGCAGTCTGGAGGCGGCCCAGGCCCTGCACCCCTGCCCGGTGTGCGGCAACCTAGCCGAAGAAGAGCTATGCCCCATTTGTGCCGATTCTGAGCGGGATAAGACAATCATCTGCGTAGTTGAGAGCATCTCCGACCTGATGGCCATTGAGCGCAGTGGTGAGTACAGCGGTCTGTACCACGTTCTGGGCGGGGCTCTGAACCCCCTCGAGGGCATTGGGCCAGAACAGCTCAATCTGGAAAAGCTGTTCTCCCGGCTGGAAAACGTGGTAGAAGTCATACTGGCCACCGGCATGACCGTCGAGGGCGAGGCCACCGCAGGCTATCTGGCCGAGCGTTTAGGCCAGCAACAAATCCGCTCGAGCCGACTGGCCTATGGATTGCCGGTTGGAGGAAGCCTCGAGTACGCCGACGAAGTCACCCTGGCCCGGGCTCTGGAGAATCGCCGGGGCTATCAGTAGCCAGCCTGGCGACAGCGTTTGGACTACTCACCCAAACAACCCTTCCCACGTAACGCTTTGGTGTGCAGTTGGGCAGAACCCCGGCAGAGCCTGTGCTAGGCTAAAACTCGTATGAGTTGGAACGACCAGGGGGGCAGCGCATGAAAATGCTCGAGACCCTCGTACCGCTAGGTATTCGTCAAGCTGTCCTGACCAGTCAGGATGGTCTGGTCATCGAAAGCGCAGGTAAAGAAACGCCGGAACCCGAGCTGCTGGCCGCCGAGCTGGCCAGCCTGGCCAGGGCCAGCCGCACCCTGGCCAGAAGCCTGGGGGGTGATCTACGGCGCTTCACCATCGCCACCGAACATCGCGAGGTGCTGGCGGTGGTTTTCAGTGGCTACTGCCTGGGCGTGGTGGTCGAAAAGGGTGCCGATCGCAAGAGTATCGGCAACGAGCTATCGCGTCTGGCACTGCGCCTGGCTCAGACGATCTAGGAGTGAAGGTATGGTTCAGGAAGTGCTCGGAGAACTACAAGTTACCAGAGGTGTGCTGGCCTCGGCACTGGTAGCCGAGGATGGTTTTGTGGTTGAAAGTCTTCGCACCGACCAGGCCCCCGATGTAGATTTTCTGGGTGGCGCCGCCGCCACGGCTATGGCTTCAGCACGAGCTTTGTCGCAGGAACTGGAGCGCGGTGAGGTGGAGGAGGTCATGGTAGAGTACCCCGAGGGGCCAGTTTTGCTGGTTCCGCTCGAGGACGGATACTTGCTGGTCGTGCTGATGGACTCCATGCAAAGCCTGGGCCGGGTGCGCTTCCAGCTCAAAAAGAGTGTCCCACGCCTCCAGGAGGCTTTATCGTGAGTGAGGTTTCACAAGTACCCGAACTGCGCGTAGATATCGACCGAGAAACCGCCATAGGCAAGTATGCCAATTTCGCCATCTTCTCACATCAGAAAAACGAGTTCTACCTCGACTTTGCTCTGATGCAACCCGGTGGACAACCCAATCAGGTTGTGGCTATTGTCACCAGCAGAGTCATCACCAGCCCTCAGCACGCCAAAGCGCTGCTACGCAGCCTGGCCGAGAACGTCCAGCGCTACGAAGAGACCTACGGCGTCATCCCCGAAGCCCTGGACACCTCCAAAGCCTGACTGATACCATCCTCAGACAGATAGTCCTATCCGTTTTAGACGAATACTAAGCTAACCAGCGAACCCCTAGCCATCACCTGCATCAGGCTACCTGATACAGATTCGGTTAGTTTGCCACCGAACGGCGGCTCAGCCTCGTCCACGCCACGCCCTGGCGTGGCGCAGGGGCGACCGACCGAAGTTATCCCTTTATGGGAGGGCGATACCGCCCCTTGGAAGTTATCCGCGTAGCGGAGGGCGATACCGCCCCTTGGAAGGGAGACGCTTTCTTTGCCGACCGTAGGGATACGCTTGTTTCGCCGAGATGTTTGTTTCGCCGACCGATGGGTGGAGTGCGTAGCGAGACGCTTGTTTCGCCGACTGAAAGGAGGGGTGGGGTGGGGTGGGGTGTGCCCCAGGATTCAAGTTGCGCCGCGCGCAACCAGGACTCGAGATTCTTTGGTTTGAATGACTATCTTTTTGCATCCGGTATTGCTACTCGTAACGCAGGGATACCACTTGTCCTACACTGCCCATGCGGCCCCGATCCTGGCCGTTGACAATGACCCGTACCACCCCGGCATTGCCTGCCCGTACCACCACCGGAAGGGGGTAGCTGAGCTGGGTTCCACTGGAGACCGTGCCTTCGTAGAGCTGGCGCCCTGTGCGGGCATCGGTGATGCGAATCCAGCTGGTTCCCTCGAGCCGCAACACCAGGCCGGCGTTGGGCGTGGGGGTGGCCGGGTTGGCAGGGGGCGTGGTTGCAGGTGGTTCGGAGGTGCTGGGAGCAGGCGCTGGAGGAACGGGGGTCAGGGCGAAGCTCAGGTTGCGGTTGGTTTGCAGGCTGAGCACCTGTTCATATTTTTGATACCCCGATGCCTCGATGCGCAGGGTGCGTTCCCCGGCCTCGACCCTGGCCTCGAGGGGGGCCTGACCCAACAAGAAACCGTCCAGGTAGACCCGGGCACCAGGGGGTTGGGTCGCAATGCGCAGGCTGATCTGCTGAGGGGGTGGGGGGGTGACGGGTGCGGGTGGGGGGGGTGCTGGTGTAGACGTGCTGGGCAGGTTCAGGGCGCGGTACCCCAGCCAGCCCATTGCAGCCAAAAGCAATATGAGTGGAATCAGCCACAACCTGCCTGTGGTGGAAGGGTGTGGTGTAGTTTTGGGACTGGTCAGGCTCGAACCTGCAGGCCCTGTGGACTCGGGGGTGCCAAGGGGGTAGAGGGCCAGCAGCGGGGCGGGGTCGAGACCCAACAACTGGGCATAGCGCCTGAGGTAGCCTCGAGCCAGGGCGGGTTCGGGCAGCTCATCGAAGCGGCAGTCCTCCAGCGCCTCCAGAATGACCCGCCGCACCTTGAGAACCTCCGCCACCTGGGCTATTTCCAGGCCCCTGGCCTCACGGGCTTCTTTCAGCCGTTTCCCCAGCTCACACATTGCACCTTATTCTATGCCACAGATTCGGCCTGCGTATATGGAGTTACATGTGGACCGCCGAAGGCTATGACTGGGCCAGGGCCAGCGCAATTTGCGCAGCCAGGCGGGCGTTTTCCTCCAGCAGGCGAAGGTTGACCTCATCGGTCTGACCCCCGCTCAGCTCGGAGATGCGCCGCAGCAGGAAGGGGGTGAGGGCTTTACCGCCCACCCCAGCGCGGGCCGCCTCCTGGGTGGCCTGTTCGACCCAGCGCTGCACCTGGGTGAAGTCCAGCCCCCTCGAGATGGGATTGAGCACCAGCGAGGCCCCCGGCAATCCCAGCTCCCGAGCGGCCTGGAAAGCCCGGGCGGCCTCGAGGGGCGACTCGACGCGGGCGGGCAGGGGGTAGGGGCTGGTGGGGCTGTGAAAGGCGGGGAGGTGGTTGGTTTTGTAGCCCAGCAGGGCCACACCCAGCGACTCCAGACGCTCGAGGGTGGCGGACAGATCGAGGATGCTCTTGGGGCCAGCCGATACGACCAGGATGGGTGTGCGGGAAAGCTCGAGCAAATCCGCCGATTCGTCGTAGGGATGGGGGTGCACGCCGCCAATTCCACCGGTGGCAAAGACCTGGATGCCTGCCCGATGGGCCAGAAAGGCGGTCGAGGCTACCGTGGTGCCCGCCATCTTGCCCTGGGCGACCAGTGCGCCCAGGTTCCACAGGCTGGCTTTGTCGGCGGTGTCGTCGGCTGCGATGGCCTCCAGTTCGTCATCGCTCAGGCCCACCACCACTTCGCCCTTCAAGATGGCAATGGTGGCGGGGATGGCTCCGGCCTGCCGCACCGTGTCCTCGAGTTTACGGGCCAGCTCGAGGTTCATCGGGCGTGGAAGGCCGTGGGTAATGACGGTGGACTCGAGGGCGACCACCGCCTGGCTGGTTTGCAGGGCCTGAGCGATATCGTGGCGTAAGCGCATGCGAACAGCATAATAGAAGACATAAGGCGCAGTAGAAAGTAGCGCCTTCGCCGGCCTGGTTCTTGTACCAGAGTGTAGCGCCCGGTTTTGTCTGGAAGTCTCTGCTGGGGGAGTTACTCTGGGGCCTTATTTTCCTGGTGGGAATACCCGGTTCCGCCCTGCTCGCTTGGCCGCGTAGAGCTGCTCGTCGGCGGCGGCGAGGAGTTTTTCGTGGTTGGGAAGAGTTGGGTCGCTGCTCACGCCGATGCTCACAGTCACCTTGAGGTGAGGGTGAATACTGCTCCAGTCATGGCTTTCAACACGTTGCCGTACCCGTTCACAGGCAATCAGGGCTCCTAGCAGGTCGGTTTGGGGAAAGACCAGGGCAAACTCTTCCCCGCCATAGCGGGCGGCAAAATCCGCGCCACGGCAACTGGACTCGAGAATCTGTCCAATCAGGCGCAAAACGTCGTCGCCGACCTGGTGCGAGAAAGAGTCGTTGATGCGCTTGAAGTTGTCGATGTCGACCATGGCGATACTGAGGGGAAAGTTATAGCGCTTGGCGGCGGCAAACATGCGCTCGAGGCTTTCTTCCAGGTAACGGCGGTTGTGAAGCCGGGTGAGGGAGTCCTGGCGGGCCAGCCGCTCCAGCTCGTTAGACTGCTGGCGCAGCTTGTCCAGCAGGCGCGATTTTTCGGCATCGGCTTCTTTGAGGTTTTCGATGGCACGGGCCAGCTCCCGGTTGGCGCGGGCCAGCTCGGTGTTGCGCAAGCGCTCAATTTCTGCCTCCTGGCGGGCTTTTTCCACCTGAAACCCGGCCAGCAGGGCTGCCGTTCTTTGGGCTTGTTGCTCCTTGTGCAGCTTACGCTCGATTTCGAGGGCTTGTTTGAGGTGGTGCAGGGCCAGCGCGGGTTTGTGGGTCTGTTCGAACACCCTCGATAGCGCATGGTGGAACTCGAGCAAGGGCTTTTGCGGCCCCAGTTCTTCGGCGATTTTGAGCCCTTTTTGTAGGGCTACGGTAGCGGCATCGGGTTGTTCCAGTTGACTTAGAACCAGACCGGTTTGTAGCAATGCGCTCAGCTCCCCCGGGCGGTTGCCTAGCTCGCGGTGGAGCGTTATGGAGGTCTGGAATAATTCCAGAGCCTGTTCCAGATTGCCCAGCGAAAGATGGGAGAGGCCCAGGTTTTCCAGACAGGTCGCCCGTACCTGCGGGCTGCCCAGCCGTCCGGCAATTTCGAGGGCCTGCTGGTGATAGTCGAGGGCCTCTTTGGTGCGCCCCAGCCGATGAAAAACCACACCCAGGTTGGATAGCGCGTTGGCCTCGCCGTGGAGGTCGCCCAGGGCCTGCTTGATATCCAGGCTTTCGCGGTAAAGCTGTGCTGCGCCAGAATAATCGCCCATCTCGAGGTACACCAGCCCCAGGTTGTTCAGGGTGCCGGATTCGGTCAGCCGATCCCCTACCTCGCGCTTGAGGGCCAAACTACGCAGAAAATACTTGGTGGCCTCCTGGTAGTTGCCCAGGGTGTACTGGATGATGCCTACGCCGTTGAGAGCGTTGGATTCCAGCGCTTTGTACTCGTATTTTCGGCTTTGCTCGAGGGCCTTCAGGTAGTACTCGAGGGCTTTAGGAAAATTGCCCTGGAAGTAGTAGAAGTTGCCCAGGGCGTTGAGGGTGTCCACCTCGCCCCTAACCTCGCCTGCCCTGCGCAGGATGGAAAGGGCTTCCTCGAGGCAACCCTGGGCTGCCGGGAGGTTGCCCTGGCGAAAATGGTAGTCGCCCAGGTTTTTGAGGGCCAGGCCACGCCCTGCCGGATAGGCCGTGTTTTGCGACAGAATGAGCATTTCTTCAACGGTCTCTTTGGCCCGCCGCAGGTCGCTCAGGCGCAGGAACTGGTAGAGTTGATCCAAAAGTCCCAGTTTCTCCGAAAGCGTCTGGGTTTGATTGAGTTGGGCCTCGAGGGCCTGCAGAGTCTGATTCATAGCCCGAAATCTTGGGCTTAATCATACGGTTTCAGAGCGGTTTACACGAATACCTGGTATGGCGGTTTTTGCCATGCGGTGTGCATCTCAGTGCAGCGTGTGCCGCCATGGTGAAAACCGCCGTCAAGAGCCGAAACGAACCTGGTTACGGCGTTTGCGCTTGGCGTCGTAGAGGTACTGGTCGGCAACCATCAGGAGTTTTTCATGGTTGGGGGCGCTGGGGGCGTCGCTGACCCCTATGCTGACCGTGACCACCAGGTCGGGGTGGATGAAACTCCAGTCATAGGCTTCAATGCGCTGACGCAGGCGCTCGCAGGCAGCCGCTGCCTCGGTGACTGGGGTTCGGGGAAACACGATAGCAAACTCCTCCCCTCCGTAGCGGGCAATCAGTTCAACGTCGGGCAGGCTTTCGCGAAAAAGATGGGCGGTGGTTTTGAGCACCTCGTCGCCGGCCTGATGCGAGTAGGTATCGTTGATGGCTTTGAAGTGGTCGAGGTCAATCAGGGCCACGCTGAGCGGCCATTGCTCGGTACGCGATTGTTCAAAGAGCTGGCTCAGGTTTTGCTCGAGGTAGCGGCGGTTGTAGATCTGGGTTAGGGGATCGGTGCGTACCATCTGCTCTAGCTGGGCCAGCAGGTTGCTTTTCTCGAGGTTGGCCTGCTTTAGGGCTTCGTTGGCTGCAACCAGCTCCACGTTTCGCAAGCGCACGATCTCGGCTTGCTGGAGGGCCTGCTCAGCCTGGAAGCGAATCAGGAGGGCCAGGGTTTTACGCTCGAGCTGTTCTCGCAGGTTGGCGGTGGTGAGCTCGTGGTAGAGCCGATGTTGCTGGAGGGCCAGAGCAAACTGGCCCTTGTGCTGCCAAACCTCCGACAAGTAAAGATGCACCTCGGTATGGGCCTTACGATTGCCACTGGCCTGGGCTACTTGAAGTGCTTCCTCGAGGGTACCCTGGGCCATCACGTAGCTGCGCTTTTCCAGCCAGATGCGGCCAATCTGCAGCAGGAGGTCGGCTTCGGTATGGCGGTTGTGCAGGCTGCGCTCTAGTTCCAGCGCCCGCTTGTTGAGTTCCAGTGCGGTGTCGTACTGGCCCAGGGCAAAGTAGGTCAGGGCCAGGTTGCCCAGGGCGCTGGCCTCGATTCGGCGATCCCGTAGCTTTTGCGCGAGTTCCAGGGCCTGCTGGCTGTACTCCAGCGACGACTGGTGGGAGTCCAGCCGGTAGTAGGTGAAGCCCAGGTTGTTGCGCACCACCGCCTCGCGCTGCTGGTTGCCGACCCGGATGCAGATTTCCAGGCCCTTCTGGAAAAGTTCCTGGGCACGGGTCAGCTCCCCTTGCTCCAGGTAGACCGCCCCCAGGTTGCCCAGGGCGGCTCCCTCAGCATCGAGGTTGCCCAGGCTCTGGGCCAGCCCCAGGCTATGCAGGTACAGTTCGGCAGCGCCCTGATAGTCGAAGAGGGAGAAGTAGGTTCCGGCCAGCCCATTGAGGGCGGTAATCTCCTGGTTTCGGTCCCCCAGGGTGTAGGCCAGTTCCAGGGCCTGGTTGTAGTGCTGGATGGCAGCGCGATACTCGCCCAGCATTCGCTGCACATGGCCCAGTAGGTTGAAGGTTCTGGTCTTTAGGGCTTTGTCGGGCTCTAGCGACAACAGATGATTGAGGGTGGCGCGGGCCTCGAGGTACTGCCCCAGCCGGTACTGGCTCTCTCCCAGCAGGCTCAAAACGGGCAGTAGGAGTTTGGCGAGCTGGTGCTCCTGGCAGAGCTGCGCAGCCTGGTTGGCCATATCGAGGGCCTGGGCTGGGTTAATACGCAAGACCTCGGTGCCCAGATCTACCAGGGTTAGCACCCGTTCGGCAACCGTTGGGGTTGCAGAGGAGGTTAGATGGGACGCGGCGTGGTTCACAAAAGCTTCCTAGTGATGTAATGCTAAAGAGTTGCCCAAGGTTGATGCGTAGCGTACTGACCCCCAGGTTAGGGGGTAAACAGGTCACTTGATGTGATATCTGACTTCCTCGAGCGTTAACTGAGCAGTTATTGATGGTTAATTTGCTAAAAGAATGGGTTGCTCAGCCTTTTGAACTGCGCAGGGCGCAAAAGCCTCCAGGGGTTTTTGGTTTTGATATCGGATCCAAAAAGATAGTCATTCAAAACAAAAAAATCCAAAGGCCCGCTTGCGCCGCGTGCGGCGCAACTTGAATCCTGGAGCACACCCCACCCCTCGCTTCGCACCCCTCCCTTCGGTCGGCGAAACAGGCATCTCCGCGAAGAAAGCGTCTCACTTCCAAGGGGCGGTATCGCTCTCCGCTACGCGGATAACTTCGGTCGGTTGCCCCTGCGCCACGCCATGACGTGGTGTGGGCGAGGCTGAACCGTCGTTCGGCGGCAAACTAACCGAATCTGGTATGAGCCAATTTTTTGAAGGCACCGGGCGTTCAAATGGTATCACTGGAGCGATCTGTCAATATTTTGGCCAGCATGGCTCCTACCAGCAAAATCCACATGGTCAGGTAAAAGCCGGCCAGGGCCAGCAGAAAACCGGCGATGGGGCCGTAGATCAGCTCGTACTGGGTGCGGGGTAGCAGCAAGGGAAGCCCAAGGCGTAGCCCTTCCCAGGCCAAGGCTGCCAGCAGAGCAGCGAAAAAAGCCGACAGCACCCGTGGGGTGGGAACCGGAAGCAGCATATAGGTCAGAAAAAAGAGCAGAAGAGCACCCAGGATGGGTACCACTACTTCCACCCCGCCGCGCAGAAAGCTAAAATCGGCGGGCAAGTAGCGCAGCAGAAAACCCAAAGCCAGCCCCAACAGGGACAACAAAATAAGGGCCAGACCCAAAAGCAAAGGAGCCAGTAAACCCGCGATTCGCCCACGCATAACCCTCAACAGATGCAAACCGCGTGCTAGTAGCTGTTGAAGGGCACTGGAATTGCGGTTGACAACCTGGGGTGTGGTCGCACTCGGAGCCGGCGAGGGAGAGACCATTCCAAAAATAATGCCCAGGGCATAGGCCAGGGCGGCGAAAAAATTGCTGCTAGCCCACAGCAAAATCAGCAGGCTGGCAAAGGTGAGGGGGAATGCCCCTCGAGTCAGAAAGTTCACCACCGTTTGAGCGATGTCGGGTTGGGTGGGGAAGAGCAGCACCACCATTTCAATCAGGCGTACCAGCACGGCGTCCCGAAGCTCCTGGTTACCCGAGAGCACAAAGCCAAAGATGCCCGCCAGAAGAATCAGCAACGGCATCAGACTGAAAAGGGCATAGTAAGCCAGAGCGGCCGAAAAAAACGGGATGTGAGAGCGGATATAAAGCCCGTAGACCTGACCGAGAAACTCCCGCATGGGCCTCAGTCACGCACCTGCCCATTGCCCAGGGCCACGAACTTGGTGGTGGTGAGTTCCTTTACCCCCATGGGGCCATAGGCGTGGAGCTTGCTGGTAGAGATGCCAATCTCGGCGCCCAGACCCAGTTGAAACCCATCGTTGAAGCGGGGCGATGCGTTTACCAGCACCAGCGAAGCATCCACCTCACGTAAAAATCGCATGGCGTGGGTATGCTGCTGTGTACATATCACCTCGGTGTGGTGCGAGCCATACTGCTCGATGTGCTTCAGGGCTTCATCCAGCGAATCCACTACCTTGACGGTCAGTATTAGGTCGAGGTACTCGGTGTGCCAGTCTTGCTGGGTGGCGGGTTTGGCCGGAATAAGGGCAAGGGTGCGTTCGTCACCGCGCAGTTCGACCCCAGCCCCTTGCATAACCTGGGCCAGCCTGGGCAAAAATGCCGGGGCGATGGCATGGTGTACCAGAACTTTTTCCAGGCTGTTACAGGTGCTGGGTCGCTGGGCTTTGCCGTTGAGGGCGATTTGCATGGCCATCTCGAGGTCGGCGTTCGCATCCACGAAAAGATGGTTCACGCCCTCGGCATGGGCCAGCACTGGCATTCGGGCTTCGCGCCTGACCAGCTCGATTAGTTCCTTGCCACCCCGTGGAATAATCAGGTCGAGCAAGCCTGCCAGGTGGCACATCTCCTGGATGGCGCTGCGGTCAGTGGTGGGCACCAGCTGGATGGCTTCCCGGGGCAGAGCGGCATCCTCTAAAGCCTCCTGCATAAGGCTGACCAGCGCAGAGTTGGAGTGCCAGGCCTCCTTGCCACCCCGCAACAGGATGGCGTTACCTGCTTTCAGACTGAGGGCGCTGGCCTCCACGGTGGCGTTGGGGCGCGACTCGTAGATGAAGCCGATCACCCCCAGGGGTATGCGCATCCGTCCAACCTGCAGGCCGTTGGGCCGAATCTGCAAGCCCTCGATCTCGCCCACCGGGTCGCTCATCTCGGCCACCTGCTTCAGACCGGTGTGCAGATCTTCCAGCACTTTTTCGCTCAGGCGCAGCCGATCCAGCTTGGCAGGTGTGAGCCCTGCGGCCTGGGCGGCCTCGAGGTCCATGCGGTTGGCCGCGTAGAGGCTTTCTTTCTGAGCCAAAAGCCTTTCTGCCATGGCCCGCAGGGCCTGGTTCTTGGCCCCTGGCGAGGCCGCAGCCAGCGCGCTGGCTGCGGCTTTAGCAGCCATGGCGTAGGTTTTGAGTTCGGTGGTGGCAGTCATTGCAACCTCGAGTTCCGGCATAAAGCTCTGGTTAAGAGTTTACTTCTAAAGCTCCGAAGCTAAAGCAAAGTAATCGCGGTGGATGGCCTCGTCGGTGTTTTTGTATCCCAGCAGAGCCTCGATGTCCTTGGTTTTTTTTCGCTTGATGCGCCTGAGCTCGTCGGCGCTATAGTTGACCAGGCCAATCCCGATCAGCTCGCCCTTCTCGTCCAGACAGCGAACCGCTTCGCCTACCCCGAAGTGTCCGTGCACCTCGAGGATGCCCGCCGGCAGCAGTGAAGCCCCCCCTTGTCGCAAGGCCCGCGCCGCGCCGTTGTCAACCAAAATCTCGCCTTTGGGCTTGGGAAGCTGGTAGAGCCAGAGCTTTCGCCCGCTGTAGCGGCGGCTTCCCCCGGCAAAGAGGGTGCCCACCGGCTCGCCTTTGAGGGCTTCGGTGATGCTCTGGGGCCTTGTTCCCGGTAGCAGCAGGGTAGGGATTCCGGCGGCCTGGGCCTTCTCGGCGGCCAGCAGCTTGCTTCGCATGCCACCGGTGCCGACCTGGTTTGGGCTTTCCCCAGCCATCCGCATCACCCTGGCATCCACCCGCTCTACAAAATGGATGGGCTGGGCCTTTGGGTGGGTGCGGGGGTCTGCGTCGTAGAGGGCCTCTATGTCGGAGAGCAGAATCAGCAGGTCGGCCCCCACCAGCGAGGCAATCAGGGCCGAGAGCTGGTCGTTGTCGCCAAACTTGATTTCGTCCACCATCACCGTATCGTTTTCGTTGATGATCGGGACGATGCCCCACTCGAGCAGGGTTTCCAGGGTCTGGCGGGCGCTCAGGTAGCGGTGGCGGTGGGCCAGGTCTTCGGCAGTGAGCAGGATTTGTGCCACCTTCAGGTCGTACCAGCTAAACGCCTGTTCCCACCAGTACATGAGCGTGGGCTGCCCCACGGCGGCAATGGCCTGCTTACCCGGCATGGTTTTGGGGCGTTCTTTGAAACCCAGTTTGCCCAGGCCGGTTGCCATCGCACCGGAAGAAACCAGCAACACCTCACGCCCCTCGCCCCGCAAAGCCGCAATTTGCGCAGCGATGGCCAACTGATGCTGCCGCCCACCAGGCCCACTGAGTACGGCGCTGCCCACCTTGACGACCAGACGACGGTAAGTTTGTTGATGCAGGACGGAGCGGCCTCCCATAGCTCCTCGTTATCGTAACGCTTCTTGGGCATTTTCTCACTCGGCTCATGCGCTTTACGTGGTGACATAGCAGCATGCGTGCCATTGGGCTGGCTACGTTGTTTTTGGTGGCCTGTAATGCCTCCCCGTCGGTGGATGTTCCGGCTATACCCGCCATCTCGGGTGAGGTCACGATTCAAAAGGTTGAGTGGGGCCAGAGCGTTCTCAAGCCTGAGCTGCGCCTGGTAGCGGGCAAACCGACTCTGCTGCGGGTATACCTCACCGGCGACCGCGAAGGTTTGCCTGTGGGCCTGAAGGGCGAGGTGTTTCGGGGTACCAATCGACTGGGCGAACTGCATTTTACGGGCCCTGCCAGCCTCCCCATCACCATCAACCCTGCCGAGCTAGAGCAAACGTTTCGGGCAACGCTTCCGACGGCCTGGGTAGCAGCGGGCCTCGAGGTGCGACTGCTAGCCGACCCCAGCAACCAGATTGACGAAAGCAACGAGGCCGATAATCGCCAGACCCTGAGACCACCCGTAGGTACGGGTACGGTATTGCCCCTGACCCTGGTGCCGGTGTTGCAGCCGGGTCAGACCGCCCAGCCCGTTTTACCCGGCACAGAGCTGCTTCGGGATATGCTTCCGTTGCGCGATGTGCAAACCGTAACCCGTGCACCTTTCAGCTATGGTGCAACCATTAGCAACGCCAGCAGCGATTGGAGCAGCTTGCTCAGCGCTCTTCGCAGCTTGCGGACCAGCGACGGCAGCAGCCGCTACTACTACGGGGTGGTGCGGGTTGGTTATTCCAGCGGCATAGCCGGGATTGGCTACATTGGCCTTCCGGTCAGCGCGGGCTGGGATTTTAGCGCCTCGGCGGCCCGGGTTATGGCGCATGAGATCGGGCACAACCTGGGCCGGGACCATGCACCGTGCAACGTGGCAGGAGAGCCTAATTACCCTTACAGCGGCGGCTCCATCGGTACCTGGGGCTACAGCTTGGCCAGTGCAGCGCTGAAGAACCCCACCCAGTACAAGGATGTGATGAGCTACTGCACCCCTCAATGGATCTCGGACTACAGCTACGCCGGGATGCAGAGTTTTCTCGAGGCCCTTCCTCCCGCTTCCGAGTCGCAGAGCCTGGCGGCGCCGCAAGAAGTGTTGCTGATTGGTGGGCGTATTCGCGAGGGTCAGGTTCTGCTCAATCCTATTACGAAAATGTGGGCCATACCCGAGCCGCCCCGACCCGGGGCGTATCGCCTGCGGCTGGATGCGTCGGGTGGCCTGGTGGATATCTCGTTCCAGACCGAGCGGGTCGAAGCACCCCATGGCCCTGGGCAGCCCCCCGAGGAATCGGGCTCGGAGGAGCATTTCAGTTTTAGCCTGCCCAACCCCGGCTTGGTACGGGGCCTGGAAATCACCAGCGAGGGGCGTCGGTTGTTTCAGCGGGCTGCTAATGTGCGTCCACAAGGCCTGGGGGCTCCCAATGTGCGTGTGAGCGAGCAGAACCATATGCTGGTTCTTTCCTGGGATAGCCAGACCTACCCCTACGCCACGGTGGCGCATCTGGGCGGGGAGCGAACCACCCTGGGACTGTGGCTTATGGGGGGTGAAGCCAGGCTTTCGATCGAGGGGCTGGCATCAAGGGGAAGGCTCGAGGTAGCCCTCTCCGATGGCGTCAATACCGTTCGGGAGGAGTTTGCCAGGTAGTGTTAGCCAACTAGCTTCTCGAGCTCATCAACCATCTGTGCCAGCACCCCAAACCCCCGCTCTACCGGCTCGGGGCTGAGCATGTCAATGCCGGCAATTTTGAGCGCCTCCAGCGGGTAGACCGAGTCGCCGGCTTTGAGGAAGTCCAGGTAGCGCCGGGCTGCTGGTTCCCCCTGCTCAAGTACGTCTTTGGCCAGGGCGTTGGCAGCAGCGATGCCGGTGGCGTACTGGTAAACGTAAAAGGGGCTGTAGAGGTGTGAGAAGTGCATCCAGCCAGCCCCCAGCCGGTCTTTGTCCAGCTCGACCTCGCCCCCGTAACCTTCGACGAAGAGTTCGGCCAGACGTTCGACCAGGAAAGCGGCGGTGATGGCCCCGCCTTGCTCGATGCGGGTATAGAGCTCGAGCTCAAAGCGGGCCAGGGTGGGCATCACGAACAGATAGCGGTGGAAGTTGGCGAAGGCTTCTTCCAGCACCGCCAGCTTGTACTCGGGGGTTTGGGCCTCGCGCAGCAGCATGGCCCGGACCATGGCCTGATTGAAGTTGGAGGCTACCTCCGCAACAAAGAGGCTGTAGCGAGAATAGACGATGGGCTGCGTGAGGCGGGTAAAGTAGCTGTGCATGGAGTGCCCTAGCTCGTGGGCCAGGGTGCTCTGCGAAAAGATATCGTCCGACCAGCTCATGCAGATGTAGGGAAAGGTGCCCTTGAGCCCGGCCGAAAAGGCTCCGGCCCGCTTCCCCTGGTTTTGTCCCCAGTCCACCCAACGCTCCTCGAACAGACCCCGACGCATGGGCTCTACATACTCTTGCCCCAGAGGCTCCATCCCCCGGCAGATGGTTTCGGCGGCTTCCCAGAAGGTGATTTTGGGGCTCTGCACCAGTGGCGCAGGGGCGTCGTAGATGGGTACATCGTAGCAGCGAAGCTGTCCCTGGGCTTTTTTGCGGATGCGCCAGAAGCGGTGCCAGGTAGGCAGGTGGGCCTGGAAGGTGGCGAGCAGGTTATCGAAGACGACCTTTGGAATGTTGTCGCCGCAGGTGCGGCTCACTGCCAGGGCCATCTCGAGGCTGCTCGGGTAGCCGCGGACTCGGGCTTGAAAAGCGAAGCTTTTGATGCTGCCCTGGAGCGTGGCAGCCAGGGTGTTTTTGAGGGCCAGGTGTCCATCGGCATACGACTCCCAGGCAGCCTTGCGAACCTCGGGGCTAAAGTGAACCAGCAGCTCGCCGATGGAGCTATGCGAGACCTGCAACGACTGGCCCTGATACACTACCGACCTGAACTGCATATCGGCGTTGGTGGCTGCATAGGCCGTCGCGCTGTGCGCGCTCAGCGGGTCGGATGCGGCAGCCAGAACCGTTTCTACCTCGCCGCTGCGCACATGGGGCTTGCGGGCCAAGAGCCCGTCGAAGTAGTGCCGATAAACAGCCAGTTCCGGCTCCTTTTGCATGAAAGCCTCGAGGGTCTCCTGGGGTATGCCCAGAATCTCAGGCTCGAGGTAGGCTCCGGCTGCTGCCAGTTGCGTGACCACCGCACGGGCCTCGCCCAGCATACGGGTGAAGGTAGGGTTGGTGCCGTCGGTCGCGAGTTGCAGCGAGGCATACTGGAACACCTTCATGGCCTCGAGCATCCGCGTCTCGTAGGTTTGCAGGGCTTGCAGGAGAAGCTGGGGCGACTCCCCCAGTCGGCCGGCAAAGGGCCTAACCGCCTCTACGGAGCGAGCTGCTTGCTCGAGCGCCTGTCGCCACTCTCTTTCCGAAGGGAAAAGGGCTTCCAGATCCCAGGTCTGTTCCCTGGGTAGTTCGGAGCGTTTGGGTAGGGTACTCATCCGGGCTATTGTACCCACAAACTGACCCATTGGTCAGTACATTCGCAAGAGCCCCTCGTCTGCCTCGAGTCGTCCCAATCACCCTGTCCACCCCCAGCCTGACTCTCGGACGGCGGCCTCCGCGCAATGACCTCATACCAGATTCAGTTAGTTTGGCGCCAAATGGCGGCGAACTAACCCCACCGAAGTTATCCCTTATTGGGAGGGCAATACCGCCCCTTGGAAGTTATCCGCGTAGCGGAGGGCGATATCGCCCCTTGGAAGTGAGACGCTTTCTTCGCGGAGATGCCTGTTTCGCCGACCGAAGGGAAGGGTGCGAAGCGAGGGGTGGGGTGGGGTGTGCTCCAGGATTCAAGTTGCGCCGCCCGCGGCGCAAGCGGGCCTTTGGATTTTTTGTTTTGAATGACTGTCTTTTTGAACCGGTATCAGGTCGTTGGGCAATGCTGCCCTCAGGCCAGGAACTCCCGGAACCAGTGCCCGGAGTCCTTCAAAATGCGCTTCTGGGTGGGGTAATCCACATAGACCAGCCCAAAACGGGGCCTGTACCCTTCGGCCCACTCGAAGTTGTCCATAAGGCTCCAGTACAAATACCCCTCTACCGGCACACCCTCCTGCTTGGCCCGCAGCACCTGGGCCAGGTTGTCCTGAATGAACTGAATCCGTTTGGGATCGTGTACCCGGTCGTTCACCACGACATCGGGGAAGGCGGCCCCGTTCTCGGTGACTATGATTCGGCGCACGCGGTGTACCGCGCCTTTGTGTTCTGTGTAGGCGGCAAACTGCTTGAGCAGGTAGTAGATGTTCTCTGGCCAGACCTCCCAGCCCATTTCGGTGAGTTCGCCACTGCCGCGTTCGCCGTGAGGAACTTCTTTTCCCCAGGTGCCAGGCGAAAAAAGGTCAAAGCGCACCAGTTGCCGGAAGTAGGTTTGCAAGCCAATAAAGTCGAAATCGAAGGCCAGCTTTTCCAGGTCGCCCGAGCGGATGTAGCGCTGCAACCCCAGCAAGAAAGGGGTGGTTCGCCAGGGGTAGCCCAGACCCAGGGCGGGCTCAATAAAGAGCCGATTTGCAATAACGTCGTAGTTGGCGGCGGCCATCCGGCTCAGCCAGGTAGGGCCTGCCGACTGCACATAGGAGGCCGAGAAAGTAGTGCCGATTTGGGCATCGGGCACGTTGGCGCGGAGAATACGCCCCCCTTCGGCCTGTGACAGCGCAGCATGGTGGACGGCTGGCAAAAAGTTGCCAAAGCCCTTGCGGCCTGGGGCATGAGTGCCTTGCATATAGCCCAGCGCCGTAAAAACCGTGGGCTCGTTCAGTACCATCCAGTGCTTGACCCTGTCCCCAAAGGCTTTGCTGCACACGTCTACGTATTCGCCGAACCAGCCCACAATGTCGCGGTTGGTCCAACCGCCCTTGTCCTCCAGTACCTGTGGCAAATCCCAGTGATAAAGGGTGACCCAGGGTTGCAGACCCAGCTTTAGGGTGTGGTCTATGACCCGGTGGTAGAAGTCCAGGCCTTTGGGGTTGACGGCGCCGGTTCCAGTGGGAAGGATGCGCGGCCAGGCCAGCGAAAACCGGTTGACCTGCATATGCATGTCGCGGATGAGGGCGATATCTTCCGGGTAGCGATGATAGAAATCGCAGGCCTCATCGCCGTTCTCGCCGGTCTTGATCTTGCCGGGGGTATGTGAGAAGGTGTCCCAGATGGAAGGGCTGCGCCCATCCTCGTTGACCGCGCCTTCAATCTGGTATGCCGCCGTGGCCACACCCCACAGAAAATCCTTGCCAAAGTCTTGTTTACGCAGGGTCGTCATTATCTCAATCTACATGAGAATGCGACCCGCATCTATTTGCGCCTCGAGGTAAGGTGATGGACATGGAAATCAGGCCTGAGCGCCAGGGTGAATACGAAATTGTGGAGCGAATCCACGCCCTGGCGTTCGGGGGACAGGCGGAGGCCCGGGTGGTGGCCCAGGTTCGCGGCTCGCCTTTCTATATCCCGGAGCTTTCGCTGGTGGCTCTGGTGGAGGGTCGGCCCGTGGGGCACATTTTGTTCAGTGAGGTGGGCCTTCAGGATGAGCAAGGGTTGATGCGAAGGGTGGTGGTGCTGGCCCCATTAGCCGTTCATCCCGAGCTTCAGAACCAGGGAGCGGGTAAGCGCCTGGTCGAAGCAGGGCTGGCAGGGCTCGAGGCCAGGGGGGTGCCGCTGGTGCTGGTGCGGGGACACGCCCGGTACTACCCCCGATTTGGCTTTGTGCCATCGGTGCAGCTGGGCATACGCCCACCCTTCGAAGTCGCGCCAGAGGAGTACATGGCCCGGCCGCTTTCAGCCTACACCCCTGCATACCGGGGCAGGGTACGCTACCCGGCAGCATTTGCCGAGGTGGGCTATCCGGTAGAGTATGGCCTATAAAGCCACAACCCTGACCTGTGCACCGTTGGGGTCGGTCAGGGTTTCTTGCCCCCGGCCGCGGATGGCAAGCTGGTAGGCAAGCAGTCCGGTTGAGCCTGCGGGGGCGGTGCGACCCCTGGCCCACAGGTTGATGCCGATGTGGTGATGGTAGCCATCGGCGGCCAGGAAGCGGGCACCGGGGTAGTCGCCTTGCATCAGCGTCAGGCCCAGGCCCTCAAAAAAAGCCTGGGCCTGATCCAGGTCGCGTACATGGAGGTGCAGGTGTCCCAGGGTGGTCTGGGCCTCGAGTGCGCTGCTTTGGGACGCTTGGGAGAGAAGGTCTTCCAGGTTCAGGGGTTCCGAAACCATGGCCAGTTGGTCGCCCTGGAAAGGCCACTCGGTTCGGGGGCGGTCTCGGTATAGCTCAATCCCGTTGCCCTCGGGGTCGCTCAGGTAGAGAGCCTCCGAAACCCCGTGGTCGGAGGCACCCTGAAAGTGGGGGTAGCGGGCCTCCAGCAATCGCCGGAAGACCGCGGATAGAGCCGTGCGACTTGGTAAAAGCAAGGCGAAGTGGTAAAGCCCCAGCGTGGGCTGAGGGCGCAGCGGGGCGGAGGGATCGTGTACCAGGGTAAGGGTAAACTGCTCACCTGCCGGGGCCAAGCAGGTCTGTGGGCCTTCCTGGCGTATGACCTCGAGGCCCAGCAGGTCGCGGTAAAAGGCCATCTGCCGCTTTAGGTTCTGCACCCGCAGCGTCAGCCCGGTGATATTCAGCGTACCCAGAGGCGATGTCATTTTCGTATAATATCCATAATGCTATAAAAAGTAAAGCTTACCGAGCGCAGATTTCCAATATGCTATCGGGGTGCGCGTATTTGTGACGGGCGGCAGCGGTTATTTGGGCAGCGCTTTGTTGCGTCTCAAGCCGACACAACCCTTTGTCCTGGGTGCCAGCTACTGGCGCGGGGTCCCGGCCAGGCCGGAGGTGGAATGGGTTCGGCTCGATATTCGGGATCAGTCTGCCGTGGTGCAGGCCTTGCAGCGCTTTGGCCCGGATGTGGTCATCCACACCGCCTACAGCAAGACCGACCCGGAGGCCCTCGAGGCCATCACGGTTCAGGGCAGTGCCCATGTTGCTCAGGCTTGCAAGGAGGTGGGTGCCCGGCTGATCCACCTCTCCACCGACCAGCTTTTCGATGGGGAGAACCCGCCCTACAGCGAGCAAGCAGAGCCCTGCCCGATCACCCCCTACGGTCAGGCTAAGTTGCGGGCCGAGGGCCTGATCCAGGGGCTACTGCCCGGTGCGACCATCGTCCGCACCTCGCTTATCTGGGGTCTGGATCCCATCGACGCGACCAGCCAGATGGTGCTCGAGATAGCCGACAGAAAGCGGGAAGGAGGGCTTTTTGCTGACGAATACCGCTCGTTTGTGTTTGTAGAGGATCTGGCCCATGCCCTCTGGGAGCTGGTCTTGCTGGACTACCCTGGGGTTTTGCACCTGGGTGGGGCCGAGGTGTTGAGCCGGCTCGAGTTTGGCCGCCTGATTGCTCCCCTGCATGGGCGCGATCCGACCCGCCTGACCGCCCAGCGTCGCGCCGACTTCCCCGAGCCCCGACCTGCCAACTGTGCCCTCGATAGCTCGCTGGCCCATTCCCTGCTCAAAACCCGCCTGCGAGGGGTGCGTGCGGTGTTGGGTGTGGCCGGCTGACACCAGCGCAGTTCTTGGAAAGAATGCAGTGGCCCAGGAGAGCCAACAGCCCAGCAGGGCTCGCTTCTTATACCAGATTCGGTTAGTTCGTCGCCGAACGGCGGCGAACTAACCCGACCGATGGTAGTGCTCTAGGATTCAAGTTGTGCCGCGCGCGGCGCAACCAGGCCTTTAGATTTTTTTGTTTTGAATGACTATCTTTTTGAATCCGGTATTGCTGCTGGACGTTGCCGCACAACACTGGAGAACTGCGATAGGGACCAGGGCATTCGCTGTTGCTCAGCAGGCCGGGCCGCAACAGGTTATTCTGAGCCTCATGTTGAAACTCGGGGTGGACTTCGGGCTTTCCAATACGGATGTGGTGTTGGTCGAAGACCAGACCATTGTGGCTAACCAGATTCTCCAGACCGGGCCTGCCAGTGCCGAAGCGCTAGACGCCGTGCTACAAAGTCTGGGTATCCGGCCTGCTGAACTCGCTGCAATAGCCAGTGTCGGAGGTTTATCACGCACGCTACCCGCGACCTTTGAGGGTCTTGCCATCCAGAAAATCGGGGAGGCCCAGGCGGTAGGCCGGGGGGCGCTTGCGCTCGCGGGCCTGGAGGAGGCCCTGGTGGTCTCGGCCGGCACCGGTACCGCCATGATTGCTGCCCGCGGCACAGAGGCGCAACACTTTACCGGCTCGGCGGTGGGGGGTGGCACCCTGCTGGGTCTGGCCAGGCTATTGCTGGGTACCACCGATCCCCTCGAGGTGGCCCGGCTGGCAGCTATGGGCAACCCCAGTGGTGTTGACTCCACCCTGGTAGACGTGATTGGAGGGGGGATTGGGCATCTGCCCCCCGATGCCACCGCGGTCAACCTGGGGCGGCTGGTGGACGATATCCACCCCAGCCGCGAAGATCTGGCGGCGGGCCTGGTCACACTGGTGGGGCAGGTCATAGCCATGATTGCCATTAATGCGGTGCAGGCTGCTGGCCTACCCCGGATTGTGATTGTGGGGCATCTGACCGACCTCGAGCCAATGCGGGAAGCCTTTGAGCGGGTCTGGTATTTTTACCAGATCGAGCCCAAGCCCCTGATTCCCCCTTTGTCGGGCTGGGCCACGGCCTATGGCGCAGCCCTTTGTGCCTCCTGATGGGCTTTTGTTGGGTCGGGGGTGTGAGCGGCAGCCCGCAAGGCTACGCTTCATGGCGCTTCTGAGGTAGAGCGGCTTTTGCAAAAAGCCTAACTCTGCTGGCTTGCTGGCCCTGCGGCCTGGCCGAACCTGGAGCGCTTCTCCTCAAGAATGCGGCAGTCCCTTGCCATGAAGCAGATTTCCCTCAGACGGGTGGGGTGGGTCTTTGTTACCCCAACTCAGGGACGTATGACATGAATAGCTGTCGTAAATTGAGATTATGAAACCTCCCGAGGGCTTTAGGGCCCACCTGGAAGACGACAACAACTACGACAACCTCAAGTTGGTTTTGTCGGATGGGGTCGGGGAGGAGGTGCTTTGGCTCTCGGCACTCGAGTTAGCCGAAGGCTTCGGTCACCTGGAAGAAGATGACCTGCTCGACCCCTACGAGTCGGCCCGTTCACACGAGGCGGTCGAAGTACCCGAGATTCACATTTCTCCCTATGGTCTTGCCCGTCGTAGCCCTCGCCTCGAGGGGGCCTACCGCGCGGCCCAGGTCGAGCTTTACAACCCCCCTGGCCTCTTGCTGTTGCGTCGGGTAGTGGAGGATGGGGGCGACCTACTGGAAATCACCACCCCCAACGGCTCGGTTTACACCCTCGACTACGAGCAGGTTCGGGCCTACCTGCGCCTGTTGTTGCCCCACTGATGTGGGCCGAGCAGATCTAGGCCAGTCTATTCAACAAAAAACCGACCGATGGCAGCTATCGGTCGGTTTGCTGTCTTATGATTTACGGCTGAGGATACAGGCCAAAGGTGGCGAGCCAGTCCAGGTCGTCTTTTCTGTCCACGCGATAGACACCGCCCGTACCGGCGCAGTTGCCGTTGATACCGAAGGAAGTTACGCCGCCCACCACATTCGAGTTCCCGATGAAGTTGGGCCCACCCGAGTCACCAAAACAGGTACCACCGGTGCTGGCGTTGTTGGAGAGCAGGATGGAGAAGTCGCCAGTAAAGCCCGGTACATTGATCTGCACCAGGTGCGGAGTGGCCAGCATGCGTACACGTGCCGCTTCCACAAAAACGGGATTGATTCTTTGCAGCCCGTAGCCCACCGCAGTAAAGGTGGTGTTCTTCAGGCCGCGCCGCCGGGCCAGGTCGTCCAGCACGTCCTGTTTGGGCAGGGCGCCGTACTGGCTCATATACATGGGTCGGTCGAGCACCACCACCCCCAGGTCGTAAAGGAAGAAGGCATTGGGGTCGTACTGCGGGTGGGTGTAGGGTGTGCCGCCGGTCTGGCCGGTAAAGGGGAAGCCGTTGCCGGGCCGGCCTGCGTCCACGTCGGCATCGAACCAGATCTCCACCTTGGCTGCGGGCGCTTCGGTGCAGTGGCCTGCGGTCAGGAAGAGGGTGGGGGACATCAGGGTTCCGCTGCAACGCCACAGGGGGTTTCCGTTGGCATCCTGGGCCACCATTAAGCCCACGTAGGGGTGCCGGTCGCCGTCGAGTTCGCCGTAGGTGATTTGCGAGGAAACCCCCTCGCTCAAGGTGTTTTGGATGGAGCTTCCACATGACGCAAGGGCCAGGGTCAACACTGCAAATAATGCTAACCTACTGAGTTGCTTCATAAGATCTCCCGATTGGATGTCCCAACATTTGCATGGGCATATACCAGGATAAATCCAACCAGGCACATTAACGAGAAATAACATCATTATCTCTCGTTACGCTTTTATTTCAGGGGCCAATGGGTCGGTTCGCTAAGATGAACTCATGCGCATCACCTCCACTGCAAACCCTCGTATCAAGGCTCTAGCGCTGCTCAAGGAACGTAAAGAGCGGGAGCGAAAGGGAATGTTTTTGATTGAGGGCTCGAGGGAGGTCGAGCGGGCGCTGGCAGCAGGCATCGAGATAATGGAGGCTTTCTGCAGCGAACACCTTGATCCAGACGAAGCACAAGTGGTGGTGAAGCTGGGCAGGCTCGAGTACCTGCAGATCGTCGAGGTTTCCGAGCCGATACTCAAAAAGCTCAGCAGCCGCGAGAACCCGGCGGGGGTCGTGGCGGTGGCCAGAATACCCAAACCTTCCCTGCAGGATTTCGTACCTCCCCGTAACGCCCTGGTGCTGGTCTCGGTGGGGCTGGAAAAACCCGGTAACCTGGGGGCCTTGCTGCGCTCGGCGGACGCAGCCGGGGCCCACGCGGTGCTGGTGGCGGGGGGGGTAGACCTCTACAGCCCGCAGGTCATTCGCAACTCCACAGGAACGCTATTTTCCCTGCCGGTTTTCGCGGCCTCGGAACAGGAGGTGCTGGACTGGCTGCTTCAGTACCAGATTCCGATGGTTGCCACCACACCGCACACCGAAAAAACCTATTGGGATGTGGACTTACAGGGGCCCGTGGCGATTGTGATGGGGACGGAACACCAGGGCTTGAGCAGGGTGTGGCTGGATCGGGCCGCGCTGAGGGTCAAGATTCCCATGCAGGGGCAGGCCGATAGCCTTAACGTGTCTGTGACAGCGGCTTTGATGTTGTTTGAGGCGCTTCGCCAGCGCAGAGCTGGCTAGGTGCTTAGGGCGCTCACGGGGAATGAAAGCCATCCCAGCACGAGAACCCTCGAGCTGGGACATCCTGTGACTTACGCCTTGGCGGGCTCACGCACCATGAAGCCCGCATAGGCCAGTACTAAGCCAAATATCAGGTACAGAATGTGGTCGGCGGCGTGAGTATTGAGTAGGCTGGTTATGAAACCGGGGGCGAGTAGGCCCAGCAGGGAAGTAGATGACCCCAAAGACCTGATTGTAGTTGCCCGACCAGCCGCTGTAGCTCGCCCAAAGCCCGACCAGTCCGCTTGCCAGGTGCACTACGTTGAGCAGGCTGTTGATGCCGAAGCCCAGAAGGCTTGGGTCGCTGGCCCACTACCAGGGTCAACACTGCCCCGACGATCCGTGCGGCCCAGATCCGAGTGCCCATGGCTAACCTCCTTTGCCCATAGGCGGCTTAAGTCTTAGGTACCTTTACCAACGCTCTCGAAGGCTAAAAGGCGCAAGGGCTCAATGCACAATCGAGGCGGCGGAGGGGTTCTTCCCCCTGGGGGGACGCTCATCTTGATAATAAAAGACTCAAGTGTCTTAGGTCTTGTAGCCGAGCCCTCTTGACATTCTCATGGATAAGCCAAAATAATATATTTTCGGGTTGACACTCTAAACCCACGACTGTCAATAAAGCTCAATAAGGAGGTAGATTCTATGGCAACAGCAACCATGCTCAGACCCCTCGGCGACCGTGTGGTGGTCAAGCGCATCGAAGAAGAAGCCAAGACCAAAGGGGGCATTGTGCTTCCCGACACCGCCAAGGAAAAACCCCAGAAGGGTAAGGTAATTGCTGTAGGTAGCGGGCGTGTGCTGGACAACGGTACCAAGGTGCCCCTGGAAGTCAAGCAGGGTGATACGGTGGTTTTCGCCAAATACGGCGGCACCGAGATCGAGATTGATGGTGAAGAGTACATCATCCTCTCCGAGCGGGATCTTTTGGCTGTGATGTAAGGCAGTTGCTGGCCCATAAAACTATCAGCTGCGAGCTATTTGCTATAAGCACAATTCGAAAGGAGTTCAACCATGGCAAAAATGCTGGTTTTTGACGAAGCCTCCCGTCGTGGCCTCGAGCGCGGCATGAACGCCGTTGCCAACGCCGTAAAGGTGACCCTGGGGCCCCGCGGGCGTAACGTGGTTCTGGAGAAAAAGTTCGGTAGCCCCACCATCACCAAAGACGGGGTTAGCGTGGCCAAAGAGGTGGAGCTAGAAGACCACCTGGAGAACATCGGCGCCAAGCTGATGATCGAGATTGCCTCCAAGACCAACGACATCACCGGCGACGGTACCACCACCGCCACGGTGCTGGGTCAGGCCATCGTGCGTGAAGGTCTGCGCAACGTGGCCGCCGGGGCCAACCCCCTCGATCTGAAGCGGGGCATCGATAAAGCTGTGGAAGTGGCCATCAAGAACATCCAGGAGCTGGCTGTTCCGGTCAACGACCGCAAAGCCATCTTCGAAGTGGCTAGCGTTTCGGCCAACAACGATGCCGAGATTGGTAATCTGATTGCCGACGCCATGGAGAAGGTAGGCCGTGAAGGGGTCATCACCGTTGAGGAGTCCAAGAGCCTGGACACCGAGCTGAACTTCGTGGAGGGCTATCAGTTCGACAAGGGTTACATCTCGCCTTACTTTGTCAACAACCCCGACGCGATGGAAGCCCAGCTCGACGACCCCTACATCCTCATCACCGAGAAGAAGGTCAGTAACGTGCGTGAGCTGCTCCCGGTGCTGGAGCAGGTAGCTCAGACGGGCAAGCCCCTCCTGCTTATCGCCGAGGACGTGGAGGGTGAGGCCCTGGCTACCCTGGTGGTCAACCGTCTGCGCGGCACCCTGAACATTGCCGCTGTCAAGGCTCCTGGCTTCGGTGACCGCCGCAAGGAGATGCTCAAAGACCTGGCGGCCATTACCGGTGGCACTGTGATCAGCGAGGAACTGGGCTTCAAGCTGGAGAATGCCACCCTCTCCATGCTGGGCCGCGCCGAGCGCGTGCGCATCAACAAAGACGAGACCACCGTGGTGGGCGGCAAGGGCAAGAAGGAAGACATCGAAGCCCGTATCAACGGTATCAAGAAGGAGCTCGAGACCTCCGATAGCGAGTATGCCAAGGAGAAGCTGCAAGAGCGCCTGGCCAAGCTGGCCGGTGGGGTGGCTGTGATCCGCGTGGGAGCAGCAACCGAAACCGAGCTCAAGGAGAAGAAGCACCGCTACGAAGATGCTCTCTCCACTGCCCGTGCTGCGGTAGAAGAGGGTATCGTGCCGGGTGGTGGGGTGGCCCTGTTGCGCGCCGTGCCTGCCATCAAGAGCCTGATCAAGGAACTCGAGGGCGACGAGGCCACCGGAGCCAAGATCGTGCTGCGGGCCATCGAGGAGCCTGCCCGCCAGATTGCTGCCAACGCGGGTTACGAAGGCAGCGTGGTGGTGAATGGCATCCTGAGCAAAAAAGATAAGAACTATGGCTTCAACGCTGCTACCGGCGAGTACGGCGACATGATGGAGTGGGGCATTGTAGACCCCGCCAAGGTGACCCGCACCGCCCTGCAGAACGCGGCTTCCATCGGTTCGCTGATTCTCATGACCGAGGCTGTAGTAGCCGAGAAGCCCGAAGAGAAGAAGGCTCCTGCCGCGCCTGCGGGCGGTATGGGCGGCGACATGGACTTCTAAAACAAGACCACCTCAAAAAAACACCCAACCTCGAGAGGTTGGGTGTTTTGCCTCGCTGGCTTGTGAAATCTGCAGGCGGGACAACTGCCGGTTTTTTTTGCCGAGTTCGGGACCTGATATGAGCGCTGGGATTCGCTTGGCTATGCTGGATAGGTGGGGAGAATTACAATACAGAGTAACGCGACGTGACGCTGGGGATAATCAAAGAAAACCTGTCCTGAAGACGTAATTCATGAAGCAACCCACATCATCGGGGCTTGTTACTACTTGCACAAACAGGACTCTAATGATATTTTCACCTGCAGGAGGTCTTTTGCATGAAAAAAATGCTGGTCGCAGTTATCGCTGTTGTAGGTCTAAGCATGCCCGCCTTTGCACAGTTCAGTTTGGGCGCCCGCCTTGAGGCCAACTACAGCACCACCCTGGCTCCCAACCTGACCGCAGGTGTGTTGGGTCGTCTGGATGTACCCATCACTCCTGCATTTGGGGTTGGAATTCTGGTTCGCCCTTTCGTTCAATATGGGGTAGATTTGGTGAGCGATGGCCCCCTCAGTGTGAGCGCTTATGCTCGAGTACGCCTTCCCGTCAGCCTGGACATTGCTCCTGCCAGCGGCTTCGGCTTTAGCATTTCTCCCCAAGCTGGCGTGGATCTGGCCTATGATCTGGGTGGCGGAGCCAGCCTCAGCAGCGGCCTGCGCCTTTTCACCGACCTGCCCATTGCCCCATCGGGCGGCAGCTTTACCTGGCTGATTGATGGGTATATCGAGTTTGGCTATGCCCTGGACATGCTGAGCCTGTACGCAGGCATCTCGCTGGATCAGATTGTACCCACTCCTTTTGCCCAGACCATCTACCTGGGGGCCAACTACGATATCCTCTCCAACCTGACCTTCAACCCCGAGTTCGGGTTTAGCAACTTTGACTTCAATACGGCCTACCTTACCTTGCGCTTCGCCCTTAAGCTCTAAGCCACATCGCATCGCAAAGCCAGCCAACTTGCTTGGCTGGTTTTGCTTTACTTATCGCTGCCCTCTCTATTTTATGCTGGGATTAGCGGCAAAAGCGAGTCCAGTACATGACTGTCCGAGACTGCGGCACTCTTCTCGAAAACTGCTCTAGTTTATCTCTTCCACCCAACGGGCAAGGGCCTCGAGGGCAGGTTGCAGGGCCTGACCCAGGGTGGTGAGGGCATAGTCTACCCGAGGAGGCACCTCGTTGTACTCGGTGCGACTAATCAAGCCCATCTCTTCGAGCTCCTTGAGTCGTAGTGAGAGAGTTCGTGGGGGCAGCGCCGTTGCGTGCTGCAACCCACCAAAGCGCAATGGGCCACTGTGCAGCGAACGCAGTATGGTGTAGACCCCGCGTTGGCCCAACAGCTCGAGTACAGCCTCGAGGGGTTTTTCAGCAGACTTTATCATGCCTATATGGTACCTACGATGCTTCTAACTTAGTTATATCGGCATTACAAAGCGACCATATAGTCGTTTTGGAAATAATTCCTATAAAGTGAACTAAAACAGAAGAAAATCGCAACAAGGTTTCGGCTAACCCCAAATAGGTATGGTTCCGCAAAAAACCCCAGTCAAAGTATTAAGGTCTAAAGTTAGCCTAGGCTACAAACCTGGGCTAAAGCACCCACTTCCTACTTTGCAACTGGCTCCGGCAGGTACTTCCGACCCCAGCGGTCTATGGCCTCGATCACAGCTTGCAGGGCCTGCCCGGCCTCGGTGAGGGCGTAGCTGGTGCGTGGTGGCATGGTGGAGTGGATGGTTTTGGAGATGATGCCCAGGTGCTCCAGTTTTTCTACCCGCTGGGCCAGCGTTGCGGGATTACAACCCCCTACGGCCCTGGAGAGCTCGTTAAAGCCCTTGGGGCCATCCAGCAAAGTGCGAATGATGTGCAAAGTCCACTTTTCCTGCAAGACATTAATGGCTTCATAGACAGGACAAAAGCTGTGGTCTACTTCGGAGTGTTCTGGGGCAATAATCCTAGCCATCTTATACCAAGTTTAGCACATTTACTTTCTTAACTCAAATGCTTGACATTATATATCGCTATATTATATGATGCAGTGGTTGATCCAAAGTGCAAGACCTGGATCAGACTAAAGGAGAACAAGATGAACTGGAACCTGGATAGCAGCCATACCACCGTCGCCTTTGCCGTCAAGCACATGGGTATTTTTACCGTTCGCGGTCAGTTCAAAAAGGTTACAGGGACCATTGAGGCCAGCGAGCAAGGGGTGCCCAGCAAAATTGAAGTAGCCATTGATGCGGCCAGCATCGAGACCGGCGAAGCCCAGCGCGACGCGCACCTGCGCTCCCCCGATTTTCTGGATGCCGAGCAATACCCCGAGATTCGCTTTGTGAGCAGCCAGATTGAAGCCTTGGGGGGCAATCAATACAAAATTCACGGCGATCTGACCATCCGCAACATCACCAAGCCGGTGGTACTCGAGGCCCTACTCAGTGCCCCGGTCAAAGACCCCTGGGGCCTGACCCGCACCGGCGCTACGGCAACTGGTGTTATCAATCGCAAAGACTGGGACTTGACCTGGAATCAGGTGCTGGAACTTGGGGCTTTACTGGTCGGGGAAGAAGTCAAGTTCACCATCGAGGTGCAGGCGGTTGCGGCAGCCTCTCCTGTTGCAGCCTGAGGTGGTTCGTTTGGCGGGGGTCGCCCTTGAGGTTGCCCCCGTTTTTATGGCAGGGCCGGCGAATCCTTGACTGCAGACACGATTGCCAGGCCCTACGAGGGGTAAAGTTGAGCCATGCTTGACAAAGGTCGCAAGTACACTGCTCAGGACATCGTGGTCTATTATCAACCGCGTTTGTGCATCCATGCCGCTGAGTGTGTGCGAGGGCTGCCCGAGGTGTTCGACACCCAGAAAAAACCCTGGATTCAACCAGCGCAGGCTGCTGCCGAGGTCATTGCCGAGGTCATCGAGCGCTGTCCTAGTGGGGCTTTGCAGTACGAGCGGCTCGATGGGGGAGCGGCAGAGGCGAGGCCCGATACATTGAGTATTCGGCTGGTGCCAGATGGCCCCCTGTATACGCGGGGCCCCATCGTGCTTAAAGAGGCCTCGGGCCAGGTGATTTTCGAGGGAACCAGGGTGGCCCTGTGTCGCTGCGGGGCCTCGCAGAACAAGCCCTTCTGCGACAACAGCCACCTGCAAAGCGGTTTTAAGGCCGAGGGGGGCTGGCTAAAGCTCGAGCTTTCTGGAGCAGCTCTGGATGATTGAGGCCTCGGTGCAGGTTTACGGGGCCGATTGGTGCCCGCTCACCCTGGGGTATCGCAAGTACTTTAGCCTCCAGCGGTTACCCTGTGATTTTTTCGATGTCGAAGCCGATGCCCAGGCGGCGCAGGTCGTCCGGGTCATGAACAAGGGCAAGCTCAAGTTTCCGATGGTCGTGGTGGGTGAGCTGGTCGGGTACTGGAAACCCGGAGATAATGCTGTGGTGCTGAAGAATCCAGGACGAGCCGAACTCGAGGCTGCCCTCCGGCAATTCGGCTTGGCCGGAGTAAGCCAGCCATAGGGGCGGTTGGGACATTTTGCACAGCTTTTGAGAAATATGGCGGTATTGTAGGTCAGAGTCGGGCGGGCTGTACGAGAGCTGCTGCATACACACCCCCGCCTGGTAGCCTCGGAGCAATGTGCACAGCCAACGGCCTATTTTTGAGTACAGGCAGTAATGGGAAAACACCATGCACAAGGTCAGTGGAATTCATCACATCACCGCCATGGCGGGCCACCCACAGCGCAACCTGGATTTCTATGCCGGCGTGTTGGGGTTGCGCCTGGTCAAGGTGACGGTCAATTTTGATGACCCCGAGACCTACCACTTCTACTACGGCGATGGACTGGGCCAGCCCGGCACCATCCTGACCTTTTTTCCCTGGCAGCGGGCCCTGGCCGGACATGCCGGGGTGCCCCAGGTGGCGATTGTAAGTTTGGCCATTCCTCTGCACAGCCTGGGCTACTGGATGCACCGCCTGATGGAAAGAGGGATTGGTTACGAAGGCCCCCAGCGCCGCGAAATGCCTGGTTCTGGTGGCCTGGAAGAAGTCAAGGTACTGGCTTTCAAGGATCCTGATGGCATTACGATAGAGCTGGTTGCATCTTCCAGCGTACCTGCAATGCAGTATTGGGCTGAGGCGCCGGTGCCGGAAGAATACGCTATCCGCGGTATTTTTGCGGCGCAGATGTGGGTAACGCGAGCAGAACCATCTGTGCGGCTGCTCGAGGGATTGGGGTACCGGGTGCTCGGACAAACAGGAGCCATTACCCACCTGGCCCCTCCCCAGGAGTCGAACCCTTTGGGCCGCCTCGAGCTGCGCGAAGCCGGTGGCTTCACAGCTGCCAAAGGGGGTGTGGGCACCGTACACCATGTCGCCTTTGGCGTACCCGATGCCCAAAGCCAGCAGTCCCTACGCGAGCAACTCCAGCGACAGGGCCTTCGGGTGACGGCGGTGCAGGATCGCCAGTATTTCCGCTCGGTTTATTTCCGTGAACCGGGGGGTATTCTCTTCGAGATTGCCACCCACAGCCCTGGTTTTACTCTCGACGAATCCTTCGAGAACCTCGGTACCGGCCTGCGCCTGCCGGAGTGGCTCGAGCCGGCTCGGGCCCAGATTATGCTAAGGCTCCCGCCCATCACCTATGCGTCGCCCCTGCCGGCGCGAGAGCCAGAAGCGGCCTTGATACCGGCAGAATCGAGTGAAACCCAGAAGGATGAGCAGGGCATCTCCAATCTGGCTTTGTCGAACGCCAACAGTGACCATCCGGATAAAACGGAGTAGTCGGTTACCCCAAGTGTTGACCTGGCAGACTACAGTTTGATGGTTGGTTTTTCTGGCAGGATAGCAACCATACGAAAGGAGCGGGTATGAAACCCGTCAATGGACTCCATCACGTGACCGCCATTGCAGGTAAGGCCCAGCGCAACCTGGATTTTTACGCAGGGGTGTTGGGGCTGCGCCTGGTCAAGAAAAGCGTCAATCAGGACGATCCGGGCACTTACCACCTGTTCTATGCCGATGCCGAGGGACGCCCCGGCACCGACCTGACCTTTTTCCCCTGGGAGAACATGGCCCCCACCCGCAAAGGTACCGGGCTTGCTGTGGAGGTGCAACTGGCCGTGCCGGAAGGAAGCCTGGCCTTTTGGGAAGCCCGTCTGCAGGGCTACGGGGTCTGGCTGGGTAACCCCGAGGAGCGCTTTGGCGAGAAGGCCCTTCCCTTGCGCGACCCCGATGGCCTCGAGGTAGCCCTGGTCGAGACCGCCCCAAGGCCCTTCAGCCCCTGGGAACGTACCCATGTGCCCGAAAACCGTCAGATTATGGGCTTGCATGGTGCCAGGCTATGGCAGCAGGCCCTTACCCCCAGCGCCGATTTCCTGACCCGGGTGATGGGGTTTGAGTATGCCGGACACGAAAAAGGCTGGAGTCGCTATACGGTGGCAGGGGGCGGCTCGGGTAAGTTTGTAGACATTAAGGAACTGCCCAACCTGCCCAAAGGCCAGTGGGGCACCGGTAGCATTCACCACCTGGCCTGGAGCGTGGATGATACCACCCACGAGATGGAGGTGCGCAAACAGATTCTGGCAGCGGGCATCCCGGCAACCCGGCAAATTGACCGTTTCTGGTTCAAGTCGGTCTACTTCAACGAGCCGGGGGGGGTGGTGTTCGAGCTGGCCACCGATGGCCCCGGTTTTGCCGTGGACGAAGACCCCGCCAGGCTGGGGGAATCCCTGGTGCTGCCCCCCTGGCTGGAACCGCATCGCCCGCAAATCGAGTCCGTGCTGCCCAAACTCGAGGTTCCCAACCCTATCCTGCCCAAACGCTGAGGGGTTCCAGCGCACCACACAGCTAAACCAGGTGCCCCGCAAGGATGGCTTCTATGGCTCCGTTATCGTTTGTCCACCGTTTTGAGGCAGGCACTTCTGCCAGCACGCTACTGCTGCTGCATGGTACCGGCGGCAATGAACACGATCTGGTACCGATGGCTGCTGGGCTGGCTCCGGGTACGCATATCCTGTCGCCCAGAGGCAAGGTGCTGGAGAACGGTGCCCCACGTTTTTTCAGGCGCCTGGCCATGGGCGTTTTCGACGAAGAAGACCTCAAAGCCCAGGCCGCCGACTTAGCCCAGTTTGTCCAGGACGCAGCCCGTCACTACAACCTGGAGGCCAGCAAGATATATGCGCTCGGGTATTCCAATGGTGCGAATATCGCAGCAGCCCTGATGCTGCTTTACCCAAAGGTGCTGGCCGGAGCGGTTTTGCTACGCCCCATGCTGCCGCTGGAGGTAGCGCCTCTTCCGAATCTGGCCGGTAAAACCGCCTTTCTGGCTGCCGGAAATCAGGATGCCTGGTCGCCCAGGGAGCGGGTGCAGGCCCTGGCAGACCGTCTGGAACAGGCCGGCGCGAAGGTGCAACTGCGCTGGCAGCAGGGGGGCCACCAGCTCTACCAGGAGGAACTGCTGGCCGTCAGAGACTGGCTGGCTCAACATCTTGTGTAGAGGGGTGGGGGGGTAGTCCACCGACGGGAAACATTGAGAGCGACCCACGATAAACTGTGACGGTGGATTTCGACTTCGCAAAGTTGCGACCCCAGGAGCGCTACAAGCTCCTGACCGGGCTGATAGTGCCGCGCCCCATTGCATGGGTGACCAGTCTGAATGCCAGCGGTGGGGTCAATGCGGCACCTTTTAGTTTCTTCAACGCTATGGGCTCTGACCCGGCTTTGCTGGTAATTGGAGTGGGCAATCACCACCCCCAGCGACCCAAGGACACCGCCGCCAACATCAAGCGTGCAGGGGCTTTTGTGGTCAATCTGGTCAGCGCGGCCCTGGCCGGAGCCATGAACCTGACAGCTGCCGAGTTCCCCGACGACGTAAGTGAGGTGGAGGTAGCCGGGCTACAAACAGTGCCCTCGGTTCACATCGCCGTACCACGGCTGGCCCAGGCCCCGGCGGGATTCGAGTGCAAACTGCACTCGGTGCTCGAGATTGGCCGCAACCGGCTGGTGATTGGCGAGGTGCTGGGGGCTTTTGTTCACGAACAATTTATCGCCGATTCGAACCAGCTGCACCTGAAGACTTCTGAACTTGACCTGATTGGGCGCATGGGCGGGCGGGGTGGCTATCTGCGTACCACCGATGTGTTCGAGCTGCCCAGGGTGAGCTACGAGGAGTGGAAGAAGAAGAGCGAACCGTAGTCCTATGGCCTCTTCCGCTTGGCTCCGGTGTTCCAGGCTAGGTGTTCTGCGATGCGCGGAAACCAGCGGGCCAGCAGGTCGAAGGCTTGTAACTGCCAGGGCACAAACATAATCCGGGCGTCGCGCTCGAGCGCCCGCACGATACCCAGGGCTGCCTGCCGGGAGGTTATCTGGGGAATAAGCCGTCCCACCCTGGGAATGCGGTTTTCGGTGTCGGTGTTGCGGGTGAAATACTCGCTATCGCTAATTTTGCCGGGGAAAAAGGCACACACCTGGAGCTGGCTGTGGTAGAGGTCGGCCCGCAGGGCTTCGGTGAGACCATTCAAGGCCCAGCGGGCGGCCACATAGCCGGTAGCCCCCGGCCAGACCAGTCGGCTGGCCGGCGAGCACACCGAAAGAATAGAGCCCCGGTTTCGCTCCAGCATGGCCGGTAGAAAGACCCGTGTCAGGTAGGCCGCTGCGAAGTAGGGGGTGTCCATCAAGCCCTGGAGGTCCTCGAGGGGCGTTTCATCCAGAAAGCGCCACGCGCCAGCCCCGGCGCTGTGAATCAGAATGTCCGGCGTACCCAGGTCGCAGAGTACCCACTCACCCAGGCGCTGTGCCTCCTGGGGTTTGCTGAGGTCGGCCGGAAAGGCCCAGGCCTGTCCTCCGGCAGCGCGAATTTGTGCGGCGATTTGCCCGAGCTCACCTTCCCTGCGGGCTACCAGCACCACCTTGGCCCCCCGTTTGGAGAGTTCAAACGCACAGGCTTTGCCAATGCCGCTGCTGGCCCCGCTAATCACGCACAGGCTTCCGGCAATCTTCATAGCTCGATCAGAGTGTACTCGAAGGCATTGATGACCCGAACCCCCTCGGGGCTGGTGTATTCGCGCTTGGGCTGGGCTTCGTACAGGTGGATGTGGCCGTGGACATGGATTCTGGGGCGGTACAGGCGGTGGAACAAGCCGAGCGCGGTGCTGCCCCGATGGGGAAAGTCCCGACCTGCATTTGGGCCAGGGGGCGGGGCGTGGGTGAGCAGGATATCCACGCCATGCCCCCTCAAAAGGCGGCGGCCCATCAGCACCGGATACCACGATAAAAAGCGACTCTGGGCTTCAGCTTCGTTATACTGCCCAATCTCGCGGGTGTTGTAGCGAGGGCAGCCGCCCCAGCCTGCAATCCGCAGCCCGGCAACGTTCACGATGCGACCGTGGGCCTTGATGGCGCCGCCTGGAGCTGTCAGGTTGCCCAGATAGTCTTGCACGTACTCCTCCTTGTGATTGCCGTGCACGTAAACTACCGGAACCCTGACCTTGGTGGCTACAAACTCAATGTAGCTACCGGGCAGGTCCCCGGCTACCAGTACCAGTTCAAAAGGGGGCAAGTTGTCGGGGAAGCGCTCCTGATGGATGAAAGGGTGAATCTGGTCGGAGAGCGCTAGAATTCGCATCGCAGAGCACTCCTGAATGCGGAGGGTGGAACTGGGCTTGCAACCTGACCAGGCCTGGGCATAGACCGGCACCCAATTCAGCTTGGGTATAGTCTAAACACCGGATGCTCTTTGTCAAAGCTGAACTCGAGGTCCACGTTCGTCTGAGTTTGACCCCGACGCTTTCCGGGGATACCCTCTGAAGCACAGATTCAGCCCCGATGTGTTGCGCTCAGGGGGCTTTTCCCCTCGGTTGGCTTCTGCAAGGGCGTTTAGGCAAAGCCCGGTTTTTGGCTCCTGGTGGAATGCACTAAACGTACGCGCTGCGCGACCCACGATGGTGGTCGTTTACCGCGCAAACCCACTGGTGTTTTGCCAGGACTGGCTTTAGTATCGGCGGGATGAGGCCGACCCTTACAGCCCTAAGCTTGCAGGCCCGACCGGTACCCCGAGTTTGGGGTGGAGCCAGATTGGCCGAGCGGCTCGGCTTGCAAAGCCAAGAACCCATAGGAGAACTCTGGCTAGCTTACGACCAGAACCGCATTCGTTCAGGTCCCCTGGCGGGCACTACACTGGCCGAAGCCTTACCCGAACTCGGGCCCAATTTCCTTGGCAAAGCAGCTTATGGCAAATACGGTCTCGAGCTGCCCTTGCTAATCAAGTTTCTCGACACGGCCGAGTGGCTTTCGGTCCAGGTGCACCCCAACGATGACTATGCCCACACTGTGGAAGCAGCCAGCGGCTTTCATGGCAAAACCGAAGCCTGGTACGTTTTGGGAGGCGAAGGGGAGATTGTGTATGGCCTGGGTGAGCCGATGGAACGGGAAAACCTGGCCAGAGCAGCCCAGGACGGCACTCTTTGGGACAGGCTACAGCGTGAATGGGTGGTGTCGGAACAGGTGATTCCGGTACCTGCTGGCACCATTCACGCCCTGGGGCCTGGCCTGTTGATCTACGAGGTGCAACAGCGCTCCGACCTGACCTACCGCCTGTACGACTTTGGTCGACCCCGTGAACTGCACCTCGAGAAAGCACTCGATGTAGCCAGGAGAACCCCCACCCCACTTCCCCGCCTGATCCCCTTGCCTGCCCACAACAAGGAGATCTTGCTGGCCTGTGATGTGTTCGTGCTGGAGCGCTACTACCTTCGCGGCAGATTGACCCTCTGCGCCCCCGAAGAGAGTTTTTTGCTTCTGACCCTGATGATGGGGGGTGCAGAGTGGCACGAGGGGTTGCTCTCCTGGGGCGACACCCTCCTCATTGGAGCTGGACAGACAATCGAACTCACCGGACAGGCTCAGTTTTTGGGTACATTTGTTACTCCATCGGACTGGTTGGATAGCTACCCAGACTCGGTTCGAGTTGTAGTGTAAGCGCGGTTGCTTGTGGGTAGGAGTTTGCTAGCATAAAGCTATGTTGCAGTACGACCAGCTACCCCCTGGTAGCCACCTGATTGAGGCGGAGTTGCCCGACCTCTACGGTCAGGTGGTCAGACTTTCCAGCTTTACTGAGCCTTTTCTGGTGGTCATTTTTATCTGCAACCACTGCCCCTACGTCAAGGGTTCCATCCAGGAGATTGTCGCGCTAGCTCGCAAATATCAGGGCAAGGCTCAGTTTGTGGGCATCAACTCAAACGCCTACGAGCGCTATCCCGAAGATGCCCCCGAGGCCATGCACTCCTTCGCCGAAGCGCACCATTTCGACTTTCCCTATCTGCTGGATGAAACCCAGGCTACTGCAAAAGCCTACAAAGCCCAACGCACCCCAGAAGTCTTTGTATTCGACCAGGGCCGCAAGCTGCGCTATCATGGACGGGTCAATGACACCCCCAAAGACCCCGCCAAAGTGGGGGAACACACCTTAGATCTGGTGCTGGCGGCACTGGTTCAGGGTGCAGAACCTCCCATTGCCGAGGCCCACGCCATTGGTTGTTCCATCAAGTGGAAACCCGGCAACGAGCCAACCGTGCGGATTGGCTAAGGCTGCGTTTTGCCCAGTTATACCGGATTCAAAAAAGATGTTCATCGAAATCGAAAACAGTCAGAGCCCTGGTTACGCCACGTGTGAGTAAATTGAATGCAGGAGCACAGCCAATACTACCCCACCCCTCCCTGCGGTCGGCGAAGAAAGCGTATCCCATCCAAGGGGCGGTATCGCCCTCCGCTACGCGGATAACTTCAGTCGGCTTGGTTCGCCCCTGGGAGCCAAACTAGCTGAATCTGGTATGGGCCAGTTTCAGACTATCCCAAGCACCTTGTGCCAACTGCTACTGGACGTCGAAAGAATTCCATCCCACAGAAGCACATCGGCAAATATTTATCTCCCTGCTGCTTCAAAAAAAACGACGGCGGAAAAGACCCGCCGCCAGTCTTCTGGAGAGGTTATTCAGAGGCCAGGTCGTATGTGTCGAGTGCCTCGCTCCAAGCCTTGCTCATACGGAAGCCATCCCAGATGGCCTTCACCGAGCTTTTGACGGGTGGGCGGCTGAGGATCAGCATTGCGGGGCGGGTCAGGCGTCGGCTCGAGCTGAGGTGCTGGGCCATCGAGGCGCTGTTCGTGTGCATCAGGGTGGTCTCCACGGTAGTCCCTCCTTGGATACCAGGGTAGGGCAAAACGTGTTTCTTGTGCCACGATAGATTCGATGCGTTATACACTTTGTAATACTTATACACAAAACACGTTACACATTATCTATTGTAGAGAAGCATGACTTACACAAACTCAGGCCTCGAGCTGTGTAGATACCCGTGTACTTACTCCAAAAACTGCCGTAATGCCAGGGGGTGTACTCTGGGCTGTTTGTCTGGAGAAGTGATTATGCGCGGTCTCAAGCAACGACGTGCTGGTCGAGCTATAAAGTATTAGGCGGGTTGTTTGGCAAAGCGTTTCTGGATGTATTCCTCCACCATACCCATAAATTCCTCGGCAATGCCCTCGCCCTTGAGGGTGGTGGCTAGCTGCCCGTCGATATAGACCGGTGCTCGAGGAGCCTCGCCGGTACCAGGGAGAGAAATTCCAATGTCGGCGTGTTTGGACTCGCCAGGGCCGTTGACCACACACCCCATCACCGCTACTTTCAGGTTCTCGACCCCAGGGTACTGGCTCTTCCAGACCGGCATCTGGGCATTCAGGCGGGTGGAAACCTGTAAAGCCAGCTCCTGAAAGAAGGTGCTGGTGGTGCGCCCGCAGCCAGGGCAACTGGCTACGCTGGGGGTAAACTGCCGAACCCCAATGGATTGCAAAATTTCCAGGGCTACCTCCACTTCTTTGGTACGGGGTTCACCGGGGGCCGGAGTGATCGAGACCCGGATGGTGTCGCCAATCCCCTCGGCCAGCAGGGGAACCAGGCCGGCGGTACTGGTCACGATGCCGCTCACGCCCATGCCAGCCTCGGTCAGGCCCAGGTGCAGGGGGGCGAGGGTGCGTTTGGCTAGCTCGCGGTAGACCCACCACAGGTCGGGGGCGTTGGAAATCTTGGCCGAGAGGATAATCTTGTCTTCGGTCAGGCCATATTTGAGGGCCCATTCGTAAGAGCGCACTGCCGACTCGACAATGGTCTCGAGGGTGACCTGGTGGGCATCTTTGGGTTCGGGTCGGGCGGCGTTGGCATCCATCATCTCATCGAGCAGACCCTGATCCAGCGAACCCCAGTTCACCCCGATACGCACTGGTTTGCCATACTCCACTGCAACCTCGCACATGGTCTTGAAGTTCGGGTCTTGTTGCTTGCCTTTCCCAACGGTGCCGGGGTTTATACGGTACTTGTCCAGCGCCAGCGCCATCTCGGGGTATTTGCGCAGCAGGATGTGCCCGTTGAAGTGGAAGTCGCCGACCAGCGGTACATCGGTGCCGAGATCGGCCAGCCGGCGCTTAATTTCTGGCACAGCTTTGGCGGCCTCGTCGTTGTTGACGGTCATGCGCACGACCTCGGAGCCTGCGCGGGCCAGGGCCCAGATCTGGCCCACTGTCGCTTCGATGTCGGCGGTGTCGGTATTGGTCATGGATTGCACAACCACTGGATGATCGCCCCCCTTGGGCACTTTGCCCACCCAGACCGTAGGTGTTTTGCGGCGGTTCCTAGTCATGCTTCCAAGTCTAATATTCTCTGGCTGGGCAAAAAGTAGATCAGGGTAGGGGTTGGGCTGGCCGAAGCTCCCCTGGCCGCAACAAAACGGGCTTCAGCTGTTTGTCTTAGCGATATGCTGGAGAATTTTGGTAATCTTTGACTCGCTATGGCCCTTCGAGCAGGAGACCTGCTTCCCCATGTCACTGTGTACAACACCAGTGCGGAGGCCCTTTCGCTGCCTCAACTGGTGCAGGCCAAGCCGCTGGTGTTGTTGTTTTTTCCGGCGGCACACACCCGAGTTTGTGAAAAGGAACTTTGTACCTTCCGCGATGGACTGGCTGTGTACAACCAACTGGGTGCGGAGGTTTACGGACTGAGTGTGGATACCCCGTGGACGCTGGGCGCTTACGTCAGGACACTAGGGCTGGCCTTTTCGCTGCTTTCCGACTATAACAGGGAAGCTACCAGGGCTTTCGGGCTGGAAATTAGCCTGCGCGGCCTGCCGGGCTTTTCGCAGCGTGCTGCTTACGTGGTGGATACCACAGGTCGCATCGTCTGGGCCTGGGTTGCCGAAGTAACCGCCCAGGAACCCCCTTACGATGAGGTGGAAAGCGCGGTGAAGACGCTAACGGGCGGAAGGTAGCCGGCCCGGATTAGAGCAGCTCGAGCCT
>FWPV01002600.1_pt1 | contig 43682 bp, 36 predicted proteins | sample 2228371 | NCBI WGS metagenome assembly FWPV01 (sample SAMEA103939776, study PRJEB20133) | metagenome
GTCTTCCCATGATCTATGTGCCCTATCGTCCCCACATTCACGTGCGGCTTCCGCCTCTCAAACCTCGCTCGCGCCATTGTCTCCTCCTCCACGGTGGATTTGCGCGCTGGAGACCCTCCAGCGACTGACCGTCATGCCCCTGGAGCCCACGACCGGACTCGAACCGGTGACCCCGTCCTTACCAAGGACGTGCTCTACCGAGCTGAGCTACGTGGGCCTCGCCAGGCCCTCGAACCCTAACGATTGCTTCCGCGCCCCTGGGGTGTGGAGCGGGAGACGGGACTTGAACCCGCGACTTGCAGCTTGGAAGGCTGCCACTCTGCCAACTGAGTTACTCCCGCGCGGCACGTCTGTTCTGGTGGGGGGGGAAGGATTCGAACCCTCGAAGGCGTCAGCCAACAGATTTACAGTCTGCCCCCTTTGACCACTCGGGAACCCCCCCACGAGAGAGCACCCAGTCGGTCGTGGAGCTGGCGATAGGACTCGAACCTACAACCTGCTGATTACAAGTCAGCTGCTCTACCGGGTTGAGCTACGCCAGCACCCGAGCGAGGCCCCAGAGACAGCCAGAAGACAAACAGCCCCGAACATTACGCGTTTGCCCGCCCCGTGTCAAGGCCCACGAGCGCTCCCCCCTCACCCCAGGTCGAGCTCAAGCTGCACCACGCGGCGGGGCTTCCTCGTGAGGACCTCGGGCGGGATCTGTCGCAGGAGCCTCGACCGCGCCCCCTCCGGTCCGCTCCACGTGAGCCCCACGTACGACCTAGCCCTCGTCATCGCAACGTAGCACAGCCGTCGCTCCTCGTCCTCCTCGCTCCCCGCCAAAGGCATGATCCCTTCACGCATCCCCGTGACGAACACCGCGCGAAACTCGAGGCCCTTGGCCGCGTGCATCGTCATGACCCGCACCGCCTCCGCACGCGCGTCCACCACACCGGATTCGCGTTCCGACATCACCCGCGCGGTGAACTCGTGGACGTTCGGAGTCTCCTCGGCGATCCGCCGCAGCACCGCCAACGTGTCCGCGTCTGGTGCGGACCGCGGGTCGAGCCGCACCACCCTCTCGAGGGCCTCGCCTGACGACCCTGCCACGGCCCCTGCCGCCTCGTGCCTTTCCCGCGCCGTGAGGGGGGAGGGCGAGGGACCGCCGGCCTCCCAGCCCCGTACGATGAGCACATCGGCGAGCCCTTCCGGCTCCGTACCGAGCCTCATCCAGGCCATCAGCCGCGCCACCGCCGGGTCTTCGGACAAGGGCGTCGCGCGCGCGACCCTGCAGGGGATCCCCGCCTCGGCCAAGGCACGGGCGAAGACACGGCTCGCGCCCGCGGTACGCACCAAGACCGCAATGTCACCGAAACCAATCGGAGCTCCTGCGCTTCCTTCCTCGTGCATCCAGAGGCCCCCGACGAGCTCCCTCACCCTCCCGGCAACCATGGCCGCCTCCGTCGCCACCGTCGACGCCCGCATGAGCTCCACCGTCCCTCGTTCGTCCGTAACCGAGCACATGCGGGGTGACCGCGCGACCACGGCGTCGGCGGCCTGGAGGATCGCCTCGCCACACCGATAGCTCTCCGTCCGATGGACCAGCCGGCACCCGGGGTGCTCGACGACGAATCGCTCCCCGAGGGTGGGGTCACCGCCGCGGAACCCATAGATCGCCTGGTAGGGGTCACCGATGGCCATGACCGTGCGGGCCGACGAGGCGATGCGCCGTATGAGCTCGTACTGGGCGCGATCCACGTCCTGGAACTCGTCCACGAAGAGGTGCACCGGCTGAGGCACCGGGCGAACGGCGAGGACGTCAGCGGCCAGGTCGATGAGGTCGTCGTAGTCCACCGCACCGACCTCCGCCTTCCCGCGCGCGTAGAGTTCACCTGCCTCGTCCTCCGTGAGTCCTTCTGGGAACACCCGAGACGTAGGGGACCGTACCCCGTGGCGCGAGGCGGAGAGTCGACTCACCATGCGCAGCGCGCGAGCCATCGAGACCACGATGCCCTGCCTCGCCAAGACCCACCTCAGGAGCACGGCGCGCTGGCAGTCGTCGAACAGACGCAACGAGCAGCCCGCCTCTCTCAGTCGTTTGTACGCGAACTGGTGGAGCGTCCCGGTCCACAGCCCCTCGGTCGGGACCGACGAGGCGCGCAGCCGCGACGCGAGCTCACGCGCGGCATCACGCGTGAACGTGACGCCGATTACCCTGTCGGACGGGTGGGTGCGTAAGGTGTGCGCCATCCGTTGGGTGAGCAGTCGGGTCTTCCCACCTCCCGGACCGGCCACGACCATGAGGCGAGGCTCCTGCGCACCCTCGACTCCATCCTGAGGCCGAGTGGCCGTGGGGGCCTCCTCGACGAAGACGAGGTCGATCTGGGCGGGCTGGGTATTCGGGGACCGCTCCTTGGGAGGTGCGAGCACGAGGATCCTCCCGTACGTCCCATCGTACCCGGCCTCGGTGGTGACCCTGCCGTTCCGCACGTTCAATATGGCTTCCGCGAGCCGGTCTCCTCCCGCCTGTTCGATCGCTTCAAGGTCCTTCTCCATCAGGATGGCGAGCTCGGGTCCGAGGACGCGCAGGAGGTGGTCGTAGGCACGCGTGACCGCGCGCGACGACGGGGCAGCCCCGAGCACCTGGCCGAGGACCTCCACAAGCGGCACGAGACGCACGAACCCTGGCCGGGAGGCGGGACGGAACCCCCTAGGACGGTCTGCCAGCTCGAGGACGCGGTGCATCACCCCCACGGTGACCGGGGATCCGCACCGTGGGCACCGAGCACCGAGCCGTCTCGTTTCCTCCGGTTCGAGCCGCACGCCACAGGCCCGATGCCCGTCGAGGTGGTACTTGCCCTCTTCGGGGAAGAACTCGATCGTCATCTCGACGCCGCCACGGCGGCCTTCGAGCGCCTCCCTCACCCCCTCGTAGGTGGGCTCGCACACGAGCACCGTGGCCTCGCGCCCAAGCTTCTCGGCCGAGTGTGCGTCCGAGCACGAGACGATGGTGAACCTGTCGAGGGACGACAGGCACCAGTTCATCGCCGGATCCGATGAGAGCCCGGTCTCGATGGCGAACACGTGCGGGAGGAGGTCGCCATAGCACTCCTCGAGGCTGTCGTACCCCCCCTTGGACCCAAGGGCCGAGAACCACGGGGTCCAGATGTGCGCGGGGATTAAGATGGCACGCGGGTCCGACTCCAGCACGGTTTCCAAGAGGTTCCGAGAGCTCAGGCCCAAGGTGGGCCGTCCGTCCGAGGAGATGGAACCCACGCGCTCGAGGGCCTTCGCGAGGCGTCCTGCTGCGTCGAAGCCTGGGAGGAGCACGAGGTGGTGCACCTTGCGCACACGTCCCCGCTCCGCGTAGATGGTGCTGATCTCCACGCTGAGCACGAACCGCACGTCTCGGCTTGGAACCGGCCCCTCTGCGTGGGCCCGTGCGGGAAGACGGAGCCTGAAGAGGCCCCCCTCCTCTACGAGCGCGTCCCTCGCTTCCTGACGCCATGCGGGATGGATGATGTCACCGGTGCCCACGAGGTCGATTCCCTTGCGCAATGCCCACTCGTGCAGGCTCGCGAGGCTGAGCGCACGGCTCGTCGCCACGGAGTACCGTCCGTGCACGTGGAAATCGGCGACGATCCGCATCGGGGGCCTCGTGGGGGAGAGAGGGGACAAGGCGCTGGGGCACGCGGCAGGAGACGCACTCGTTCGCAATATCGACTCGGGCGGACCTTCCTGCAACCCGTGACCTCCCGGCACGGGGGCTGACACGCCAGGCTAGTACCCTATCTTGCGTGGGCGAACCGACAGGACCCCACGCGGAGACCACCATGGACGTACCCAACGGGCCGCCGTCGACCAACCTCGACCTCACCGAGCTCGATCGGGCCGCTTCGGTCCTGAAGGCGATGGCACACCCGGTGCGGCTCCTCGTACTCTGCGGGCTGCTCGACGCGCCGGCCACCCTCACCGAGATGAGCAGGGCCCTCTCCCTCCCTATCTCCACCCTCTCCCAGCACCTCGAGGTCCTCCGACGCGCCCACATCATTCGGGGCGTGCGTTGGGGGCGGGAGGTTCGCTACCACGTGGCCGACGAGCGTGCCTCTCGCATCATGACCATGCTGTGTGCCCGGATGACCCATCGCGGCGTGGGCTGGGAGTCCCTCGCCGCTTTCTGCCTCACGCGCCACGTCACCGAGGATGCGTGAGCGCACAGGGCGGAGGCTCGGGAGGCTCCGCTCGCCGGGGTGCCACGTGGGGAGGCACCGCTGGTCGTCGCGGCCCGCTGGACGACGGGGAGCATGAGCGTCCTCCGGAAGGTCGCCAGGTCCGCCGAGCCGGGCCTGCGAACGCGATGAGGCTCGCCACCTTCGGCCTCTTCGTCCTCTCGCGCGTGGCCACCGGCTGATGGAGGGGGAGCCGGCGCGGGAGGCGGGCCCGAGGGTTACGTCCACTCGTCGCCCACGCTCGACGCGCGCACCCTCCGCCGTTTCGGTCCCTTGCACTGCGGCTTCTGCCCCGTGATCTGCCTCGGAGCACGCCGTACCGTCCCCGCGGGCGTGGAGGCCCAGGCCAGGGATCGCAGCAGGAGCGTTCGCCGCACTCGTCCCGGTGCGCACTTTCCACGGCGGTTCGACCGAACGCACCACCGCGAGCACGTGCTTCGCCACGGCCTCGATCCTCGACTGTGGCCACGCCGCCTCCCTCCACAGGCGACCGTGGGCGGTTCTCTCCCCCGCGAGCGCGCCCGCTTCGGGCGGGGATGGGGAGCCCACATCGTCAAGCCGGCGATCCTTGTGCACGCTGCCCTGAGAGGACCCCTCGAGGTCGGATCGTCCGGATGAGGCTCCTCCTTGGCGTGCTTGACTCTCGGGGTGTTCGGGGTCTTCCTCGCGTGGGAGTGCCGGTGCGGGGGGAGACGCCGGCTCCACCTGCTGCGGGACAAGGTCCTCGAACGCACGGCCTTCGGCGACACGCCGGAGCGAGTCGACAGCTTGAAGGAGCTCTTCTTCACCCTCGTCGGCCTCCTCGCCCCCAGTCGCGGGAGCGAGGACGATGCCACGAGTGTGGCCCCGTTGCTCCGTGGCTGTTGCCGGTCGCCGTGCTCCGGAACACGGTCGCCCCACGGCATCTTCGTGAGGTTTCCCGCGGTCCTGTCCGTGTCGTGGATGGCAGCCCTCGGCCTCCGTGCCCCCGCACGGGAGGGGTGGCGCGTGGTCCGCGTCGGTGCCGTGGGGTTGGTCGCGATCCAGGGCGCGCCGCTCACGGGCGAGTGCTTCGACGAGGCGACGGCCGCGCTCACGCTCCGGTCCATGACCGCACCGGTTCGACCGCTTCCCCGCGGGTTTGACCGGGCCTCCCGCCATCCTGCGCCGGGCACCCCACACGCGTGGCGCACCCGAGGCAGGCTCGGTGACACGGCTCCTGCGTCTGGAGGCACCGCCGGATTCCCTGTTCTTCAGGCCCACACCCGCGCTCCACTCCCGGTGCGAGACGCCCGATCCGAACCGAAGCCCTCATACGGACGAGGCCGCGCGTCACCTGCGTGTGGCGGGTCAGCTGCGACGTGGGGGACTCCCCGCGCACACGCGTCGGGTTCGTCCATCAGTCGAGTGGGCGTGCCGAGTACGGGTGGACCGGGGACCCATTCGGGGGCACCGTCCCCCCCACGGAATGGCGCAGGAGGTCGCAGCACGTGGCGGCGCGGCTCCGAGGGGACCTCAGGCCACGCCCACGCGAGGCTGGGGTTCAAGGGGGACGAGGAGGAACGGTGGTTGCCCGTCGGGCTCGTCCCCTTCGGCGGGGCAGACGCGGGAACCATCGCCTCGCTGGACACGCGCGTTCGCGAGGCCTCTCCCGCCTCGACCGTGGCGCTCGTCGTACGGGGAACCGCGCGGAGGGACGGCTCAAGGTGCTCGAGGGGCGGGGAGTCTTCCCTGCGCCTCGTCCTGACCAACTCCCCTCACGCGTGGCGAAGGTGGGGACGGCTGGCGTACCGCCCGGTGCGGACCTCGGCCAGTGCCTTGAACGCCTCGCAGGGCGAGGAAAGGCCGGTCCTACGCCGAGAACGCCTCGCGCACCGCCTCTACAAGTACTGGTTCTTCCTCGGGGAAGACCGTGCGCACGTCAAGTGCGACGCGGTCGTCCACGATCCGCACGAACACCGGGGGCGTGCCCACCCGAAGCCGACGGGCGAGCTCCTGCGGGCCCATCGGTGCGGGTTCGAGCAGCACGAGCGTCGTGGGGAGCTCGGTGACCGGGAAGGCGCCGCTGCCCACGCGTGAGGACCCGGCGCACACCGAGACCGTACGGCCTTGCCGCCGCAACTTCCTGGCGAGACGGCGAGCCCGCGCCTCGAGCTCCGACGCAGGGGCCGTGATCATGCGGAGGGTAGGCACCCGCGCGACCGCGAGGCTGGGGTCGAGGAGCAACCGCAGGGTGGCCTCCATGGCGGCGAGGGTCAACTTGTCCACCCGGACGGCGCGCGCGAGGGGATGGGCGCGGACTCGCCCGATGAGCTCGGCTTTCCCGATGATGATCCCCGCCTGCGGACCACCGACCAGCTTGTCACCGCTGAAGGTCACCAGATCTGCACCCTCACGCAGGGACGACGAGGCCGGGGCCTCCCCCACCAAGCCCCACGACGCCAGATCCACGAGCGATCCGGACCCCATGTCATGGATGAGGAGCAGGCCCTTCTCCTTCGCGAGGGGAGCCAACTCCGCGAGCGAGACCTCGCTCGTGAACCCCTGGATCGCGTAGTTCGACTTGTGCACCTTCATGATGGCCACGGTGCGTTCGGTGACCGCCGCCTCGTAGTCGCGGGGGTGGGTGCGGTTCGTGCACCCAACCTCGACGAGGATGGCCCCGCTCTGTGCCATGACGTCCGGGATGCGGTAGGATCCGCCGATTTCCACGAGCTCTCCCCGGGAGACGATGACCTCTCGGCCCGCGGCGAGGGTCGCGAGGACGAGCAAGGTCGCCGCGGCGTTGTTGTTCACGATCGTGGCCGCCTCGCACCCCGTGATGGCCTTGAGGAGCGACTCCACGTGCGCCTCCCTGAGACTGCGGGTGCCCTCCTCGAGGTCCGCCTGGACGTTGCAGAAGCGCGCCACCTCCACGAGGGAGGCGATGGCCTCCTCCGCGAGCGGGGCACGGCCCAACCCTGTGTGGAGCACCACCCCCGTGGCGTTGATCACCCGCCGCACCCCAGGTGCGAGCGCCCTCCTCACCTCCTCCACGAGGCGCGCCATGATCGTGGGCCTATCCAGACCAGGATCCCCCCGCTGGAGCGCCTTTCGGTACGCCTGGATCGCCTCGCGCGCGCGCACAACCACGAGCGCACGCGGCGCGGTGGTCGTCTGCGCCAGCGCTTCCACGAGTTCATTCACCGAGGGGAGGTTCGCGAGGACGTTCTCACCCACAGCCACGGTCCCTCCTTTGCCAGTCCGACACAACGTAGCGCGGCCCAGGGCCGAGGTCAAAGATCGGCTCCAGGCGCGACCCCTGGTCGTTGCTGCAGGAGCACAGGTGTTCTATCTTGGTGATCCAGACTCCTGACAAGGGAGGGATGATGGCCCATCTCCTCGCCCGTGTGCGCCACGCGTCGATCGTGGTACGGATGCTCGCCGGGTTCCTCGTCGGGGCTTCTGGAGGTACCGTCCTCTGGCTCATGAGCCTGCGCGCGGGACACCCGGTCGCCGAGCGGATCCTCCCCTGGATCGCGCCCTTCGGGACGGTCTTCGTCCACATGCTCAAGATGGTCGTGATCCCGGTCGTGTTCCTCTCGCTCATCCTCGGGGCCTCGAGCCTCCCACTCCGGCAGTTCGGGCGCGTGGGTGCGCGGATCATCGGGTGGTACCTCCTCACCTCCGTCCTGGCCGCCTGCGTGGGGGTGACCCTCGCCGTGCTCGTGCGCCCAGGGGCGGGGACCACCACCGCGGACTGGGAACGCATCGCCTCCACCCTCGGCACCGGGGAGGACGAGACAATCCGCCAAAGGCCCGAGGGTACCACCCTCGGCGGCATCCTGCTTGGGGTGTTCCGTAACCCGTTCGAGTCCCTCGCCACCGGCGACTTCCTCCCTATGATCGTCTTCGCCCTGCTCTTCGGGCTGGCCGCCCGGGTGCTCCTCGATGCCCGTGGGATCAGCCCTGACCAGGCCGACTCCTCCACCGCCGACGGGGTCGCCCGCCTCCTCGAGGTGGTCGGCGGCGCCCAGCGCGTCGTGTTTCGGATCGTGGAGTGGGTCCTCGCGTACGCCCCCATCGGCGTGTGCGCGCTCTCGCTCGTCAACTTCGGCCTCTACGGCCCCGCGATCGTGGGTCCCTACGTGCGCATCGTGTTCGGGGTGGTCGCGGGCGTGGCACTCATGATGCTGGGGGTCTACCCTCTCCTGATGGTCCTGTTCGCGAGGAGGCATCCCTTCCAATTCTACGCACGGGTGAGGGAGCCACTCCTCACCGCGTTCACGACTCGGTCCAGTGCCGCGACCCTGCCGGTCACCCTCCGCGCCGCGTCGAGGCTTGGGGTCCCGCCCGAAGTGAGCGGCTTCGCCCTGCCGCTGGGCGCCACCGTCAACATGGACGGGGTGTGCATCCACCTGCCTTTCTTCGCCGTGCTCGCCTCCACCCTCTTTGGCATCCACCTCTTCCCTGTCTCGCTCCTCACCATGGTCCTCCTCACGGTCCTCGCCTCGATCGGAGCAGGCGGCGTGCCCGGAGGGAGCCTCATGCTCCTGTTCCTCATCCTCGGCTCCCTCGGCTTGGACGGGCGCCAGATCGGGCTCGTCGTGGCGCTGGCTTTGGGCGTAAACCCCATCCTCGACATGTTCGAGACGATGAACAACGTGGCCGACGACCTCACGTGCGTGTACGTCGTGGCGAGTCGCGAGGGGCTCCTCGGATCGCCCTTGGCGCCGGGAGGAAGCCTCGAGGCCGGGGGGACCTCGCCGTGACCCTCGGCGACGGTGAGGCCAAAGAAATCGTCCGGTTCGTGTTCGAGCTCGGCCAGCTGCGCCGCGAGAGACGACACGGGTGGCTGCGAATCGACGAGACACCGGAGAGCGTGGCGGAACACTCGTTCCGGGCAGCCGTCCTCGCCTACCTCCTCGCCGCACGAACGGGAACGGTCGACCCCGCCCGCGTGGCCGCCATGGTGCTGTTCCACGACATGCACGAGGCGCGCACCGGGGATGCGGATACCATCCAGCGCCGCTACCTCGCCCTCGACGAGCGACGCGCGGCGGCCGACCAGGTCGCCGGGCTGGGGCACACGGGGAGCGACATCTTGAAGATGTGGGAGGAGGTCGAGGCCCCCACCACCGAGGCAGGGTCCCTCGCGAAAGACGCCGAGATCCTCGAGATGGCGTGCACCGCGCGCGAGCTCGTGGTCGGGGGGAATCCGGCCGCCCAGGCGTGGCTCACGAGCCTCAGGCCTCGCCTGCGTACCCCCGTCGCCCGGGAGCTCCTCGAGCTGATCGGACGGGCAGACCCGAGGGAGTGGTGGCAGAGACTCGACCCCCGGTGAGCGTGGTCCCGTTCGCGTGCAGGGCCGGGTGCGGCGCGTGCTGCATCGCGCTCTCGATCTCATCGCCCATCCCAGGGATGCCCGAGGGCAAACCCGCCGGGGTCCGATGCGTCCAGCTCACCCCTGACAACCTGTGCCGGCTCTACGGGTCCCCAGAACGCCCTGCCGTGTGCGTGAACCTGAGGCCGAGCCCTGAGATGTGCGGGGACTCATCCGAGGAGGCACTCGCGTGGCTCTCCTCGCTCGAGGAAGAGACCGCGCCCTGAGGCGTTCGCGAACGGCCGAGGGGCCCCCCTCGCCTGCTGGCGCACCAGCGGCGCGTGCGACTATATTCCCCACCGCTTCGGTCTTCATGACCTCCGGGGGGCTTCCTGACTCCATCAGAGGTTTCCCCACATGACACTGCTCATCCTCCTGCTCCTGGTGTGCTCCTTCGCCCCCTCCGAGGCGGAGACCGAGCTCGAACGCATGACCCGCGAGTGGTTCGAGGAGAACCCCTACTCCCTCCCCCACTGGATGACGCCCGAGGAGCTCGCGCGCCGAGACGAGATCGGCCGCTCCTTCGTGCCGACTCCCCCGCCACCAGGTCCCGTCCGCAACATCGCCGAGTTCGAGCACATGGAGGGGGTGCTCGTGCGGTACCCCTTCGGCATCTCGACCAGCCTCATCCGCGAGATGGCGGAGGACGTCATGGTCACGACCATCGTAGCCGATGCGAACCAGGAAGCCACCGTGCGCGCCATGTACGAGGCCGCGGGGGTAAACCTCGACCACTGCAACTTCCTGTACCACGCGACGAACTCTTACTGGACACGAGACTACGGGCCATGGTACATCATCGATGGGAACGGCCAGATCGCCATCGTCGACTTCCCCTACAATAGGCCTCGTCCCGACGATGACGACATCCCCGTCGCCCTCGCGAATTGGCTCGGGATCCCGTGGTACGGCATGCAGATCGTTCACACTGGTGGCAACTATATGACCGACGGCATGGGCATCTCGGCATCAACGACGCTCGTATGGAGTGAGAACTCTAACCTCACTCCTGATCAAGTAGCCGATCGTATGGCTGCGTATCTCGGGGTACACACCTATCACGTCGTACCGGATCCGAACAATGACTACATAAAGCATATCGATTGCTGGGCCAAGTTCCTCGACGTTGACAAGATCATGATACGGAGCGTACCACCGTCGCACCCGCAGTACGCGGCCATCGAGGCGGCCGCCGCCTACTGGCAGGCACAGGTCTCCTCGTACGGCACCCCGTACGAAGTGTATCGCGTCTACACACCGAACAACCAACCGTACACGAACTCCCTCATCCTCAACACCAAGGTGCTCGTCCCCATGATGAACTCCGTCTGGGACGACGACGCCATCGCGGCCTACCAGGCGGCGATGCCGGGGTACGAGGTGCTCGGGTTCACCGGTTCCTGGCAGTCGACGGACGCGCTCCACTGCCGGACCATGGGGTTGGCGGACCGAGGGATGCTCGACATCCGCCACCTGCCGATCGTCGGGGTCGTGATGGTTGGTGCGCGGTACGACGTGGTCGCGACGATCACGGCGTACAGCGGGGCGGCCATCATCGCCGACTCGGTGGCGGTCTTCTTCAGGGTGGACGGTGGCCCTTACCAGCGCGTGCCGATGACGCACGTGTCCGGGTCGACGTGGGTCGCGACCATCCCTCCCCAGATGCCCGGGTCGGAGGTGGGTTACTTCCTCCGCGCGGCGGACGGTTCGGGCCGTCGAGCGAATCACCCCTACATCGGCGCCCCAGACCCACACCGATTCCTCGTCGGAGGGCTCTCGGCGCCGGTGGTGAGCATCGTGCGCAACGGTGGGCAGATCATCCTCACTTGGAGCCCTGTGCCCGGCGCCTCGACGTACCGAGTGTACTCTTCCTCGAGCCCGTACGGTGGGTTCTCATTGGATACCAGCGGCGTCCTGGAGGGCACGACCTGGACCACGACGATGAGCGGGACGCACCGCTTCTACCGCGTGACCGCGACGAACGACTGAGGGGGCGGATCCCGTTTCGGCCAAAGGAGGGTCGGTGCTCCCAGCCGAGGGGAGTCCCGCGTCCGGGCGGCCTGCCTCCTGGTCTGTGTTCCTCGATCGCCGCGGCCGCCTGCGCGCGGGGTGGCGCATCGCCGCGTACGTGCCCGTGGTGGTCGTGGCGTTGGCCGCAGGCCGGGGGATCGAGGCGCTCCTCGCGAGGCTCGGCTCAAGCCCGTGCGGCCGCATCGGTTGCTGGCAGACCACCATCGGGCACCTCTCCTGCGCGGCCCTGCTCGTCTCGGGCGCGAGCGCGTTCCTCCGGCGAATCGATCGCAGACCCTGGTGGGCGTTGGGTGTCGGGGTGTCGCGCGAGACGATCCCCGAGATCCTGTGGGGGGCAGCGCTGGGAGGGGGAGCCCTGAGCGTGGCGGTCTTTGCGATCTGGGTGACGGGGGGCCTGACCCTCCGCACCCCACTCACCCCACCAGAACCCGAGGGCTTGGTCACGCTCGGCCTCGCGTTCGTCGCCGCGGCCACGGTCGAGGAACTCGTGGCGCGAGGGTACGCCTTCCAGACCGCCGTGGAAGGCATGGGAGGAACGAGGGCGGTGGTGGCGGGGGGGGTCGTCTTCTCCCTCGCCCACCTTCCGAATCAGGGGGTGACCTTCCTTGGGCTGCTCACGGTCGCCGCATCCGGCGTCCTCCTCGGGCTCGCCTACCTCCGCACGAGGTCGCTGTGGCCTCCCCTCGCCGCGCACGCCGCGTGGAACTGGGCCCAGGGGTGCGTGTGGGGGATGGCGGTGAGTGGGGAACGGGTGGGTTCGTCGCTCCTCGAGGCGACGCCTCGGGGCCCTGACTGGCTCAGTGGAGGCTCCTTCGGCGCGGAGGGGAGCCTCATCACGCTCGTGCTCCTCGTGGTCGGGATCCGGTGGCTTTCGTCGACGCCCTGGGTGAGGCCCTCGGGGCCGAACGAAAGGCTGTGGAGGACGATCGGGTCTCACCCACAGCCTGTGGATGAAGCCCCGTGAGCCTCAGGCAAGGTGCGTCACGTGCCGCCCGGTTGCCCCGTGTGACGGCTTCGGCTTGACGGGAAGGCTCGTGAGGGTGTAACATGGTCTTCGTGACTATCCTCGAACGATCGAACCACGGTCACGATTCCATGAGCAGTCCCTGAGAGAGATCGCCGCCGTGCCCAGCCGTACACGGCGCACAGTCGCGGGGCAGGCGGTTCGGGCAGTTTCCACACGACATCGCGGAAGGAGAGGAACGAGTGAAGGAGTATCAGCCCACGGACATTAGGAACATCGCACTCATCGGTCATGGCGGCTCCGGGAAGACGAGCCTCGCCGAATCCCTCCTTCACGCGAGTGGGGCGGTGTCTCGCCGAGGGAGCGTCGACCAGGGAACATCGATCTTGGACAGTGATCCGGACGAGATCGAGCGCAAGATGACGATCTCCCTTGGTCTCGCCTACCTCGAGTACCGAGGCAGGAAGATCAACCTGTTGGACACCCCTGGGTACTTGGACTTCGTCGGCGAGGTGGAGGCCGCCCTGCGCGTCGCGGACAGCGTCCTCGTGGTGCTCGATGCGACCGGCGGCGTGGCCGTGGGAACCCAACGGGTGTGGGACGATGCGAGGAAGTTCGGCCTCCCGGCCATGTTCGTCGTGAACAAGCCCGATAAGGAGCATGCCCAGTTCGCCACCCTCGTGGAGGCAGCGAGGAAGAGCTTCGGTCCGGGCGTGATCCCGATCAGCATCCCGATGGGGTTGTCGAGCGCGTTCGCGGGCGTGATTGACCTCATCTCGAACGAGGCGGTGTTCCGGGACGGGAAGACAGGGCCCGTGCCGCAGGAGTTCGCGTCCGAGGTGGAGCAGTACAGGGCACGGCTCATGGAGAGCGTGGCGGAGACGGACGAGGGATTGCTCGACCTGTACCTCAGCGAGGGCACCCTGCCGGCGGACAAGCTCCGCGAGGGGGTGCGCAAGGCCACGTCTCGGGGCGAGCTCTTCCCCCTGCTCGTGGCATGCGCGAGCGACGAGTGCGGGGTGGGGAACGTCTTGGACGCGATCGCCGACTTCATGCCCGACCCGACCGTGCGCGGCCCGGTCAAGGCGATGAAGGGCGAAGAGGAGGTGACCCTCGAGCCGGACCCGGCCGGGCCCCTCGCCGTGTTCGTGTTCAAGAAGCTGTACGAACGCCATCTGGGCGAGGTGTTGCTCTTCCGGGTGTACTCTGGGACCCTGGAGGCGGGCACCGAGGTCATCAATACCGCCACGAACGCCACCGAGCGGATCAATCAGATCCAGGCGGTACGGGGTAAGGAACGCGAGGACGTCACCCGCGCGGTCGTGGGAGACCTCGGTGGATTGGTGAAACTCAAGGGCACCGCCACCGGACACACGCTGTGCGGGAAGCGGCTCTCCGTCACCCTGCCGCCGATCGAGTTCCCGGAACCGGTGATCGCCACCGCGATCAAGGCGAAGAGCAAGGGGGATGAGGACAAGATCTCCTCGGGCCTCCAGCGGCTCATGGAAGAGGATCCCACCCTGCGGGTGGTCATCGATCCGGAGTTGAAGCAGACGGTGATCTGGGGCATGGGCGAGCTCCACCTCGATCTCATGGTGAAGCGGCTGAAGAGCAGGTTCAACGTCCAGGTCGATCAGTCTCGTCCGAAGATCCCCTACCGGGAGACGATCAAGGGCAAGGCCGAGGTTCAGGGCAAGTACAAGAAGCAGACGGGCGGACGAGGGCAGTACGGCGACGTGTGGTTGCGGCTCGAACCGTTGCCGCGTGGGGCCGGGTTCGAGTTCGTCGATGCGATCGTCGGTGGTGTCGTGCCTGGAAAGTACATCCCTGCGGTGGAGAAGGGCATCCGCGAGGCGATGAGCGCCGGGGTGCTCGCGGGGTACCCGGTGGTGGACGTGAAGGTCACCCTGTACGACGGATCGTACCACGACGTGGATTCCTCCGATCTGGCGTTCAAGATCGCCGCATCCATGGGGTTCAAGAAGGGGATGGAGCAGTGCAAGCCGGTCTTGCTCGAGCCCATCTACCTCGTGGAGGTGATCGTTCCCGAGGAGTTCCTCGGTGACGTAATGGGGGACCTCAGCGCCCGGCGCGGCAAGATCCAGGGTGTGGAGGCGCGAGGAGATCACCAGATCGTGCGTGCGGCCGTTCCCATGGCCGAGCTCGACCGGTACTCGACCCACCTGCGCTCGCTCACGCAGGGCCGCGCGATCCACGCGAGGCGATTCAGCCACTACGAGGAGGTCCCCACGGAGATTTCTGACCGCGTCATCGCCGAGGCGAAGGCGGCGCTGGAGGAATAGGCCATGTCCGGACATTCCAAGTGGGCGAGCATCAAGCACAAGAAGGCGGCGCTTGATGCCCAACGGGGAAGGGTTTTCACGAAACTCATCCGCGAGATCAGCACCGCCGCTCGCATGGGAGGCGGCGACCTCGCGAACAACCCACGCCTCCGCACCGCCGTGGCGGCGGCGAAGGCGGCGAACATGCCGGCCGAGAACATCGAGCGGGCAATCAAGAAGGGCACCGGGGATCTCCCGGGGGTCACCTACGAGGAGACCACGTACGAGGCGATTGGCCCAGGAGGTGCGGCGCTCATCATCGAGACGCTCTCGGACAACAGGAACCGCACGGTGGCCGAGCTACGCCACATCTTGAGTCGTCACGGGGGCAGGCTCGGGGAGGTCGGCAGCATCGCGTGGAAGTTCGAAACCAGAGGGCTCATCACGGTGAACGCGGAGGGGTGGACCGAGGATGCCCTCTTGGAGATCGCCCTCGAGGCCGGTGCGGACGACCTCCAGGCAGACGAGGGGACCTTCCTCATCACCACCGACCCGGGCAACCTCGAGGCCGTGAAGGAGGCCATGGCTGCCAAAGGGGTGACGTTCTCCTCCGCCGAGATCGCGAAGATGCCCAAGACCTACGTGCCGGTGACGGGCAAGGACGCCGCCCAGCTCCTGAAACTCGTGGGAGCCCTCGAGGAGCACGACGACGTGCAGAAGGTGTGGGTTGACTGCGACATCCCCGACGAGGACCTCAAGGCTGCGGAGGCCTAGCGTCGGTCCGATTACCGTCCTCGGTGTGGACGCGGGACTCGCGGCCACCGGGTATGGGCTCATCGACGTCGTGGGGACTCGCCTGCTCGTCCGAGGCTTCGGCGTGCTCCGCACGCAGGCCAGAGATCCCCTGCCCCAACGCCTCGCCAGCATTTTCAGCGACCTACGTGGCGTGGTCGAGCGGGAGCACCCCAACGAGGTGGCGGTCGAGGACGGGTTCTTCGGCAAGAACCCCCGCACCGCCTTGGTCATCGGCCAGACCCGTGGGGTGGCGATCCTCGTGGCCGCCTTGGCGGGACTCGCCGTGCACCTCTACCCCCCCGCAGAGGTGAAGCTCGCGCTCACGGGAAACGGGGGGGCATCGAAGGATCAGGTCGCGTTCATGGTCCGGAGGCTGCTCGGATTGGGAAAGGAGCGAATCCCGTCCGACTGCACCGATGCGCTCGCGGTGGCCCTGTGCCGTTGCCAGCGAATGCGGAGTGAGGACCGATTGGGGGGCGCCCGGTGATCGAACGCCTCGTGGGGACCGTCGCGAAGGTCGAACCCACCTCCGTCGTGCTCGACGTTGGGCCGGTCGCCCTGAGGCTCACGGTCCCGGTCTCCACGAGTTCCCGCCTCATCGCGGGCACACGCACGACGCTGTGGACCGAACTGCTCGTGCGAGAAGACTCGATCGCCCTGTTCGGGTTCGTAAGCGAGAGGGAGAGGACATACTTCAACCTCCTGCGCTCCATCGCCGGGATCGGGCCCAAGCTCGCCTGCACGGTGCTGTCCGGGGTCTCGGTGGAAGCACTGGATCAGGCGGTGTCCCGCGCCGAACCAGGGCTGCTCTCGCGGATCCCTGGCATCGGCCGCAAGACCGCAGGGCGCATCATCATGGAGCTGTCGGGCAAGCTCGAGGGGGTGCTCCACCCTTCCGCGGTGCCCCTGCCATTGGCCGAGGCCACCGAAGCCCTCACGAGCCTCGGCTACCAACGTCAGGTGGCCTCTCGCACGGTGGAGAAGGTCGCGGCTGAGCTCGGCCCGGACGCCTCCGTCGAAGCCATCGTGCGGGCGGCCCTCAAGGCACTCACCGGCACGGCTCGAAAGGGGTCGTCATGACCGATCGCCTCACCAGCGGACTCCCGACCGACGAAGACCTCCGCTACGAGGAGGACCTGAGGCCTCGACGCCTGTGCGACTTCATCGGCCAGGAGCGCGTGCGGGAGAAGCTCGCCCTCTACATTAGGGCAGCCAAGGAGCGGGGAGAAGCGCTCGACCACGTCCTCTTCTACGGGCCCCCTGGCCTGGGCAAGACGACCCTCGCGCACATCATCGCCGAGGAGATGGGGGTGCAGCTCCAGATCACGTCTGGTCCGATCCTCGAGCGCCCCGGAGACCTCGCGGGCCACCTCACGAACCTCTCCCGGGGTGACGTGCTCTTCGTCGACGAGGTACACCGATTGAGCCACGTGGTGGAGGAGTACCTCTACCCGGCCATGGAGGATTTCCGCATCGACATCATGCTCGACAAGGGGCCAAGGGCCAGGTCGGTCCGCATCAACCTCGAGCCGTTCACGTTGGTGGGGGCCACCACGAGGGCAGGGATGATCACCCGCCCCATGCGCGAGCGATTCGGCATCGTCGAACGGCTCGATTTCTACTCCCCCGAAGAACTCGCGCGCGTCATTGAGCGCTCGGCGCGCATCCTCGGCGTGCCCCTCGAACCCGAAGGAGGGCTCGAGATCGCCCGACGCTCGCGAGGCACCCCCCGGGTCGCCAACCGCCTCCTCAGGCGCGTGAGGGACTTCGCGCAGGTGAGGGGAGACGGGATCATCACCCGCGAGCTCGCCGACCGCGCCCTCACCCTCGAGGGGGTGGATAGCCTCGGATTGGACGAGATGGACAAGCGCATCCTGCTCACCCTGCTTCAGAAGTTCGGCGGACGTCCGGTGGGGCTCAACACCCTCGCCGTGGCCGTAGGCGAGGAACCCGGGACGATCGAAGAAGTCTACGAGCCGTTCCTCATCATGCAGGGCCTGCTCGAGCGCACGCCGAGGGGAAGACAGGCCACCGCCCTCGCCGTCTCACACTTCGCCTCACAGTCTCCGGGGGCGAAGGAGCTCACGCTCTTCCCCTGATCGCACCTACACCGGCGGCATGGCCCCTCCACCCTCCGACGGACAAGGACGCCTCGACCCCCCGCCTGATCGCCCTGACGCAGCATCCGTCTCCTTCTGCCTGCACGCGCGCGACGGGGGCGCGAGGGCAGGCCTCCTCCACACCCCCCACGGCCCAGTGCCAACGCCGGCATTCATGCCCGTGGGGACCCAGGCGAGCGTCAAGGGTGTCTCCACGTTTGAGCTCCTGCGGACGAGGGCCCCCATCCTCCTGTGCAATGCGTACCACCTCTTCCTCCGTCCCGGGCACGAGCTCATCGCGTCGCTTGGTGGCCTTCACCGATTCATGGGGTGGAACCGCGCCCTGCTCACCGATTCGGGAGGGTTCCAGATCCTCAGCCTCGGCGACCTGCGCCGCATCGACGACGACGGCGTTGAGTTCAAGAGCCACCTCGACGGCAGTCGGCACCTCATCACCCCGGAGCTCGCCGTGGACATCCAGGCCGCCTTGGGCAGCGACATCGCCATGGTGCTCGACGAGTGCCCACCCTACCCCACGGATCGAGACACCGCGGCGAGGGCCGCCGCCCGTTCGCTCGGGTGGGCACGCCGGTGCCTCGCGCACGCCCCCCCGGGGATGGCCCTCTTCGGGATCGTGCAGGGCAGTACCTACCACGACCTCCGCGCCTGGCACGCGGGAGAGCTGGCGGCCTTGGGATTCGCGGGCATAGCCATCGGAGGCCTCGCCGTCGGTGAACCGAAACCCGCCACCATGGAGGTGATCGCACGCCTCGGGCCCCTGCTGCCCGAGGAGAAACCACGGTACGTCATGGGCATGGGCCCCCCTGAGGACCTACTCGAGGCGATCTCCCTCGGCATCGACCTGTTCGACTGCGTGATCCCGACGCGGAACGGTCGACGCGGCACCGCCTACACCTCGTGCGGGAGGGTGATCGTCAAGAATGCCCGCTACGCCCGCGCCGACGAGCCCCTCGACGACAGATGCCCATGCCCAGTCTGCCATACCTACTCCCGCGCCTACCTCAGACACCTCTTCTCCGCCGGAGAGCTCCTCGGCCCGTGCCTTGTCAGCCTCCACAACGTGACGTTCTTTGTGGAGCTCATGGCCGATGCGAGAACCGAAATCATCGACGGTCGCTTCGCCCAGTGGAAGGCAGACTTCCTCCGTCGCTACATGGCCGGAGATGACCACATCATGAGTAAAGACCTCCCTCATTTTGAAAGGAAACCAGAATGAACTTACTCTTTCTGATGGCAGGATCTGCTCAGTCGTCCCAAGGTGCTCAGCCGAACATGCTCGTTTCAATGCTCCCGTTTATCATTATTTTCGTCTTCTTCTACCTCCTCATCGTGCTCCCGAAGCAGAAGGAGCAGAAGAAGCATGCGGCCATGCTTCGTTCCCTCAAGAAGGGGGATCGTGTCGTGACGGCGGGTGGCATGCTCGGTACGGTGGTGGGGGTGAAGGACTCCGTAATCGTGCTCAAGATCGCGGAGGGCTCGAGGCCTGGTGAATCGGTGAAGGCCGAGTTCCAGCTCTCGTCGGTGCAGGCACTCGTGGAGCGAGGCAAGGAAGAGTGAGGGTGCTGCCCATCCGGGTGTGGGGTGACGAGGTCCTGCGTCGGCGGGCCGCCCCCGCGGATCCCTCGGACCCCCGTCTTGCCAATCTCGTGGAGGCCATGCTCGAGACGATGCGCCATGCGAACGGCTTGGGGTTAGCCGCGCCCCAGGTGGGAGAGAGCACCCGGCTCGCGGTGGTGGATCGCAAGGCCCTCCCCACCGGTGAGGACCTCGTGCTCGTCAACCCCGTGCTCGAGGTCGCCTGGGGGCGCACGACGATCGAGGAGGGGTGCCTCAGCCTCCCGGGCGTGTGGGTCGAGGTGAGGCGCGCGACCCACGTGAAGGTACGCTACCATGACCTCCAGGGTCAGGAGCACGTGATCAGGGCCGACGACATGCTCGCCGTTGCGCTCCAGCACGAGCTCGATCACCTCGACGGGGTGCTCTTAGTGGATCGAGTCGAGCCAGCGGTCCGGCGCGCCATCGCCCCCACCCTCGAGCGCATCAGGGAGAATGCGAGGGTGGGTGGGTGAAGGTCGTGGTCTTGGCCTCCGGGGCCTTCGCCGTCCCCACCCTGGAGGCGCTCGCCGACGGACGCCACACGCTCGTGGGCATAATCTCCCGTCCAGATGCCCCCCGCGGACGCGGGAGGCGCCTGGGTCCGTGTCCCGCGGCGGCCTGGGCCGCCTCGAGGGGGGTTACACTCCTGCAACCGAAGCGGGTCTCAGACCCGGACTTCGAGGGTCCCTTCCGCGGGCTCGGGGCGGACGTTGCGGTGGTGGCGGACTTCGGGGAGATCCTCAAGCCTTTCGTGCTCGCGTGGGTGCCCGAGGGGTTCTTCGGGCTTCATCCTTCCCTCTTGCCGCGGTGGCGAGGCCCGGCGCCCATCCCCTGGGCCATCCTTGCCGGAGACTCGCGGACGGGAGTGTCGGTCTTCAAGGTCGACCCTTCGGTGGATGCCGGCTCCGTCGTGCTCCGCCGGGAAGAGCCGATCCGAGATCGGGACACGGCCTCCTCACTCGAGGAACGTCTCGCGGGGCTGGCGGCTCGCGTGCTCCTCGACGTGCTCGATCTCCTCGAAGGCGGTTCCCTCGTGCCCACGCCTCAGCCGGCGGAGGAAGCCACCTTCGCCCGGAAGCTCACGCGAAAGGACGGGCTCCTCCGCTGGGAGGAAGAGGCACGAGTCTTGGATCGGATCGTACGGGCCTGCACGCCATGGCCGCGGGGCTGGTTCCCTTCCGCACGGGGAGAGGTGACGGTCTTGCGAGCCACTCCGATGGCCTCGACGCACCGGGAGCGCCCCGGCACCTACCTTGGAATCGGCACGACGCCAGAGGGTGAGGAGGGCCTGAGGATCGCCTGCGGGGAGGGGGAGCTGCTCCTCCTCGAGCTCCAGAGCCCAGGCAAGAGGCCCCTGCCCGGTGCCGCGTGGGTTCGGGGGGCGCGTATGGTGCCTGGGGCGCACGTGGGAGGAGGGGTCCTCTCATGAGGAGAGTCGTGCTTTTCCTCGTCACCTACGTGGCCCTCACGACCGTCATGGTCTCGGCGGCCTTGGTGCTCCTCGACCGCGTGGTCATGCCCGCGCTCGTGCACCACGGGGACGAGAGGCCTGTGCCCGACGTGGGAGGCCTCGACTACGCCGAGGCCGCGCGGGCCCTCAAGGCGGCGGGCTTCCGGGCGACGATCAGAGGCCACGAGCCGAGCACCGAGGCCCCTCTGGGCTCCGTGGTCCGTCAGGAGCCCGAGCCTGGACTGCGCGCGAAGCCCGGGCGCACGGTGGGCCTCTTCCTCGGGTCCGGACCGGCCATGAGCACGGTGCCCCCCCTCACAGGCATGGGGTGCAGGGAGGCCCTTGTCGCCCTGTCGCACGCCGGACTGAGCGTCGGCGACATCCTCATGGCCCCAGGGTCTTTGGGGCCTGTGGGCCACGTGCTCGCCGTGCTGCCTCCGGAGGGCTTCTCGGTTGAGCGAGGCAGCCCCGTGCACCTGCTGGTCGCTGGACCGGCTCCTCCGGAGTGCTACGTGGTCCCCTCGTTCGTGGGTCGCAAGATCAACGAGGTCGCGCAGGAGCTTCGGGCGAGGGGGATCCACCTGGGCCGTCGCGCATTCGCCACCGGGTCAGCTGCTCCCGAGGGCACGATACTGTCCACCGATCCGCCCGCGGGATTTACCATCTGCCGGGGCGAGAGCCTCGCGGTCGTGGTGGCCTCATGAGGAACCACGAGCCGGCCTTCCCCCCCGGCGTTGACCCTTTCTCTCCTCAGGATCCTCCCTCGACCCGGAGGGTCGCCATCCACCCGAGCATCCTCGCGGCGGACTTCGCCCACCTCGCGCGTGAGATACGCGATGTCGAACCCCACGTGGATGGGCTCCACCTCGACGTGATGGACGGCGTGTTCGTCCCCAACATCAGCTTTGGGCCGGTAGTGGTCGAGGCCGTACGCCACGTCACGACCCTGCCGCTCCACTGCCATCTCATGATCGTGGATCCGGTTCGGTACCTCCGTGCGTTCCGCGATGCGGGGGCCGACCTCATCATCGTGCACCTCGAGGCGATCGATGAGCCCGCGCGTGCCCTCCTCGCGGTGCGCGAGTGCGGGGCGCGGGTAGGGGTCACCCTCAACCCAGGCACGCCCCTCGAGAGGGTGGAACCGGTCCTGGGCCTCGTGGACGAGCTCCTCATCATGAGCGTGGACCCCGGGTTCGGGGGCCAGCGGTTCCAGCCCTCGTCCCTCGAGCGGGTGCGGGCGGCAAGCGCCCTCAGGGAGGGCCGTGGGAGGTTTCTCATCGCGGTCGACGGGGGGATCGGCCCCGACAACGCCGCTGCGGTCGTCGCGGCGGGGGCCGACATCCTCGTCGCAGGGACCGCGGTGTTCCGTGCGAAGGATCGAAAAAGGGCGATAGAGGCGTTGCGTGGAGGGGCTTTCCTCGGGGAGACCTAAGCCCGCGGCGCCACGGTGGCCGTTTCTTTCTCCTGCTCGGGGTTGTAGTACCGGATCGCCGCCCTCAGCTCTTGCTCGGGCACCACGATGAGTTCGACGTTCAAGCCGGTCGTCTCCTCCAAGTCGCGGACCATGATCTCGTCGTAGGGCCTCGCGGTGGCCACGCTAAGGGTATCCCCCGCCACGTCCACCGGGAGGAACAGGGTCTGCATGGCGATCTCCGGAGGGAGGAGCCGCGCGATCGCGGGATCGATCCGCAGCTGCCGGAGCCTGAGGCAGGGGAGGCCGTAGTCCATGGCCATGATCTGGGCGAGGTCTTCGTCGGTCACGTAGCCGTAACGGACGACCATGCGGCCCAGGGGTTCTCCCGAAGCCTGGGCTCGGGCGGCCACCTGCTCGAGCTGGGCATGGTTGAGGAGTCCTCGCTCCACGAGCGACTCCCCCAGCTGCTTCTCCAGGTACACGCTGAGCACGGCCTCATCCACGAGGCCGAGCTCGAGGAGCGCCCTCCCGAACGGCACGTTGCGGCGCTTCGCGTGCTCGAGGGCCGCCTCGAGGGCCTCCCCGGAGATCACCTCGTCTTCCAAGAGCATCTCGCCCAAACGTCGCCGGAACAGGTGCACGCTCGCCTCGCAGGAACGACTCCCCATGCACGCCCAACCCTCGTGGGCTTCGGATCTCAACGGCCCCACATATAGCCCCTTGGGCCCTCTGACGCAAGAGGGGGCACGGCGAAGGCCTTGAATCCGCGCCATCACGGGTGCTAACCTGTCCGAGCCCTTATCCGGAGGTGATCCATGAGGCTCTTGGCCGTGGTCCTTGCCCTGTGCTCGACCGTCGCGACCTCGGCGCCGCGCCACGAGCGAGGCGCGGCGCCGGCTCGTCTCTTCCTCCAGGCCGACTCGTGCCCCGGGCTCGACGTGCTGCACTACCGGCTCGACATCGAGATCCTGCCCGAGACCAGGGAGCTCTACGGGGCTGCCATGCTCACGATGCAGGCCACCGGGAACCCACTGGAGGCCATCCCCCTCGATCTCGAGGTCCTCCAGGTGGCGTGCGTGCTCGAGGGGCAGGACTCTGTGCCGTTCCAACCCACCGGGCACGGGGTCGTCCTCCTCCCTCCTTCCCCCCTGCTCCCCGGCCAGCCGAGGACCTTCCTCGTCGAGTACGGGGGACACCCTGGCAATGAGGGCGGACCCTCGCCGTGGGGAGGGTTCTTCTTCACCGGCTCCATGGCCTACTCCGTGGGGGTGGGTCTGTGGGCAGACCCGCCCTCCATGGGACGGTACTGGTTCCCCGGACACGACGTCCCCGCCGACAAGGCGACCGCAGAGGTGACGCTGCGGGTCCCTGTGCCGTGGGTCGGGATCTCGAACGGCCGCCTCGTCGCCGACAGTACGGAGGGATCCACCCGCATCACACACTGGGCGACGGATCTGCCCATCGCAACCTACCTCATGGCCGTTGCCGCCGGACCGTACGTGGAGCTCGCCGACAGCGCGGAGGGAGTGCCCATCCGTCACTACGTCCTCGGGTCCCAGGTGGACCGTGCGCGGGCGAGCTTCGTGCACGTCCCTCAGATGATCAGCCTGTTCAGCCGCCTGTTCGGCACGTACCCCTTCGAAAGGTTCGGCTACGTGTCCTCCGCCCTGTCTGGGGGGATGGAGCACCAGACGATGGTGACGCTGGGCTCCTTCGCGATCAACGGTTTGCTCACCTGGGAGCCCCTCCTCGCGCACGAGCTCTCTCACCAGTGGTGGGGGGACTGCGTGACCTACGCGGACTGGACCCAGGTCTGGGTCTCCGAGGGATTCGCCACCTACTGCGAAGCCCTTTGGGCAGAGGAAACCCAGGGGCAGGCCGGCTACGTCACCGCGGTGACCGCCATGATGCAGGAGTACCTCGGCAGCGGTGAGCACTACTTCCCCCTCAATGATCCGGCGGTGCTCTGGGGGAGCGCGACGTACGAGAAGGGGGCCTGCGTGCTCCACATGCTGCGTCAGCTCGTTGGGGACAGCGTGTTCTTCGAAGGCCTCGCGCAGCTGCGCGAGGCGTGCGGCTACGCCCACGCCACCACCGACAGTGTGGAGGCCGCATTCGAGCGGGCCACTGGTGGCGACCTCACGTGGTTCTTCGACCAATGGGTCCGGCAGCCGGGCCATCCTGAGCTCGCGTTGCGACTCACTACCTACCCATACCTCAACGGTGACACCGGGGTGGAACTCGAGGTGAGTCAACTCCAGACCGTCGGCCCCGTGTTCCGCTTCCCCCTGGAGGTCGTCTGCCACACCCCGTCTGGCCCGTTCCGCTTCTCATTCTTCGACTCGCTCCCCGTGCAGGTGGCGCGGTTCTCCGTGGCTGGAACGGTCACCTCGGTCCAGATCGACCCGGACCACGACCTCCTCTTCCGCCACCTCGGCACCACCATGAGCGACCGCCTGCTCCTCGCGCGCGTCACGGTGGACGACCTCGGCGATGGCGACGGTGCGCTCGACCAGGGGGAGGAGGCGAGCCTCGTGTTGGGGGTATTCAACCCATTCGATGAGTTGGGCTCCTCCACGATGGAGCTCGTCTGCGACGACCCCAGCCTCATCGTGCTGCAGGGCACGTCCATCCTGCCCTCGATCCCCGCCGGTGCCACCACCAGCAACGCTTCAGAGCCCTTCAGGGTTTGCGCCACCGATGGGCCTTCCCATCCGGTGTCCGCCTCGGTGCGGATCGTCACCACCGACGGGGCGGCGATCACCGTGGGGCTGCCCCTGCACCTCGGGGTGTCCAAGAGGCTCCTCGTCGACGATGCCGGGTCCGGTAACCCCTACGCCCCCTACTACCTCACCGCCCTCGACACCCTCCCCCTCGGCGACAGTCGCGAGCTGTGGCGCACGGCGCTGCAGGGAGCGCCGTCGGCACAGCGGCTCCAGAAGTACGCGTCGCAGGGCATGGTCACCTGGTTTACCGGAGACGTGGACTCCTGCGCCCTGAAGGAAGAGGAGGTCTTTGCACTCGCGTCGTTCCTCGACGCGGGGGGCGCCCTGTTCCTCACGGGGCAGAACGCCCTGGACGACCTGCCCTCCTCCCCGCATGGCGCGGCGTTCCTCGCGGACTACCTCCGCCTCGAGGTCGTGCACGTGAACTATCCGGCGACGAAGGCGTTCATGGGATATGCGGGTGACCCGATCGGCAATGGCCTCATGGGGGTAATCCAGGGGGGCGGAGGTGCGAACAACCAGACGTCCCTCACCGTCGTGGCGCCGACCGAGGGCGCATCGTCGGTCCTGTACTATCGGAACACTTCTCTCGACTGCGCGATTCGCTCAGCGGAGCGTGGCCGCGTGGTGGTGTTCTCCTTCGGGTTCGAGGCCATCAACGAGACGCAGCCGCAGTTCGTCTCGAGGCAAGAGATGATCCGTCGGGTCGCGGACTGGCTCGAGGGCCCCGGGACCGGGGGGGTCGAGGCCCCGCTGCCTCTCGTACGCGTGTTCGTGCCGACGCCCATGCGCGGTGCCTGCCCCGTGCGCATGGAGCTTGGCGAGCCCACGCGCGTGGGCCTGGACCTCTACGATCTGGCGGGGAGGCGCGTTGACCGGGTCTTCTCCGGTGACCTCCACGCGGGCACCACCTGGGTGGACCTCACGCGCCTTGCCCCTGGGGTGTACCTCCTCGTGACCACCACCCCACGCCTTATCCTGCGCTCGCCCCTCATCGTGATCCCCTGATTCGGTGCACGGGGACTTCTCGCGGGAGGTTCGGCGCAAAGGCATCCAAGCCCTAGGCGTGGCCTTCATCCCGTTTGGCCGCCTCGGCGCGGCCGCCTTCGCGCTCGCGATCCTTGTCGACGCACTGCACCTGGCCCTCCACCGTCGAGGTGGGGTGCCCATCTGGGGACGCGTCCGGGCCATGGGAGAGAGGGGTTGCGCCCCTGACCCAGGCCCCATCATGCTCGCGTCCGGTGCCGCGGTGGTGCTCTTCGCGGTGAGAGGTCCGTGGGCCTGGGCGATACTGTGTCAGCCGTTCCTCGCGGACGGGGCGGCCGCGCTCGTGGGGAAGGCCCTCGGCGGGCCACGCTGGGTCGGGGGAAAGACCGTCGTGGGTTCGGCCGTCTTCGCGGTGGTGGCGGCACTGGTGCCGCTCCTCCTCGGCCTTGGCGTGGTGCCCTCACTCCTCCTCGCCTGCGTCGGCACTCTCGTGGAGGCCGTCGCCCCGCGCGGCACGGACAACCTCCTGCTGCCCTTCGGTGGTCTGGCGATCTGGGCCGTCCTCTGACCGGTGCCCGAGGCCTGCGACGAGGGCCACGACGAGCCAGAAGGCCTTCAGGTACTCCTGGCTGTTGAGGCCGTTCTGCACCACCAAGGCCGCGAAGGCCCCCGCACACCCGGTGGCCAGACCCCGCTCGAGGCGGCTTCCCCCTTTCTGCAAGAGCAGGAGGATCTGCCTCAGGACGGCGAGGTTGAACGCGAGGAACAGGGCAAGCCCCACGATCCCCGTCTCGGCGAGGAACTGCAGGTACGTGCTGTGGGCCTCCATGCCCGACTCGGAACCCCTGATGTAGTTCTTTGGGAACCTCGCGTCCGGGACCTTGTAGTCGAGGAAACGACGGTAGAATCCCCCGAGGCCGACCCCGAGGACTGGGTTCTGCGTGAACATCCGCCACCCCGTCTTGTAGGCACCGAGCCGGGCGAGCATGGAGGCGTCCATCTCGAAAGTGGTGCGCCTCGTGAGCCCCTCCACCTGCTCGCGTGGGAGTACGAGCACGAGCACGAGGAGAACCGCCCCAAGCGTGAGCGCCAACGCGAGGAACCGAGGACGCAGCAGCACGAACACCGCCGCGGCGGCCATGGTCCCGATCCACCCGGACCGACTGAACGACACGATGAGGCCCGCGAACGACGCGAGGGCGCACACGAGGAGCAGGCCGCGGAGCAGGAACCCCCTCGCATGGAGCAGCAGACCGATCGCGAGGCACAGGTAGACGAACATGTAGGTCGCGAACACGTTGGGGTGGTCGAACACGCCGCTGGCCTGAACGTAGCCCTTCCACGTCACGAACTGGCCGGTCGCCGGGTGCAGGCCGAGGCCCAGGATCGTGCTCTTGGTGAGGAACTGGGAGATACCCAGGGCCGCCAGCGGCACGGAAGGGACGAGGATCGCGACGAGGCTTCGCACGAGCGTGGCCCGGTTGGCGAAGCGCTCGGATGCGATCGTGACGAACAGCACGTAGCCAAGGAGGCGCACCGCGTTGCCGATCGCGGTGGAAACGGAGCGACTCCCCAAAGCCGAGGTCACGCACCACCCGACGAATACGAGCCCCCAGAATGGGATGTCGGTGGTCACGATCCGCCTCGGACGCCGGAGGGTGGGGATCCACGCCAACAGGAGCGCCGCGAACACGTACTTCGCGAGCTCCATCCCGGTGAGCACGACGAAGGCGGACGAGAGCGGGAGAGCCACGAGGTAGGCGAGGAGCGCCCGGTCCGGGTCGCTCACCACCCAGAGGGCACCGGGGATCGCCACGGCCACGGGGAGGGCGAGGATGCCCACGCGGGGGGCGAGCATACCTGCGGCGAGGGCTGTTCCTGCGATCAGGAGGAAACGGAGGATCCGCGCACGGCTCACTGGCACTCCTCGAAGGATACGGGCGAAAGGGCCCGGTTCAGAGGGGCTGGCCGGACCAAAGTGCCCCACGAGGCGAGCCCGTTCAAGCACTTCGGCCACCGGGAGGTTTGACAGGGTGGGCACGGGAGGTAATCTAACCTCGTCGGCTCAAGATCGCTCAAGGTCCCCTCGCGTGAGAGGCTCCTATGGTACGCGCGACCGCTTTGGCCTTCCTTCTCTTCGCTCTCCCCGCGGCCGCCCTCGTCGTCTACTGGGATCCTCCGAATCCTGTTCCTGGCGGCACGGTCACGATCTTCTACAACGTCATCGAGGGCACCCTCCCGGACGACGCGAACCCGGTCTACATCCACCTCGGGGTGAACGGCTGGCAGGACGTCCATGACTACCCCATGACGCCCGACTCGGTGCCGGGCTGGTGGCGGTTCGCTTACGCGATCCCCCTGCACGTGACGGTGATCGACTTCGTGTTCACGGACCTTCGTGGGAATTGGGATAACAACGGTGGCATCGGCATCGATTGGCACATCAGCCTCACCTGCTCGTGGTCTCCCTTCCTGCCAGGACCGAACGATTCGATTCAGATCGTGGTGCGCGAGCCGCAGGGAGGCACCCTCGTGTGGTTCGTGGTATCCGCGGGGCGCACCGGTCCTCCCCTCTCCCTGTACTGGCCCCCAGGCTCCAGTCTCACCGCCGATGGGGAAGCCGTCTCCACGCCCCTCACCGGCCCCTGGGATGACGGATCGTGGCGAGTGACCCTGGGCCCGTTCCAGAGCGCGCGTCAGGTCGTGGACTCTGTCAAGTTCCGCATCCACCGCGCCGGTGGCTCGGGGGATGCAGCCTTGTTCGAGATCCTCTTCGATCACACCCCTGGTGCGCAGGACCCCCTGGTCACGATCGTGGCCCCGGCGGAGGGCACCGAGGTCCTCGGCCCCGTCGGCATCCTCGCCGAGGCAGACAGTGCCGACGCGGTCGAGCTGTGGGGCGGGCCTGATTCCCTGGGCACGTTCACCGCGCCGCCCTACGAGGCGATATGGACCCCCTCTCACGGCATGTTCGGGCCCGTGCACGTGATCGCCAAGGCGGTGGGCCAGACCGGTAGGGTGAGCTTCGCGCGGTGTGAGGTGTTCGTTCCGCCAGTCGTGGAGCCTCGCCCCGCCCCTCCCGGCATCGACGACGGCGTCACGGTGGACGGCACGTCGGTGACCTTCGCCCTGTACGCACCCGCGAAGGAGTACGTGGCCCTCAAGGGGTCGTTCAACCGTGAGTTCCCCAACGGCGAGCTCATGTACCTCTCTGGGGACACGCTCTGGTGGCTCACGAGAGATCTCCCTCCCGGCACCTATACCTACCAGTACAACATCGAGGGTATCAAGGTCATCGCGGATCCGTGGAGTAGCGATGTGCGGTGGGTCTCGCCAGGAACGAACACGGAGTCGGGCACGTACGGCCACGCAAAGTCTGTGTTCACGGTCGGGGCGGAGCGCTTCCCGTGGACCGACGGGCAGTTCCGGCGGCCAGGGATCGACGAGCTCGTGATCTACGAGCTGCACGTGGGAGACTTCGCGGGGCTCCAGAACGGCATCGGCACCTACGCCCACCTCATGGCGAAGCTCGACGAGGGCTACTTCGACTCACTGGGGGTCAACGCCGTGGAGCTCATGCCGCTCAACGAGTTCGAAGGAGCGAACTCGTGGGGCTACAACCCCTCGTTCTTCCGCGCACCGGAGAGCGCGTACGGGACTTTGGACGACCTGAGAGCCCTCGTCGACCGATTCCACGCCCATGGCATCGCCGTCATCCTCGACGTGGTGTTCAACCACATGTGGGGCAGTGCGCCGCTGTTCCAGCTCTACCAGCCCCTGGACGACTGGGACTACCGGCACCACGACTACGCGAACTGCCCCTACTTCCACAACTACCCATCCCAGTGGGGCTACAAGCTCCAGCACTGGCGAGAAGTGGGGGGCCGCCGGTACCGGACGTGGAAGTACGTGACCGACGCGTTGCGCACATGGGTCGAGGACTACCACGTCGATGGATTCCGGTACGACGCGGCGTGGGGAGTCGGGTGGGACGGCTACAACGCGAACGGGATGTCGTTCTACACGTGGTTCGTCAACGAGTTGGATCCCTCCCTCATCCAGATCGTGGAGGAGGACAACGCCTCCCGCGTGAACACCACCGAGACCGACGCGGGGTGGAACTTCAGCTACTACCATGCGATGAAGGCGAACCTGATGCAGATCACGGATTCCGGGCACGTGTGGGGCAACATGTACGGGCTCGCGAACGAGTTGTCCTTCTCCGCGCAGGGGTTCGTCGATCCGTGGGGACCGGTGAACTACGTGGAGAGCCACGACGAGACGAGGCTCATGTATGAGGCCACGGTCTACCAGGGGATGAGCTACGAGACGGCCCTGAAGAAGTCACGGCTCGGATCGGTCGTGCTGCTCACGGGAACCGGCACGCCTATGCTCTACGCGGGCCAGGAGTTCGCCCAGAACGGCACGAGCAGGGATCAAGGCGGGGGGATCATCCCTCAGCCCCTCCAGTGGGAGAACCTCTCCACGCCGAGTGGGTACGCCCTCTTCCAGCACTACCGGCGGCTCATCTGGCTGCGCTCGACCCACCCGATCCTCCGCTCTGGGAGCTTCCGTGTGGTCTCGAGGAGCAACGCCACGAAGCACCTCGTGTACTGGCGCGGTGACGCCACGACCCAGGAGCGGGTGGTGGTCGCCGCGAACTTCGACGTCGTGGACCACGCGGTGGACATCGAGTTCCCCTCCGAGGGGACGTGGTATGAGTTCACCGAGGACGACTCGCTGGAGGTGGTGGGGAACTCTTACCCAGGGTACCTGCTCCCCGCGTCCACCGCGCGCGTGTTCGTGAACAGGCGGACGTGGCCGACCGTCGTCGGAGAGCCCCCCGTGCCCGAGGCCCTCAGCGTGTGGGTGTACCCCAACCCGTTCTCCACCGGGACCACGATCGCATGGGCCGCACACGGGGTTGGGGGTCCTCACGTACGGCTCCACGTGTACGACCTCATGGGTCGACTCGTGAAGGGGCTCGACCCGCCCGAGGAAGGAGCAACGTTCTTCTGGAACGGGCGCGACGCCTGGGGCCGGGAGGTCCCAGACGGTGCCTACCTCGTGCGTCTGCGGGCAGGGAACAGGTCCTGCGAGCGGCTCATCGTGCGCCTACGCTGATCCCCCCGTCACCGTGGGAGGAAGGGGGGGAGCGCCCGTCGTCGGTCCCCGCTCCCTGTCGGTCGCCCGGGGCGGTGTTGCCCCACCTTCCCCCGCGCCCTAAGTTCCTCGGCCGCGCGGGTTCTGCTCCCTTCCCTTCGTGCCACAACCGAGGAATCGCATGTCTTCCAGGCCGTTCGTCCACCTCCACACGCATTCGTGCTACAGCCTGCTCGACGGTGCGATCCGCATCCCCGCCCTGGTCGAGGCGGCCGCGGAGATGGGCATGCCGGCCCTCGCCCTCACCGATCATGGGAGCATGTTCGGCCTCATCGAGTTCTTCGAGGCGGCACGGGGCGCCTCCCTGAGCCCGATCCTCGGGGCCGAGCTCTACGTCACGACCGGGCCCAAGGAGGACCACTCCCAGGGGCAGCGAAACATCCGGCACCTCGTCCTGCTCGTGCGCAACGAGACCGGGTACCGTAACCTCGTCGAGCTCTCCACCACCGGCTACCTCGAAGGCTACTACTACCGTCCTCGGGTTGACCACCGCGACCTCGAGCGTCACGCCGAGGGGCTCATCGCCCTCTCATCGTGCCTCAAAGGGGAGATCCCCCACCTCCTCCTCGAGGAACGGTTCGAGGAGGCGCGTGCACGCGCCCTCTGGTATCGTGACCTGTTTGGCCCTGACGGGTTCTACCTCGAGCTTCAGGATCACGGTCTCCCGGAAGAACGGACGGTCCTGCCCTCGTTGCTACGCCTCGCGCGGGAGACCGGCATCCCCGTGGTGGCGACGAACGATGCCCACTACCTGAGGAAGGAGCACGCGCAGACCCACAAGATCCTCTTGTCGATATCGTCGGGGAAGCCCGGGGAGCACGGGGACGAGGGCCTCCGCTTCAGCTCCACGGAGAGCTACTTCAAATCCCCGGAGGAGATGGCCTCGCTCTTCGCGGACTGCCCGGAGGCGCTCGAGGCCACCGTCCGCATCGCGGAATCCTGCACGTTCTCGCTCCCGGAAGGGACGCTGCACCTCCCCGCGTTCCCCCTGCCGCCTGAGTTCGACTCCCCTGACGCCTACCTCAGGCACCTCGCCTTCGAAGGGGCCCGCAGGATCTTCGGAGACCTTCCCGAGCAGGTGTCGGCGCGCCTCGAGTACGAGCTTGGGGTGATGACCCAGCGTGGGCTCGCGGGCTACTTCCTCATCGTCCATGACTTCGTGCGCGAGGCGCAGGCGAGGGGGATCCCCATGGGCCCGGGGAGGGGTTCTGCGGCAGGAAGCCTCGTGTGCTACTGCCTCGGGATCACGAAGGTGGATCCCCTCCGCCATGGCCTTTCGTTCGAGCGGTTCCTCACCTTGGACCGTCGCAGCATGCCGGACATCGACCTCGACTTCTGCCAGGAACGCCGGGAGGAGCTCATCCAGTATGCACTCGCTCGGTATGGGAGCGAGTCCGTCGCCCACATCGCGAGCTTCGGGACGATCAAGGCACGCGCCGCGGTGCGCGACGTGGGACGGGTGCTGGGGCTCAGCTTCGAGGAGACGGACGTCTTGAGCAAGATGGTGCCCGAGGGGGTCGACGTGACCCTCGAGGGAGCCATTCAGGACAACCCCGAGCTGCGGAAGCGCATCGAATCGAACCCGCAGTACCAGGAGCTGTTCGCCCACGCCCGGGTGCTCGAGGGAATCGCCCGACACTCCTCCACCCACCCAGCGGGGATCGTGATCGCTCCCAGGCCCCTGCGGACCATCGTCCCCCTGTTCAAACCGGAACGGGAAGCGGGCGCGATGGTGACCACGCAGTACGACATGAAGTCTATCGAGAAGATCGGCCTCCTGAAGATCGATCTCTTGGGACTGCGGACCGTCACGGTGATCGCCGAGACCGTGGAGTTGATCGCTCGCCACAGGGGGATCCACCTGGACCTCGAGACCCTGCCCCTGGACGATACCGACACCTACCGCCTCCTCGCCAAGGGGGAGACGGTGGGCGTGTTCCAGGTGGAGAGTGCAGGGATGACGAACCTGCTCAAGCGCATGGAGCCTGACTGCTTCAGCCACATCGTCGCGGTCAACGCCCTGTACCGTCCCGGTCCGCTCGAGACCGGCGCGCCGCGCTACGTGGAACGGCGCCATGGCCGAGAACCGAAGACCTACCCGCACGAGGACCTCGAGCCCATCCTCGCCGAGACTTACGGCGTCCTCCTCTACCAGGAGCAGGTCATGAAGACGGCGCAGGTGCTCGCCGGATTCGACGCGGCCAAGGCGGACAAGCTCCGCAAGGCGATGGCGAAGAAGAAGGCCGAGGACCTCGCCACAGCGCGTGAGGAGTTCGTCGCCGGAGCAGTGTCCCGGGGTGTCGACCAAGGGGTTGCCGCGAGCATCTACGAGGAAATCCTCCCGTTCGCCGGGTACGCGTTCAACAAAGCCCACGCGACTGCCTACGGTCTGCTCATCTATCAGACGGCCTACCTGAAGGCGCACTACCCCCTGGAGTTCATGTGCGCCAACCTCTCCTCCTTCATGGACCAGACGGACCGGCTTCGTCCGCTCATCGACGAGTGTCGGCGACTCGGCATCACCGTCCTCGGACCGGACGTGAACCGTTCCTCCGCTCGTTTCGCGATCGAGGGACAGGGGATCCGGTATGGGCTGGCCGCGGTAAAGAACCTTGGCAGGAGTGCGGCCGAGGCCATCGTCGCCGAACGAGACCGGGGTGGGCCCTTCCGATCCCTGTTCGACTTCGCGCGGCGGGTCGATGTGAGCGTCGTATCACGAGGGGCAGCCGAATCGTTGATCAAGGCGGGAGCCTTCGATTCCCTCACCAATGACCGCGCGGCCCTGATGCAGGCAGTGGGCGTGGCCATGGAAGAGGGGAAACGCCATCGGAGGGCCCAAGAGGAGAGCCAACTAATGCTCTTCGCCCCAGAGACCACGTCGGGCGTCTCGGTCGACCCCCCGCTACCGGACGTCGAACCGTGGGGGGTGGACGCGCGACTCGCCGCGGAGCAGGAAGCGCTCGGGTTCCACTTCTCCGGACACCCCCTCATGAGGTATCGGTGGGTCTTCTCTCGACGGGGTATCCGCCGGCCAGGCGAGTGTGCGGCCTTGCCCGAAGGCGCATCGGTCACCGTCGGCGGGCAGGTCGTGCGCCTGAAGCGTCTCGTGCGCGACGGCAAGCCCCCCTGCTCGTTCGCGGACATCGAAGACGACCGCGGCGCCACCCTCACCGCGGCGTTCTTCGAAGACGCGTGTGCGGCCTCCAACGGCATCGCGGAGCCAGGTGCCCTCGTGCTCCTGCAAGGGAAACTCAAGACCCGCAAGAACGAGCGGCAGCTCCTCGTGAGTCGCGTCGCGCCCCTGGAGGGGGTGTGGCGGCAGATCACCGACGTGCGCGTCCTCATCACGGCCGAGAGCGCGCCGGAGGAGGCCTGCGCCATGCTCGGCGACGTGCTCGGCGCCCATCCGGGATCCCGCTCCGCACACGTAGAGGTTGCGCTCCCTGGTGGATCCACCGTGGTTGTGCTGCTCCGCAACACGGAAGTCGAGCCGAACGAAGCCTTGTTCGAGGCACTCTCGGCACTACCCTTTGTCTCTGGCATCGAGGTGACGGTGGGAGCCCCATGATCCCAACGCAGGTTCTCGATTTCGAGCGACCTCTCGTGGAACTCCGTCGCAAGATTGAGGAACTCCGCGGTTCGGCCGTGGGGAACGAGGCGGTCACCCGCGAGGTGGATGCGCTCGAGAAACACCTCCGGAAGCTCGAGCGGGAGATCTTCCAGAACCTCACCCCCTGGCAGAAGGTCCAGCTCGCGCGCCATCCCCGACGGCCCTACACCCTCGAGTACATAGGGTTCATCTTCACGGACTTCTCAGAACTCCACGGGGACCGACTGTTCGGTGACGACCGATCCGTCGTGGCGGGGGTCGGTCTCCTCGAGGGCCGGCCTGTCGTGATCGTCGGCCAACAGAAAGGCCGCACGACGAAGGAGAAGATCGAGCGGAACTTCGGGATGTCCCACCCAGAAGGCTACCGCAAAGCGATGCGCATGATGGAGATAGCGACGCGCTTCAGGAAGCCACTCATCACCTTCGTCGACACCCCCGGCGCGTACCCTGGCATTGGCGCCGAAGAACGCGGCATCGCCGAGGCCATCGCGCGCAACTTGAAGGTCATGATGCAGATGCCGGTCCCTGTCATCGTCGTCGTGATCGGCGAAGGCGGATCGGGAGGAGCGCTCGGCATCGCAGTGGGAAACTCTGTTTTGATGCTCGAGTATTCAATCTATTCCGTCATCAGTCCAGAAGGATGTGCCGGAATACTATTCAAAGATGATCTGAACAATCCAGCCCATGCTCCAGAAATGGCGAAGCATCTTGGCCTCACTGCTGATGTTCTCATGAAGTTCAACGTGATCGACGAGATCCTTCCCGAACCTCCAGGTGGCGCGCACATGGACTACGCGGCGGCTGCGGCGATCGTGAAGGACGCGATCCTCCGTCATCTCTCGGCACTGGACCGCCTGTCGGGGGACGAGCTCATTGCCCAGCGCATGGACAAGTTCGCCCGGATGGGAGTGTTCATCGATGCCGCGTAGGGAGGTCCCCCCGGACCTGCCTCCGGTCCCAGTGCGGCATGCGCGGCGAAGCGTGGTGAAGACGGGCGAGATGCTCGTGACCTCCCTCGCCCTTGCCCTGCTCGCGAAACAGTTCCTCATCCAGGCCTTCCGTATCCCCTCGGGGTCCATGGAGGATACGCTGCTCGTGGGCGACTTTCTGTTCGTCAACAAGGTCATCTACGGGCCTCAGATCCCGTTCACCTCGCTGCGTCTGCCCGGCATCCGCCAGCCGAGGCGCGGTGACATCATCGTGTTCAAGCCCCCACACCTCAACAAGGATTTCATCAAACGATGCGTCGCCGTGGCAGGTGACACGATCGTGTACGTCAACAATGAGCTGTACCTGAACGGCCAACGGATAGAGGAACCTTATAGGTGCCTCAAGTCGAATCCAGGTGCCCCTCCTGGGTACCACTTTGATTACCGCGGCGTCGTGCCGCCGGGCCACATCTTCATGATGGGTGACAACCGCAACAACAGTTCGGACTCGCGGTTCTGGGGGCCGCTCCCCTTGAGTAGGGTCAAGGGCAAGGCGCTCACGATCTACATGTCGGTGGACCTGGAGCGGTGGCGACTGCGTCTCTCGAGGATCGGGCGGATCATCCGATAGGTGTCGTGGGTGTCGGCTTGCATCGGTGCACCAGGCGGTGCTCCTTGTCGTCGTGCGTGGATCGCGCGGTGCGATCGCGCCTTTCGCCATTCCCGGAGGGTAGCGTGATGAGACTCCTGTTCGCAATGTGCGCGGCGATCCTCTTCTTCCCCACCTGTTCAGGGAGGAGCGCCTCCCCTGACGAGGTGGTGATGAACATCGCCAAGTCGGTGGATGCGGGACATCCCGAGGCCATCTGGGACGCCTTGCCGCCGAGTTACCAGGCTGACATCGACAGCGTGCGCATCCTGATCGCCACTCACATGGACAGGGAGCTCTACGACAAGAGCTTCCAGGTCTTCCGAAAGCTTGTCACCCTGCTCAAGACCAAGGGCGAGTTCATCCTCGGGAATCCCCAACTCTCGTCCTTCGACCAGGGGCAGCCATCGAAGGAAGCCTGGGACGCCATGGTCGCCTCGCTGGAAGCCTTGGCGACGAGCGACCTCGCGACGCTGGACGGGCTGCGGGAGCTCGACATCCGCAGGTTCCTCAGCACGTCGGGATCGACCATGGCCAAGCAGGCGCTGAGCCTCTCCCGAATCGGACCAACCGACAAGCCCAAGCTCGAGCGGCTCTCGGACATCAAGGTGTCGGTGGTCAAGAGGGAGAAGGACAGGGCCACCCTCTCGATCACCGCGGGCGATGAGACCGAGGAGCAGGAGTGGGTCCTCGTCGAGGGCAAGTGGGTACCAGAGGAGATCGCGAGGGAGTGGAACCTGACTGAGCTCAAGAACCAGCTTCGCTCCTTTTCCATCACGACCGAGCAGCGCACGCAGGCGCTCATGGTGATTGGTCTGGTGGAGAACGCCATCGACCAGCTCCTCGCCACCACGAGCCAAGAGCAGTTCAACCAGGTTGTGCAGGGGCTCCTCGGCGTGCTCAAGGGGGGCATGGTCGGAGGGACGCTGGGCACCGTGCCGGGGATGCCGGGCGCCGCCGAGTAGCCGTGGGGCGATTACCCCGCGGTGCCTCTCCGGATGCACCGAGCCACGAGTGTGCCTGAGGGCTTGTCTCCCGGGCACGCACCGTGACGCGCATGGGCGGATGGGATGCGACGCACCATACCGGTCCTGATCACCTTCGTCGTGGGCACGTCGCTCGTGCTCGCGGTCTTCATCCCCCCCGAGCCCTTCGACACGATCAACCGGGAGTTCAGCGTCTACTTCGACATCGTTGCCGTGTTCGCCTTCGTGCTCGGCGGGGGGAACCTCCTGCGCCTCCATGGTGACCGGGTGTACCGACGGGGCAAGGATTGGCCGTTCAGCCTCGTCACCCTCGCGGGGTTCTTCGCGACCCTCGTGGCCGGTATGGCCAAGATCGGGGGGCCCCCAGGCATCTCTGGAGAGCTGATGGCACCCGGCACGTGGTTCCGGTTCATCTTCAACGCGATCCTGAGCCCCCTCGAAGCGACGATGTTCGCCCTGCTCGCGTTCTACGTGGCCTCTGCCTCCTTCCGTGCGTTTCGCGCGAAGACGCCGGAGGCCACGCTCCTCTTGGTCTCAGGCTTCATCGTGCTCCTCGGGAGGACCTTCCTCGGTGCCGCACTCACCTCATGGCTCCCCGAGCCCCTCTCCTTCCTCCGCATCCCCAACGTCGCGGATTGGATCATGGCCTGGCCGAACACGGCCGGACAGCGGGCGGTCGTGATCGGCATCGCCCTCGGCGTGATCGCCACGAGCCTGCGGATCATCGTGGGCATCGAACGAAGCTACCTCGGAGCGGAGGAGTAGGGCGGTGAGGAGGGAGAGGACGCACCACCTCTCGACCTGTCCCTGCGCGCCAGTCCCAAGGTCCCACCTCGCCCTGACGCCGTGATGAGTCTTGCCGCACGCCTCCGATCCCTCGACCGTCGGTTCATCTTCCTCTTCGTCGGTGTTGCGGTGATGGTGCCGTTCTTCTTCGACCTGCACCTCCCCGAGTACCCGACGGCCATCACCATGGCGCTCTTTCGTGCCATCGAGGGCCTCCCCCCCGGTGCGCCCGTGCTCATGTCCTTTGACTACGACCCTTCCACGGCGCCAGAGCTCGATCCCATGGCCCGGGCCCTCACTCGGCACTGCCTCGCGCGCGACCTGAGGGTCTGCTGCATGGCACTGTGGCCCGAAGGACAGGGGATGATCAGTAACCTCGTCTCCGGCACGATCGAGCCTGAGTTCCCCGACAAGGTCTACGGCAGGGACTACGTGAACCTGGGGTACAAGGCGGGGGGCCAGGGGCTCATCAACGCGATCCTCCTCAGCATGAGGTCGATGTTCACGACGGATGCCATGGGTACCCCCGCCGACAGCCTCCCCCTCATGCGAGGCATTGCCAGCCTGAGGGACTTCCGGCTCATCGTGAGCCTCTCTGCCGGGAGCCCCGGCACGAAGCAATGGGTGCAGTTCGCCGGCGATCCAGGCCAGATCATGGTCGGCTGTGGGACCACGGCTGTCCAGGCACCCCTCCTGTACCCGTACTACCCTGCGCAGATGGTCGGACTCCTGGGGGGTCTGAAGGGGGCCGCGGAGTACGAAGCAGCGCTCGCGGCGGCTCATCCGCGATTCGCCACCGTCTCACGGACGGCCACGAGGCTCATGGCCCCGCAGGCGATGGCCCATTTCGTCATCATGCTGTTCATCATCCTCGGCAACCTCATCTACCTCGCGGAGCGGAGGGCGGCGAAGCGATGAACCACAGCCCGGCCGAACTGTGGATCGGGGGCGTGCTCACTTTGATGATCCTCAGCTTCCTCTACCGTGACAACCCCTTCTACAAGTTCGCGGAGCACCTGTTCGTCGGCGTCTCCGCCGCCTACTGGATGGTGCAGGGTGTCTGGGGCACGCTCATGCCCAACCTCGTGGCCAAGCTCTTCCCTCGCCTCGTTGCCTCGTTCATGCCGGAGGCTGCGGGGAAGGAGCCTGAGTGGCACTATGCGATCGCCGCGGTCTTCGGGATCCTCCTGCTCTTGCGCCTCGTCACCCCGGTCGCCTGGCTCTCCCGCTGGGCGCTCGCGTTCGTCGTGGGGTACGCGGCGGGCACGAACTTGATCCGCTACGTCCAGTCGGACTTCATCGCACAGATCCAGGCCACGATCGTGCCCCTCCTCGTGCGTCGTGAGGCAGGGATCGACGTTGCCCAAAGCCTCTCCCACGTAGTGCTCATCGTCGGGGTGGTGTGTGGCCTCGTGTACTTCTTCTTCTCGACCGAGCACCGCGGCGTGATCGGCAGGGCGTCTCGGGTAGGGGTGTGGACCCTCATGGTCACGTTCGGGGCCTCCTTCGGCTACACGGTCATGGCGAGGGTTTCCCTCCTCCTCGGCCGGGTGCAGGCCCTCCTCCAGTGGTGGGGCCTGGCCCAAGGTCAGTGGTGAGCGTCACCCTGCTTGGGCCCTTTTTTGGGCGCTGCGGGTTCGGCACGGTGGCGCGGGGCCTCGCGAGGGCACTCGTGGCACATGATCCCGAGGTCGAGCTCGTCGACCTCGCCGACTTCCCGGGGGGCCGCCTCAGGCCCGATCCCGCGCTCGCATCCCGCATCGTTCCCGCCGCTGGACACGACAGGCCATGGGTACGCATCGACGTGCCCTGGCGACTCGAGTACGAGCGTCCGTCTGCAGCGTCGAGCATCCTGTACACGATGTTCGAGGCTGGCCCCCTCCCCGACGCGTGGGCGCGAGGTCTGGTACGCCACGAGTGGGTGACCGTCCCGTCGCGGTTCTGCGCAGACCTCTTCGCCGACCTCTGCCCACGGGTGAAGGTCATCCCGCTGGGTGTGGGGGAGGCCTTCTCGCCCTCGGCCCCGCCGCTCCGTCTCCAGGCGCGCTCGGTGGTGTTCCTGTTCGTAGGCGAGTTCACCCACCGCAAGGGCGTCGACCTCGCGGTCCGTGCCTTCGCGAGGGCGTTCACCGGTCGCGACGACGTGACGCTCGTCCTGAAGACCTGGTCGTCACGGCTCCCCCCGGAGCGTGTCGAGGCGTGGGTGCACGAGCGCATGCGTGAAGCCACGAACGATCCCCCCCATGTGCAGTTCTTCCACAGCATGCTCCCCGACTCCCTCCTCCCCTCGCTGTACACCGCTTCCACCGCCCTCATCATGCCTTCGCGCAGTGAGGGGTTCGGGCTCCCCGGTGCGGAGGCGCAAGCATGCGGCGTTCCGGTCATCGCGACCGGGTTGACAGGGATGGCGGACAGCCTCAGCCTCGAGGCGACTTTCCTGCTGCGCACCGTAGGCTCCCGGCCGGCTCGCGGTGACGACCTTCCTTGGGACTACTACGGGGGCCGCCTCATGCCGGAACCGGACGAGGATCACCTCGTGGAGACCCTCCGCCTCATCGCCGCCGACCCGCGTGGGGCGCAGGAGCGGGCGGGCCGTGCCCACCGCCCGAGGTCGTGGCACGAGGTGGCACGGGAACTCCTCGACGTGGTGTCTGGCTTCCCCCTCTGATAGGCGAATGGCCGGGAAGAGCGCTCCCCCGAACGCCCGCGCCCCGTCGGGCCTAAGGACGGCATGGCTCGTGGCTCGTTTCCAGATGCCGCTGCGCGCACGGACCCGGGGGATCCTCCCCAGCCTCCTCGTCGTGCTCGCACCGGTGGTGGTCGCCACCCTCGCGAGGCTCCATGCGGCGACGCCTTCCCCTCGGGTCTTCTACGGGATCGTGCAGGGCTACTACCTCCACCTCGGGGTGGGGGCCCTCATGCTCGGCGTGGCCCTCGGGGGATTCCCGGCCGACGAAGCTTCCGGAGCCCTCGCCTACCTGCTCACCAAGCCTGTCCCACGCTGGGGGATCGTGGTCGGAAGGCTCGTATCGGCGACCGTGACCGGCTGCGTGCTCACGCTGTCGAGCGCCCTTGCCACCGGGGTGACCCTGGGGGTGAGCGCCCAGACCGTGGCGAGCGCCTGGCCTGCCCTCCTTGCGGGTTCGGTCCACTACGGGGTGTTCTTCTCCGTCCTCACGCTGCTCACCTCACGCCCCACGACTCTCGGGTTGCTCTACCTCTTCGTGTGGGAACCGGTCCTCTCCGTGTTACCTGGGGCGATCCACTCCTTCACCGCGTCCTACTACCTCAGGGCCCTCCTCCCTGCCGAGGCCCAGCCCACGCCGGTCGATTTGCCCTTCTTCTCATTCCTCCACCAGCGCCCGCCCCACCTGGAGGCCTGCCTCCGTCTCGCCGCGACCGCGGGCGCGATGGCCATCGTGGGGGTGGTGGCCTTTCGACGTCGGGACTACTCGCCCTCACCCCGGGCGGACGAGGGTGCCTAGTCCCGGGATCGTGACTCATGGGACCCACCGTACGCGCCGTCGTGGAGTACGACGGCACCCGCTACCACGGGTTCCAGCGGCTCCCGGGCAAGCCCACGATCCAGGGGACCCTCGAGGCGGTCTGCGCGAGGCTCATGGGTCCCACAAGGGTCCACGGAGCCAGCCGCACAGACGCGGGCGTTCATGCACAGGGCCAGGTCGTTTCGTTCGAGGCGTCCTGGCGCAAGGACCTCGATGCGCTCCAGCGCGCGCTCAACGCACTCCTCCCCCCCGACATCGCGGTGACTGACCTCTCCTGGGCGCCGCACGGGTTTCACGCGAGGCGCGATGCGATCGCCCGCTGGTACCGGTACACCATCCTTAACACGGCCACACGCTCCCCGCTCCGCGCACGTTTCGCTCACCACGTGACCCGTCCCCTCGACGTAGATGCACTCGCAGGGCTGCTCGACGCGGTGGTGGGCACGCACGATTTCGGAGCGTTCGCGAGCGGAGCCGTGGGCTCCACGGTACGCACGGTCCACCACGCCTCCATCTCTGGCGAGGGCTCCGTGCTCTTCATCGACCTCGTGCTCTCGAGCGCCTTCTCCCACCTCGTCAGGCGGCTCGTGGGCAGCCTCATCGACGTCGGGTGCGGCACCCGTTCCAAGGGGTGGTTCCTCGACGTGCTCTCCTCCGGTGACCGGCGTCGTGCCTCTGCCCCTGCACCGCCTCAGGGGCTATGCCTCATGGAAGTGTACTACTGAGCATGCGCGGGACCCGGACCCCCTTGACCTTTCGTGTCATCCCCTCGCCTCGCCCGTGGCGTACCCTCGCGTCCCTGCTCCCGAACCTCGCCCTCGTGGTCGCGGGGTGCCTCCTCGCCCTCCTCCTCGCGGAGCTAGCCCTGCGGCTCACCACCGCGGACAGCCGCCCTGCCGGTTTCGGCTCCTACCGGACGATGGATGGTACCCCCTTGTCGAACGAGGCCTGGGTCGCGCACTGCCTCGTGCAGTGGCCGCTCCCCGGCGTCCGTCACGGGTTCGTTCCCCACGCCGAGTGGAAGTTCTGCTACCCTTCGGCCTGGCATGCCTACTTCGAAGAAGACGGCTGCATCACCTACCGGATCGGCCCCCACGGCTACCGCCGGCCCGAGGGACTGTGGCTGAAGCCCAAGGGCAGGTTTAGGATACTCGTCATCGGTGACTCGGTGGCGTTTGGCGTGGGCGTGCCCGCCGAGAGCCTGTTCTCCCGACACCTCGAGCGCCGGCTCCGTTCCCTGAGGCCGAACCTCGACGTCGTCAACCACGGGGTGCTCGGCTACCTCGCATCCGAGGGGGTCGCGGTCCTCGTGCACGAGGGGCCCACGCGCTCCCCCGACCTCGTCATCTGGCAGCTCCACATCAATGACCTCGTCGCCATGGAAGGGTGGGCGCCCCCTCCGGTCTACCTCCCTCTCCCTGAGTCTTGGCGCACACTTCGGCTCCCGCGTTTCGTCGAGCACCGGCTGTCCGTGACCCGCCACATCTGCGAGCTCGAGGCCCAGTACGGGGCGAAGGCCCCGGTCGTGAAGACCGACGAGAGGACCGAGGACTTCGTGAGGGCCGTGGAGTGGGCGGGGAAGGTGCTCGCGAAGCACAACCTCCCGTGCATCGCAATGCTCTATCCGTACCCCGACTACATCGGGGCCCGCTACCCCTTTTCGGGGCTCCACCACATCTTCGAGACCCAGTGCCGCGCCGCGGGGATCATCACGCTCGACCTGCTCCCCTGGCTGAAGTCCATCCCCCGCCGGGATCTATGGGTCCACGATACGGACAACCATCCAAGCCCCATCGGCCACCGAGTGATGGCGGATGCCCTCTTCGCGACGCTGCAGGAGCAGTTCGGGCAGCGGCTCGAACGTCTCATCGGTGAGTGACCTCCCCCGCGGCCTCTCGCCCTTCCCTCCTCGCGACGGCGTGGACCCAGGCGAGGCGGTGCTGTAACATGGCGCGTGTGTTTCGGTGCGTTGCCTCGACGCGAGGGCGTAGGATGGCCCCAATCCGCTCGTGGACACTCCTTCTCCTGATCGTTGCCTGGACGAGTGAGCCCCTGGCCGTGGCCGTTCGAGTGGAGCGCTCGGATCCCCTCGAGGTTCGCCTCGAGCTGAGGCCATCCCCGGACGACAGCGTGTGG
>FWPV01002601.1_pt1 | contig 43681 bp, 40 predicted proteins | sample 2228371 | NCBI WGS metagenome assembly FWPV01 (sample SAMEA103939776, study PRJEB20133) | metagenome
TTTATAGGTTCACTCTGATTTCGTTTGCAACCCCAAATCGATCATCCCTTTTTAGTCCCTCCCACAAAACCTCAAAGACGGACTGGCGTAAGAAATACCTACGATCCACTTCGGGCCTTTCTTTCAAATAGAGTTAAGCGAAGCAATAGGATTGTTCATCGTCGGGCGATAGCTGACCTCACCAACACTTTCTCTGATGAAAACCGCATTATGGAGACTGTGTGAAATAAGACAGCGTATTTGAAATCGGACAAAGGATGATTTTTTTATCAATCCGCTATATTGAACCCCTCTTCCTTTGCCCCTGTCTGCTTTCCAGCTGTTTTCGTTTGACTGAGGCCTTCCAGCCTCACCGAGAGGGGAAAAAGAAGGGTCCCCGGCAAGAACCATAGTCGCTTGAGTTTATTGAAGAACTCGGGTCAGGTCCCACGTCTCATAGACGAATTCCCTTCAACCCTTTTGATTGGCATTTGCCTTGCTATTCCCATGGTCACTGTGATGAAAGTTCTAATTCTTGAGAATGACAGAACCTTTCAGCGATCCCTTTCCTATTTCATCCAAAGCCATGGGAATTGGGAGGTTTATGTGGCGAGTTCAAAAAATGAGGGGGCTTCTCTCTTTAAAAGCATTTCCTTTGATATGGTCTTGTGTGGAGATCGTCTTCCTGACGGCAACGGTCTCGAGATCTTGAAGGATTGGACAGAACAGAAGCCCAATCTGATTTCGATTCTCATGACCGTTCAAAGCGATGAGACCCTGAGGCAAAAAGCTTTGGAGTCCGGTGTTCGATGCTGCCTTGTAAAGCCTTTTGACTTGAAGCAGCTTGAAGAGGCCATTTCCATTTCGGACGGTGCGTTGCCGAGTGTGGAACAAAAGAGAAAAGAGCCTAAGTGAACGAGACGTTGTCTACTTTGAGCGTGGTGTGAGGAAAGGAGGTGAAGGAGGATGAGGAAGAGTCTGTTTTTGGTGATGTTGGTCGCAGTATTGACCTTTTCGATGGTCAGCCTGCCCCTTGGCCAGGATAAGCCCAAAGTGCCCACCTGGCAGACCACCCTGGTGAAGGATTGGGTAGCGAAGGCAAAAGCAGAGATTACGAAAGTGACGATTGCCGACGTGAAGGCTGCCATCGATAGGAAAGAGAAGGCCGTGATTCTCGATGTCCGGGATCCAGATGAATTTAAGGCAGGACATCTTCCGGGAGCGGTCCATGTTTCTCGGGGCAAATTGGAATTCACGATTTGGGACAAAGTTTCTGACAAGAATGCCAAGATCTATGTCTACTGCTTGACGGGCGCTCGTGCGGCGTTGGCCACCAAAACCCTCCATGATCTGGGTTACAAGAACGCCGTCTTGATGGACGCCCATTTCGAGGATTGGGTGAAGGCGGGCTACCCCGTCGTGAGGTAACGAGCGATCTTCTCATTTTTTCTGGAGGGCTTCCGTCACGAAGCCCTCCAGGATATTTGAGAGGTCAGTGGACGAGATGGATATTCAAGGCTTAAAGATCAGCAGGAGAAAATTCATCAAGAGCGCTGGGATTGGAATCGGGGCTTTGTCTTTGGGACTGAAGAGCCTCGATTTTAAGACCTGGGCCCAGAAGAGTCAGGAGGCGCCGGTTACAATCATCCCCACACTGTGCAATGGTTGCGGGAATCGGTGTGGGATTTTGGCCTACGTCAAGAACGGACGACTCTGGAAGATTGAGGGTAATCCTGAAGCCAATGGAAACCTGGGCGTTGTCTGTCCGAAGGGGCATGGGTATCTTCACGATCTTTATAGTCCGGATCGGATCAGGGGGCCTCTCAAGAGGGTGGGCAATCGATTCGAGACGATCTCGTGGGAACAGGCCTATAAGGAGATCGCTCAAAAGATGAATCTCATCTTACTTCAGAATGGCCCGCAGAGCGTCTTCTGGGTAAACTATCCGCAGCCGAACCATACTTATGCCTTAAGATTGATGCATTCCCTTGGAAGTCCCCACTATTTCACCCATGGGTCGACCTGTTACACGGCGAGAAATGCAGGATGGGTGACGACCGTGGGTGAACTGCCTTCCAACGATCTCGAAAATTCGCGCTACATCATCATCATCGGTCGGAACCCAGCGGGAGGGATCGATCTGGGTGAGGTGAAGAGGATTACCGAGGCCAAGGAAAAAGGGGCGAAATTGGTCGTCGTCGATCCCAGACATAGCGAGACTGCGATTTTGGCCGATGAATGGCTTCCGATCAAACCGGGAACCGATCTGGCCTTTCTTCTGGCCATGATCAATGTGATGGTGAAAGAAGGTCTTTACGATCGGAGGTTCGTGGAGGAAAAGACTGTTGGTTTCGAACAATTGGAAGAAGAGATCGTGAACTACCCACCTGAATGGGCGGAGAGGGTCTGTGAGATCCCGGCAAAAACGATCGCCCGCATCACTCGCGAAATTTCCCGTCAGAAACCTCAATGCCTCATCCACCGGGGATATCATGCAGCTTTTGGGGCCCAATATCTCAATAGCTTTCAGACGGCGCGGGCCTTAGCGATCGCCAACAGCCTCTTGGGGAACATTAATCGCAAAGGGGGAATCTATTTCCCTAAGACGGCGAGACTGGGAGAACTCCAGCCCAAACATCCTGCTCCGGATCTGCCTGAAACGGGAAAACTAGATGGAACGGGTGTTCCTGGAAGATATCCCTTAGGAAGCTATGGGGATGGAATCGCCCATGCAATCCCCGAACTGGCCCTCCGGGGTGAATTGAAAGGAGGCTTTGTTTATCACTATAACCCCCTCCGGACCAATCCAAACCCAAAGCGGGTCATCGCAGGCTACAAGAAACTGGAGCTTCTGGTCGTGATCGACACGGTCCTCTCGGAAACGGCATCGATTGCTCATTACGTCCTGCCGGAGTCCTTCTATCTGGAGAGGACAGAGGCCGTCGATACGAAGCATAGCGGCAAGCGCGCTCAGGTCAGTCTCCAACAGCAAGTGGTAAAACCACTTTATGATACTCGGCCTGGAACGCAGATCATCATTGAATTGGCGAACCATCTCGGGGTCGGAAAATATTTCAACTTCGATATCGAGGAGGCCAATCGGCTCCGACTCAAACCCTTAGGGGTGACATTGGAACAGCTGAAGGAGAAAGGGATCTTATTTGTGGGGGAGGAATGGAAAGAGGGATTTAAGAAGTTAGATACGCCTTCGGGAAAGGTGGAGATCTATTGTAAGGCCTTAGATCAACTCGGATTCCCGGCCATTCCCCGATGGGAAGACCCTTTGGTGTCTCCAGACCCGAAAGACCCTCAATCCTTTCGATTGCTCCATGGGAAACAGGCCATTCACACCCATTCGATGACAGCAAATCAACCGGTCCTCATGGCTCTAAGTCACCGCTACGATTTGATTCGCCTTTGGATGAATCGAAAGAGAGGCGAACAGTTGGGCCTGAAAGATGGGGACTGGGTGAAGGTCCAATCGATGGTGGGGGAGGGAAAGATTCGAGTCCGTCTCACGGAGGGCATCCACCCCTCGTCGGTCTGGCTTCCGAGTGGCTATGGGATCTTCTCGAAATATTTGAAAACGGCTTACGACATCGGATTGTCTTACAATGACTTTCTTCCCACCTATTTTGATCCAACGGTGGGTCATTCGATGTCATCGGAGATCGTCGTTCGGGTGGAGAAGGCGTAGCGCATAGAGCAAAGCGTGGAGAGATCCTGGTGAGCCTGGCTCAGCATCTCACGCGCAGATACCAACGAGATCCCGAAACAAGTTCGGGATGGCCTCGTGGGTAAAATTGGAGTAATGGAACGATGCCGAGATACGGAATGGTAATCGACGAGACGAAGTGTGTGGGTTGTCATGCCTGTCGGGTCGCCTGTCACAATCAGAACGGTCTCGAAGAGAATGAAGCCTATAATCATCTCGAGGAGAGAGAATACGGAACTTTTCCTAACTACACTCGGGAGTTTCTTCCTGTTCAATGCCAGCATTGCGATAACCCTCCGTGTGTGAAGGTCTGTCCAACGGGAGCCTCCCACAAGAGAAAGGATGGGGTCGTCTTGGTGCACAAGGAGAAATGCATCGGTTGCAAATACTGCATCGCTGCCTGTCCATACAACGTGCGGATCATCAAGAAGGAGGGTTACATAGAAAAGTGTCGATTCTGCATCGAATTCGTTGAAAAGGGCGAGAAACCGGCCTGTGTCACGACGTGCATGACCGGGGTGAGAATGTTTGGAGACCTGGACGATCCTGAGAGCGAGGTTTCGAAGTTCGTCATCAAGAATAAATTGAAACAGTTCAAAGCAGAACTGAATACCAAACCAAGAATCTATTACAAGCGAGGATAAGGGGGATGCCAGACAAGGGAAAAGCATTTCTGTGTCAGATCCTCTCCTCCCTTTTCTGTCCACCCGATCTGGAGATGGTGGAACCGTTGAGCCGGGGGCACCTTTACCATTTTTTCAAAAATCTTGCTCTTTCTTGGGGAGGGGAGAAAGGGGCAGTGGAGGGTTTTTTGACCCAACGTCCGCCGCAAATCCTCGTTCGAGAACTTCAGGAGGAATACGATCGTCTCTTTTCAGAGACAGGAAAGGAGAGGATCCCGTTAGTCGAATCCTGTTATAAACCCTGGACCCGAGATCCCCATTGCTCGCTTCCGTTTGCGAAAGAGGCGGGTTTCTTGATGGGGGATTCGGCCCTTCACCTCTTGGCTCTTTTTCGGGAGTTAGGTCTGGAAGTCGCAGCCCCCTTTCAAGGGATGCCAGATCACATTTCGATTGAGTTGGAGTTTTTGGGCTATCTCTACGAACGGACAGGGGAGGAAGTGACGGGGAGAGTGATCGAAGATCATTTCGATTGGATTCCTTTGCTAAAGGAGAGATGTCAACAGGCGAAGGCCCATCCTTTTTACCTCACTTTGATCGAAGTTCTCGATCTTTTCATCGAGCAAGAGAAGAGGAGGCTTGAAAAAAGTGGAGAGAAGGAGATTTATCGAACGGCTGGTTGAGGGCTTCCTTCTCACGGGCTTGATACTGATTGCCGGCTGTCGGGGGAAGCCGAATCCCAAGACCTTCGGTAATCAGGAAAAGCTCTGGGATCTGGTGAGCAAGGAAGGAGAGATCGAAGAACCGACGGAGCTGTCCTATGCAAAAGAGACCCCTGCCTTCTATCGGGATGCCTCGATGGGGAAGGCAGATCCCAACTTTGTTCCCAGAGTGACAGGGGGTTGAAGCTAAGGGTCCATTCGTCGGTGACGAATGAAAGAGGGTTCGAAGCGTTCATGATCTTGTTCGCGGAGCGATGGAGATGGAAGGGACGATTCACGTCATTTGGGATTGGATTGTTGCGATCGACCTGTTTGCGGCCGGCTTGAGTGCAGGAGCCTTCATCATCTCGGCCACAGCCTATTTCCTGGGAAGGGAGAGATACGAAACGATCACCCGGATTGGAGCCTACATTGCGCCGTTTCCTGTCTTGGTGGGAATTGCAGCCCTCATCTATGACCTGGAAAGACCCCACCTGTTCTGGAGACTATTTCTCACCTTTCAGCCGAACTCCGTCATGTCCTTGGGGGCCTGGCTCCTCCTCTTCTTTTCTTTCTTCAGCTTCGCCCATCTTTACCTCTGGTTGCCTATGAAATATGACTATTTGAAAGTCGTTCCCTGGATCGAAGCCAATCGATTTCTGAGCCGCTTCCACGGGGACAACCTGACCAAGGTGAGGGGATTGGTTGCGGGTTTTGGAATTCCCATCTCCATCGGTGTGGGAATCTATACCGGGGTTCTCTTGGGGGCCCTGACAGCGAGGCCTTTCTGGAACAATCCGATGCTGCCCATGTTATTCTTGATCTCAGCCATGATGACGGGCTCGGCAGCGATCTGTTTCGTGGGATGCTTCGTGAAGGGCTTTCGAGGGATGAGCCGAGACAATGTCAATACGAACAAGTTCATGATCCATTCGATCGACTTCACGCTTATGGTATTTTCGATCATCGCTGTCTTTCTATTCGTTCTGGGCCTATACGTTTCGCCTCGAAGCTCTGTCGCAGCGGTCCACCTGATCATGGGCGGCGAGTTCACGCTCCTATTCTGGCTTCTCGTCGTCGGGGTGGGCATCCTCCTCCCTCTCGCCCTCGAGGTCTACGAATTGATCCCTCACTACATCGTCCATAAGGAACTGAGGGAGCATAATCCCTGGATCTCCGGGGTGATCACCACCTCGGTCCTGATCGGGGGCTTCGCCATGCGCTACATCGTCATTTATGCAGGACAGATGGCGCAGGTCATCACTTCCTAATTCTCCGCTTGTAACATCCTGAATCGTCCGCCCGGATACTCCTTGCCTAAACGGAGGGGTCTACCGATACCCTTCTCAGATCCCCCAAGACCCGGGTTTGAAGTGATGGTGCGCGACCAAAGAGAAGGCCACTGGTGAAAAATAGGGAGAAATTGAGAGAAACAATGTGACCCGATTCCATGGCAAAAATTTGTCCATACCACTAACAATTTTTCAGCTATTTACAGGAGATCCAAAGGGGTGGGATGGAGGGATTTTTTGATCGAGTCGTATAACCCTTTATATTTCCAGGGACTTTTGCCCAGGTTGGGGGATGATCCTTATTGGCATAGATATTGCTGTTTCCAGACCACCGAAAGGAGAGAAAGCCTATGGAAAGATTTCGAAAACTGTTTAGAAACGAAACGGGTGCAAGTGCAGTGGAGTATGGCCTCTTGGTCGCTTTGATCGCTGCTGTTATCATCGGGGCGGTCACAGCCTTTGGAACAGGCCTGAGAGATCTTTTCAACCAGGTGGCCGCGTTATTTCCGATTGGTGGCGGGACGTCGCCATAAGAAAGTTCGGGCTTAGAATTCCTTTTTCCAAGGGAAACCAAGAGTTCTCATATCTTCTGATGCCCTGAAGGCGCGTCCGCCTTTGGCGAAAAGCGCAAAGGTAGTTCCCTCATAGGGCATGACAAAGGTCGGTTCAGGCTTATGCCGAGAAAGCCATGGTTTTGGTGCCCATCGTCAAAACAAGAAATGTCTCCTGTTCCCCTTTGAGAGGCGGATTCACGCCACCTAAATCTCGGCTCGCGTCCATCAACCTTCCTATCGATAGAGAATTTTCCTTTTCCTCTCGGGGAGAGCTTTCCGGAGAGGATCTCTTCTGTGCGAGAAGGACGGTTACCCCTACTTACAGGACCCTTCCTTCTCTTCGCGAAGAGAGGTGCGGAGGTATGAATGGGAAAGTATAAGTCGCTGATGCTGCTTGGAATCGCCGTCGTGATTGCCTTTTTCACAAGTCTCCTGATTTATGGTTACATTCGAGGAAAGGGAAGGGTGAAGGAGGTACGTTTGGAGGTCCAACCTGTGGTGGTCGCGGCGATCGACCTCTCTTGGGGGACGCGGATTACGAACGAGATGGTGAAGAAGGTCAACTTTCTCAAAGGGAGTCTGACAACCGGATACTTCTCCGATCCTGCTTCGGTCGTCGGGAGGGTTTTGATCTACCCTGTCAAGATGAACGAGCCCATCTTGGAGTCTCGTCTCGCTCCTACGGAAGTTAAGACAGGGGGAATCGCTGCTGTCATCACCCCGAGGAAAAGGGCCGTTGCGGTCAAGGTGGATAGGGTGATCGGAGTTTCCGGATTCGTTCACCCAGGGAATCGCGTCGATGTCCTGATGACCTTGGCTACGGGAAGAACCTTCAATCCCGTGACCAAAACGATCTTGGAAAACGTCCTCGTCTTGGCCGTAGGTCCAGAGACGAAGGAGAAAAAGGGCTTGGAGGAAAGGGCTTCTCCGGCAGAAGTGATCACGCTCGAGGTCACTCCAGAGGAAGCGGAGAAATTGGCTCTCGCCGCCACGGAGGGGAAACTCCAGTTAGCGCTGAGGAATTTCGGCGACATGGAGAATACGGTCACACGGGGAACGACGGTTTCCAGCCTCTTAGGTCCCCATGCTCTTGTTTCAGAAAGAGAGGAGAGGCCTGCGGTCAAAAGAGAGGCCGAGGCCCAAAAGCCAGTGGTCCAGCCGATCATTCATGAGGAAAAACGCCTGGAGAATCCTGTGCAAAAGCCGGCCGAAAAACCAATCGAGAAGCCCTCGGAAAAACCGATCGAACCGCCTGCGATGGAGAAGGTTGAGAAGCCCAGGCCTTCCATCTTTACGGTTGAATTGATCAAGGGAAGCAAGATCAGCGAAGTGAAATTCGAAGGGAGTGAATAAACCTTGACGAAACGAACAGGCCTTCTATGGTTGACGATTCTTTTTGTGGCCTCTATCACTTTCTCGAATCATGCCTGGGGAGAAGGCCCACCCAAGCTTAAATTCGAGACGACCTCCCCGCAAAAGCTCCATCTGACGGTTGGAAAGTCGGCGATCATCCAGAGCTCGGGCCCGGTTCGACGGGTCTCCCTTGTGTCCCCGGAAGTAGCGGACGCTATGGTTCTCACCCCAACGCAGATCTATCTGACTGGAAAAGCCCCTGGCCTCACTCATGTGACCCTGTGGGACGTGGAGAACAAGGTGGTTGGCATCTTGGAAGTCGAGATCTCCCCGGATATCTCTCGGTTCAAAGAGATGCTTCATAAGATCTTACCCGAGGAGAAGGATATCCGGATACACGCAGCTCACGATCACCTGACCCTTTCTGGGATGGTCTCGACAACGGCCAATCTGTCGCAGGTCTTGGCTCTGGCTGCTCCCTTTGCCCCGTTGGATGAGAAGAAAGAGCCGAAGATCATTAATCTGTTGGAGGTGGGCGGCGTTCATCAGGTCATGTTGGAGGTCCGTGTCTCGGAGATCTCCCGAAGCCTTATGAGAAGGTTGGGTTTCAATTTCAACTACATCAGTAGTAGCGGCAGAAATATAGGGTTAAGCCTCCTGAATCGCCTGACGACGCTTCCGGAATCGGGATTCCCTTCCACGGGGATCGAAGTTTCGGACCCAATCAACGCCATCTTCCGTTTTCTCGGTAAGGACACCACTTGGACGGTCTTTATCGACGCACTTAAGGAGATGGGTCTATTGAAGGTCCTGGCGGAGCCTACGTTGATCACCCTGAGTGGAAAGACAGCTAACTTCCTCGCAGGGGGCGAATTCCCAATCCCCGTTCCTCAAAGCACGGGCGGGGGAGGAACGACGGTGACGATTGAGTACAAACCTTTTGGCGTCGGGCTCAATTTCACTCCCACGGTCTTAAGCAATAAGAAGATCAACATGGTGGTCACCCCGGAAGTGTCAGAACTTGACTTCACCAATGCACTGACGAGTAGTGGTTTTGTGGTGCCATCCATCACGACCCGACGCGTTTCCACGGTGATCGAATTGGCCGACGGCCAGAGTTTCGCGATCGCTGGGTTGCTCAAGGACGACGTTCGACAGATCGTTTCCAAATTTCCTTTGCTGGGGGATATCCCCATTCTGGGGGCGCTTTTTCGCAGCACTGCCTTTCGGAAGAACGAGACCGAACTCATTGTGATTGTAACACCCCATCTGGTGAAGCCTCTCGATACGGCAAAGCAACCCCTCCCGACCGATCCGTACGTGGAACCCGATGATGTCGAGTTCTACCTTTTCGGAAGCATGGAAGGGAGAATGAAAGCGAATCCGCTCGATCGTTCAGGGCTTGAGGGGTCGTTCGGGCATATCCTGCCCAAATGATGCGGAGGAACGCATGGTACAGAAGGGATGGCGATCTTGGGTATCCATTGTCTCTCTTGTTCTACTGGCAAGTTGTGCGGTCAGCCGGCTGGAGAGGGATTTCGGGACCTCGACCAGGGCCTCAAAGATCAATCAGATCTATGATCCAGCAGCTGGGGAGAGTGTTGAGCCCGTTTATGGGTTGGATGGAGAAGCGGCTCGGGCCACGGTGGAGAGATACCGAAAGGAGTTTGAGAGACCCGCACCGCCCGTCCCGTCCAGTCTGACGATCGGGGTCTCAAGCTCGGGTAAGAAATAGGATGATCATAACATCTAAGAATGAGAGGGGGGCTTCGGCGGTCGAGTTTGCCATCGTTCTCCCCCTTCTGCTCATCTTCGTTTTCGGCATCATCGAATTCGGTTTCGCCATTTACGACAAGACGATGATCACCCAAGCGAGCAGGGAAGGGGCCAGAGCAGGAACGATGTTCCGGATCCCCCCTGTCACCGATGAGGAGATCATCCAGGTGGTGAATAATTATTTGAACAACCATTTGATCACGTTCGGAAGTCCCGATCAGGTCTCCGTCACGGTCACCCGGGGGGGCTACAATCCTGGTGACGATCTGAAAGTGACGGTCTCCTACACCTACACCTCTCTGATCCTCCCTGATCTGATCGAGACCTTCGGAAGGCAGTTCAATTTAGTTGCGGAAACAACGATGAAGATGGAGTAGAAAGATCGAGATGAGCCTTCGATCCTTCCATGGCATAAACGGCGAACGAGGCCTGACCGCTGTGGTCGCCGCGTTGTTGATGGTGATTCTCATTGGCGTGGCTGCCTTCGCGATCGACATTGGCCATCTCTATCTCGTGAAGAATGAGTTGCAGAATGCGGCCGATGCCGGTTGTCTCGCTGGAGCGCGGTTCTTGTACGAGGGTTCAGGGGAGTCGATCAACGAGAATTCCAATCAGATCGCCCGCGAGGCGGCGATGGCCAACAAGAGCGAGAACCTTCCAGTGGAAGTCCAGTGGGGAGGAGGGAATACGGGGGACGTGGAGAGGGGCCATTGGAGTCTTTCGAGTCGCACCTTCACCCCCAGTGACCATACTGCCCGCGTCCCGCTCTGGAATGTTTCGCAAGATGAATTGGATGCAGATTCGAATTTTGTCAATGCAATCCGCGTCAGAACGCGGAGGGAGAGGACACCGGCGGTTTCCTTCTTTGCGAGGATCTTCGGCTACGAAAGCTTCTTCCTTTCAGCCGAGGCGATCGCCTATGTTGGGTTCGCCGGCACCCTGGGTCCAGGAGAAGTCAGCCAGCCTTTGGCCATCTGTAAGGAGAGCCTTCTGGCGGATGGCAGGTACACTTGTTCGACCGGTCGGATGATCAGCAACCATGTCTGGTTGGCAGGCGAAGAGAGTGGAGGATGGACCGACTTTAATCAGGAGAGCCCTTGTCTCTCTGGGGTCAACCCGGAAGGGGCGAGATCTCTGATCTGCGGGGATGGAAATCCTGATTCCATCCTGTTCGGTCAATCGATGGCGGTACACGGAGGATACATCCCCTATGCCCATGGCCAACTGAGGCAATGCTGGGAAGGTTTCACGGGAAAGAGCCGCCCGTGGACCTTAACCCTTCCTGTGATCGAGTGTGCTGGTAACAGTTTGAGCAACTGTGCCAGGGTGGTGGGTGCTGTGACGGTCCATGTCGTCTGGGTCACTGACTGGACTGAAGATCCCTTTTACGACGACGCCCCTTGGACGATGGAGGATCCGAGGGATTACACCGTGTGGTCCTCCAATGATCCGGACGGTCAGCTCCGGTGGCAGAGCTTTGTGCAGCATTTCAATCTGAGGACCGTGGACGGCAATTTCGTCCCCTATCAGAGGAGGGGTGTCTATTTCTTACCCAGTTGCAATTTTCATCCTCCCCGAGGACGAACGGGAGGAGAGAATTTCGGTATCCTGGCGAAAATCCCCGTACTTGTCAAATAGAGGTGTCTATGGCCGATCGTCCTATCGTGGTTCGATTTCAAATCAAGAAACCCGAGGTCAAGAAGGAACTCGAAGAGATCATCTCTTCCATGGAGGGGTTTCAAGTGGATCCCTCTGGGTCTTCCGTCTCTTGCGACCTTTTGATCCTCGAGATCGGCGAGGATGTGAAGAAGGACTTCCAAGTGGCGCAGAATATCCAGGACTCGGGAATGGCGGGAGAGATCTTCTTCACTTCCTCTCGGCTTGATCCAGAACTCCTGATCCAGGCGTTGAGGATCGGGGCGAAAGAGTTCTTCCCCCAGCCGATCAAGCAAGAAGAGGTGAGAGCAGCGCTCGCCAAACTGAAGGAGAGGAGAGGGAAAGGAAGGTCGGAGGCTGAGAAAAGAAAACAGGGGAAGATCATCGATGTGATTGGCAGCAAGGGAGGCGTGGGAAATACAACCATTGCCGTCAACCTAGCTGCCAGTCTCGCAGAAAGTCCGGATTCTCCATTGGTGGCCCTGATCGATATGAATCTTCTCTTTGGTGAAATTCCGATCTTCCTCAATATCGAGTCGATTTTTAACTGGGGGGAGATCGCCCGAAATATCTCGAGATTAGATGCAACGTATCTCATGAGCATCCTTTCCCGACATGCCTCGGGCCTCTATGTCCTTCCATCCCCAACGGGATTGGATGGGGTCAATGTGGCCAATCCAGAGATCATCGAGAAGCTCCTGGGGTTGATGCGAAATGTCTTCGATTACATCGTCATCGACGGGGGCCAAGCGCTGGACGATATCTCTCTAAAAATCCTCGAGATGTCCGACAAGGTTCTCCTGGTGGCGATCCTGAGCCTCCCTTGTTTGACGAATGTTAAAAGGCTCCTCTGGATCTTTCAAAAGTTAGGCTATCCCGAGCGGGAGGATATCCGGATCATCATCAATCGTCATTCGAAGAAACTCACGGTCATCACTCCCAAAGAGGCAGAGGAGAGCATTAACCAGAAGATTTTCTGGTTTGTTCCAAATGACTATCCGACCACCATGTCGGCGATCAACCAAGGGAAGACGTTGGCAGCTGTTGCCCCAGGCGCCGAGGTGAGCAAGAACATCCGGGAGCTGGCCCTTCAATTCCTCGATAGGGAAGAACGGGAGAGGAAGGAAAAGGGCAAGGGCGGGTTTTGGAGCGAGCTTTTCAATCGATAAAGGAAGGAAGCGGAGGACTTCATGGCGGTTCGGAATCCTGGAGCAAGCATCGCGATAGGGGTGAAGGGGAGTGGATCGGGCCCCACCGAGGGGAGACTTGAGCAGTTCTTGATCACAAAGGAGTATTTCGAGTTGAAGACGAGGATTCACGATCGTCTGCTCAGTCTCATCGATCTCTCTCTCATCGATTCTCTCGACGAAGCCATGTTACGGCAGGAGATTCGGCGGCTCGTGGAGAGGATCCTCGCAGAGGAAAAAAACAGCATCCCTCTCAACTACAATGAGAGGGAGAGGCTCTTCAAGGAGATTCAGTACGAGGTGATGGGCCTGGGGCCCCTGGAACCCTTTTTGCAGGACCCAACCGTCAGTGATATTCTGGTCAATACCCACAAGCAGATCTATGTGGAGCGATTCGGAAAACTGGAACTGACCGAGGCAGGTTTTAAGGATGATGCTCACCTGAGGAGGATCATCGATAAGATCGTTTCGGCCGTGGGCCGGCGAATCGATGAGTCCTGTCCGATGGTGGATGCCAGGCTTCCTGATGGGTCCAGGGTGAATGCGGTCATTCCCCCTCTGGCCATTGATGGACCGATCCTTTCGATTCGACGATTCGCCGTCGAACCGTTAGAACTGGAAGATCTCATCAAGCTGAAGGCGCTCACCCCAGAGATCGGGGAGCTGTTGAAAGGGATTGTCAAGGCCAGACTCAATATTTTGATCTCGGGAGGAACCGGAACTGGAAAGACGACCTTGTTGAATGTCCTCTCCCGCTTTATCCCTTCCGATGAGCGAATCGTCACCATCGAAGATTCTGCGGAGCTTCAGCTGAAACAGAGACATGTGGTCCGCTTGGAGACCAGACCCCCAAATATTGAGGGGAAAGGGGAGGTGACCCAGAGGGATCTGGTGAGAAATAGCCTGAGAATGCGACCGGACCGGATCCTTGTGGGTGAGGTGAGAGGCGGCGAAGTTCTCGATATGTTGCAGGCAATGAATACGGGACACGACGGATCGATTTCAACGATCCATGCCAATTCCCCAAAGGATGCCCTGATGAGGCTCGAGACCTTAGCGGCGATGACGGGGTTGAATATTCAGAGTGTCTTCATTCGAAGATACATCAGCTCGGCGCTCAATATCATCATTCACCTCGCCCGCTTGGTGGACGGAAGCAGGAAAATCATGAGTTTCCAAGAGATCGCTGGGATGGAAGGGGATACTATCCTTCTGAATGAAATCTTCTCTTTCGAACAGATCGGGCTGGATGAGAACGGAAGGGTGAGAGGAAGATTTCGGGCCAAGGGATATCGACCGAGATTCGTGGACAGATTCAGGGCCCTGAATATTCCGATCCCCTATGATCTTTTTGACACAGAAAAGGTTCACGAAATCTAAGGAATGGGGTGGATCGACTTCGATGGATCTCCTCATCGCAGGTGCTATTTTCATTCTGACCCTCACGATGATCGAAGGGGGATACTATGCCCTCAGGAGGATGGGCAGCCGGGAGAAACGGGAGGTGCTGCGGCGGTTGAAGGGATACGGCACCGGAGGGTACGACCGCACGATCATCGATATCATGCGGAAGAATGTCCTGAGCGAGGTGCCGTGGTTCAACCGTCTCCTGTCGAGCATTCGGTGGACGGACCGCCTCAGTCGCTTGGTTGAACAGTCTGGAACCGAATCGACCCTGGGGGTCCTGATTTTACTTTCGGTTTTGCTCGCCCTCGGAGGATTTATGATTCTCCTGGCGATGACTTCCCACGGTCTTTTCTCTTTCACCTTCGCCCTCTTCTTAGGCGTTGTGCCCTTCCTCTATATCTTCATCAAGAAGAAACGAAGGATGGATAAGTTTCAGAGGCAGCTTCCGGACGCCCTCGATCTGATTGCCCGAGCCCTCAAGGCGGGCCATGCGTTCACGAGCGGCTTGAAGTTGGTCGCGGATGAAATGGAGGAACCGATCGGTTTTGAATTCGCAAAAACCCTTCATGAAATCAATTTTGGCGCGGGGATTCCAGAGGCTTTGAGGAACCTGAGTCGCCGGGTCGACTGCCCGGACCTTCGGTTCTTCATCATCTCTGTGCTCATCCAAAGGGAAACGGGGGGGAACCTTGCCGAAATTTTGGGGAAGATCTCCTATTTAATCCGGGAGCGATTCAAACTTCAGAATCGCGTGCGTGTGCTCGCTTCGGAAGGAAAGCTTTCAGCGATCATCCTGATTGCGATCCCCTTCTCCATCGGTTTCGTTCTCTCCGTCATGAACCCAGCCTATATCCGAACCTTGTTCGTCGATCCTGTCGGCAAGGCCTTCGTGGCCTTTGCGTTGATCATGATGGTCATCGGGATTTTTGTCATGAAAAGGATGATCGAGATAAGAGTGTAGGGAGATTGAAGATGGCAATGGAGATTCTCATCGCCTGTTTGACCTTTACCGCTGTGTTGCTTTTCCTTGTCGGAACTTTTCTGCTCTTGAGACATGAAAAGGAGAGGTGGAGACTTGCCAAAAGGATCAAGGAAATAGGCGGGGTGGTCCGGTCCGAGGAGTTTACAGACATTCTCTATAAGTTTAGGGATGCGGTGGTCGGCTTGGTGGGAGCCTTAGGAAGAATTGTGAAGCCTAAGAACGGAGGAGAGTCTTCCGATCTTCAGAAGAATCTTCTAAAGGCAGGGTACCGAAGGGAGGCTGCCTCGGTGATCTTTCTCGGCATTAAGGCCTTCTCGGGCATGGTCTTCCTCGGCTGCTCCATATTGATTCGCTTGTGGCTTCTGAAGAAGCTGCCTTCGTTTCACTCCATCGTTTTCTGTTTCGTCATGGCCTATATTGGTTTCTACATGCCCAACCTTTGGTTGCGATTCAGAATCGCCCGAAGATCAGAGAAGATCCTCACGGGCCTTCCGGATGCCCTCGACCTCATGGTCGTCTGTGTCGAGGCCGGGACCAGCCTGGATGCAGCCCTCCAGCGCGTTGGCGAGGAAATGAAGCTGAGCAACCGGGTGCTAAGCGAAGAATTCAGGCTCTTGGGTCTGGAACTGAAGGCTGGAAAGCAGCGGCGAGATGCCCTGAGAAATCTCGCCACAAGAATCGATCTCGAGGATGTGAGCAGCCTGGTCTCCCTCTTGATCCAAACGGATCGGTTCGGGACCAGTGTGGCTCAAGCCCTGAGGGTCCATTCCGAATCGATGAGGGTCAAACGGTATCAGAGAGCCGAAGAGTTGGCGACCAAATTACCGGTAAAATTGATCTTCCCTTTGATCGTTTTTCTCTTCCCATCGATCTTCGTGACCGTTTTGGGTCCTGCCATGATTCAGATCTTCAGAGTTCTTCTTCCTCGGTTGGCTGGGCAATGAGGTGAAGGGAAATGGCATGGAGAGATAGAAAAGAGGGCCTTACGGGTTTTTCCCTGATTTCGATTTTTCTTGTGCCGCTGCTCGTAGCTTGTTCGGCGGGGAAGAGTCATCTGCGGGCGGTTGAAAATCCCTATAAATCCTATATGGTAGTAGAAAACCCTTCGGCGGGGGGCGAACAGGCCCTTAGGGAAAGGTTGTCCTGGACTCCGGAACAGTCAGAAAAGATGGGAGATTTCTACATCCAGCAGGGAAATCTCCCGATGGCCTTTCTTCAGTACCATCGGGCCCTTCGTGAAGATCCCAACCAGCCCAGGCTCCGTTACAAGATCGGTCGTCTCTTTTTAGAGAAAGGGATGACCGAAGAAGCCCAGAGGGAATTCGTCGAGGTTTTGAAAATCAACCCCAAGCATGCCCAAGCCTTTGAAGGACTTGGGCGTGTCTTCCTCAAGCGAGGCGATTTCGAAAGAGCAGAGAAAAATCTCGAGAGGGCTCTTAGCCTTGATCCCGCTCTGTGGGAAGCCCACCATCTCTTAGGGATCCTTTACGATCGCCAAAAAGACCACGAAAGGGCCATCATGCATTATGGGCGTGCGATCCAGCTCAAGCCAAACGACAGCGTGTTGTTGAACAATCTCGGATTCTCTCTTCTTCTGAAGGGAGATTACGAGGGAGCGGTCAAATCGTTCAGCGAGGCCTTGAAGGTGGAAGACCAGAACAAGAAGATCTACAATAACTTGGCCCTTGCCCTGTGTAAACTCGGCAGGCATCCCGAGGCCTTTGAGGCTTTCAAAAAGGGTGGCGACGAGGCATCGGCCTACAACAATCTGGGATGTATCTTTCTGACCGAGGGGAGAACCGAGGAGGCCATCGTGGCCTTCCAAAAAGCGCTCGAGAAGAGACCGGGATTCTATCCAAGGGCTTATGAAAACTTGAAAAGGGCCCAAGGCAAAAACCTTTCATCCCTGTAGGATCCCTCCCCGTCTCACCCTCCAGAAAACCATTTTCCCTGCCCTCTGATCGAAGGGACGATTGGACCAAAGGGGTTTAATCGTTTTCCATTGCGATTTCCCGGTTCGAGCGTTGCCGCAACCGAGGAATGTGGATTGGAAGATCGTCTTCGAGAAAAGGACCTCTGTAATCCATTGAAATGATTGAACTTGCTTTTGTGAAAAAAAAGGCTTTGACCCATGGGAGGGGGGGGATTATATTAAGGGTGCACGTTCCGGGGGAGGTCGGGATGGACCAAATAAGTTATCAAAAGTTGCTTGCGACGCGCATCGGGGACTTAAAGCTCGATGTCGAGGAGAGTTTTTCTTCTCCCTTGAGAAGGCTCAGGAAAGAGCTGAAGGACCGTCGCATCCTTTTATGGCCCGACTTCTACTTCGGGAACGAATGGGGCTGTGTCAATAAAACGATCTCCATCAGCATCCCCTTCTATTTGGCAACACCTGAGTTGCGCGACCTCGAAGGGGAATGTCCGACGACCGAGGAGTTGATAAAAATCCTCCGCCATGAGACAGGCCATGCGGTCAATTACGCCTATAAGCTTTGGCAGAGAAAAGAATGGAGGGAGACCTTCGGAGACTTCAACAAAAAATATAGGGATGGCTATCTCTATCGGGTAAATCCCTGGTCGAAGAGTTACGTGAGACATCTCCACTATCTTGGGGATCCCCACTATGCTCAGAAACATCCCGACGAGGATTGGGCTGAGACATTCGCCATCTGGCTCGATCCACGTTCACGCTGGGAGGTTAAGTATCGAAACTGGCCGAAGGCCCTCGAGAAGGTCACGTGCGTCGACCGGTTGATGAGAGAGATCGCCGGAGAGGAACCGCTGAATAGGAGGTGCAAAAGGGAAGGCATCTACACCACCATTGAAGAGACCGTCTCCGAATGGTGGGGGTTGGATGGAGAGGTCCTTGACCAAGAGCTTCAAGAATATTTGAAGGACATGAACGAGCTCTTCGTAAGATCTTCCAAGAGCCGGAGAAACCTTCTTCCCGCATGGAAGTTGATCCGGAAGTATGCGAGGCTCATGGCAGAACAGGTGAGCCTGTGGATTTCCGGATCGAATAAGCACACCATTCGAAAAAACCTTCGGCAGTGGGAAGCGATCTGCAGAAGTGAGGCCTTGGGCTATCCTCCGGAAGAGGAGGAGAAAAAGGTCATCGAGTTGACGACCCTCCTTACCTACTACGTGGTTTATAGCGTCCGCCATCTAAGTTGAGATTCCCCGAACTGTGCGCTAAGGTCTTTCCACAGAGGTTCAAAGGATAACGGTCTTTTTGATCGCCTTCAGGATGTCCGAGGGCTCGTCGATGATCTGAAGGATTTCCAGGTCCGAAGAGGAGATCTTTCCTTCCTGAAGCATTGAATCTTTGATCCAGTCGAGAAGGCCCTTCCAGTATTGGGACTCCACGAGGATGACTGGGAACGGTCTGATCCTCTGCGTTTGGATAAGGGTGAGGGCTTCAAAGAGTTCGTCCATCGTCCCAAAACCTCCCGGAAGGATGATGTAGGCCACCGCGTATTTGACGAACATCACCTTGCGGACGAAGAAGTAACGGAAGTTTAATTTGAGGTTTGCGTAGGGGTTGGGCTCCTGCTCTAAGGGAATCTGGATATTGAGGCCAATCGATTTCCCCCCTGCCAACGCAGCCCCTTTGTTGGCCGCCTCCATCACTCCTGGTCCGCCTCCTGTGATCACGGCGAAACCGTTTTCCGCGAGGAGCTGTCCGATCTTCTCCGCTTTTTGATAAATCCCATCCTCTGGTTTCGCGCGGGAGGAACCGAAGATCGTCACCGCGGGATGACACTCCGCAAGCGCTTCAAATCCCTCCACAAATTCGGCCAGGATATGGAACAATCTCCACGAGTCCTTGATGGTGATCTCATTGATAATGTATCTCTTGCTCGACATGGCTCCTCCTTCAGCTCTGATACGCAATTCTGTGTAAAATGTCTTCCCTCGGTCTCAAGGGTAAGAAAGAACCGAGAGGGATGTTGATAATCGAAGGATTTTATATTAGGAGAAAAAGAGTTCGAAGTCAATTGTTCCCAGGAAACGGACTGCGTCACTGAAGCGTGGGGAAGATTGGGCGATCGGACAGGGATATCTCCGAAAATCTTACCAAGCGGACAATTTGGGATGGTCGTTTGGCAAAGGTCACTTCGCCCATGACAGGAGAGTCCTCCCAATTTCTAATTGGATTGTTCGGGCCTGGGGGCAGGCTGAGGTTTCCGCTGTAAGATTTTCTCCGACATCCCTGTCCGATTCCGTCGAATTTGCCCGACAGAGTGAGGGGTTCCCAGGAAAGGGTCATGAGGGTTGAGTTCTTAGGAGGCGTCAGGACCGTCACAGGATCGGCCACTCTTCTTGAGAAGGAAGGTCTCTTATGGCTCGTCGATTGCGGTATGTTTCAGGGAGGGAAGACCGTTGAGGAAAGAAACCGAGACGTTCGGCCCTATCATCCGAAGGACCTCTCCTTCATCTTGCTGACCCATGCACACATTGACCACAGCGGTCTGATTCCCAAATTGGTGAAAGAGGGATTTCGCGGGAAGGTCCTCTGTACCAAGGCGACCTTCGATCTTTGCGAGGTCATGCTCAAAGACAGCGGTCATCTCCACGAAATGGAGGCAGAATGGCGGAGCCGGAAAAACCGAAGATCTGGACGGGAGGAGGCCGTCCCCCTTTACACCGCAGAAGACGCAGAGAGAAGCCTTCGCTACTTCCATACGCTTGGCTATGATGAACTGTTCTCCTTGGGGGAAGGGGTGAAGGTAAGATTCCAAGATGCGGGCCACATCTTAGGATCGGCGATCGTTGAGATTTGGATTGACGAGGAGGGGCAGGAGAAGAAATTGGTCTTCTCCGGAGACCTCGGGTGTTCAGGTCAACCCATTGTGCGCGATCCTGCGCCGATCGAAGAGGCAGATGCACTTTGGATTGAATCCACCTATGGGAATCGCCTCCACAAGTCGAGGGAAGAGACGGTCGGAGAGCTCCTGAGGATCATGCTGGAGGCCATCTCGCAGAACGCCAAGGTCATCATCCCTGCCTTTGCAGTGGAACGGACGCAAGATATCATCTATACCGTCAGCCAATTCATGCGGAAGGGGCTCCTGCCTTCGATTCCTGTTTATATTGATAGTCCCCTCGCCATCTCGGCCACGGAGATCTTTAAGAGAAACGCGGAGGATTTCGATGAGGAGGCAAGAGATCTTCTCTTAGGAGGGGAGAATCCTCTGGAGTTACCGGAGATCCACTATACGCAGACCACGGAGGAGTCGAAGAGGATCAACGAAGACCCAAGGTCGGCGTTGATCATCTCGGCGAGCGGGATGTGTGACTCCGGAAGGATTCAACACCATCTGAAACACCACCTTTGGCGTTCCGAATCGCACATCGTTTTTATTGGATATCAAGCGGAGGGTACGGTGGGAAGGCGGATCATCGATGGGGCAAAAACGATCAAGCTTTTTGGAGAAGAGATCGCGGTGAGGGCTCACATCCACACCCTGGGAGGATTTTCTGCCCATGCGGATCAGAAGGGGTTACTGGAATGGCTATCCCATTTTAGAAATCCGGACCTGCAGGTTTTCGTCAATCATGGAGAGGAGAAGATCTCGGAACTGTTTGCCGATCTCGTTCATCAAACCTTCCATTGGGACGTCGTCGTCCCCCAATGGAAAGAAAAAAGATTCCTCTTCACTCTGAAAAGGGAGGAGGGACGAGAGGAAGGAGGAGCGAAAGAGATTCCTTCTGAGGAAAGGTTTTCCGTCCTGTTCCGTCACCTCGATCGGAGCTACAAGAGGCTTCGCCGAAAATTGAGAAGGTTGAGATCGGAGCCGATGGCGCTTCAGATGCAAATACCATTGAAACGCCTTGAGGAGCTCCATAGGAAGATGGACGAACTGGACGAAGAGCTGGAGTAGACGGTCGTCGCTCTTTTTTTAAGAGAGAGATTGGACAAAGGGCCTCGAGAGTAAGAGGGGACCAGGCGTGAACGAATTGTTCAAAATAGGTCTTGTCTTTCTTTTCATCATCCTTCTCACTTCTCTAAAGATCCAACTCTGGATCAGCCTCCTGGTAACGACTTTTTTTTTTTTCCTCCTCTTCCATCTCCCCCCCGGCCGAATCGCGATCGAAATCTTTTTGGCTGCTGTCGGCGAGAGGACGTTGCTTCTCTTGGGGTCCCTCTTTGCGATTCTCTTATTCAGCAATCTTCTGAGGGAGACGGGTCGGATGAAAAAGATCCTCGACGGATTTGAAGATCTGCTGAAAGATATGCGAGTGGTCGTTGCCCTCCTGCCCTCGATCATCGGGTTGATGCCAATCATGGGAGGGGCGCTCGTTTCGGCACCAATGGTGGTGGAGGGATCGGACCAGCTGGGGCTTTCACCGGCGAGGAGGACATTCGTGAATTACTGGTTTCGCCATCTCTGGGAATACATTGTTCCCACCTATCCAGCCCTTCTCTTAGCTGCGACGCTCATCGGAATTCCCGTCCGACAACTGGGGTGGATCAACCTCCCCCTCACGCCCACGGGGATCGTGAGCGGAGCGATCATCGGTTTCTGGGGGGTCTCGAGATCGGTCAGGGGATCATCGAAATCCGAAGATCGCGTCTCTGTCTGGGAGCTGTTGAACAACCTCTTTCCCCTCTCGTTCGGTCTGACCTTGGTGATCGGCTTCAAGGTGGAGCTTGCCTATGCCTTCGGGCTGACGATTCTGGGGATGGTTCTTTTCTATAGGATCGATCGCCGAACCATCTGGAGGGGTCTTAAAAGCAGTATTTCAGGGGGGCTCTTCCTCACTGTTGTGACGGTCATGGGGTTCAAGAATGTGCTCGAGGCTTCGGAGGCCATCTCGGGGATTTCGGCCTTTTTATCTACCTCCGGGTTTCCTTTCTGGCTTCTGGCGATGTTGGTCCCTTTGATCATCGGGGTCATGACGGGTGTCACCATTGCTCCGATCGCGATCGGATTTCCCATTCTCATCCCCTTGTTCCAGAATGACCCGAACTTCCTGGACTATATGATGCTTGCCTTTGCCGGTGGAATTTGCGGAGACCTGCTTTCCCCTTTCCATCTCTGTTTCGTTCTCACAAGGGAGTTCTTCGGAGCGGATTGGAGAGGCGTCTACCGACTTCTCTGGATTCCCGTTGCCTCCATCCTGGCCGTGGCACTTCTGGTCGCCTTCATTCGGTAACGGCTTGTGTGATGAAACTGTCTTTGCCATCCCTCTCCCGTGCCCCGATCTTTCCCACGCTTCAGCGACGCATTACAACATCCGAGACATTCTATTTGAGTTTTCTATTCTCGGTGGTAAGATAGGCGGAAGGAGAAACGAGGAGAGGAGGAGGATCTCATGGAGCAATGGGAGCAGTGGTTTCTGGAAAAACAGGTGGAGAGGACGGTTCAGGCACTGAAGAAGAACAATTTCGAAGCGCTTTTTGTCAGGGACTCAAAAACGGCCTTAGCCGAAGTGATGAAGCAGATTCCCGACGGTTCGACGGTCGGGGTCGGTGGCTCGGTCACCTTGGCCCAGATCGGAATACTGGAGGCACTGGGAAGAAGGAATGTTTACCTCATCTGGCCGGCACAGCAGGCGAAGAACATCGAGGAGCGAATGGAACTGACGCGAAAGTGCTTCTCGGCCGATATCTTTCTATCTGGGACGAATGCGATCACTGAGGACGGGAAGCTTTTCAATGTGGACGCGTTTGGAAATCGAGTGGGCGCTATGTTCGTGGGACCGAAAAAAACGGTCATCGTTGCTGGGGTGAATAAGATTGTGAAAGACTTAGAGGCTGCGGAGAAAAGGGTGAAGGAGTGGGTGGCTCCGCAGAATGTGAAACGGCTGAACCGGAAGACCCCATGTGCCGAAACGGGTGTCTGCGCTGATTGCAGCTCTCCAGATCGGATCTGCAATATCTATGTGACCCTTGCGAAGAGACCAACCCGCACGGATATCACAATCATCCTCGTGGGTGAGAAATTAGGAATATAGTTTCTGAACTAATTGGAGGATTCATAAAGTCGAAGTACGAAATCCGAAATTCGAAACAAGCACCAATTTCCAGAATTCAAATGGTCGAAAGAGAGATATCGTTTCGATTTTTGTGATTCTGGATTCGTTTCCAATTTCGATATTCGGATTTCGAATTTTCCTTTTGACCTACGCGGTCAAAAGGATGCGGGCATCGACGGCGAGGCTGCCTTTCTCGAGAACTTTGATGGGATTGATGTCGATTCCCTTGATTTCCGGGAAATCGGTCACCAGTTGAGAGAGCCGGAGAAGATTCTCGATCAGGGCGTCCCTATCGGAGGGCGGTTCCCCCCGAACCCCTCTGAGGATAGCGGAGCTTCTGAGCTCGGAAATCATCTCTTCTGCCTCAAAGCGATTGATCGGGGCAATTCGAAGGGACGTTTCCCGAAGGACCTCCACATAGATGCCTCCCAAACCGAAGAGCAAAACTGGACCGAACGAAGGATCCCTTTTCGCTCCCAGAATCACCTCCTTCCCGCCGCCGACCATCTTCTGAACAAGAAGGGCGCTGACTTTCCCCTGAAAAAGGTGGATCATCCTTTCATAAGCTTTCTCCACTGCGGAGAGATCGTTCAGGTCGAGAGCAACGCCTCCCACATCCGACTTATGAGAGATCTCAGGAGAGACGACCTTGAGGGCGAGCGGATTCCCCAGCTCTTCCACCGCCTTCCGAAGCTCGGTCTTTTCCTGGACCACCCGGTATTCCGCAACGGGTATTCCGTAGGCCTTCAGCACCTCGAAGGACTCCGGAAGAAGGAGGTCCCTTTCCTCTTTCATTGCATTCTGGATCAGCGAGTCCACTCGATTGCGGTCCACGGAAAAGAGAGGTGGCTTCTCTTTTAGGATATGGAGCTTCTTGTAATGATCCCGGGAGACGGCTAAGGCCATCAAGGCATCCTCGGGTTCCGCAAAGATGGGATAATCGAGGGCCCTCTTGATATAGGCCAATTCCTCTTCGTCCGTATTGTATTGGAGGGCAATGGGTTTCTGATACCGAGCCGAAAGTTCTTTGACGGCCTGGATGAACCTTCGGGAAGGTTCTTTTTCCTCTGCGGTCGCTCCGTGCATGAAAAGAATTCCGTCGACGACAGGAAATTTCAGGACCTGCTCGAGGATGTTGGTATAGAGGTCGAAGTTGAATAGATCCCCAAGATCGAGAGGATTCGTGGGCTGGATCACCTTGGCCCGGAAGAAACTATGAAAGCGCTCCTGGAGGTTCTTGTCGGGCGGGAGGAGACGAAACCCATGCCGCTCGGCCGCATCGGCAGCCACGACACCGATCCCTCCCGAGCGGGAGATGATGACGAGATTTTTTCCTTTGATGGGAGGGAGAGAGAGGATTTTCACCGCGTTCACGAAGGAACGGAAGTCCTTTGTCCGGATGATGTCCGCCTGCCGAAGGGCTGCGTCGACGGTTCGGTCGTCGTTTGCGAGGGCGGCGGTATGAAGCCTCGCAATGTGGCGGCTCCCTTCTCCCGTGTTGGCCTTGTGGACGAGGATGGGTTTCTGGGTGGATCGAGCGATATCCATCAATTCCCTTCCGTGCTCAAGGCTTTCGAGGTAGAGACCAATGATCTCGGTTTGTGGATCCTCAATGAGGTATCTCAGGTAGTCGATCTCGTTGAGGTCCATCTTGTTTCCCATGCTGACGAGTTTTGAAAGCCCCACGTTGGCGCTCGTCAAGAGATTTGCATAGCCAAGGAGGACCCCTCCGCTCTGGGCAAGGATCGAGACTTTTCCTCTTCCGACAGGGCCTCGCCGGAGTTTCACAAAGGGGACGACAAAGCCATTATGGACATTGATGATCCCGATGCCGTTGGGCCCGACAATCCGAATTCCCCACCTCCGAGCAATGCGGAGGATCTCATCCTCGAGCTGCGCCCCCTCGTTAGAATATTCTCTGAAGCCTCCGGTCTCAATGATGACCCAACGGATTCCTTTCTTTCCACAGGATTCGACGATTCCGGGAACTGTCGAAGAGGGGGTGAGGATGACGGCAACGTCAATCCCCTCTGGAAGATCTTCAATCGAGGTGGAAATTCTTCTCCCAAAGAGAATGCCCCCCCTTTTCCCAACCAGGAAAATCTCGCCGTTGAATTGAAACTCGAAAAGATTCTCCACGATATTCCTGGCGAGGTTATCCGGTCTATCCGAGACGCCAATGACGACCACCGATTTGGGATAGAAGAGCTGGTCCACGTTCAATCCTCCATTGAAAAAGGGCTGATCACCAAGGCCATGGGTTAGGGATATTCACTCCAAAACTGCGTCGTTCCTTCGAGAGCTGCCGACCCATTTCCCTAAGATCTTTCAGAGGGATAGCATCAGAACAAAAAAAGAGCAGGGATCTCTTCTTCCCTGCTCTTTTTATAATGGGAGGAAAAAGAGCTTGTCAACGGCAAGAGCTTCTCTTTTTCAACGAAAGGCCTCAGCCTGCTTTCTTCAAATGTTGAACCAGGATGATCAACATGACCGGTATTGCGATTCCAGCCAGGGCGACGGCTCCACCGATGATATAGATCTTTGGACCGATTTCTTCTACTGTCCGGACCACCTGCATAATGGCTATGGAGACCATGGCCGCGAGGATGCACATGAGAATGATGAGGCCGACGACGCTCGAGGCACTCAACTTAATCATTGGGATCCCTCCTCTCTATGAGGGCATCTTCTCAGAATTCTCAAGTTCGACACTCCCTCATGGGCGCCACGTTCGAACCGATCCTTACGTTCGTGGGGCGATGCCCTCCCGCTTCTGTTCCGTGGGAGAGAGAAACGCCGCCGCTGCTACCTCTTCACTGCCACGGGTTGAGCAGCTGGAACGACCACTTCCTCTTCTGCCTTCTTCTCTTTCTTGAAGGCCGCAGTGGTAGCAGTTCCGATGAAGCTGAAGAAGAGAATGGCTGCTGGGATCAATTGAAGAAGAATAACGATTGCCCCCACAATCAGGAAGATCCATAAAGCGGTCCCGGCTCCCTTTAGCTCAATGGATCGAGCAAACGCGGGGGTGGCAAGCAAAGTCATTCCGACACCGATCATCCCTGCCTTTAACGTCTCTTTCATCTTTAACATGTCTTTTTCCTCCCTTCCCTTTGAATTTGTCTTGCAGTCAACCTTGACTTTGCATTAAGAGTGCCAGCTTGAGCATAGGAAGGTGAAATTCATAACCTATTGAAAATCTAAGCTTTTTTGTTTCTCGGTTTTGATTTGAGGTTACGGTAGGGAAAGGGTGTATTTTTAGCTTATACAGATTGGGACGCAGATATCGTGGACATGGACCGTAATTTGCTGAAATTTAAGAAGAAGCTATGTATATAAAAAATATTTGCCTGAATAGTATTTGTATTCACCTCTGTTGATTCCCCCGGTGCTCAAAACAGGCGGGCGGCAGGCTTTCAAGGTCTAAGCCATCGTATAGTCTTTCTATCTTTACCGAGAGCTCCACAATCACCCTCCAAAATGGGTCCGGAAGCAGAAGGGCGGTCCTCGCCACCTCGTCTTCATAGAGGTTATATCGCAAATAGTGGGGCTCTTCTCCGCCAAACCATATTTCAGCTTCCCACGACCTCTGATTGAACGATTCCGTTCCAAACTCTCTCTCCTTCAGCCCGAAGGGACTTCCGTTGGAGACGAAGGTGAGTATGCCGTGGTTCGAGGTCACCCTCTTTGGAGAAAGGTTAGCGTACATGCACATAAATTCCCCTCCGAAGGCCACTGCACGGATGGAAAGGGAGTAGCCGTCCACCTTGCTCTCCACGTACTCTTGAAGCAGGTAGTCCCTTGGCAGGAGAGGCTGTCTCAAAAATTCCCAGGGGTCCTGGATGATCTTCAGGCCCTTCCCTCCCCTTCCGACTCGGCGCTTGAGCACGATCTTTTTCTTTCTTTCAAGAAACCGGCTGACTCCGATCTTATCCTCGGGGTCAGGGATCATCGTTTCTGGCATGGGGGCAATCTCTTTGAGCAATTGGTATTGAATCCACTTATCCTCTAATCTCAAACCGGGATGAAAGGTTTTAGGATAGGGACCCATGCCATCCATCCAGATCTTGAATGGTTTGAGGCTCCCTATAAACGGAAGGGAATCGATGTAGGCTTTGAAGGTCTTCCCATAAACCCTCCGAGAAGTCGACTCGATTCGCCTGAAAATGTCCGACGGTTCTCCAAGATAGACGAGATGGGTCCGGTCGTATTCGGAGGCTCCTCCCGGGAGGCCAACATTGACCTCGGAGAGGTATAGGTTCTGCTCCGCGCCAATAAGGAAATCGAAGCCGAGATACATTGTTGAAAAGAGTATAACACAGAGATTCTTTCCAAGGGGAAATTCTTCCGTTCAGTCTCTTTTTGACCCTGAGACCGAAATGATACGGATCCATGTGATCGCTCAGTCTACCTCTGAAATTCAATGGATTCGGACAGGGATGTCGGAGAAAATCTTAGAGCCGTAACCTCAGCTTCTCCCCTGGCTCGAAAAATCCAATTGGGAATTGGGAGGGCCCTCTTGTCATGGGCGAAGTGACCTTTGCCAAATGATCGTTTCAGCTCGTCCGCTTCATAAGATTTTCGTAGATATTCCTGTCCGATCACCCGATCTTCCCTACGCTTCAATGACGCATGAGGGGCCTACGGACAAAGAAGTTGACGGCTCGAAGGATTTAAAATTATAATTCCTATTGTTGGAAGCCAACACTGGAGGGTTTCATTATGTGGGAGTATACAGATAAGGTGAAGGACCACTTTCTAAACCCGAGGAATGTGGGCGAGGTCGAAAATCCGGACGGCGTAGGGGAGGTGGGCTCTCTTGCGTGTGGCGATGCCTTGCGGCTTTCCTTTAAGTTGGATGAGAATAAGCGGATCAAAGAGGTGAAGTTCAAAACCTTTGGCTGTGCGAGTGCGATCGCCTCTTCTTCTGCCCTGACCGAAATGATCAAAGGGATGACCCTCGAGGAAGCGGAAAAAGTGACGAATCAGGACATCGCCAATTATCTTGGGGGACTCCCCGAGGAGAAGATGCACTGCTCCGTCATGGGCCGCGAAGCCCTTGAGGCGGCCATCGCGAATTACCGGGGTCAGAAGGTCGTTAAGGAAGATTTTGAGATTGTCTGTAAATGCTTTGGGGTGACGGACAATGAGATCATCAGGGCAATTCGAGAGAATGATCTGAGGACGGTTGAGCAAGTGACGTATTATACGAAGGCAGGCGGAGGCTGTGCTCAGTGCCATCCCAAGATCGAGGCCCTGATTGATCGGGTTCGGGCAGAGATGGAGAAGGAAAAACCGCCACCCAAGCCGGCGAAGAAGAAACTCACAAACATCCAGAAGATTAAACTGATCGAGGAGACGCTCGGACGGGAAATCATTCCAGCATTGAAGGCAGACGGAGGGGATCTGGAGTTGATCGATATCGAAGGGAACAAAGTTTTCGTGGCCCTAAGGGGGAAATGCTCCTTCTGTCCGAGTTCGGAGGTTACGCTGAAACAGTATGTGGAATCGAAGTTGAGAGAATTCGTCACCGAGGAGATTGAGGTGGAGGAGGTCCGGCCGTGAAGATCGTATACGTCGATAACAATGCAACCACGAAAGTGGCCCCAGAGGTCCTGGAGGAGATGTTGCCCTACTTTTCTGAATACTACGGGAACCCCTCGAGCATGCATTTCTTTGGTGGCCAAGTTCAGAGAAAGGTGAACGAGGCGAGAGAGAAGGTGGCCGATTTTTTAGGCGCCGAACCCTCCGAGATCGTCTTCACGAGTTGTGGAACGGAAAGCGACAATGCAGCCATCCTGGGGACGCTCAATTCTTACCCGGAGAAACGGCACCTCATCACGACGCGGGTCGAACATCCGGCAGTGGGGAATGTTTGCACCTACTTGGAGAGGAAGGGCTACCATGTTACCGAGCTCTCTGTGGATCGGGAGGGACGGTTGGATTTGGACGAGCTCAAGGAGTCGATCACCGATCAGACAGCTCTCGTCACGATCATGTATGCAAATAATGAGACAGGCGTTATCTTTCCGATCGAGGAAATTGGTGAGATCGTAAAGGCAAGAGGCATTCCGTTCCACACAGATGCGGTTCAGGCAGCGGGAAAGATTCCGATCAATCTGAAGAAGTCGACGATCGATATGCTCTCCATTTCCGGACATAAACTCCATGCCCCCAAAGGGATAGGGGTCCTCTATATCCGAAAGGGAACAAAGTTCTCTCCTTTTTTGATCGGCGGCCACCAGGAGAAAGGAAGGAGGGGGGGGACGGAGAATGTCCCTTACATTGTTGGACTCGGAAAAGCCTGCGAATTAGCCAAAAAGAACATCGAAGAGGAAAACACAAGGGTGAAGGCTTTAAGGGACTATCTTGAAGCCAAGATCTTAGAGAAAATTCCCAATACCCTCGTAAACGGGGACCGAAAGAATCGGCTTCCCAACACCCTGAGCGTCAGTTTCGAATACGTGGAGGGGGAGTCAATTCTTCTGCTCCTCTCCGATGTCGGCATCTGTGCCTCCTCAGGGTCGGCTTGCACCTCCGGATCGCTCGAGCCCTCGCACGTCCTCAGGGCCATGGGTGTTCCATTTACAGCGGCTCACGGTTCCATCCGTTTCAGCCTCTCCATTTATAACACGAAGGAAGAGATGGATTACATCATCGAACATTTGCCCCCCATCATTCAGAAGCTTCGGGACATCTCTCCATTCTGGAAAGACTATTTGAAGGCTCAGGAAAAGAGGTAGCTTCCATGGCCAGGAGAGGAGGTGGAGGTCGCAAGGCCTTCACTCCCGAATCTGAACGCTCGGGTAGAGCGTATGGGAGAGGGTCGTTGCGATCGCCTCTATGTCAAAGGTCACTGCGTGAAGCCTCCTCCAACGCTGCTCCGACGAGGCTGACTGGCCCGGATTGATACAGACGGTTTCCCCGACGCGGTCGATAAAGGAACCGGAGAGTTCCGGGGCCTCGTGAATGTGGCCGTGAAGGGTGAGGAAAGGTTGATTCTCCTCAAGAAACCTCCGGATTGAACGACTCCCGGCAAACTTTTTCCCTTGAATTAGATCGAGTCTTGTCCCGAAGGGAGGCGAGTGCATGAGATAGATTGCCTTCTTTTGGGAAACGGGCTTGGGGAGGCGCGATAGATCCTCCCGAATCGTGGGTTGCCCTCTCAGATAGATGAAAGGATCGACGGCCGTGAGCTGGTCGGTCTTGTCGGTCCGGAGGTAGGAGGGATTCTTTTGAGGGGGCCAGGGCGCTTCAGGGTCGTCCATCTTCTCGTAGTCCTTTGGTCGAAACGGGGTTGGAGGCACGAAGGGATAGCCGATCAACTCATATCCATTCTTCAACCTATAATTTCTTTGGTTGAGATCGATGATTCTCTCGTCCGGGTTCGTAAAGAGGTGGGAATAGCCAAGATCCCAATTTCCAGGGATGAGAAAGATCTGGGAAACGGAAGCGGACGCAAGAAGCTTTCGGAAAAAGGGAAGAAGGAAGTCCTCTATAAAAGCCCTTTGGTTTGGGATCATTTCCTCGTATCGTTTGCTCGGAGGGAAAGAGGGGAGGAGGTCACCCCCGAGGGCTATCAGTTCTGATGAGGAAGCGATCGATAGCTCAAGGAGCTGCTGATAAAGGCGGGTTTCTCCGTGAAGATCGGAAGCAAACAATGCTTTCATGTCAACGATCAAACTCCAAGTGCCAATCACCTCATAATATTCGATGAAACAATGGCGCAGTTTCGTGACCTGGCTCTTTGAGGTTGATTGGATTTCGAGATTTGGGATTTCGTGTTTTCATACCCTTGTGGTATGGGTCTATTCTTCAAAGTCCTCGATGAGGGTCAAACCATCCTTTTTCTTGACAATCTTGAATGTCATGTTGCAATAGGAACAGAGAATCAGGTCTCCCTGCGTTTCATCCCCCTCCAAGGGGATGTCCGCTTCGCAGACGGGACAGGTCAAGTCTTTTGCCATAGCCATCCCTCCCTGAATTTTCCACGGATGAGACTATTCTAACAGAAAGAGAGAGATTTTTCTTTCCTTTTTGCCTCTCTTCTCTTATAATGACTACCAAGGATTTCGGAGCAAAGGTTTAACTCCTGGCTCTCTTATTCGTCGCTTTCGAACGGGGTTTAGAGATGTTCGGGCTTGGCTTGCCAGAGATAATTGTTATCCTGGTCATCTTTCTTTTTCTCTTCGGAGCGAAAAGGCTTCCGCAAATCGGGGAGGGGTTGGGGAAGACAGTCAGGGAATTGAGAAGGATCCGCGACGACAGAAGGAGGGATGAAGCTCGGAAGAAAGCGGATAAGGAAGCCAAGGAAAACGTCGTCTCGGATATCAGGAGGGAGGTAGAAGAGATCCCCGGCGTAAAAGTGGCCAAGGAGATTAAAGAGACGGCCGAGGAGTTGAAAAAGGTTACAAAATTTCTAAGATAAGGTCCACCGATTCGAGGAGAGGCCGAGCCTTCATCGGTTCGGCTTCGTTTTCTTCCACTCTGTGTGAAATATTCCTTCCCGGTCGATCCTCCGATAGGTGTGCGCACCGAAGTAATCCCTCTGGGCTTGAATCAAATTGGCTGGCAATCGTGGGCTCCGATAGGCATCAAAGTAGGCCAGGGAAGCGCTCATCGCCGGAACGGGGATGCCCAACTGGATGGCTGTTCCGACCACGTGCCGCCACGATTTTTCTCGTTGGAGGAGGGCTTCTCGAAAGAAGGGGGAGACCATCAAGTTGGGAAGGTGAGGACTGTTCCGGTAGGCCTTGGAGACATCGTCCAAAAATTGGGCGCGAATAATGCATCCACCTCGCCAGATCCGTGCGATCTCTGCTAAGTCCAATCCGTATTGATAGTGAGAGCTTGCCACTCGAAGAAGCGCAAAACCCTGAGCGTAGGAACAGATCTTTGAAGCATAGAGAGCCTCGGCAACCTTTTCTGTGAAGGCGCTTCGATTGCCGGAGAAGGAAGAGGGGGGTTGGGGAAAAACCTTTGAGGCGTGCTCCCGTTCCTCTTTATAGGCAGAGAGGTTTCTTGCTTCCACCGCAGCATTGATCGTAGGGATGGGGACCCCCAGTTCGAAGGCATTTTGGCTTGCCCACCTTCCTGTCCCCTTTTGGCCAGCCGAGTCGAGGATCTTGTCGACCAGAGGCTGGCCCGTTTCGTCATCCGTGGCTGCAAAGATATCTGAAGTGATCTCGATCAAGTAGGATGAGAGAGGTCCTTCCTTCCACTTGGAAAAGAGTTGGTGAAGCTCTTTGGCAGACGACCCGAGTCCCCGATAAAGGAGATCATAGGTTTCGGCGATGAGCTGCATGTCCCCATATTCGATGGCATTGTGGATCATCTTCACATAGTGGCCCGATCCGCGAGGCCCGATGTAGATGACGCACGGATTGCCATCGACTTTTGCCGCGATCGCCTTCATGATCGGTTCGATCAGGGCATAGCCCTCCCGAGAGCCTCCGGGCATGAGGCTGGGTCCCCAGAGCGCTCCTTCCTCTCCGCCCGAGATTCCCATTCCGACGTAGAGATATCCCTTTGAACGAACCTCTTCTGCGCGACGCTCTGTATCTTGAAAAAAAGAGTTCCCTCCGTCCATGATCAAATCACCCGGTTCGAGGAGCGGCATCAACTGGGAGATCATTTCATCGACGGGCTCCCCTGCTTTCACCATGAGGAGAATCTTCCGCGGCTTTTTGAGCAAAGTGACGAGCTCCTTTAACGAATAAGCAGCCCTGATGGATTTGCCTGAGGCCCTGCTTTTCATAAAAGCGTCGGTGGTGGTCCTTGTGCGATTAAAGACGACAACCTTATAGCCATTCCGTTCCATATTGAGAACCAGATTCTGGCCCATGGTGGCCAAGCCGATTAAACCAATATCATAGAGTTCCATTCGTTTGCCTCCGTGCAACGAAACCGGGAGTGAAGGCCTTTAGTGGGTTTGTATCAATTTCCCATAGAGTGATTTCTGGCGCTCGATGGCCTTAAGATACCTTTCATGATTTCTGAGATCTGGTTCCAAGACCTCCCCCACAAAGGAGGGAGCTTCACGGAGATCCTTAAAGATGCCAAGTGCCTCTAAAGCGAGCAAGGCAGCCCCTCTGGCGGAGGCTTCTCGAACTTCCGAAATGGCCACGGGCCGCCCCAAAGTGTCCGCCATGATCTGGAGCCATGAGGGGGAATGAAGCAGGGCGCCCCCGCTCGCGACAATCTGCGGCTCGGAGGGCAAGAGTTGGCGCAAAAGTTCAAAAACGATCGCAATCCGATACGCCACAGCCTCCAAGCCGGCCTTAAGAATTTCAAGAGGAGTTGTAGCCAGAGAAAGACCATGGATTGTCCCTCGTGCATGGCCCGCCCAACCAGGTGCCCTTTCTCCGGCCAGAAAAGGAAGAATCGTAAGGCCGTGGGAATCCGGTTCAATCTTCGCTAAGGCCCTGTCCAGCTCCGATATATTCTGTAAATTCAGCGTTTCTTTCAGCCAAGAAAGAAGACTCCCCCCTTCACTCAACGCCCCTCCCGGAAGGGAACGCCGACTGTCCACTCGATAACACCAGAGTCCTTTGGGGATGTAGGGGATTGGGAAATCTACGACCGCCCGAAGGGCGCTCGTCGTTCCAACCGTCAAGGCAACTCGTTCAGGGGATAGGCAACCGCTTCCAATATTGGCGGTCGCTCCGTCTCCCGATGCAGGGAACCAAGCAAGGTTCCGAAGCGTTGGCCAACGCCTTGCGAACTCTGGACGCAATCCTCTTCTGAAGCGATTGGCATCTACAAGAGGAGAGAGCTGATCCTTAGTGATGGGAAGGGCTTTCAGGAGATCTTCATCCCAGACCAGATCGTATCGATTGAGGAGCCCGGACCAAGAGGCTACCGAATAGCTGACAGCGCAGTCGCCAAACAATTTCAGCTCCATATATTCTCCGATCGTCATCCAGCGTGAAACCCGCGCGAAGAGGTCTGGTTTGGTCTTCGCAAACCATCGAAAATGTGCGGGGAGGTAGGAGGGATGGAAAGGACAGCCTGTTCGATCATGGATCTCGCTCTCATCCAATTCAGCCCGAAGGCCTGCCACTTCACCATAAGCGCGGGTATCCGCGTAGGTCGTTAAAGGGGTGATCGCTCGGTTATGGCGGTCCACTCCGAGGATGTTGCCGACGAAGGTACAAGAGGCTATGGCTTCAACCTTTTGGCTGAGAAAGCTTGCCTTCTTGACGACAGAATCGATGCACCTAAAGACGCGTTCCAAAATGAGATCCGGGTCAGCTTCAGAGGCTCCCTCCGGCGTCGTCATGATCTCAACAGGTTCCCGGGCATCCGTTCCTACGATGCTCCGCCCCAAGCGGTCGAAGAGAGAAGACCGAATGGAGGAGGTGCCAACATCGATCGTCAAGACGAAGGGTTCCTCTGCCTGAGCCATTGAGATGGTGGACATGGTCCCGCCTATGCCTTATTAGCCAGAGTGGATCATACCACATTTCACCTCAAAAAATAAAAGCTCAGCGCAGTAAGGCATCACTGAAGCGCGGGGAAGATTCGATTCTTCAAGTTTGCCTTCCTTAAAAATAGTTATGAGTGGTGACAATAAATGTCATATTTTTGGTCAGGTTTCAGACCTCATATCTATGAAAAGTCTTTTCAATTCAAAGGGTTCTTTCATTTCGATCTTGCTCTGGCATTGAAATTGCTCATCTTTTCAAAAAACCTTGAGAAGCTCCATTGGCGTCTCCAAGGCAGTGAGGACAGAACTTGAAGAAACGGATAGCCTTCCTTCTAAGGGATGACCAAGGCGCGAGCGTCGTCGAGTATGCCCTCCTTGTGGCAGTCATTGCGGCGGTTATCGCAGCAGCTGTTACGCTTGTGGGCACGAATTTGAGGGCTGTTTTCGACAGGATTACAAGTGTCTTTTCTCCCCCATAGCCCTTCGGTGTATACTCCCCCGTTGAATCTGCGGTCGTTTGGAGGTTAAACCCCAAGATCCTCTGTGTCTAATCCTCTTGGGAACATCAATAGATAATGCCTTCTGATCGGAGGGGCTCCAAAAAGGTCCTACGATGTAAGGTCTTTCCCTCTTCTGGACGCGTGTTGACATACCCCTTCCTTTTTCATATATTCAACGAAGCCCACAATAGAAGTTTGATAGACCGAGGGGCTCGATTCCTTTCACCGCGGAAAGTTCAGGGGTCGGGCACTGTTTAAAGGCCATCTGGAGAAGGGGAGGGAGGGACCGGATGGTGCCTTAAATCGAGATCTTAAGAAAATTCCAAAAAAGGGATGAAAGGAGTGAGATGATGAAGAAGAAACTGACGCGATTCGATCTTCAAACGATGAAGGAGTCAGGGAAAAAAGCAGTCTGGGTGACGGCCTATGATTATTGGACGGCACAATTCGCTGAGCAGGCAGGGATGGATATGATTCTGGTGGGTGACTCCCTGGGGATGTGTGTCTATGGTTACGAAGGGACAATCCCGGTGACGATGGATCAATGTATCTATCATTCGGAGGCCGTGCGGAGGGGTGCCCCAAACACCTTCGTCATTGGGGACATGCCCTTTCTCTCCTACCAGGTCAACGTTGACGAGGCGATCCGAAATGCGGGACGCTTTTTCAAAGAGGCGCGCGTCGATGCGATCAAATTGGAGGGAGGCAGAAGGGTCTGTCCTCAGATCAAAGCCATTGCGGACGGGGGGATGTTGGTCATGGGCCACATCGGGTTGACGCCCCAGAGTTCGGGTCAGCTGGGCGGATTCAAGGCCCAGGGCCGAACAGCGGACGCAGCGATCGAGCTGATCAAAGACGCAAGAGCCGTCCAAGAGGCAGGGGCTTTCTCCCTCCTCGTGGAAGCAGTACCACCGGAGGTTTGCAAGATCATTCGAGACGAACTGACCATCCCTGTCTACAGCATCGGGGCAGGTGTCGATGCGGATGGACAGTTGATGATCGTCAGCGACATCTTAGGAATTTTTCAAGCCTTCACTGCGAAGTTCGTAAAGAAATATGCCAATCTGGGAGAAGCGACCTTGAAGGCCCTCTCCACCTATGCCGAAGAGGTAAGGGCTGGTAAGTTCCCTGGCCCCGAGCATACGTATAGCATGCTCGAAGGAGAATGGGTGAAACTTCAAGCAGCTCTGAAAAAGTAGGATGGGAAAGGATATTCTTGCCATCGACGTGGGGACGACCGCTTTCAAGATAGGCGTCTTCAGCTCTGATCTCGAGAAGAGGTGCGAGACCTCCAGAGAGTACGAAATCAACCTCTACGACCGAAGGAAGGCCGATATCGAGCCTGAGAAGTGGTGGCAGGCCCTGAGGGATTCGTGTTGCGAGATCAGGCCATTTCTATCCGGGGTGGGTGTGGTCTCGTTTTCGGTGACCACACCGGGACTCGTGCCCATGGAGGAAGACGGAAAGGCTCTGGGGCCGGCCATCTTGATGCTCGACGGGCGCTCTCACAAGCAAGCTAGGGAGATAAGAGAGTTAGTGGGAGAGGAGAAATTTCTCAAAGAGACCTGTAACCTACCCGTTTCGGGAGGTTCTTCTCTCTGTTCGATCCTATGGATTCGAGAAAACCAGCCCCAGGTATGGAAACGCGCTGCTAAGTTCGGCCACTGCAACACCTATTTGGTCAAGCGCTTCACGGGCGAATGGGCGATCGATCCCTCGACAACTTCGATCACCGGTCTCTACAACACCGCCCGCCACGACCTGACGTGGAACCGAGATGTCCTATCGATCGCGGAGATTCCCGAAGAGAAACTCCCACCCCTGATGCAATCCTATCACAAGGTGGGCAAGATACTTCCCAGGGTCGCTGCTGAACTTGACCTGCCTGACGATTGTGACGTTCTTTGCGGCGGGAATGATGCCGTTCTCGCAGCCCTATCGGGAGGGTTCACTGCGCCCGGCGACATCAACTTCATCTGCGGAACCTGCGAAATTACGAATATCTGTGTGGATCGGCCTCTGAGTTCAAGAAATTTCAATATTCGTTGCCACGTTATCCCCGACCGATGGGTCACCTTCTTCGTTCTCAATACCGGAGGATTGGCGCTGGAGTGGTTTCGTTCCGTCTTCTGCAGGGAGATGACCTCCGATCAATTCTATAATGACTATGTCCCATCGGTCTTGGAGACCTTTCTGAAGAGCCCAAATCCAGAAGGGTTGGAGGCGGAACTTCCCGATTACGTACCTTTCTTGCAGGGATCTCGCTACAGTCTCGAGCAGATGACGGCAAGCTTTTCGGGTTTGACTCTGGAGACGACGAGAGAGAAGATGCTTCTTGCCCTGCTCAGGGGCAACGCACTCTACCACCGCGAGCATCTGAGGGAGGTGGCCCGAATGGTTCAGATCAACAGGATCGTGATGACCACAGGGGGGGGCGCGAAGATCAGGGGGTTCCTCGAAGCGAGAAGGCGCTGGACCGGAGATTTCGAGTTCAGGTATCAAGACCAATCCTCGCTTTTGGGGGCAGCCATGCTCGGTCGATTCTATCAGACAAAGAAGTTTGTCTGAAGTGGGAGAAAAAGATGAAAGAGGCGAGCTACCAGGATTTGAGAGAACGTCTAAGGATCGATGCCTCTGTCGTAGAGGAGATCAATCGATTCCTTCTCGACTCCGACAATCCCGTCATCAATGAATTGCTCCACGTCGTAGAAAAATATGGGACACCCGAGGAGATCAATGCCAAAGCGCGGGATGCTCAGAGACTCTCCAATCTTCTCAAGAGGCTCGAAGAGACAGGCTCCCCTTACTTCAGGGATCTGGAATGGCTTATGGCCGAAAGAGACAGAGGCTCGTTTGTCTCAATCGGCGAATTCAGGCGTAAGGTTCTGGGGAAACGAGCGGATAAAATGGCCTTTGACGAGGCCCACGCGGTGACCCTTGAGATCAGTGCCCTTCAGTATTTCCCGTGGCTGATCAGAGAGGCTCAGCAGGCCATCGAGAAGAGAGAGGTCATGCCTGCGCGATATATTCGGGTCCGAAAGATGAAGGAGCAAGAGAGGGACCAGGGGGATATTCTGGCGATAGCAGCGGCCATGCAAATCGTCGGGGCTACCTATGTGGAGACCCTGGATACAAAAGGAACGGACGGCTCGAATGTCCATTTGGGAGGGCCTGAGACGATCACAGGGTATTTTGGAGGGATCGGCCAACCGAATGAACATGCGCTTCAATGGATCGATGAATACCTCTATTACTATACGAATTATGGAATTCGGCAGGTGCTGAACATCAATCCGGGGACTGTCCTTTTAGGATATCTCCTCCACAAGTTGGGTGTCGATATGGAATTCAAGATCTCGGTCTTCATGGGCAATGATAACCCCTATGCTGTCCTCTGGACCCTGATGGCGGCCCGTCTCTTTTCGAGAAGGGATGGCTCAACCCCTCTCGTAGGCTTCAATCTGAGCAATTCGGTCAACTGTGAAACCCTCGAACGGTCTTCCGAAATACGCAAGAGGCTCGGACTGGAAGAAAACGTGAGGATTGAACATCATATCACTGAGACTTGGAAGAGCATCGTTCGCCAACCGTACAACCGGCGCTGCGACCTCCTGGAGATCGCCTCTCGGGTTCCAAATATCTCTGCGAAACATGAGGGAGGCGATCCCGAAGTGGAGCAGACGAGGGAACATCCTTCGGACGTTCTTGATTATTTCAGGGAGAAGGAGGAAGTGCTCTCCTGTGGGGAGATGCCATGCCTTGAGAGAAATTATCTCGATAAGCACGATGCAGTAAACCGTACAGCCATCGCCCTGACGGAGAGGGGCCTCGCCTTTGTAGCTGCGTGGAACCTGCACCGGAGAGAGGGTTCTAAGGCTTAATGAATTTGACGCTCCGCCCTCTGCTCTCTGCGCTATGCGTCTTTATCTTGGGAGGTTATCCAGGATGGGTTTCAGGATCTTTTCGATGCGGCTCTTGACGCCCAGGAATTTGAAGTACTCTGCATCGGAGAGGGGTTGCTGAGGCGGTCCCATCTTAAACCCCCTTATCTCGAGAGCCGTTTTGAACCCGAGGGGAAACGGGGCTGAAAAAAGGGCCCGAATGAGCAAGAGGATGGAGAACTGAAGCTCTTTGGCCTTCTCATAATTTCCTTCTCGCCAGGCATTATAGATTCCGACCATCACTTCGGGCAGGATGCCAGCCGTCGCCGTCATGCATCCCTTCGCCCCGACCATCAAGGCCGGGAAGAGGATCTCTTCGCGACCGACGAGAACGGAAAGATCTTCACCGATCAGGCGGATCTTATCCATGTAATGGAGAAGATCGACCATGCTCCCGCTCGAGTCCTTCATGGCCACGACATTTTTCTTCCTCGAGAGACGCTTGACGACGTCATAACTGATAGGGGTGGAGAAGAGGGGGATATTGTAGAGGATGATCGGAATGTCGACGGCATCGCTGATCATCTCGAAATGGCGCTCCATGTTTTCCTGACTGATGGGGTAATAGTAGGGTGGGGCTACCACGACCGCATCGCACCCAATCTCCTTGGCCTTCTGAGCAAGAAAGATACATTCCTTTGGGCGGGATGAAGCAATTCCAGGGGTGACCGCGACCCTCCCCTTGGCCTGGTCATGGATGATCTGCATGAGGGAGATCTTTTCCTCCAAATCGAGATGAATGAACTCCCCCACCGAGCTGATCGGGAAGATTCCATGGACCCCTTTTTCGATCACAAAGTCGACCATCTGGCGCACGACCGATTCATTGATTGAACCGTCCTCGAAGGGCGTCATCATCGCCACATAGATTCCTTCGGGTTTAAACATCTTTTCACTCCTTATGGGAACGAATTTCTCGAATGAGGACGAATGGCACGAATGATGTACATTCGTTCTATTCGGTCTCTTCCTAAGGAAGTCTCAGTCTCTTTAATGTCTCCAACTTGGGAACGCCCTCCTCGTCCCATCCCCTGACGAAATAGTACTCCTCAAGCATCGTTTCCAAGTCAACGACTCTTCCCTGGGCCGGTCCTTCTTTGAGCGGGTCCTCGAGAAAGCGTTTCGGGAGCGTATCGTCAACCCTGGTCAACCCTTCTCTCAGATTGAAGAGTCGGACAAGGTTGTTGATACGTTCTCCGATCTGCAAGACTTGCTCAGAGGAGCCGAAGGATTCAACGCCCGTGACGGAGTTGAGAAACTGAACGATGTGTCTCAGACTGAGTGAGAAGATCGTGAAGAGGCAGGTGACCGAAGCATTGATGACCGTGAATAGATCCTGCTGGTTCTTTACGAACTCTGCCTTGAACTCGGTCGAAAACGGGTCGATCCGTTCCTCTGCCGAAAGAAGTTCCGCCCCGATCGGCCACGAGCGAAGGTGACAGGCACCGCGATCGCTCGTGGCATAGGCTAAGGCAATGCCGGTTGAGCCTCGGGGGTCATAGGCAGGCATCTCAAGCCCTTTGACATGCATTGCAAACGATTCCGCGCCCTTTCCGATCTCTTTGGCGATTCTCCTGACCCCTTCCCCCCAGAGGAGTCCCGGCCCTTCCCGACGACCGATGAGATGGATAGCGCGAATGATTCCTCCCTCGTCCCCAAACCTCAGGGGGAGACCGACGTCCGACGTTTCGAGAATCTCTTTCTCCATACACTCCATCAGAAAACCGATCACGTTCCCCGTCGAGATCGCATCGAGTCCATAGAGATCGCAGAGATATTCTGCTTGGATAATGGAAGGGATATTCGTATTTTCACATTGGGCTCCGAAACTCCAAACATCCTCATATTCCGGTCCTTCGACAAAGGCTCCCTTGTATTTTCCTTCTTTGACTTCTGAAATCTTGCTGCAGTAGATGGGGCATCCATAGCAGGCCTTGTTTCGGATGTAAAATTGTCGAATTTCTTCTTCGTTCACGATGGTGCGACCCTCGAAGACCCCTCTCTGGAAGTTCCTCACAGGGTGAACTCCAGCTTCGTTCATGCAGGAGAGGATGGTGTTGGTCCCATATTTTTGGCGACCCCCTCCGGAGTCAGGATGGATTGCCATCTCATTGAAGGCCTCGCGACAGACTTTCATGAAGTACTCTGGATGGGCGATCGTGATCGGACGGTGACCCCGGATGGCGATCGCCTTCAGGTTCTTCGACCCCATGACCGCACCTGCGCCGCCCCTTCCGAAGGCCCTCATCTCGGAGATGATACTGGCAAAGCGGACCCTCTTCTCCCCTGCTTCCCCAATGCAAGCAACCCTGAACTCCTCTCCGAGCTTTTTCTTGATCCAACGGTGAGTTAAAAGGGTATCCTTTCTCCAGAGATCACTGGCATCGCTGAGATGAACTTCTTCATCATCAATCACAAGCATCACGGGAGCGGGAGCCTTTCCCTTTATGATGATGGCGTCGATCCCGGCCATCTTCATTTCGGGGCCGAAGGAACCTCCACAGTTAGCGTCGAGCCAAAGACCCGTAGCAGGGCTTTTCGTTGAGACGAGGCATCGTCCGCTTCCTGGGGTGAGTGTCCCGGTGAGCGGACCGGTGGCGAAGATTAACAAATTCTCAGGATCGAAAGGATCGCATCCGGCAGGCAAGCGGTCATAGAGAAACCTTGCGGCAAAGCCTTTTCCGCCGATATATTGGGAGGCAATGTCCGGGTCTAAAGGAAGGTGCTTCGTCTTCCCTTCGGTGAGATCGATTTCCAATATGCTTCCGGCATAGCCATCGAATTCCGATTTCATCTCATTCCGCCTTAGTCACGGCTTTCGTCGGACACCATTGAACGCACAGAAATTTCCCCTCGCAGGTGTCGCAGAAGAAAGGAAATTTTTTCGAGGCCTCTGTCTGAATTCCACCATAGGGGCAGGCATCTTTACAGAGGAGGCAACCCGTGCACCTTTTTTCATCGATTCGGAGATAGCCTTCCCAGGAGAGGGCTCCTTCAGGACAGGCATCGATGCAAGGCTTAGGCTCACAGGCAACGCAGAGGAAGATCTTCTCCTCTTCAGGCCAGTGAGATCGAATGCGTATCCTGGACTGCTTTGGAGCAACGAAACTTTCGTGCGTAAGGGAGCAAATGATCTCGCAAATTCTGCAACCGGTGCATAAGGAAGGAATGGTTCTGAGCATGATTCGAGTTCTGTATTTCTGATCAATGCCCTCAAAACGAAGGCCCGATTCGGTTGATGGCGAATTCTCGGTGTCCCCAGATTTCACTTTTGGTCAACTTCCCATTGGCGACCCTGAAAACCTCGCGAAAGATCTTTTCCCCGATTTCGTGGACGGTCTTATTGCCGCTGATGATTTCCCCCGCATTAATATCGATGTTGTCCCTCATCTTCGAATAGGTGTACGAATTGCTCGAGATCTTAATGACAGGAGCAATGGGCGACCCTAAGGGATTTCCCCGACCGGTGGTGAAGGCAATGATCTGAGTGCCTCCGGCGATGAGTCCTGTCATGGATTCTGCATCGTGACCGGGTGTGTCCATCAGGATTAACCCCTTTTTCGTGGGTGCCTCGGCATATTCGAGCACTTCCATCACCTTGCTCGTTCCGCCCTTCATGACGCATCCCAGGGATTTCTCTTCGAGCGTAGTGATGCCGCCTTCGTAATTTCCTGGAGCTGGATTTGCCTTTCCGATATCCAAACCGAGGCCAAGTGCCCGCATCTCCGTGCGTTTCACAATTTCGAGAATTCTCTCCCTAACCTTTTTGTTAATGGCCCTTCTGGCCAGGATGTGTTCTGCTCCAATGCTTTCGGTTGTCTCTGAGAGGATGACCGTCCCGCCTTCATCGATCAGAAGGTCGCTGGTAACACCGAGCGCAGGATTAGCAGAAAGTCCAGAGCAGGCATCCGAGCCTCCGCATTCGACTCCGAGGATTAGTGAATCAGCCTTTGCCTTTTCCCTCCTGAGGCGAGAGGCGTTAGCAACCATCTCCTTGACAATTTTTACACCTTCCCGTATTGTTCTCGGACTTCCCCCGACTTCTTGGATGACCAAGTTCTTGACCGGTTTTCCAGATTCTGCGATCTTCGAAGCTACCATAGATGAATTAACCACTTCGCATCCCAAGCCGATGACCAGGACGGCTGCGACATTGGGATTCTTACCAACACCGATGAGCGTCCTCGCCGTCTGTTCTGCATCAAAAGCAAGCTGAGCACAGCCATGTTGATGGGGAATGGAGATGGTGCCTTTCACCTTCCGGGCGATGGCGTTACAGACCTCGTTGGCACAGGCAACAGAGGGGAGGATGACAACATGATTTCTCACGCCTACCTTTCCATCCGGCCTCTTATAACCAAGAAAATGCATTTTACCTTACCTCAGCCACTTGAACGGGAGAGACCATAACGTAAAGAACGTAACTCAGTCCTTTAGGACTGATACTCGGTCAGGGCTAAAGCCCTGAGATACAAATGCCGGGCGCTATCCGCTATGCTCTCTGCGTTTTGAAGAACTTCGCTTACTCCTTCCCCGTTCTCCTACCACATTATGAATATGGACCATCTCCCCAGGTTTAATTTCACGGATCGCTCTCCCAATCCGCTCCC
>FWPV01002604.1_pt1 | contig 43651 bp, 29 predicted proteins | sample 2228371 | NCBI WGS metagenome assembly FWPV01 (sample SAMEA103939776, study PRJEB20133) | metagenome
AATGTCAGATGGAGCGGCCGGTCAGATGCCGGGCAGAAGGTGTCGGGCGGCGTCTACTTCTACCGGCTGACCACGCCGGAGTACACCATGACCAAGAAACTGGTGATGCTAAGGTAGCCTTGGATTTCAAAGATTAAAATGGAGGCACGGCCGGGCCGTGCCTCCGGCCGTTTTGTAATAGTATGGTATCCGTCGGTAATAATAAATATAGTATAACTCTCAGGTCGATGTGGTCTGGGTTCGGTCTTCTTCTGGCCGGATTCTCAATGATGGTCTACGAGGTCTCTGCCTACAGGATGCTCTCGCTACACCTGGGCGCCACCATGAGGTCGGCGGCCATGGTTCTGACGTTCTTTATGTTGGGCATGACGGGCGGGGCCTGGTTCTGGGGGAAAAGGTCGGAAGGCACGACCAGGCTGAACCGATTGTTGTTCGGCCTCTATGTGGGGCTGGGCTTGTCCGGTTTATGGGGTTGGTCGCTCATATCGGCTGTTCCCAAGATCTATGATTTGGAAATCGGATCGCTGGCCTCCGAGATATTGGTACATGCTATGGCCGTGGTTGCCCTTCTTCCCAACGCCTTCTTCTTCGGAGGGATACTTCCGGCCACAGCTAGGGTCTATATCAAGGACCGAAGGGATTTGGCTTCAGGCCTGGGCTCGCTGTTCGTCTATGAATCTTTGGGCTCCATAATGGGAAGCCTGGCGGCCGGGTTCTGGTTGATCCGTGTTTTAGGACAGATGAACACAATAATTCTGGGATCGGCTCTGAGCCTGGTGGCCTCGGCATTATTTGTCCTCCGGTCCAGCGGAGAAGTTTTAATCAGGGACACTTCAAAGAAGAGAGCCTCCAGCGCCGGAGGCCGGCAGAGAATACTTGCCGCCGCGGCCTTTGGACTGGGGTTGGTGGGCCTGGGCCTTCAGATCGTCTGGAACCGGGCGATGCGCATCTATCTCCCCAACAGTACCTATACCTTTGCGGCCGTGGCGGCCGTCTTCCTGTCGGGATATCTATCGGGAACTGTTTTTTACCGGGCCGTGTCCCAGCGTATAAAACCAGAGGGCCTCTGGATAGCGGTCGGTTTGTTGTGGCTCTCTATAGTGGCTGGGATATTATTGATCGCCCGGGTGCCCGATATCCTGCTTTTCCCCCTGGCCGAAAGAATGACCTCCAGTACACTGAGGGTTTTCCTTCCGCCCCTGGTGGTGGCCCTGGGCCTGTCCTTTGTTCCTACTTTCCTTATGGGCCTGGCCTCGCCCCTGGCCTGCAGATGGTACGCTCAGGATTCTGAAGCCTTGGGCCAAGGGGTGGGCCGGTGGCGGGGGGCCAATGCCCTGGGATCGGCTCTGGGGCCGCTGTTGGCCGGCCTGGTCCTGATTCCGGCCCTGGGCGTCTCCAAATCGTTATGGTTTATGGCCGGACTTTTGGCCGCAGTTTGGTTCTCCCTCTCCTGGCTGGTCAAACCGAGAGGGGCCGCCGGGATGGTGGCCGGAACTTTGGCGGCGTTGAGTTTTTTAGTCGCCATAATCTCCGAGCCGGTCAGGATACTGCCGCCCTCCATGCACCCGTCGCTGCAGAGAGAGGGCGGGGCCGGCCGCCGGGATCGGATCATCTATTACCGGGAGACGGCCGAGGGCACGGTCATCGTATCCGAGGACGAGAACACCGGCATCCGGGCCTGCTATGTAAACAACAGCGCGGTGGTGGGCACCACCTATGACGCCATCAAGGTGGTCAAGATGCTGGGGCACCTGCCGTTTCTCTGCGGGGCCGAGCCCAAGAACGCCTTGGTCATCGGCTTCGGCATCGGAGTGACCGCGGCCACGGTGGCTTCGCATGACATAGTGGAGAGGCTGGACTGTGTGGAGATAACTCCCGGGGTGAGACGGGCAGCAGCCTTTTTTTCTGAATTCAATCGGGAGGTTTGGAAAGATGGCAAGGTCCACTTCATCGACGGCGACGGTAGAAATTACCTGCAGCGTGCCCGGCAGACATACGACCTCATCTCGGCCGATCCCACCCATCCCACTCTGGGATGCGCCCAACTGTACACTAGGGAGTACTTCGAACTCTGCCGCCGACGGCTCAGTAGAAATGGATATTTTTGTCAATATCTGCCATTGCACGGATTGACCCCAGAGGAGTTCCGCGGGATAGTTGCCACCTTTGCCCGGGTCTTCCCCCATGCTACGCTATGGCTGGGCCACTCCCACGGGGTGCTCCTGGGCGTTCCGGGACCGCTCGATTTGAATTTTGCGGACTGGGCTAAAAGGGCCGCGGCCATAGAGGACAAATTGTTCTATAAGGACCCCTATGCTCTGGCCGTCTGCCTGATGCTGGATGAAAAAAGCGTGAAGAAGATCGCAAATTCGGCTCCCATCTGCACCGACGACCGAAATTTTATCGAATACTTCAATCCCCGGGCCAAGGATCAGGAAAATTGGTCAAGGAACCTCAGGATGGTTAGACAACATGCCGATGAAGGGCAGATCGGATTTGACATGGTGGGCGATACCTCTATGCTGGTCCGCTACCAGAGGGGCCAAGCGATCTTTCTCGATGGCCTGATGATGCAGAACCGCAGGGATTTTTCAGGATACAGGCAGAGGTTATATCAGGCGGTCCAGATGGTTCCGGAGAACGAAGAACTACGTTTTATTTGGCAGCAAGAAGATCTAAAACTCAAAAATAATTTAAAAAAACATTGACTTTTTAAAAGAAAGTGGTATAATAAAAAGATAGAAAGATTTTATAGAAATGCTTTTGTGATGTATGACTGAATATAAAGAATGGCTCATGTAAATCGTGTCAGTTGTTTTTCCAAATGAATATCTTGAAATAGATTTCATTCGATTTTTCTACATCCTATAAAAATTTAAAAAGGAGGATCTCATGAGAACCAAGGTTTTCATCGTAGTCGTCCTGGCTGTTTTTTTAACCGTTCCATTGTGGGCGGTGGAGCTGCCTGATACCAAATGGATAGGCTTTACCACCAAACAGAGCCAGAAGGCCGAGGTCAAGGCCCTAACGGTCACTAAAGGTGGGGCCACGCTAGCAGCCTCGATATACGGTCTGGAGGCAGTGGTCCTGCCCGAAGCCATGGTAGGGACCGACCGGGAGGAGTTCTTCCAGATCACCGTCCCCGGCTATGCCTATACCGGCGAGATCGGCCGTCCCAAACTGCCCATGGTGACCGCGGTTTTGGATGCTCCCTATGGAGCCAAGGTAGAGGCCAGGATCATAAGTGCCAATTATCGGGAAGTTCCGTTGAGCCAGTGGGGGATAGACCATCGCCTGGTCCCGGCTTTGGAATCGGTGGCCAAGATTGCGGGCGCCAAGGCCGAGTTCGTCATCGACGAGAAGACTTATAACACCGATGCCTTCTATCCTTCTGTCCAGACCGACGTACTGGACAACTCGGCCGAGGGTGGGCTGGCCAGGGGGCACCGTCTGGTGACAGTCAGGCTCTACCCGGTCCAGTACAACCCGGCTAAAGGTACGGTGCGCTATGCCACCGATATCAAGGTCAAAGTGGACTTCATCGGCGGCGATTGGGATAAAACCCGCTCCGAGGTGGAGAAGAACTACTCCCGTCCTTGGGAGGAGATGATCCAGCGGATGACGGTCAACTACCAGGCGGCCGGATACAAGGCGCCGCCCTCGCTTCCCATATACTACGACATCTTCTACGGCCAGAATTTCTCGGCGGCCGCCCAGCAGCTGGCCCAGTGGAAGACCAAGAAGGGCTTCAAGGTCCGCATGAACATGGCCGGGGGCTGGACGGCCGCGGCCATCCGCGACAGCATCCGGCTGCGCAGCCCGGTGGCCACCTATGTGACCATCATCTCGGACCCCAACGCTACCGGAAACGATATCGTCGTTCCCTCGGCCACCGGCTCCTCCTCTAGCGATCAGACCGACCTCTACTATGCCGAAACTAACATGTCGGGCTATCTGCCGGATCTGTATTATGCCAGGATTTCGGTTAAAACTTCAGCCGAGGCTAATACGGCGGTAGATAAGCTGATAAGATACGAGAAGGCCGACTTTGGCACGGCCGGTACCGCCTGGCTCAAACGGGCCTGTCTTATTGCTGGCTATGATGATGACTATCAACAGGTGGGCATCGCCACCAACGAGTACTGCCGGCAGATACTGGTCCGCGAGGGCTACACCCTGGTGGATACACTGATCATCGGTTCATCTCAGGGCGGAGCCACTGCCTTGGTGATGTCCAAGGTGAACAATGGTCGCGCCTGGACCATCTACACCGCCCATGGCAACCAGACAGCTTGGACCATGGGTCCGTCTAATTTTTCGACCAGCGACCTTCAGAACCTTACTAACCAGGATATGTATACCTTTGCCGCCGGGCACTGCTGCTTAGCCAACGATTACCAATATTCATCGGACTGCTTCGGCGAGTCTTGGCCCAGGACGGCCAACAAGGCCGGTGTCTCCTACTTCGGCTCGGTGCCCTCCACCTACTGGGACGAGGACGACTGGCTGCAGAGGAGATATTTCGACGCCATCTACGACAGCGTGCCGGGAGCGCCGGGCCTGAAGATGCCGGAGCCAGGGCGTTTCACCCAATACGGCCTCTACTGGATAGAGAACCATACCGCTACTTCGCGAAAGCGGTACTACTTCGAGGCCTATCATGTGATGAACGATCCGTCCATGGACTTCTGGACGGGCGAGCCTGACCAGTTCCAGGTTACCCATCTTCCAAACGTGCCCCCAAATTCGGGGACGTTCTCAGTCAACGTCAAGGACAACGACGGGTCCACCAACCTGCAGAACGCCCTGGTATGCTGCTGGGTCAAGAACCGAGCCGGGGAGCACTGGTCGGCCTATACCGACGCCTCGGGCAACGCCAACCTGCCGGTGATGGCCTCGACCCCGGGAGACACCATGTACGTCACCGTCACCCGGCACAACTACCAGCCCTACGAGGGCTACGCTTTAGTGGTGGTGCCGGCCAATGTCAGCATCGTGCCGGACCACATCCCGGTGAACACGGCCAGTGCGGTGACGGTGACGGTGACCGAGCCGGAGCCGCCGTATAACGGAATATCCGATGTAGTGGTGACCATCTCCGGCCTTGGGGTCAACCCGGCGTTGGTGGAGACCACGGACGCCTCTGGGGTGGCCAATTTTCTGGTGCATCCATTGTACGGGGAGTTGTTGTCGGTGACCGGCCGGAAGATAGGCGATGGCTTCGACATGTTCCGGGACACTATTTGGGTGACTGGCGGGGCGGATTTCACTGCGGCCGATATTGCGGTGAGCGTGCCGGAATTAGGCCTGGCCGACACCCTGTGTCCGCATTGGGAGGGGCGTTTCGAGGCCAGTTGCGAACCGGCGGGCTTTACGTTGTTGGCTACCGGCTGTGGGCTGAACGTGGAGACGAGCACTGGAGGCGGCAGCATCGTTGCCATGGGCACGCCCAATGCTGCCGGGACGGTGAGGGCGTCGATAGTGAAGATAGGGTACAATGTGTATCAGGAGGAGTTTGTATGTCGGCTGGTGGAGGGCACGGTGAGCGGAGTGGTGACGGTTTCGGGCGGCGGCGGTCCGTTGGCTGGAGTGAGTCTGGGTTTCTGGGAGAGCGGGGCGGACACGGTGGCGACGGCCCCGGCCTTCCGGGCGACGACCAATGCTCTGGGAGAGTATAATTCTGGCGGACCGATACCGGTGGGATATTATGATGTCTATGCCAGCAAGTTCGGGTATCTGGACTATTTCGACAGCCCGCTGGTGATCTATGGGGCCAATGTGTACGACTTTGCCATGGAGCCGGCGCCGTCAGGGACTGTTTCTGGCGTGGTGACGGAGGCGGGGACTGGGATTCCGCTGGAGGCGACGATCAATGTCTATCGTTCGGACAACGGGGCGCTGTATGCGACGACGACGAGCGACTCTGGGAATGGTGGGGCCTATAGCCTGGCGGACCTGCCGTATTTCAACTACAATTTTGAGGTGCGGGCCTACCATTACCGGAGGCAGACGCGGCTGGTGACAGTGAACTCACCCTCGAGGGTGGAGGACTTTGCCCTGGAGCCGACGCAGGGGGATATTCTGGTGATCAACGACCACGACGCCAAGGGAGGCGAGGAGCCGAAATGGCGAAGCGAAGATCTGGCGAAGCTGCGCCCGGAGGAATTGGCGAAGATAGAGAATCCCCAGGCCGAGAGCGGGGCCAAGGCCGGGGAGACGGCAACGCAGATAGCGAACATGCTGACCGAGCTGGGGTACAGTGTGACCCTGGAACAAGCGTCGGCCAGCAATCCGGCGACATGGGGCGGGTACGATATGGTGGTGTGGTCTTGCGGATCTGACATCAGCCCGGTGTCGGTGGCGGACTATCGGACTAATCTAATGAATTACGTCAACGGGGGAGGTCGTCTTCTGATCGAGGGAGGCGAGGTGGGCTACGACCACTACAGCGCCAACCCGAGTTTTGTAAGCACCGTGCTTAGGGCCGGGACATGGAATTCGGACAACGCCGGTGCCTTGAACCTGCGGTTGAGCGACCATCCTGTGGCGACCACCCCCAATGTCCTACCGGCCAGCCTGTCCATAGCCTATAGTGCATACGGGGACGAGGATGCCATGACCACGGCCAACGGGGGCGTGGCGGTGTACGGGACGGCCAACTATCCGGACAACGGGGGGATAATCGCCTACGACGACGACGGGGATCCGAACAACGGTCAGATTGTCTACTATGCCTTCAACTTCCGGGTGCTTTCGGACAGCCTTACCCGGGCGCAGGTATTGGAGAACAGCGTGGAGTACCTGCTGCGGCCGTCGGCGCCGCCGACCTCGAGCCTGTCGGGGACGGTGACCTTGTCCGGGCAGGGTAGCCACGAGGGGGCGGTGGTGAGTGCTACATTGGGATCCCAGGTATTCTATGACACCACGGATGCTTCTGGGGCGTATTATATCGGGCCGATCTACGACGGGACTTATACGGTGCGGGCCTCGAAGTATGGATTCACCGACTCGACCAAACAGGTGGTGGTGAGCGGGAATACAAGCGGGGTAGATTTCACGCTTTATCCGCAGAACGTGTTGTATCAGAGCGATTTCGAGGCGGACAACGGTGGTTTGACCGGTACTGGGGACTGGCAGTGGGGCGTGCCGACCTCTGGTCCGGGCGCGGCCTATAGCGGCACCAAGTTGTGGGCCACCAACCTGGCGGGGAACTACAGCAACAACTCGAACTCGACCTTGACCCTGCCGGTGCTGAATGGGCTGGCCAGCGGGGCCAAGCTGGAGTTCTGGCACTGGCATTATTTCGAGGGGACGACCACGCTGTATGACGGGGGCAACGTTAAGGTGTCCACCAACGGTGGGGGCAGTTGGACGGTGATCACGCCGGTGGGCGGCTATACGGGCACGGCCTACGCCAGCACGCCTGGAGTGGGCGGGCAGCCGATATTCGGCAGGCAGTCCGAGGGCTGGGCCAGGAAGGAGTTCGACCTCTCGGCCTATGCCGGACAGAATGTGATTTTGCGGCTGCACTTCGGGTCGGATGGATCGCTGAACTATGCGGGCTGGTATGTGGACGACATCAAGGTCTATGCGCCGGCTACCGGGGTGTGCGGCCAGCCCGAGCCTGGGGTTGTGCCCAAAGTGTTCAGCCTGGGAGAGGCCTATCCCAACCCGGTGCGGGAGCGGACCGAGATACGTTTCGGCCTGCCCCGGGAGACCAAAGTGGAGTTGGGTGTCTACAACATCGTGGGCCAGAGGGTGGCCACCCTGGCTTCAGGGTTGATGCCGGCGGGATACCACAATGTCAGATGGAACGGCCGGTCAGATGCCGGGCAGAAGGTGTCGGGCGGCGTCTACTTCTACCGGCTGACCACGCCGGAGTACACCATGACCAAGAAACTGGTGATGCTGAAGTAGCCTTGGGGTAACGACGAATGGATGACGGATAGGCACGGAATGATTTCCGTGCCTATCTGTACATTTTTCCAAAAGAGGTTAAATATCGAGATCTAATGAAAGGAGCCATGAGAAAAAAACAATTGCTTGTCTGGCTGGCCGTCGCCTTCGCCTTGTTTTCGGCGCAAGGCCAGGAGTTTCCCAGGGACCGCTGGGGCCGGCATCCGGTTAAGATATACATCTCCCAGCATTCCGATGTCTACAAGTTCAAGGCCCTGGGGGTGGACATCGAGGAGTTGAGGGAGGGCTATATCGAGGCTGCATTGTCGCCGGAGAAACTCAAGGAACTACTGGCCAAGGGCTGGCGGGTGGAGCCCAGGATCGAGGAACCCCTGAGCCCGGAGATACCAGCGGCTTACCATAACTACAACTGGCTGACAGCCAAATTGGACTCAGTGGTTTCCAATTATCCAAATATTGTCCGGAAATACGCCATGGGCACTACTCAAGGCGGAAGGCAACAATGGGCTTTTCTGATCACCGACAATCCGGATAGCGCCGAGAACGAGGCCGAGGTGCGCTTCACCGCCACCATCCATGGCGACGAGCCGGTGGGCACCGAGATGTGTCTGGGCTTGATAGATTCGCTGACCCAGTGCTATGGAGTGGTGCCGGAGATCACCGAACTGGTGAATACCAGGGAGATCTGGTTCGTGCCCATGTACAATCCGGACGGCAACACGGCCGGCACCCGCTACCTCAACAATGGGGTGGACCCCAACCGCAACTTCCCGGTGCCCGACGGCTCCATAGGCGGGGACAGCACCTATACCAATTATGTCGAGACCCAGAACTTCATCGATTTCTGGTCTAAAAAGCGGGCGGTGCTCTCGGCCACCTTCCACGGCGGGGCGCTTATCGCCAATTATCCCTGGGATTATGCTGATTCCATAGGCACACCGCCCACCGAGCCTCCGGACCTGTATCTGGCCAGGCAGATCTCACTGGGCTACAGCCGTCTCAATCAACCTATGTATTTGAACCCCAGCCCCAGCGCTCCCTATGACAGCGGGGTCATCTACGGCTACACCTGGTATCCTGCTCCCGGATCGCTGCAGGACTGGTCATACCACGCTACCTCCTGCTTGGACATCACCATGGAGATCAGCACTACTAAATGGCCCTCGGGCAGCACCCTGCCAACCTATTGGAATAACAATCGCGATGCCATGCTCTACTTCATCCGCCAGGCTGGCTGGGGGGTGCAGGGGGTGGTGCGTGATTTCAACACCGGCCAGCCGATAAACCGTGCCGCGGTCAATGTGGCCGGGATCAATAAACCGGTATATACCGACTCCCTAGTCGGCGACTACCACCGGATGCTTTTGACCGGCTATTACGATATCACCTTCTCCAAAGCGGGCTATCGCTCCAAGACCTTCGACAATGTCAGAGTGAAACTAGACAGCATTACTAATTTGGACGTCACCCTGTTTCCCGAGGTTTTGGCCACCCTGTCCGGGGTAGTGCGCGACAGCGCCACCGGCCTGCCCCTCGCCGGGGCCATAGTCAAATTGATCGGCGCCGGCTCGGACACCACCGACGCCTCGGGCGGCTACTGGCTCCAGCCCTATCAGGATTACTACACGGTCAGCGTCACCGCCACCGGCTATCTGCCGAAGACCATAGACAGCGTCTTGGTGGTGGGCAACACCAGCCTCGATATAATCCTCAGTCCGCTGCAGACCTTCACCTATCTATCCAACCGCGCCATAGATATACCGGACAACGGCCCCAATGGCCCCTGGATAGAGGACTCCCTGTTCGTGGACCGACAGGTGGCTTTAGCCGACTACGATTTCTATGTGGATATACAGCATACTTACATAGGACAATTGGCCGTCAGAGTGTTTGCCCCCAGCGGCGATTCTCTGAGGCTGCACCAAAGGACCGGCGGGGCGGCCGATGATATCGTCGGCTGGTACGATTCCGACCTAACTCCGGCCGACAGCCTGCGGTGGAATGTATTGGCCGGACAGAATGCCTATGGGTACTGGAGGCTGCGGGTCAAGGATTTCGTCTCCAGCCAGACCGGCAGGCTGCGCGGCTGGGGCGTTAGGGTATTTTCTACCGATACCGGAGTAGAGGGAGAGCCGCCGATACCAGTCAGAGCCGCGGGCCTCTACCTCTCCAGCCGCCCCAATCCCTTCACGGCTGGGACGGTGATCACCTACACCCAGCCGGGGCCAGGGGAGCAAAAGGTCGAACTTACCATCTACAATGTCTCGGGCCAGCGGGTGCGCACCCTGGCCTCGGGCCTGCAGTCGCCGGCCAAGTACTTAGTAGAGTGGGACGGACGGGACCAAGAGGGACGGAGCCTGGCGGCCGGGGTCTATTTGGCTAGATTGATGGTGGGAGGGAGTAAGGCAAATCAGAAGATGATACTTATAAGATAGGGGCATCCGGCCACAATAATAAACATCAAAGGAAAGAAGGATAATGAAGAAAACGGTTGTCATCCTGGCGGTAGCATTGATAGTTCTGCCGGCCGCCTGGGCCCAAAGGAGCATAGTCAAGGTCTTCCCCCAGGACAAGGAAGGCTGGAGGCAGGTGCTCAAGACCGAGGATCTGGACGACCTGGGGCAGGGCAGGGACCACCTGCTGATCATCACCACACCCGAGCAGATGAATAGGCTGGAGCAGGCTGGCTGCTGGCTGGAGGTGCTGGTGCCGGATATATCGAAAATACCCAGGCCCAAGGGAGGGTTGCACAGTTTTGCCGAAATGAGAACCATCCTGCAGAACCTGGCGGCCTCTCATCCGACGATAGCCCGGCTGGACAGCATCGGTAATTCTTGGGAGGGCCGGCCCATACTCTGCCTGAAGATCTCGGACAACGTTAACACCACCGAGGACGAGCCCAAACTCCTGTACATGGGCTGCCACCATGCCCGCGAATGGATTTCGGTTGAGGTTCCGCTTCGTTTCGCTATGATGCTGGCCGACAGCTACGGGGTCAATCCAGCCTGGACCGAGTTAGTGAACCAGCGCGAGTTCTACATAGTGCCCTGCGTCAACCCGGACGGTTTCGTCTACGACTACAATACCAATAACTTCTGGCGCAAGAACCGTCGCAACAACGGAGGATCGTACGGCGTCGACCTGAACCGCAACTACGACGGCGCCCAGAACGGGGACCCGGCCGGAAACTGGGGCGGGGCCGGGTCCAGCCACACGCCGAGTTCCGAGACTTACTGCGGTCCGTCGGCTTTCTCCGAACCGGAGTGCCAGGCAATTCGGGATCTATGCCTGGCGGTTCCCTTCGACATGACCATGTCCTACCATACCTACTCGGAATTGCTGATGTGGCCATGGGGTTACACGGCCGGTCCGACGCCGGACAATGACATCTTAAGCGCCCTGGGCATTGAGATGGCCTCATTGATCTCCAACGAGGCCGGCTCTGGCACCTATACTCCGCAGCAGATGATGAGCCTGTATGCCACCACCGGCACCAGCGAGGATTGGATATACGGCTACAGCCGCTACCAGACGTCTCATACTACCTTGGCGTATATTACAGAGATGTGTCGTGATGAATATATGAATTTTCACGATACGACAACGGCCATAGTAAACCAAGTCTGCGCCGAGAACCTGGAGGCGGCCTTCTACATGGCCCAGGCGGCCGGCGCCCCTTATTCCTACGTGGTCCCCGGCGCACCCGCGCTTGCCGCCAGCGACACCATGCCGGCCGGAGGCAACTTCACTTTGAGCTGGACTCCGGCCAACGCCGGCGCCGGGATCGACGTTTACGAGCTGAGGGTGCTGTCGGGGCTGACCAGGACGACCGACGACGCCGAGTCCGGCATCGGCCGCTGGGACACCACCCGCTTCAAGGTGTCCACCAACCGCTACCACAGCGCCACCCATTCCTTCCGGGCCGACTCGGCCCACGGGCTGAACGCCTCGCTGGTCTCGGCCAATTCCTTCACCGTCCAGCCGGGCGACAGCCTGACCTACTGGCGCTGGGCCAGCACCGAGAGCGGCTACGACTACTTCCACGCCGATATATCAATAGACGGAGGCGCCAGCTGGATCAACCTGGAGACCCTGGACGGTGCCCATACGAACTGGACACGAAAGGCTTTTTCGCTGGCGCCCTATGCGGGTCAGCAGGTGCTGGTCCGGTTCCGCTACACCACCGACTACATGATCCTGGGAGGTGGGGTATACCTGGACGACATCCATCCCTGCGAGGCCTTCGCCTTGGATTCGCTGGTGGCCGACACCATCACCGGCCAGGCTTATAATATTGCTGGACTACCGGTGGGCACATATTACTTTAAGGTGAGGGCCCACAATACCAAAGGTTGGGGGGCTTGGAGCAATCTGGTAAAGGTGTCCCCAGTAACCGGTGTGGGTTCTGATCCATCGGCACAGTTTGGGGGCCAGAGAGCCAGGTTGCTGGGGGCTAATCCCAATCCCACTTCCGGACAGGCCAGTATTGCCTATCAACTGGCCGGAGACGGCCAAGTCAGCATCAAGGTCTACAACTTAGCCGGCCAGTTAGTGAGGACGCTTGTCGACGGACGGGTCGGGTCAGGTTCCCATACCGTCGTTTGGGATGGCCGGAACGATGCCGGCAGGGAGGTCTCGGCCGGGGTCTACTACTACCGCATGTCATCCAAGGAATACAACAGCACCGGCCGGCTGACCGTGGTCAGGTGACGGGAGATATAGAGAACGAGGTCAAGATATTTCCGGAGTGTTATTGACAAACCACTCGGAGGGGGATATCATTAAGTATTAAGATCAATCATATAAACATAATTCAAGAAAAGTTAACCATGATCAGAACCAGTGCGATCGCTGCCCTAGCCCTGCTGCTGTCGACGCCGGCCCTGGCGGCCGACTACCAGTACCAGGGTCTGTGGGCCAAACCCGGGCTGTCGCTTCAGTCCAGCACGCCGCAGGGCGTGGAACTTAACTACTCGCTTGACAAGCTGGGGCTGGAGGATGTGGTCATCAACCGCGAGCCGATGCAGGCGGTAGTCATCAATGCCTTTGTCCTCCCCAATCAGGCCGGGGCACCGGACGTGCCCAGCATCAGCCGCTGGGTGGCGGTGCCGCAGGGGGCCAAGGCCCGGGTGGAGGTGGTCTCTAAGGAGACCGAGGTAATCAAGGGGGTGGAGTTAGCGCCGGCACCGGTGATCCCCAGCGAGAAAGAGGACGGGCTGGTCTACTTCAAAGACCAGGCTATCTATTCGACCAATGCGGCCTATCCCGACTGGATCGCCAAGGCCTCGGAGCCGACCCAGCTGCGCGGGGTGGATGCGGTGCTGGTGGCCATCTCCCCGCTGCAGTACAACCCGGTGACCAAGGAGCTTTTCGTACACCGGAACATCCGGGTGAGGGTCAGTTTCGAGGGCGGCAACGGGCACTTCGGCGAGGACCGGCTGCGCAGCCGTTGGTGGGATCCGATTTTGGCCGGAAATCTGTTGAACTTCGACCAGCTCCCCAAGGTGGACTACGACGCCCGGGCCGGCTCACGAGACGGCTCCGAGTACGTCATCATCTGCCCCAACGACGCCACCTGCCTGGCTTGGGCCGACACCATCAAACAATGGCGGAAACTGCAGGGCATCAGCACTGAGGTCTACACCACCGCGGTGACCGGGACCTCGGCCGCTAATATCGAGGCCTGGATCAACAACGCCTACAACAACTGGGGGACGCCGCCGGTGGGAATTCTTCTGATCGGGGATCGTCCCGGACAGGGAGTATACACTATGGACGCCCGGACCTGGGGGCCCCATCCCTACTCGGGCACCTATTACCCGGTGGACAATATCTATGCCGACGTCAACGGCGATAGTCTGCCCGACGTCAACGTGGCCCGGATGACGGCCAACACTCCGGAACGGCTGGCCACCATGGTCAACAAGTTTCTGTCATACGAACGCAGTCCCTATACCAATCCCAATTTCTACAACAAGCCGCTGATGGCCTGCGGCTGGCAGACGGAGCGCTGGTTTCAGCTTTGCACCGAGGTGGTGCGCGGATTCTTCGACAACATCCAAGGCAAATCCTGCGCTCACGCCTACAAGATTTACTCAGGCACGCCCTCTGTCGGAGGCGCCTGGTCCACGGCCACCAACACCTCAACTGTGGTCAACTACTTCAATGCATTGGGCTATATCCCGACCACCAACCCCTACAGCTCGTCTTATTGGGACAACGGGACGGCGGCCGCTATCAACGACTCCATAAACGCCGGGGCCTTCATCGTCCAACACCGTGACCACGGTTGGGAGTACGGCTGGGGTGAGCCGGCCTATACCCAGCAGGATGCCTGGGCACTGACCAATACCATGTACCCGTTCCTTTTCACCATCAACTGCCTGACCGGGGCCTACCAGCAGACCGGCTCGTCCTATGATAGCGTCTGCCTGGGCGAGGCCTTCCACCGGCAGCCGCACGGGGTGCTGGGTTTTGTCGGGCCTACCGAGACTTCCTACTCCTTCGTCAACGACGCCTTCACCTGGGGTATGTACGATTGCCTGTGGCCCCAGTTCGATCCGGGCAACAGCAACGGTTATTTATTCGGCGGCTACAACTTGATGCCTGGCTTCGCCCACGCCTACGGCAAGTACTATCTGCAGGCGTCAAGCTGGCCATACAACACGGAGTCGAAGAACATCACCTACAACTTGTTTCACATGCACGGCGACGCCTTCACCACATTATACTCCGAGGTGCCCCAGGACCTGACGGTCAGCCACGACGGGGTGCTGCTGGCTGGGATCACCAATTTCTCGGTATCGGTGGAACAGGGAGGCTTCGTGGCTCTAACGATGGGCGGGGAGATAATCGGCACCGGCACGGCATCGGCCGGCAAGGGCGCGGTCAATATAACCATTCCTCCACAGACGCCCGGCAGTACCATGCTGGTGACCGTCACCAAGCCCAACTACCGGCGCTATTCGGCCGAGGTGCCAGTGATCGCCCCGTCCGGGCCGTTTGTCCTTTATCTCAAACATTCCATCAATGATACTTTGGGCATACCTGACGGACAACTCAATCCCGGCGAGACTGTCCATATACCGGTTTGGGTCAAGAACCTGGGGACTGATCCCACTAACGGCACGGTGGTCTGCACCCTCAAAACTTCAAGCCCCTACGTCACGATTACCGAAGCGGTGCTGGACTATGGGGCCATCGCTGCCGGCGACTCGGCGGTGTCCGTGCCTGGCTTTGTAGTCTCCATCTCCTCGGGCTGTCCGCACCAGCAGTCCATCGCCTTCGATCTGGTGGCCCACGACGGCGACACTGCCTGGACCTCAAGATTTACGGCCACGGTCTACGTCAGCCAGATGGCCCCCACCCCGGACAACGCGGCCGGCTCGCCCATCTACTACGCGGTGGAGGACATAGATGCCGCCCCGAGGGCCCCGGTCTACCAGTGGATCGACATCAGGGCCATCGGCACCAGGCTGGCCGGCCTGACCGTGAGCAACCAGACGCAGCGGGCGCCCCTGCCCTTCGCCTTCAAGTGGTACGGGACGACCTATGAGGACTCGGTGTCGGTGTGCACCAACGGCTGGATGGCCTTCGGGCGGACGCAGCTGACCTCCTACAACAACACGGGCATCCCGGCCTCGACCCCCAACGTCCCGGCCGTATTCGCCTTGTGGGACGACTTGACGGCCAGCGTGACCGGGTCCTGGATCGGCTACTGGCACGACGCCGACAACGACCGCTTCATCGTCCAGTGGGACAGCATCGCCTTCAACGGCAACCCGGCCCGATTGAGATTCCAGGTGGTGCTGGAGGAGTCGACCGCCGTCCGTCCCTATTATGACGTCTTGCTGTACTACTCTAAGTTCGCCGACCCCTCGAGCGACATCAGCGTCGGCTTCCAGCAGAACTCGACGGTGGGCTGCCAACTGCAGTACGACACCAGCCGAGCCATGACCTTCTCGCCACTGGCCAATGGTCGGGCCGTCAGGATCACTCGATATCCTTATCCGTTGGGTGTAATAGGTAATCCGCAGGCTCAGCCTCTGCCCAGTTCCTACCGGCTGGAGATGGCCTACCCCAACCCGGTGCGCAGCTCCACCACCATCAAGTTCGGCCTGCCCAAGGAAAGCGATGTTAGGATCGAGGTCTACAACATCGCCGGGCAGAGGGTGAAGAGCCTGGTCAACGGGAGACTCGGGGCCGGGTACCATCAGGTGACCTGGAGGGGACAAAACGACAACGGCCAGAAGGTGGGCGCCGGCGTCTACCTGGTGCGCCTGGTGACTCCAGAGTTCACCGGGACCAGGAAGATGATGGTTATCAGGTAGACTCAACCCCCGTCCCCTTCCCCAGTCGGGAAGGGGATAAAGGGATTAGGTAAATCAAAGGCCCCGCCGACAGGCGGGGCCCTTTCATTGCCATAAAGACTATGTATTTTTGGGTAAATACGAACTCGGTGTTAACTGAAAACATCTTGACAGTCAATATTTTAGGTGGTATCATTGAATAAAATAATAAGAAAAGACACCATTATTAATCGATATCAGGTTATTGAATTGCCAATAATCTAAAGAGAGTTTTTTTATCTTAGACCCGGCAGGTTTCTATCTACATTCTACATGAACTAGAGAATAGGAGCCTGGTATCCATGTCTGACAGCATAAAAATATCTCTGCCCGATGGTTCGGCTCGCGATTATCCGCGTGGCATAACTGCCCAGGAGATCATCAAGTCCATCGGCTCTGGTCTGGCCAAGGCGTCGGTGGCCGCCGAAGTAAACGGCCGGCCGGTGGATCTTGGTTTTCGTCTGGAGGAGGATGCCAGTTTTTCGGCCATAAAATCGGATACGCCCCAGGGTCTTGAGATCCTGCGCCATTCGGCCAGCCACTTGATGGCCCAGGCAGTCACCGAGCTCTACCCCGGCACCAAGGTGGCCATCGGACCGGCCATCGAGGACGGGTTCTACTACGACTTCGACCGGGAGACGGCTTTCTCGGCCGAGGATCTGGAGAAGATAGAGAGGAAGATGGCCGAGTTGGCCTCGCAGGACATTCCCATCGAGCGCCAGGAGATGGAGCGGAGCCAGGCGCTGGAGCATTTCCGCAGACTGGGCGAGAACTACAAGGTGGAACTGATCACCGAACTCCCCGAAAACCAGCCCATCTCCTTCTACCGCCAGGGAAACTTCATCGACCTGTGCCGCGGTCCGCACCTGCCGTCCACCGGGAGGATCAAGCACTTCAAACTTTTGAGCGTGGCCGGAGCCTACTGGCGGGGCAGCGAGCGCAACAAGATGCTGCAGCGCATCTACGGCACGGCCTTCGACAACAAGGAGGGCCTGGAGGCCTATCTCAAGAAACTCGAGGAGATAAAGAAGCGCGACCACCGGAGGCTGGGAAAGGAGCTGGACCTGTTCTCCATCCACGAGGAGGTGGGCGGCGGGCTGGTGCACTGGCACCCCAAGGGCGCGGTGATGCGCGACCTCATCGAGACCTTCTGGAAACAGGAGCACCGCCGCCGCGGCTACCAACTGGCGGTCACCCCGCACATCGCCAGCGAGGAGATCTACCGCAAAAGCGGCCATCTGCAGAACTACTCGGACCTGATGTACTCGGCCATGGACATCGACGGCCGGCCGTTCCGGGTCAAGCCCATGAACTGTCCGGGCCACATCCTGATCTACAAGACCCGGCTGCGCTCCTACCGGGAGATGCCCTTCCGCATCGGGGAGATGGGCACGGTCTACCGCTACGAGCGCTCCGGCGTGCTCCACGGCCTGCTGCGGGTGCGCGGCTTCACCATCGACGACGCCCATATCTTCTGCCGGCCGGACCAGGTGGAGGACGAGGTGCTGGGCGTGTTCGACTTCGCCACCTTCTTGTTGGGGTCGTTTGGGTTCAGGGATCTCAAGATCTATCTGGCCACCCGACCGGAGAAATCGGTGGGCTCGGACCAGGACTGGGATAAGGCCACCGCGGCCCTTAAGGCCGCCCTGGACAAGCGTGGCCTCAACTACCAGGTGGACGAGGGCGGCGGCGCCTTCTACGGGCCCAAGATAGACCTCAAGGTGCTGGACCCCCTGGGGCGGGAGTGGCAGTGCACCACCATCCAGTTCGACTTCAACCTGCCGGAGAAGTTCAACATCACCTATGTGGACGAGGCCGGGCGGGCGGTGCGGCCCTTCGTGGTGCACCGGGCTTTGCTGGGATCTCTGGAGCGGTTCTTCGCCCTGCTGGTGGAGCACTATGCCGGTAACTTCCCGCTTTGGCTCTCTCCCATCCAACTGGTTGTTTTAACCATCACGGACGCCCAGATAGGTTATGCCCAGGGGGTGTTTGATAGGTTCGATAAGTTGGGGTTCAGGGTCAAGGCGAACTTCGGCGGGGAGAAGATCGGGGCCAAGATTCGAGACGCCGAGATGGAGAAGATACCGTACATCGCCATTATCGGGGCCAAGGAGGCAGAGTCGGGCCAGGTCTCGGTTCGCCGCCATGGCCAGGGCGACCTGGGGAGGATGGGGGTGGAAGAATTGGCTGAGAGGCTTAGAAAGGAGTGCGAGGAGAGGAGCTAGGGGCGGCCGGTCATGATGCAACAGGCGCGTGGTCTTCGGATAGATGCCGGGTAAATCGAGGCCGATAAGGGAGACCGTTGTCTACAACCTTCCCGCCGTTAGAGGCGTCTGTATGCTGAGCGTGATTATGCTCCATGTGACGGCAGGCTTTGTCAGTATCGGTTATCGCCACCGACTCTCAGAGGTCCTGATCTTTGTCAACTGCGCCTCCAGATTCGCGGTGCCGCTGTTCGTCGTGCTGTCGGCCTTCTACCTGTCGCTGAACCGGGGCAACCTGAGGCCTCTGGCGTTCTACCGGCGCACCCTGGGGCGTCTGGCCCTGCCATATCTGATATACACCGCGCTCTACGGGCTGGCGGCCCACGGTGCTGGCTTCGGGTGGAAGCAGATGCTCTTGAGCCTGCTGACGCCCTCGGCCGGATACCACCTGTGGTTTATAAAACTCCTGCTGGTCTTCTATCTGGTCCATCCCTTTCTGAACCGTTGGTTTTCGGACAGAAGGCGGCCTGAGCTCTGGACGACCCAGGCCTTTCTGGTCCAGCTGGGCTATCTGGTCGCCCTGGAGCATTTTCGAAATGCTTCCGGGTATTTGGCCTGTGGGCTGGATCTAATCAACAAGATATTCCCCCTGCCCGGGTTCATAGGCTACATCATGGCCGGATACCTGCTGGCAAGATACGGGGAAAGGTCGGACCGCATATTGCAGAAGACATGGCTCCTGCCGGCCGCTGTGGGGATCTGGCTGGCGGCCACGGCCGCCATGTGGGCCTACTGGACAGTTCCCATCAGGGGCGGCACGCTGTTCGGCGGTATAGCCCGACCATCGTTGGCCCACGATACCCTGGCGCCCCTGATGTCCCTGGCCGCCTTAGCAGCCATGCTGGCGGCCTTTGACAGGTCGATGAATGCTGCTCTGAGGAGGCTGTTCCATCCTTTCGGTTTGCATTCGTACGGTGTGTATCTGACGCACGTGTTCTTTCTGGGACTGGCCGTCAGCGCACTAGGGGCTGGGGGATGGCTGGGGCCAGAGGACTGGACCTTCTACTTACTGCAGTTCTGCCTGGCGGCCTTCCTGTCGCTACAGGCTGCCCGGTGGCTGGCCAAGGTTCCCTGGGGGGTGGGGAAATACCTGGCGTGAGAAGAAGAGAAATAATGAGGTACGACTCCTTCGAAAGGCTCAGGATAACCCATAGATTTAACCAAGGACAGACACTCTGACACTGCCCAGGGCAGGCCCCTGGATATCTCGACTGCCTCGGCCCAGGTCCGCTAGGTACTCAGGGCGACCTGGGGAGGATGACGGTGGAGGAATTGGCAGCAAAGATGAAAGATGATATAGATAAAAAAGTTTGAAAATCAAAAGAATCGCAGATTAGATGCGCCCCCTTACCCAATTGGTCATCACCCCATCCTACCCTCCGGTGGATAGTTCGGTTACCTTGATAAACATCAGGCTTATCGAGGCCCTAGAGCGGTTGGGTGTGAAGACCGTGGTGTTGACGGTGACACCGCAGGATGTTGAGTACACCATCACCACATCGCTTGAGCGTATTTTTCATTCGGCGAGAAGGGTATACCGAATTAAGACCTATGAAAAAGGAAGTTGGTGGTTAAAATCTATTCGAAAGTTACTCACAAAAACTCCCATACACTACCTGCCTGACAGCCATTATATTTGGACGATGTACGCAATAAGGGCCCTGCAAGGTATATTCAGACAGGAGAGCATAGATATTATCCATAGCATCTCCGCCCCTTATGCCAGCCATATAGTGGCCTATGCGGCAAAAAAGATCTCGAACAAACCATGGGTTTGTAATCTAGTTGACTTCTGGGCCTCTCAGCCGGCAGAGCATTTTAACAGATACCGCAGTTGGAATTATTGGCTGCAGGACAGGTGTTTCGAGAAAGCAGAATATATTGTAGCCAGCACACCGGAAATACAGGAGATGACAGGAAGCAGATATCCCGAGGCAATCCGGTCGAAAATGAAATGTCTGCCACCTGGTTATGAGGCTGAGCATTATCCAAGAATATTTAAGAGAAGTACCAGCAAGTATCTCTTTATTTATCTTGGTGTGTTCTATAGAGACAAACGTGAGCCTTACACACTATTCAGGGCATTGAAAGGTATTAAAGAAGAACGACCCGATGTTTACAGAAAATTAGAGTTTCGGCTGGTGGGAATTGATCCTGGTTACTGGAATGAAGTTGTCGGTGAATACGGGGTGGGCGAGGCGGTGAAGGTTGAATCAAGGGTCGATTACCTGGAATCCGTCAGGCTGATGAAAGAAGCGGGGGTGCTTCTTCATATCGGCTATATGAACATGAAATACCCTCAGGATATACACATCTCCGGTAAGCTCTCCGAATATCTGGGTGCCCAGAGGCTGATATTTTCGTTGACCACTCCTGAAGGGCCGGTGGCCGATTTTACAAGAAAGGCGAAGGGCGTGGTCGCCGATTACAACGATCCGACTGATATAGGAAAAAAAATTATATCCATTACGGAGAATTACAAACCGATGGAATTATATAGATGGAAGAGTCCAAAGTGGATAGATAGATATGATATAAACAATATCGCCAGAGAATATCTGAATATTTTTGAGGGGTTGGTAACATAAGTTGGAAGCAGTGAACCGGGATAGCGGTCTTTCGTTGCGGCGTATATTCGGGTTGAGCTCGATATACGGAATCACCCCTATCCTTGATCGGGCCTTGGGCTTATTGCTTTTGCCGGTCTATACCCATTATCTGGACACCACGCAGTACGGCTCGATGGTGCTCTTTTATACCTTCGCCTTCATCGTCCGGCTGGCGGCCTTCATGGGCTTTCCTGACAGCCTGCAGAAAATGGTCTGGGACTATCAGGGACAGGAGTTGAAACGTTTTCTGGGCAGCGTCTGGCTGTTTAACCTGGGGGCTAATGTTGTAATGCTCTCGGCCCTGGCGGCCTTTTCCCGCCCGGTATCATTGTTCTTGCTTAAAAACAGCGGTCTGTGGCTGCTGACGGTGCTGGTCGTGGTCAATGTTTTCCTGGCCACCCAATCAATTATCCCCTACGTTCTTTTTCGAGCCCGGGAACAGAAGAAGCAGATATTGGCCTACAACCTGACCTCGGTGCTGGTGCGGGTGGGGGCCACATTGCTTTTCTTGATGGTTTTTCGGTGGGGCCTGGTGGGCGTCTTCCTGGCGGACATCGCCGCTAGCCTGGCGGTGCTGATGTTCTGCCTGCCGTCAGTGTTGCAGAACGTCAAGCCTAATTTTGATTTATCGTACGTAAATAAAATATTTAAACTATCGGCCTTTCAGCTGCTGATAGAGCTTTTTGCCTGGGTGCTCAGCCTTTCGGACCGGGTGTTGATTCAGAAACTGTTGCACTCGACCTCAGAGGTTGGCATATATACGGTTAGCTATACCTTCGGCGGCGCCGTCTTTTTCCTGGTGAATCCACTGCTGGCGGCCTGGCGGCCGTATGTATATATGGTAAATGCCAAGAGCACGAAAGAATATCTGCATCAAATGGCCGAGTTTTTTCCTGTTTTTTTGATAGCCTGTGCCGCCGCTTTGACGATACTGCTGGCAGCATCGCCCGACCTAATTCGAATTCTTACCCCGGAACAATACCACCGATCGAGAAGCCTGGTGCTTATAATCATCATAGGACACATTTGCGCCGCCCTGTCAAATTATTTCCTTCCAACATTCTTCGTCAAGCAGAAACTTTACATGGTGAGCCTGGCTTACGCGGTATCCGCCGGTATTAACATAACGGCGAACTTCATCTTTCTGCCAAAACTGGGCATTGCCGGCTCAGCCTGGGCGACGCTAGCGGCCTACTCTACCCTGCTGGCTTTGATATTTTTCTTCTCCCAGGGCGTGTTGGCCCTCCGGTTACGTTATGATAAAATAGCAGCGGTTGTAATCGCTGTAGCCGCTGTTGCCCTGGTTATATATAATATCTACGCAGCGAAACCAATCGTGTCCCTCGTCCTTAGAGTGGGGGCCCTTATCCCGATCTTTGGTGCGGCATTCTTCTATTTATACTTCAAGAAGAAACCATTAAAACAGAGTCAATGAAATGAAGATATTAGTCATCGGCAGCGAGGGCAACATCGGCGCCAAACTGGTGAAAAGACTGAGGACCTCGGGCCACGAGGTGATGCGCTCGGACATCGTCCAGCACTATGCCCCAGACTATGCCCAGACCGACATCGTCTCGTTAGGCGACCTCTACGACGACGCCCTGAAGTTCAGGCCCGAAGTCGTCTTCCACCTGGCGGCCATGGTCAGCCGGGTGACCTGCGAGAAGGCGCCGCATCTGACCATAGACACCAACCTCTCGGGCACCAACAATGTGGCCCAGCTCTGCAAGAATATCGGGGCCAAGATGATAAACTTCTCCACCTCGGAGATCTACGGCAATATCTCTGGCGAGATGCACGAGGAGAGGACCGACATCGCTCCCAACAACCGCTACGGTCTGTCGAAACTGCTGGCCGAGAAGATAGTGGAGTACGAGGTGAAAAACCACGGGCTGAAGGCGGTGACCATCAGGCCTTTCATGTTCTACGACGAGGACGAGACCATGGGCGATCACCGCTCGGCCATGATCCGGTTCGCCGAGGGCATACTCAGAGGCGAGCGGATAACCGTCCATAGAAATTCAAAACGTAGTTGGATGCATATGGAGGACGCCGTGGCTGCCATCGAGAGGGCCATGTATCTCGAGGAATATACGGCCATCAACATCGGGCACCCCAGGGTGGTGGAGACAGAGTATATCGCCCGCTATATGTGCCGACAGACCGGGGCGGATTTTGAAAAGATAGTGAACCTGGTCGATCTGCCGGAAAGGATGACCCTGGAGAAGTATCCCGGCCTTAGGCGGATGAGGGAATTACTGGGCTTCGAACCGTCCATATCGGTGGAACAGGGCATGGACCGGGTGCTGGCCAAAGTGCGGTCGAGGCTGAACGTAGAGGAGATCGAACACAACATCTACTGATCCCAGAGAATCCTATGGCCAGGACCTTCATACTCCACGCCTTCGGCAGGCCGGCCGGAAGATTTATCTTTGATCCGTCTCGTCTCGGGGTTTTCCTGACGTGCGGCAGGCATGATCTGATCACCATAGACGACGGGTATCGCGAATGCCATGAACTGAGCAGTGAATGGTTCGAAAGATGGAAGGCCAAGACGGTTCTTTTTCTGGTGGCCGGAAGAGTAGGTATGGTGAACGACTGGGACCAGGATGGCGAAGTGGCTGGAAGGAAGTTGCTAGAATGGAAGGAGATCGTTGAACTGCAAAAATCTGGGGTAATGTTCGGCAGCCACAGTTTGACCCACTGCGATCTACGGAAGCAGGATGATGCTGCCTTGTTAAAAGAAGTCTCGTATTCAAAGAAATTAATTGAAGATAAATTGGGAGTCCGGATAAACTGGTTTGCCTATCCCTACGGTTACTTCGACCAGCGGGTGATAGAGGCGGTCAAAGAGGCCGGCTACACCCGGGCTTTTACCACCTGCGACTCACTATGGGCGGGAATGGGAGACCCCTACCGGACAAGGAGGATAGAGATATCGGGATGGGACAGCGACCGGATGCTCAAGGCCAAGATATCAGGACTATACGACCTAAAGAACCTTTGGGATCTGCCGGGGATGGCGGCGGAGAAGATAAGGAAGAAACGATCCCTGCTTGGTGGTCACCCTTCAACCAGTATGGCAAAGAAGCCTTTCTCAGGGTGACAGAAGAGAAGACATGATCGACATCAAGCCCTTCGATTTCACCAAGGACTGGAGCCAGTTCTGCAGGCTGTACCACACGGTATACGGCAGTTCAATTGACCAGGCCTATGTAAATTGGAAATTACTGGATAACCCTTTCGGCCAGGCCTTCGGCTATGGCGCCTGGGACGGCGACAAGCTGGTCGGATTCGTAGCGCTGACCCCCTATCGTTTCTGTATAAAAGGGGAGGAACATACCGCCAGCCAGGGCGCGGACACCATGGTCGATCCGGACTATCGGGGCCAAGGTCTTTTCACCAGGCTGACACAGAATCTTTTGGAGGAGATGAACCGCCGGGGCTGGCTTTGGCGCTACAGCGCGCCGGGCCAGATGTCGTACCCGGGATATGTCAATAAATTAGGCCATCGCACCGTAGCCGTGCTTCCCTACTTGGTTAAACTGAGGCCTGCCAATATATTTAAAGCATTGCTGAGGATTAGAAAACCTTCCAGGGAGATCGCCGGGTTCAGGCTGGGCTATCATAGTTACCGGATAAGGATGGTCAAGGAGTTCGACGATCGCTTCGACCAGCTATGGGAGAGGACCAAGAACGACCACCCGATATCGGTGGTTAAATCGTCCGCTTATCTAAATTGGCGATATGTCAAGCATCCGTTGTACAAACACCAGATACTCACGGTAGAGGATCAAGGCAGAATGAAGGGTTTTGCGGTCATAAGGGGAGGAAATCTGCTGGAGATGTGTGGCGAGGTGGATACCGATATGTACCAGACCTTGGCCAAGGCCGCAGAGAAGGTTTGGCGGTCGCAGGGCCAGGACATCAGCCATACCTGGATAATGGGCGACAGGTTGGCGGTTGAGGCTCTAATGAAAACAGGTTGGAGGCTTTGGAAGAGCAAGTTCAGGCCGTTCGGGCTTTATCTCAAGCAACCGCTGATCGTCTATCCTAATCCCAAGCAGGAGAAGGCAGACTTGGCGCTCAAACCGGGCAACTGGAGGTTCTCCATGGGCGATGTTGATTGTATGTGATAGATGGGCGATGTTGATTTACTTTGCTGGTTGATCGAAAACCATGAATGAGAAAAAGAGTAATAGCACGCATTGTCTTTTCAGTGTAGTAGTGGCAACCTATAACAGGCCCATTACTCTGAAGAAGACTTTAGATTGTTTGGAAAAGCAGGAATGCAATTTTCCTTTCGAAGTAATAATAGTTGACGATGCTTCGACCCTGACACTTCCCGAATTAGGTTTAGGCAAAGGCAAACGAAAGAAATGGTATTTAATTAGAAACGAAAAGAATTTGGGCCGGGCAGCCACCAGAAACCGCGGCCTACGACAGGCCAAGGGCAAATACATACTTTTTTTGGACGACGATATCTGGGCCGAACCTCAATTGCTTCAGGCCCATTATGATAAACAGAAGGAGGTAGGCGACGGGGTGGTGGTGGGTGATATTCTACAGGCAAAAGAAATAAGTAAAACCGTATGGAATAAATATCAAATCCGAAGATATGAAAGGATTAGAAAACGATTAGTATGCAAGACCTTAGACTATGGCTTATTTCTTACTGGTAATGTCTCAATGCCTTCAAAAATATTAAAGGAAATGGGAGGTTTCAATGAATCTTTTACCAAATACAGTTTTGAAGACACTGAGCTGGGTTATAGGTTACATAAAAAAGGCATAAAGTTCAGCTATGCTTCAAATGCCGTAAGTTACCATTTCTTTGAAGAAGATCTTGGCAAATTGTGCAATAAGGCATTCGAGATGGGAAAATCAAGTTACATTTTTCAAAAGTTACATTTAGATATATATATAGATGATAAAATACAATTAAAAAGCCTGACGCTCGGCCCTTGGCGCAGTATGGATGCAATTAAGAACTTGGTAAAATATGTGTTGTATAATGAATCTGTCAGAAAGATATTAAATACTTTATGCTTTTTGATGGGAAACCTAAATCTGCATTTTGTGGTTATGGCATTGCTGCCGTGGTTAGAACTATCGTACAGGGCCAAGGGTTTTGTCGAAGCCAAGGATGAAGATAGGGATTGACGTCACCAGCCTGGCCGGAGGGCGCGGCCCAGCGCGTTATACCTGGGAGATTCTTAAAGCCTTGGCCAAATGCTCAACCAGCCAAGACCGCTACTATCTTTACAGCCCTTTTGAAGCAGATATTAGTGGCCTGCCCGATAATTTCACATTAAAAATAATACCATTGCGCAAACCATTGCCCTGGCTTAACTATCTGTTGCCCCGGCAGGTTAAAATTGACCGGCCTGATATTATGTTCTTTCCGGCCAACGACTGCTGGCTATGGCCCTATGTGAGGACCGTGGTATCTATTCTTGATTTGGCCCCGGTAACAATATTGAGAGATTATCACGCAACTTTATTTGATCGCTTTCAAAGTTATCTACAGATAAAAATGATCCCCAGAATAACCGATAGGGTAATAACCATCTCAAAATATTCTGCTGGAGAAATAAGCACTCGTATTCCATTACTGAGAGACAAGATTTCTGTCATATACTGCGGACTCTCTGAGGCCTTTCAAAATGTTGTCAACATGGAATATGGGAAGGCCGACTATCTACTATACGTAGGCGGGTTCGACCGTCGAAAAAATCTTAACAATCTTTTGGAGGCCTATAAAATATTATTGAAAAAGGGGAGGAGGGAAAAACTTAAACTGGCGGGCTCAGGAGGTGCTAACAGAAAATTGTACTACGATATGCCTAAGATGATAAACGAAAAAGGATTGGAGGGCAAGGCAATTATCGAAAGTATTAAGGATGATAAACAATTAGCAGAACTGTACTCATGCGCCAGGCTACTAGTGATGCCCAGCCTGATCGAGGGTTTTGGTCTGCCGGTTTTAGAGGCCATGGCCTGCGGCTGCCCGGTGGCCTGTTCCAATGCGGCATCTCTGCCAGAGGTGGGCGGGGATGCCGTCAGATATTTTGATCCGTACAATGTCGAATCTATAGCGGATGCAATAAATGATGTTCTCACAAATAATTGTCTTCGTGAACAAATGATAGAAAAAGGATTGAAAAGAGCCAGATTATTCTCCTGGGAAAAAGCCGGGCAAGAGGTTTATAGAATACTCAAGGAAGAAGCCGAAAGGGTATAAATAAGGTGATGGGTTATCCGCTGATTAATTTTACGGTTAAGGGAAAGAAAACTCAGGAAGCGATATTAGCCGGGCTGTATATTTTGCTGGCCAGCGCTTTCGGGCTACGATTGGTTTTATATCCCGCTTCCCAACTGGTGCCCATCTTGGGCCTGATGCTGACTGCCATAATAATAATGTGGCGCCCGGTAATAGGCACAGCCCTCTATTTCCTGGTCTATCCCATGGTGCCCCAGAGCGAAAGCATAAACATGCTTAAGTTCTCCATGCTGTTGTTGACGGTATTTCTATTCGCCATCTGGCTGTGGCAAAAACTTAGAGCCAGGGACCATGTCTGGAACCGGCTCGAGTATAGATGGCTGTTTCTTTTCTTTGTCTATTTGTGCTTTTCGCCTTTATTAGGGGTGGCTAACGGCTTTACGGTGTTGGACTGGGCTCGGGACATTGCTCCGCTTTTGAATCTGCTTTTGATACCAATGCTGGTAGAGCAATTCAATGAAAAAAAGAATAGATATCTTATATTATTACTGTCGATACTTGTATTATTAGGTCTGAGCCGGGATCTATTATATCTTTTAAGCAGATATTTGCCGATACCGACGAATCTATTACAAGTATATAGATATGGCCTTACCACATTTCATATAGGCGTCATTCTGTGTGCCGGAATCATGTTGTACTTAAATAGGGTAAAACCTCGTTCTCTTTGGTTGGTGGCCACTTTGATTACCCTGGGTTGTGTTTTATTGACCATAACCAGAACCATATGGCTCTCCGCCATGTTCAATATGGGCCTGCTGGCATTTCTATATAGCAAGTTCAGGAAAACGTCTCTGATGGTAATGGCGATTTCCATGATTGGCATCACCTGGTTCTATTTTGCACCTTCGGAACAGTCGGTGACCCTAAAGTCATATGGCAAGACCGGATCGTGGTGGAGTGTTCAGACAGAGAGATTCTACGGCGCCAGAAAAAAGGACATAGCTATAATGAATCGAAATATAGAGTTCAAGCAGGCGGGAGAAAAGTTTCTGTCTTCCCCGTTGTATGGAATGGGTTTTGGCTATATATACCGCTTTTGGCGATACCATGTTTCGGGTAAAGGTGGTTCGGGGTTTTGGCATTCAAATTTTACTCATAATGATTTTATAAATATATTGGCTAAAGGAGGAATTATTGGGTTTGGGCTGTGGCTTATTATGTTGATTACAATATTAAAAAAACTTTTTGAATTGAGAGAGGAATATAAAGACAGCAGGGGCGGTCTTCTGCCGACCCTGGCCATCATTGCTGTTCTCAATGCGCTATTCGTCGGCACCTCCACGCCGGTCTTTCAGACACGGGAAGCCATGTTCTTTCTGGCAACGATAGTCGGTTTGGGTCTAAGCCGTTTTGAATTGAAAGCGGAAAATGCATAAGTATTTATTAGGCAGTGATACATTCCTTCGGCATAAGTGCATCTTATACTTGACGGAAATGGAAGGAGTGAAGACCGTACTTGATGTGGGCGGCGATGGATTGATGGCGAAGTTTGCGAAGAAAAGAAAGGTAGTTACCTTAAACATTGATAAGGGAGATATTATTGCCTCGGGTTTATTCTTGCCGTTCAAGGGCTCGGCTTTCGATGCGGTAACGAGCAGCGATATATTGGAGCATATACCTGGTGACCAACGATGGCGATTCATCGAGGAACTATTGAGGGTTGCCGGTAAAAAAGTGATAATATGCGCTCCCCTGGGCACCAGGGAACACACCGAATATGAGATAAGTCTATATTACCAGTCAGGGATTGACGTCGAGACCAGACAATACATCTATGAACATATAAAGAACGGTCTGCCTACCCCGGTGGAAATAGGGCGTCTTGTTGACAGATATAATGGACAGGTTTTATATCAGGGTGATTATAGAAAAGTGAGGTGGTGTAAGAATAGGATAGTAAAATATGCGGGAGATATTATTTTAAATATTATTACAGTTTTATTTGGCGCAAAACATTTTTTAAAGAAAGAATATAATAGATTCACCAACAGATTTTATTTGTGTATAGATGTTAACCAGAACAAAGTTGAATGAAATGAACGTCCATTATGTCGAATTCGAGCCTAAGGGCGATAACCGGGGCAAATTGATCGCCATAGAATCGGGGAAAAATATACCGTTTAACATCAAGCGCGTTTTCTATATTTATAATACTAAGGAAAATGTGGCTCGCGCCAAGCACGCCAACGTGAGAACTAAGCAAGTAATTGTATGTTTTAATGGTAGATGTAAGATATTGGTAGATGATGGTAAAGAGAGAAAGTATTTTGATTTGGATAGACCCGAAAGGGGGTTGTTCATTGGACCTATGATCTGGCGGGCTATTTTGCATATAAGCCGAGGAAGTGTTATATTGGTGCTTACCGATGACTATTATGATCCCCAGGAGTATATTAGAGATTATGGCGAGTTCAGACGGATGGCACTGGAGGAAAGGCGATGATACCTTTTCTCGATCTGAAAGCGGTGAACAGACTTTATGCTGATGAGCTGCAAGAGGCCGTGGAAAGGGTATCGAGATCCGGCTGGTACATATTGGGGCCGGAGCTGGAGGCATTCGAGTCGGAGTTTGCTGCCTATTGCGGTACCCGCCATTGTATAGGTGTGGGCAACGGGCTGGATGCGCTCACACTTATATTAAAGGCCTACGGCATCGGGCCAGGCGACGAGGTGATCGTTCCGGCCAATACTTATATTGCTACTATTCTAGCCGTGAAGGCCAATGGTGCTACCCCGGTATTGGTAGAACCTGACCTGGAGACATATAATATAAATCCAAATCTAATAGGCACAACTATTACGAAGAGAATCAAAGCATTAATGCCGGTACACCTCTATGGAAAATGCGCAGAGATCGAGTATATAAAGAAGATAGCCCAAGAGCATGGAATCAAGGTAATCGAGGATGCCGCCCAGGCACATGGAGCGGTATATAACGGAAGGAAAGCCGGAAGCCTGGGGGACGCAGCCGGCTTCAGCTTCTACCCCACTAAGAATCTGGGGGCTCTCGGCGATGCCGGCTGCGTAACCACCGACGACGACCATCTGGCCGAAAAAATAAGATTTCTCAGGAATTACGGTTCGGGCGAGAAATACCGGAACCGATATCAGGGGGTCAACAGCAGGCTGGACGAGGTACAGGCAGCGGTGCTCAGGGTCAAGCTCAGGCACCTCGACCAGGAGAACCACAGGCGGAGGCTGATCGCCAAACGGTACGTCGAGGAGATCAAGAACGACAGGATAATGCTTCCGCAATTTAAGGACGACGGAGCACACGTTTGGCATCTTTTCGTTATTAGGTGCAAAGCAAGGGACCGAATTCAGGAATACCTTAAGGAGAAGGGGATCGGCACCATGATCCATTACCCCATACCGCCCCATAGGCAGGAGGCGTTGTTGGAATTGTCCGGCCTTGAGTTGCCGGTCACCGAGCAGATACACCGCGAGGTCCTGAGCCTGCCGCTGAATCCGGCTATGGCCGATGACGAAGTGGAACAGGTGATAAAAGCCGTCAATTCCTGGCAGGGATGAGAAGATAGAGGCATGGCAGGAAAAAGCGGCACACCCATCATGCTGATTAGAAGCTACGGCCCGGAAGTTGTGAGATTCCTGGTCTCCGGAGCGGTCAACACAGGGGCCACCTACCTTCTATACCTTCTATTACAGCCCCGTCTGGGCTATGGTATATCGTACACCGTATCCTACGCCGCTGGCATAGTGCTGGCCTATTACTTAAACTGCCTTTTCGTATTCCGGACGAGGCTGAGCTTCGGTAAGTTCGTAAGCTTCCCACTGGTCTACCTGACCCAGTACCTGGGAAGCATGGCCCTCCTGTACCTACTGATCGACATTGCTGGTACAAACCCGAAGATCGCCCCGGCGCTGGTGATAGCCGCCACGATGCCGATCACGTTTCTGCTAAGCCGCCACATACTCAGGTATAAAGCACAAGCATTAAGATGAAGCAGAAAAACAAAGAGACTCTTTCCATCGTCATCCCCGTCTACAACGGTGCCGCCACCATCGCTCCATTGGTGAGAACGGTGCTTGCCGAGTTGAAAGAACGATGTCCGGAGGTAATACTGGTTAACGACGGCAGCCGTGACGATAGCGAAGATATCTGCGCTGAGTTGGCACGGGCACACCGGGAGGTGACACTGATCTCCCTGAGGAGGAACTTCGGAGAGCACAACGCAGTTATGTGCGGATTGAACTATGCCGTCGGAGATTATGTTGCTATAATAGACGATGATTTTCAAAATCCACCTTTGGAAATAATCAAACTTTATGAGGAGGCCCAGAAAGGCTACGATGTCGTCTATGCTCAGTACCGAGAAAAGAAACACCCTCTGTTAAGAAATCTGGGCAGCTGGATCAACGACAAGGCGGCCAATTATCTATTAAAGAAACCGAGAGATCTGTATCTGTCGAGTTTTAAAGTTATAAGACGCAATTTGGTTAAGGAGATTATAAAATACCAGGGGCCCTATCCCTATATCGACGGCCTGATATTAAGGGCGACCGACAATATCGGGAAGGTATGGGTCGAACATCGGCCGCGTCTCTACGGCCAATCAAACTACACATTCAAAAAACTAGTATCATTGTACCTTAATATGTTCTTGAACTTTTCAGTGTTGCCGTTGCGAATATTTACAATCACCGGCGCCATAATGTTTTTTATCGGTTTGTTGCTGGCCATCTTGTTCGTTGTTGAAAAAATCATCAATCCCGGCGTGCAGAGAGGATGGACCTCTATGGCCATTATGATTCTTGCTTTCTCCGGTTTTCAAACGATGTTCCTGGGATTGATCGGCGAGTACCTGGGGAAACAGTATCTGTCCATCAACGGCTCTCCCCAATGGGTGATAAAAAAAGTTGTATCTGCTGGAATAAAATATGATGCTAAACCGTGAAGTCGAGTACCGGCGTATGGCCTGTGTCGAGGAAAGGCACTGGTGGTACCGTTCCCTCCATAGCCTGGTGCTAGAAACACTTGAAAAATGCAAAGTTCACCATGACGCTGAAATAATGGATGCCGGATGTGGAACTGGGAGGCTGTTGGCAAAACTACGGGAGAGCGGATACCGTCATATTAGGGGCTTTGACCTCTCGGAAGTCGCACTGAGATATTGTTCAGAGAAAAAACTGGAGGTATTCCTCGGCGATATAACTAAAGTTTTCGAACATCCTGAGCCAGAGAAATTAGAGGTGATAATATGCAACGATGTCTTGTGCTATTATCGAACTGACCAAGTTCTAAGGATAACCACCGGTATGGCTAAGTCGCTCAAGAGAGGAGGCCTCTGTTTAGTAAACATGCCTTCATTTCGGGCTTTTGGCGGAATACACGACATCAGCGTGGGTATTAAGTATAGATACACTCATAGAAACACTTGGGACTTATTTGATCACGGCCTATTCAGTCTGCTGAGGCACGTCTATTGGCCTCTGGTGCTTTCAGTACCTATCTTGTTGGCTCGCACATGGCAGCGGTTAAGACTTGAAATGAACCCAAGAACAGAGATTAAATCTGACATCGCCCTGCCGCCTGGAGCGGTAAACGAATTATTAAGAATAATTGTCCAGATGGAGAACAGGTTTCTAGTCGAGAAGCCTTTTGGAAGTTCGTTATTCCTGGTCTTGAGGAAAAAGTGAAGTAAAATGAAGTCGGCTTCAATTCTCAAAATATTTGACCGTCCGGTATGGCTATCTTTTATAGCAATGCTGGCGTCCTTTACGGGTTGTTTTTTATTTAGGTCATATGACTATAATGGCAACCTTACTCAGATGGCCGCCACCGTGAGGAATAGGGTGATAGATATCAATCCCAGCCATCTTCTCTTTCAGCCTTCACTGCTATGGACTATAGAGTTGTTGGGGGAGAACTATGATATTTTGTTAATCGCGCAATTATTAACCGCTGTCTATGCCGCTATTACGGTTTTAGGCACATTCATTCTCTTAATAGTATTGAACGGTGATAGATGGCTGTCGTTTATCTCTTCACTGATATTCGCCTTCAGTTATTCTATATGGTGGTATGGGGCAATGGGATACCCCGTACTTCTGGGTTTCATGCCGGTTCCTTTTTATTTGGCCCTGGCCGTGGCTATCATCAACAGCTGGAAGTTTAGTCTATATATTCTTATGTTGTTATTGAACGTGCTGCTGATATTGGCATACATATCAAACCTCTTTATCATAGTAAGCGTTTTTATAATTCTTGTGGTCCAATTGAAAGATAGAAAAAGGATAATGGAGATTGCCGCCTGTTTTGCTGCTTCGGCGGTTATCGCCCTATTGTCTTTTTATCTATTTTTTCTGGCGGACGTACAGCGTCCAAAAGATATCACATTTATGGGATGGTTGCTGTCCTATGGCGGTGGGGCGATATTTCTTGAATTTGGAGGTTTCAAAAATCTTACCAATTATTTTAGATTCATCTATCAATTGCCTAATGTCTTCTGGCATCTGGTCGATCTGGGAAAGATTTTCAAATATTTCATAGCTACCAGGGACTTGAATATAATGTCGTGGGCTGTCATCTTATCGCTGGGTATTATGGTAATATTCTATCTATTGATTGCAGCCATGGTGGCAATGGGTATCAAAAATATAAAAGTCATGGATAGAACCAATAAAATATTTTGTGCCGCCATTGTTGGATATATGATCATAAATATAATATTCAATTTCTATTGGGTGATAGATACCCAGATAATGATCCCGGTTATCTTTTCTATTTTCCTACTAGGCATCGTGGTTTTGAATGCAGCCAAAATAAAAAAGAAGTATCTCATATTAGTATTGTTATTAATATTCACAACGACTTGGAATTTCGCAAATGGGATATTGCCAGACCATAGGAACAGAAGCGGCCTTATTAACATTAAAGAATTGTTGTCCCATACCGAAGAGGGTTCCTTGATTATAACACCTGGCGGGGACTGGGTGAGAAGTTTTGGCATTTATTTTCTTACAGAACGACGGCTGCTGACACTGTATCATATGCTGGCCAGCCATCCGTTTTACGAGACCAAAGAAAACTATTTTCAGAAATTGGGGGCGTCTATCGATAGCACCTTGGAACAGGGGAGGCCCGTATATATTTCAGGTTTAGAACAAACGGACAATGAACCAAAGAATTTATATATGAAAGAGCACTACGTATGGGAGGATATGTCGATACGCGGCTACAGAAAAGAGGATTTTATAACATTTATCAATCAAAATTATAGTTTAACGACGTCGTTTATCATAGATGGTATGATTTTCAAAAAAATCGCCAGGAAGCAATTATAGGAAATGAAGAAGATATCGATTATTATTGTCAGTTACAGAGTAAAGCAACTGCTTTTAATTTGCCTAAAGTCGATTGAAGATACCTGCCAGGATTTGGAATATGAGATAGTGCTGGTCGATAATTGCTCAGACGATGGAACCGTGGATTTCGTAAGGTCAAAATACCAACGTATTAATCTGATCGCTAACAAAACTAATATCGGTTTCGCCCAAGCCAATAACCAGGCCTACCAGGCCAGCCGGGGAGAATATCTGCTCCTTTTGAACCCAGACACCGTGGTCAAGCCCGGGGCGGTGAGAACAGTGCTGGACTTTATGGAGAGGACGCCGGACTGCGGACTGGCCGGCTGCAGATTGCTCAATACCGATGGAAGCCTGCAGAGGTCGATAAAAAGATTTCCCAGCCCGTTAGATAATCTTCTTGCGGCTTGTTGCCTGAATAAAATATTTTACAGCACTGAATGGAGATCAAAGCATTTCGGATCAAGACCTTTTCGGGTAGACTATGTCTCCGGCGCCTTTATGATGATAAAAAGGAGAGCCTTGGAAAAAGAACCATATCTGCTCAATCCTGACTTCTACATGTATTCCGAGGAAAAGGACCTGGCGCTGAGGCTGAAGGCAAGAGGGTGGCATTGCTATTTCGTGCCCCATGCCGAGATCGTACACCATGGTGGCCGGAGCACCGACCAGATGCCGGAGAGGATGTTTCTGGAACTGCAGAAAAGCCAGGTCAAATACTTCTACACCCACCACCAGGGAGTCTATGCCAGGCTGCTGGATTTTACCTGGTGGCTGGTCCTGGTCAGCGCCTGGCTCAAGTCCCTGCCTCTCTATCTGCGGCCCGGACAGGGCGGCCGCCCGGCTATGATGTGGCGGGCGGTAAAGGAATATACCAAATACGAAAGGCCCAAGAGAGGATGAATATCATCGCCAAAGTAGGCAAGATTTTGGCCTTCCGGCCATACATGTTTTTCGAATACATCGGCAAGAGCCTGCTCTTCTCCTTCAACTACCTGGTGTGGAAGGTGATTCCTCGAAGGTGGCTTGAGATAGGGGACAATCCGCACATCGCCTGTCTTTGGTGCTTCCGGGCCGAAAAGCCCTGGGCCAGGATAGAGGTGGGACATGATTTCACCGCCTACAAGCAATGCCGGATTACCGCCTGGGGCAGGGGAAGGATCAAGATCGGCGACTGCTGCTCGCTGGGAAGCCGCACCACCATAGACGCCAGGGAGAGCATCAAGATCGGCGACCATGTCCTCGTCTCCTGGGATGTCTCCATGTCCGACTTCGAGGGCCATCCCATAGACCATACGGAACGGGCCCGGGAGATGGACTACTCCAAGGCCATGCTCTGGCCCCAGTTCAAAAAGGGATCGAGCCGCCGGGTAGATTACGAGCCGGCCTTCAGAAGCAAGCCGATAATAATCGAGGACGATGTCTGGATCTGTGCCCGGGCCATGATACTCAAGGGCGTGCGCATCGGCCGGGGATCGATCATAGCCGCCGGGGCGGTGGTGTCCAGGGACGTGCCGCCGTATTCGGTGGCGGCGGGCAACCCGGCCAGGGTTGTCAAGAGATTGGACGGTAGCCGAGATGCCGGCCCCTAGGGTCTGTATAATCACCTCGTCGCACCCGCCGACCGACACCCGCATCTTCAAAAAGGAGGGGCGCTCGCTTGTCCGCGCCGGGTTCGAGGTCTTCGAGCTGGCGCCGGTGGCCGAGAGGAGACAGTTGGTGGACGGCATAACCATATTGGGATTTGGTAGATTAAAGAACCGATGGTCGCGGGTGTTTAACTTCTTCCCCATGCTCTACAAGGCCAGGCTTCTTAGGGCCTCAGTCTATCATGTGCACGAGCCCGAGTTGCTATTAGCCCTTCCGTTCCTGAAAGCGTTACTCCCCAGGGCCAAATTTATATACGATGTCCACGAGAACTACGACGACGCCGTGCTGTCGGAGGAAAAAACCTGGATCCCAAGATGGGTAAAACCCTATTTGGCGCAGGTCCTAAATATCGCCGAGAAGGGGCTGTCGCGGCTCTGCGATTTGGTGGTGGCGGCGGCGCCTGACATCGAGGAGAGATTCAGACGACACCGGACCCTGAGCATCAGGAACTATGCGCTCACAGGGATAATCGACCGAGCGTTGATAAATAAGAAACCAAAAAACGAAAACGAATCATGTTGTCGCCTCGTGTATACCGGGAGCATCACCAAAACTAGGGGACTGGTCGAGATATTGCGCGCTTTAGCCATAGTGAATGGGAAACACCCAGTGGAATTATGGGCTACCGGCATTTACCAAGATGAAGATTATCAAAGGCAGGTGGAAACCGAGCCCGGCCGCCGTTTTATGCGATTTATGGGATACCTTCCTAGGTACGAGGAGGTGGTGGCTGAGGCGGTTAAAGCGGACATGGCGGCTGTATGTTTCCATCCCGACCCCAATTTGGACAACGCGGTGGAGCGCTCCAACAAACTCTTCGAATATATGGCCATGGGCCTGCCGATCATAGTGAGCCACCTGCCGGCCTGGGCGGAATTGGTAAACAAGCACCGATGCGGAGTGGTGGTGGATCCGAAGGACCCGGCCGACATCTCCCGGGGGATAACCTATCTGGTGGAGCACCCGAAGGAGAGGGCGGCGATGGGCGCCAGGGGCCGGCGGGCGGTGAAGCAATATTACAGCTGGGAGACCGAGGGGAAGAGGATGGTGGAAGCGTACCGAAAGCTGTTTGATACTAATCACTAATGTCATCCTGGGGATTGCATCTCGCCTAACAGGTTGAAGGATGAGATGCTCACCCTTCAGACACTCAGGCAGGCGGGCAATCTCTCGACAGGCGTTCGAACGATATCACGTCGAGGTCACGGGACAGGTCTCAGGGTTACAGGGATTCTTAATGTCATCCCGAGGATGGCACCTTGCCCTACAGGCTGAAGGATGATTATAAGCGTCATCCCCATTCGCAAGACAAGCAAGTAGCCAAACTCACACCTGCGGCGTGCAGGCAGGGCAGGCTTTCAACTTGCTGGGCACGGAAAACTTCTCAGGGTGACAGTTGGATTATTGGTAACTAGTAAAATATAACCATGAAGATATCCATATTCGGCCTGGGATACGTGGGCACGGTCTCAGGCGCCTGCCTGGCGGACAGAGGGCATATCGTCTTCGGGGTGGACAAGAGCCGGGAGAAGGTAGACGCTCTCAACGCCGGAGAATCGCCGATACTGGAGCCGGGCCTTGACGCCGTAATTCGTCGGACCGTAGTCCGGGGAAGCCTGCGGGCTACCACCGACGCTGAGGAGGCGGTGCTGAAAAGCGACCTCAGCCTGGTGGCCGTGGGCACCTACTCCAGCGCCGACGGCTCGGTCGACCTCAGGTCCCTCTATGCGGTGGTGGAGCAGATCGGCCAGGCCTTGCGAAGAAAACCTTCCTTCCACAGCGTGGTGATCAGAAGCACCGTGCCTCCGGGGACGACCAGAGTGGCCCTGGCCCGACTGGAGCGGACCTCGGGCAAGCGGCTGGGCCGGCGCCTGGGCATCGGCATGAATCCCGAGTTCCTGCGCGAGGGCCAGGCCCTGGAGGACTTCTACCACCCGCCGTTCATCATCGCCGGCGCTGCCGCAAGACGGAAGGCCGCCATGTTGAAAAAATTGTATGGCTCCATCAGGGCCCCTTTCTACACAACCGAGCCGGAGCTGGCCGAGATAATAAAATACGGGTGCAACGCCTTCCACGCCCTCAAGGTCTCCTTCGCCAACGAGATGGGCCGGGTGTGCTCGGCCTGCGGCATCGACGGACTGAGGTTGATGGAGATATTCTGCCGTGACAGAATACTGAATATATCCGAGAGATACCTCAAACCCGGCGTTCCCTTTGGCGGCTCCTGCCTGCCCAAGGATCTCAGGGGTTTTACAAGTTTCTCCAAAAGTAAGGGGGTGCAGGTGCCCCTTCTGGACTCGGTGCTGGAGAGCAACGACAGCCATTTCGCTGAGATACTAAAGAGGATCGAGAGAACCGGAAAGCGCCGGATCGGACTTTTGGGCATTACCTTCAAGGAGCACACCGACGACCTGCGGGAAAGTCCTCTGCTAAAATTACTGAGATGCTTGATAGACCGGGACTACAGAGTGAAGGTCTATGACGCCAATATACTTAAACGAAGACTGGTCGGCACCAACCTCGAAATACTGCAGAGGCTGGTCCCCGAGTACGACAAAGTCAAGGCGGACACCATCGAAGCCCTGATAAAGGGCAGCGACCTGCTGGTCATCACCAACGGTCAGTACCGGGAAGACAAATCGTTGAAAAAATTGCTGAGGACATCTAAGATCATGGTGCTGGACCTGCACGGGGGTTATAGGGGGCTGGTGTCGCCCGAGAAGTACCAGGGGCTTTGCTGGTGATAACGACCTAACCCCTTCCCTCTTCTTCGTTAGCCATAAGCATGTGATACTTACACCTGCGGCGTGCAGACCAGACAGGCTCAGTGAAGGGGTAAGGGGTTAGGTAGGGCTAAGCCGATCAACCAGTCACCAATATGCGCTTATTATCCGTACGGTCAATCTTCCTATTGCTTATAGCAACCGGCATCGTTGTCTACTCGGCTGCCTGGCTCGCCCTGGGCTCCTTCGAGAAACGCTCTGTTCCCCATGACTTCAACCACCGCTACCTGCCCATTGCTCACGGGATAGGGGAAGGAGGCGACTTCCTGCTTAATGGCCGGGCGCCGTCGCCGCCGATATATCCACTGGTGCTGGCCGGGCTGTCAAAACTGGGAGCGCTCTTTAACATAGATGAGGAGACATCGGCCAGGGCGTTCAATGTGCTAGCCATGATATTGCTGGCCGTGCTCTTTTATTCTTTTATCAGCAGACACCTAAACGAACGAACTGCGTTCCTCGCGGCTCTGCTTTGGATAACTTACCCGTTTGCCGTATATCTAACACTGCTGCCGGGCCCAGAGCCCCTGTACCTGCTGGCCCTAGTTCTGTCCGCCTGGACGACCGTTGAGGCCCGGAGGGCAGGAGGTTGGGAGACATTTGCTGCCGGCGCGACCTCGGCCCTGCCGATGCTGGTCAAGCCGATGGCCCTCTTTTTGCCCGTGGCCTGGCTGGGCTTTCTCTTTATCACTTGGATTAAGGGCAGAGTGTCCTTAGAGCGTTTCGCGTTGTGTTGTCTATTGTTCATTGCAGGTTTGTTAATTGTCGTACTGCCGTGGGAGGCCTATCTGTGGCAGAGGACCGGCAAGTTAGTGCCGGTGGCCGACAAGGCGGGTAGCGCCATCTACGACGGCTGGACATTCGGGCTGAACCCGGGTGCGGGCGGAGACCGTGTCTTTATTCCTGAGGATGTTGAGAAGTTTATGCGGGGAGTCGAGAGGTTTAGCCAAGGCAAGGGGAGCGGGGAGGTCATCAGCGCCGTAAGAAGGGAAGCCAGGGAAAGGCCGGTAGCCTTCCTCAAAGTTCTGTTCATCAAATTGGGACGCTGCTGGTACGGCACCGATGAGATGTGGCACGAGAGGCTGATACTGTCGATCCAGGCCTTCTATCTTCTATTGGCGACTATAGGTGCCATCCTCTGGTTCCGCCAGGGCCGGCCGGGCGGGGCACTGGCGGCGGTCCTCTTGATCCTGCTCCTCTATCACTGGGCCGCGGCCACGGCGGCGCTGTCCATCCTGCGCTACATGGTGCCGGCAGGCTTCCTGATGGCGGTGATGATCGGGTTCGGAGGGGTACAGGTGTGGAGGTATCTGCCGAAAAAAATATAAGACCGTAGGCAAGTTTCCTGATAGATGAAAAGACCTCTGATCTCCATCATCATCCCGGTGCGCAACGAGGCTGCTTACATCGAGCGCTGCCTGGAATCTATCTATGCCCAGGACTTTGCCAGCCACCAATACGAGGTGATCGTAGTGGACGGAAGGTCGACAGACGGTACCCTGGCGAAAATTCAAAATCTGAAATCCAGATATCCAAATTTAAAGATAGTTGAGAACCCCAAAAAAACGGTCAGTTCCGGGGTCAACCTCGGGATCAGGAACTCCACCGGAGACATCGTCTTCCGTATGGACGCCCATGCCGAGTACGGAAAGGATTATATCAAGACCTGCCTCGAGGTCATGGAGCAGACCGGAGCCGACAATGTGGGCGGGCCGGCCATCCCCCTGCCCGGGGCCGATTCTGATATGGCAGGCGCCATTGCCGCCGCCCACCTCAGCCCCTTTGGTCTGGGCGGCGGCCTGTTCCGCAATCCCTGGGCCGAGGGCTTTGCGGAGACGGTCTGGCCGGGCTGTTTTCGTCGGTCGGTTTTCGATCGAGTGGGTTTTTTGGACGAGAGGTTGACCCGGACCGAGGATATCGAATTCAATACACGGCTGCGGCGGGCCGGTTTTAAAATTTTTCTCTCACCCCGCATCAAGGCTTATTATTATTGCCGGCCGAATTTGAAACAACTATGGGTCCAACGCTGGTTGGACGGAAAGGGAGTAATCCAGACCCTGGCCGTAAATCCCCGGGCTCTCCAAATCCGGCATCTGGTGCCACTGTTTTTTGTCCTGGGGCTGATGTCTCCCATCAGGGTAGATATACGGGGAAAGATGTTTTGGACCAATGTTTTCGTCTGGCCGGTCATCTATCTCTTGGCAATGACATATTTTACCTTTAAGGCCCAAAAATATCATATCCCGGCCGCACCCGACAGGAACGATTTGAACATCTCGGATACCACGAGCCAGGGCCGTTGGCTATGGCGGCTGCCCCTGGTCTTCGCCACCCTGCACTTCTCCTACGGCCTGGGCTCGCTGTGGGCCCTGGTCACCTGGCCCTGGTGGTGGTTCGAATTTCGCCGAAAGAAAGGCAGCAGATGATCTATGCGATTATAATATTGCTTTTAGCCATGGCCGTCACCCGGCTGGCCGTGCCCCTGGCCTCGCTTTTGAGCCGGCGTCTGGGGGCCTGGGATCACCCGGACGAACTGGGGATACATCGTACCTCCACCCCCCGCAGCGGCGGCATCGCCATGGCCCTGGGGCTTTTGATAGGCCTGCAGCTGGTCTGGTGGCAGAACCTGGAGGCCTTCAGCAATCGGCTAGTGGTGGCCACGGTCGTCGGCTCGACCCTGGTGTTCATCATCGGCCTGCTCGACGATCTCCATGAGATAAAGCCCCTGGCCAAAGCCCTGGGGCTGGTGGCGGCGGCCCTGCTGGGACAGTTGATCGCCCCCCATGCCTCGATCAGCGGCTTCGAGAGGCTGGATTTCATCCTGGGGGTGGTCGTTCTGTTGTTGGGGGCCAATGCCGTGAATCTGATGGATGGCATGGACGGGCTGGCCTCGGGCCTGGTGGCCATCTCCTGTTTGGGCTTTGCCTCAGTCTCGGCCATTATGGGGCGTCCCCTGTTCTTGATGCAGGCGATCGTGGTGGCCGGAGTAGCCCTGGGGTTCTGGCTGGCCAACCGTCCCCGGGCCAGGATCTTCATGGGGGACTGCGGCAGTCTGATGCTGGGCTATATATTGGCCGGCATGGCCCTGAAGACCGCCTCCTTTGGCAGAACCCACATCCTAATCTCCCTGGCCATGGTCTCGCCGTTCTTGCTGGACACTGGTTTGGCCATAGTCCGAAGGTTGGCAAACAGACAGAATATCTTGGACGGGGACCGAAAGCATATCTACGACATACTCTATCTGAGGCTGGGTTCGGTTTGGAGGGTTTTGGGCCTCATGTACCTGATGTCTTTGGTCTTCGTCGGGCTGGGGACGGCTATGATATATATCCCCTGGCATTACGGTGTCTTGATGCTTTTGGTCTTGTGGACGGCGGTTGTGGTGGCCATGGTAAGATTGGGGATGTTTTCCGGCAACAAAACCAGTAAGATATCAATGGCCGATCCCTCGGGGCTTTGACAGTCGTTTTGAGGATAGACAGTAGGTCGAAAAAGCAAGACATCGAGTTGCTGAACAGTCTAGATAATTATTGAAAACGGCGGAAAGGGACGCTTATAGCTCCATGATAAAATTAGCCCACCCTGATATCACACCCAAAGAGATCAAAGCCGTAATACGGGTGCTGCGCTCCGGGACATTGAGCCTGGGCCCGACCTTGGGGGCCTTCGAGAAAGCCTTCGCCCAGCGGGTCGGCCGGAAGCAGGCCGTAGCCTTAAACTCCGGCACCTCGGCCCTGCACCTCATCGTCAAGGCCCTGGGCCTGGGGCCGGGCCACGAGGTGATCACCACGCCCTATTCCTTCATTGCCTCGGTGAACTGCATCCTCTACGAGGGCGCCAGGCCGGTGCTGGCCGATATCGATCCGGTCACCTGGAACATCGATCCCGAGCAAGTGCGACGCCGGATCACCAAAAGGACCAAGGCCGTCCTGGCCGTGGACGTCTTCGGCCTGCCGGCCGATTACCAGGAGCTGGGACGTATCTGTCGCCAGCACCGTCTCCAATTGATCGAGGATGCCTGCGAGGCCCTGGGGGCCGAGTATCGGGGTCGTCCGGCCGGCTCCTTCGGGCAGGCGGCCGCCTTCGGCTTCTACCCCAACAAGCAGATCACCACCGGCGAGGGCGGCATGATCGTCACCTCGGATAGCGTCGCCGCCGAGCTGATGCGTGCCTTGCGCAACCAGGGACGCGCCGTGGGCGACACCTGGCTCTCGCACACTTATCTGGGCTACAACTACCGTCTGGATGAACTCTCGGCAGCATTGGGCGTGGCGCAACTTTCGCGCCTGGATGAACTCCTGAACCGGAGAGAACGCGTGGCCGAATGGTACGAGGAACGTCTGGCCGAGATTCCCGGTATCGAGACGCCCTACGTGTCTCCTGCCACAACGCGCATGTCGTGGTTCGTCTACGTGGTACGCCTTGCCGCTGACATTAACCGCGACGCCCTGGCCCGTCGGTTGGAAGCGCG
>FWPV01002605.1_pt1 | contig 43639 bp, 43 predicted proteins | sample 2228371 | NCBI WGS metagenome assembly FWPV01 (sample SAMEA103939776, study PRJEB20133) | metagenome
AGGGCTTGAGTTCTTCCGGAGGCATGCGTCCGTTCTCGTCCCGGCCTGTCAGCCCGCAGAACTCGACCGATAACCTCCCCGTGCAAGGCAGGGAAGCTTCCCGCGCACGCCCTTGAATCCCTTCACGGTTTCTGGATCCTCAGATGATCTCCACTTTCTCCGGGGGCACCTTTCCGTCCTCATCCAGGCCGGCCAGCTCGTAGAACTCGGCGAGCATGCGTTCCATGTTGGGGACGGATCCCGCGTTGGCCCCCTCCTCGGTGGGGGTGAGGGCGCGCGGGGGAAGAACGTCGTCGTTCCTACCCGAGCCGCGCAGGTTGAGGATGTGCCTTTTCAGGTACCAGATCCTCCACCCGCACTGCATGAGTTCGTCCAGGGTCCAGTCGAAGCCCGTCGCCGCTCGCATCATCTCCACCTGGTCGTTGAGGGACAGGAAAGCCCCGATGAACTCGCACATGCACAGGGAGTTGAAGAGCTGCCCCACCGACAGGCACTTCCAGGTCAGCTCGGCCTTGCCCTTGCCGGTCATCCCCTTGTAAGGCCCCTTCAGCCCGATCTCGGGCCATGATCCCATACCGCCCTCTATGAGCAGGTTGGTGGAGTTCAGGTGGCAGGCACCCCGGGCGCCCACGGCGTAGGCCAGACCGTAGCCATGGAAACCGCGAGGGTCATGGGCAGGGAAATCCAGCCCGCGTACCGTCACCGCCAGCTCGGGCGCGCCCAGCTCCTCCGCCAGGGCTCGCGAGCCCGCGGCCATGCGCTCCCCGAAGCCCTCGCGCGCCGCGGTCATGCGGATGGCCTCCAGGGCGGCTTCCATGTTCCCCCAGCTTAGGTCGAGCCCGGTGTCTTTTACGCCGATGATCCCCCTCTCCTGCGCCTCCATGAGCGCGGCGAGCACCGCGCCCATGGCGATGGTATCCATGCCCAGGCGGTTGCACAGGTCGTTGGCCTTGGCCACCGCCTCCAAGCTGGGGTTCATGAGGTTGGTGCCCATCATGCACACCGTCTCGTACTCCGGGCCGGCGTGCTCCTCCATGGCGAAGGGGCCGTCCTCCACCCTGACCACCCGCTTGCAGCGCACCGTGCATGCATAGCAACCGACGATCTTTACCAGGAGATGATCGTTGTAATAGAAGGAGTTCAGGGTATCCAGGGCCTCCATCCACTCCCCCAAGCGCCAGTTCCTCACCGGCACGTCCCCTGAGAGCATGCCGGTGTCCAGGGCTCCGTTGGTCCCCATCTCGTGCAGCGTTCCCGCCAGGAGGCTGTTCTCCAGTTTCTCCGCCACCGCCTTGCGAACTTCCCTGGCCTTCTCGGGATCGGCGTAACCCATCTTGCCGCCGCCCCGCACCGCCACCGCCTTGAGGTTCTTCGAACCCATGACCGCCCCGAGGCCGCACCGCCCCGCCACGCTGCCTATCTCGTTCACGATGGCCGCGAAGCGCACCCCGTTCTCCCCCGCCGGGCCTATCTGCATGGTGCGCACGGGTCCGCCATCTCCCTTGAGCTCTTCCTGCAGGCGGTCGTTGGTCTGGTAGGCGTCCAGGCCCCAGAGGTGAGAGGCGTCGCGCAGCTCAGCCTTCCCTCCCTCCAGCCACAGGAACACGGGCTTCTGAGCCCTGCCCCGGAACACGATGCCGTCGAAGCCCGCCAGTTTAACCGCGGCGCCGAAGGAACCCCCCACGTTGCATTCGCCCCAGAGGCCGGTGAGCGGCGACAGGGCGACCACCGACGACCTGCCGCTCCCCGGGAAGTTGCTCCCGGTGAGGGGCCCGTCGAGGAACATGAGGGGATTCTCCGGCGAGAGAGGGTCGGCCAGAGGATCCATCTCCTTGAGCAGCAGGTAAACGCCCAGGCCCGTGCCTCCGATATAGGACCTGAAGACCTCCTCCGAGAGCGCCTTCTCGGCAATGGTTCCCTTTTCCAGGTCCACCTCCAGTATCTTCCCGCAGAAACCTCTCATAAGCCTCTCCTTCCTCTCTCCGCCGGACCGACACCGGCGGCGTCATCGTTTTTTTCTTCCGCGGAGATCGCCTCCCCGCCGCCCTCGCGCACCTCCGCCTCAGCCGGCCGGCTTCCTCCCCCAGATGTATATGCACGGGAGCACGTCGCGGTAGGACGGTTTCGCGGATTCAGCCGCGAGGCGAGCGGCCAGCGCCTTCACTTCCTCATCTGATATTCCCTCCCTGAGCCACACCGACACCGGGGAGAGCTCCCCCGGAAGGCAGTCCCTCAGTTCACGCAGCGCCTCGTCCGTCCCCGAGTAAGGCCGGGTGACCTCGGCATGCCAGGTGAAGCTGTCCACCTCCTGGAAACCGGCTTCCTTCACCTCGCGCACCAGGTCCGAACGCCGGAAAGCGTAGGAGGGATGCGCTGCCTCCAGAATCCCCATCGCCTTCTCCCAGAGGAATCTCTCCTCTCCCCAGTCCATTGAGATCTCCTCCTCCGCGAGCACCGGCTCGAAGATGGAGAGGGATCCCCCCGGCTTTAGCACACGCAGCGCCTCCATCAACACCGCCGCGCGGTCCCGCACATAGCAGAGCACAGAACGCGACACCACCGCGTCCACCGCGCGGTCCTCGACGGGCAACCGGCCGACGTCGGCATGAAGCGGTCGCAGGTTCTCGAGGCCCCTTTCCTCCGCTCTGTGGGAAAGGGTGCGCAGCGCTCCTTCGCTGCTGTCCACCGCTATCACCATGCCTCCCCGACCGACCACGCGCGCCGCCTCCAGGGAAAGAAAACCGGTGCCGCACCCCAGGTCGAGGACCACGGCACCGGGTCTGAGCGACGCCCTGTGGAGCACGCGGTCCCGCACCTGGGAGCGCAGGAGCCTTACCTGCCGGTCCGCGGAGACCTCGCGCTCAGCGTCATCGAGCCACCTGGCCCAGATATCTCCGGGCAAAGGGAGTCCTAGTCCTCCTCTTCTTCCTCGATGATCAGGTCTTCGAGCCCTTTCTCCCTCAGCAAACCCACGTAGATATCGTAAGCGGGCTTGATCACCGGGAGCATCTTGAGCAGGCGCGGGACGGAACCCTCCGCCTCGATCTCCCCGCTGGAAAGGGCTCCCAGCAGGTTCAACTGCCCGCACCAGAAGGCATGCGCGGTGTCCAGCTCCATGGACAGAGTGGCGTCCGGCTCTCCCTCGCCGGTGAATCCGCCCGGATAGACCTTCACCTCGTCGCCCCGGCAGTCGATCCAGTATTCTCCCTCGGGATTGCGGTACACGAACCTCACCAGCAGTTTCGAATCCAGGGCTTTCTGGCGGATGGCCGGGTCCTTCATCAGGGCGTCGAACACCCCTACCAGCAGGTCATAGAACACTTTTACGTCGTCGAAGTACGGCATCGCTTCCTCCTCTCCCTAGCGCCTCGCTCTTTTGTCCTCCTTGCCCCCCGTGTGACCGTCCCTCCCGCCGCGCCGGGGGCGGATGATGATTGGTGAAAGGGCCCTCCGATGCTTCTCTTTCGTCCTAGGAGGGGTTTTATGGACCTTTATTTTTCTATCCCGGAAGGCCCTTCACCAAACCTGAATCCTCTTCCGAACCTCCATGCGCCCGGCCATGGCGGTACCGCGGCTTGTCACCGACATCGACCGGCCGCGGGAAGGAAACGGGAAATATCGAAAAGGCGTTAATGGAACACATGTGCGGTGCGCGGACAGATGATAATATACCACAGCCGTCAAGAGGTGTCTATGGGGTCGTATCTTCAGTCTTCAATCTTCAGAAGGGGATGGTGTAACATCTTCTTCGATGGGTAGACTCATGTACCGACGCAATCGAGGGCTGAGGCTTTGGCCGCCGTGACGATTTTGCGTATCGACGCGATCGAAGCCCCGAGCTGAGTCGCCTGTGGTATGTCCCATGTCCGGGGCTGACCCCATCCCATTTTTTATCAGAGCAGCTTTTGCCTGCGAACTGTGGAATTCTGGATTAAAGACCACGTTGAAGATTGAAGATACGACCCCATGGAACCATGGAATTAAAGACCGCGTTGAAGATTGAAGATACGACCCCATAACGCGGCGGGCTCGGGCACCCAGTAGTCCGGCTTCTCCGCCTCCAGCACCCGGCGCGGAAAGGGGCCCCATTCCACCGCCCCCGCGGTGATACCGGCGGCGTGTGCGCAGCGTATGTCGAAGGGGCTGTCCCCGATGAAGGTCGCCTCCTCCGGCGCGGCCTCCAGGCGGCGCAGCGCCTCCAGGGCGGGCTCGGGGTGCGGCTTGTGCATCACCGTGTCATCGGCGGTGACCACGGCGTCGAAATAGCCCCCGTAGCCGAAATGGCGCAGGTCGTGAAAGGCGCCGTCGGCTCGCTTGCTGGTCACCAGCGCCATGAGATACCCCTTTTCCCGCAGGCTCTCCAGGGCCTGCCTGACCCCGGGGAACTCCCTCACCAGGCGGTGGTGGTTCTCCTCGTAGATGCGCTGGTAGGTGGAGAATATCTCCTCCGCACGGGCGGGGTCGATGTCCATGGCCTGTTCCATGAGCGGCCTTCCCACCTGGGAGAGCACCTCCTCCCTGCTCCGCGGGGGGATGCCCAGCACGCGGAAGGTCTCCGCGAAGGTGAAGAGGATGAGCTCGATGGTGTCGGCGAGAGTGCCGTCCCAGTCGAAGAGGATGGCCCTGACCCTTCCCGGCGATGCCTCAGGCGCGTTCCCCGACATGTCATCCCCTCTCCGCGTTCTCCCTCTGACCGACTGGCATCATTTGACATCCCACGGGCTTCCCGAACGCCGCATGTCACGCCTTTCCCGCGGGGTGCAGGCACGAGGCTTTCCCGACAGGTGAGAGAGCGGTCTCGCAGGCCGCGGTCGAGGCCCGGAGCCGCTCACCGGAGATGCAGGGTCTCGTTGACCAGGGTCACCATGGCCGTTTCCGGTATGCCGCCGTCGAAGTACCTGACGGCGGAGATGGAAGCCAGGTCGATCTGGAGGCGGAACATGTCGTCCAGGTCCATGCGCAGGGCTTCGCAGAGGATCCCCCTCACGGGACCGCCGTGGGTGGCCACCACCACCCGCTCGTCTCCGGGATGGCGGGAGGTGATCTCCCGCATGGCCTCCATCACCCGCTTTTTCACGGAGGCGAAATCCTCTCCCCCGGGGATGGTCACCGAGGAGGGGTTGCGCATCCATCTTCCCAAGACCTCGTTCTCCTCCGCGAAGAGCTCGGCGATGGGCTGTCCGTCCCACTCTCCCATGTCCACCTCCATGAGCCCCGGCATGACCACCACCTCTAGCCCCCTGCCCTCGGCCAGCGGCTCCACCGTCTCCAGGCAGCGGCGGAGGGGACTGGAATATATGGCGGCGATCTCCATGTCCGCGAAAAAGGCCGCCACGCGGCGCGCCTGCTCCCGCCCCGTATCGTTCAACCCGATGTCCAGGCGTCCCAGCAGGCGGTGCTGGGCATGGTATTCTGTCTCTCCGTGCCTGACGATATAAGCGGTTCCCATGACCCCATCATTTTATTTGCCCCCGGGCGGGTGCGCAATGACGCCGGCGGCGCCGGTTAACGGAGTGTATGGTCCTCCCCCGCGCGAGGCGCGACCCCGAAAACCTCCGCGAAGAGGCGCCCTCCCCGAAGGCCGCATCACGTGCGGCGCTCCGCCACCGCCATCTCCGCCAGCACGGGGGAGCTCCCGCGGAAGATAAAATCTCCAAGGGCGCGGCGGTCTCTTACTCCCAGCATGCGCAGCGAAAACACCAGGAGGACGCCGCCGGAGACCTCGCCGGCCCAGAAAAAGGGGTCCGTGAGGTGTTCCCTGATCTGCTCCATGATGGTCCCCAGTGAAGGGTGGCGCTGGAAGGGACCCAGGGAAGGCCAGAAGGCGGTGGTGGGCTCCATCCATATGCGATCCAGCACCAGGTGGCTCGCCATGCCGCAGGCCAGAAGGAGCAGGCGTCCGTCGCCGCGCCGCTTCCACGACCAGGCTCCCGCCAGCAGCGCGGCGAGGGTGAAGGCCACGGTATGGGTGAAGATGCGGCCGTTCTGGAAATAGGGGCGGAAGAGGACCTGGCCTACCGTCTTGTCTATCACGTCCGGGAGCACGGCGCCGGCCAGCAGCCAACGCATGTCCGGAGCCCCGGAGGAGAACCCGCGCCTCTCTCCCCACTCCCTCGCGGCCAGGGAAGCGGGTGCGGCGGCGTATCCCAGGTGCGCGAGGAGGAACACCCCTATTCCTCCTCCCGCTCTTCCTCTTCCGCGCCTTCCCCCGCGAACAGGCTTTCCTGCCCGGAGGGAGGCTCGGCCGCGCGCCGCCCCGCCCGCGTCCCCGCGAAACCCGCCTCGTCCAGCGCCAGGTTGGCGAGGTCGTCCGCCTCCGCGTTCTCCTCCCTGGGGACATGGAGGACCTCCCAGTCGCGGTAACGTCCCAGCATGGACATCACCTGCGCGTACAGGCTGCGCAGGTTCCTGTCCCTGACCCGGTATTCCCCCCTTATCTGCCTGGCCACCAGCTCGCTGTCGGTATGGATGCGCAGGCGGTCCACCTCGAAGACGGAGAGCAGGCGCAGGGCATGCACCAGCGCGGTGTACTCCGCGTAGTTGTTGGTGGTCTCGCCTATGGCCTCGCCGAAGGCCGCCACCTTCCTGCCCTGCCGGGTCTTAACCACCACCCCGATAGCCGCGGGCCCCGGATTTCCCCGCGCGGCGCCGTCCACGTGGACGTGCAGTTCCTCGAAACGTTTTGCCCCCTGGAAAAAGGGATCCACCACGCTCCTCTTGCTCCTCCTGGCCGCAGGCATATCGCCGCCTCCTCCTCTTCCAGCTCCCGCCCCCTGCCTCACTTCACCAGGATACGTCCGCAGTTGGGGCAGCGGAAAACGGCCTCGGACTTGAGGAAACGGTCATACTCCTTGCCGGGGAGCTCCACCCGGCATCCCAGGCACACGCCCTCCTCGACCTTAACCACGGCCAGGTTGTTCTTGCTCCCGAGCAGGCGGCGGTAGAGGTCCAGGACCTCCGCGTCGATGCCTTCCTCCAGCCCTTTCTTCCGCTCCTCCAGATCCGCGAGTTCCGCCCGCAGCCTCTGGACCTCGTCTTCCAGCGCTTTCCTCTTGCCCTCCAGCTCCGCCCGCAGGGACCCCAGTTCCGAACGCAGGCCTTCCACCTTCCTTGTCAGCTCCTCCTGGGCCTCCATGGCCTCGAGGGCTCCCGTCTCCAGGTCGTCCTTCAGCCGCTTCAGGGAGCGCACCTCCGCCTGCAGGCCCCGCAGCTCCTTGGGGTTGCTCACCTTGCCGCCGTAGAGCTTTTCCTCTTCGCGCTGGAGCTTTTCCTCGACGCGCTGCACTTCCTCCTCCGAGGACTGAAGTCTCCCGCGCCACCTGTCCAGCTCTTCCTGGAGACCTTCCAGCTCGCCGGCCAGCTCCTCCTCCCGCGAACCCAGCTCCTCCAGCTCGGCTTTTAAGGGATGCTTCTCCTCCCGCTCGCGCAGCTCGAAGATGCGGGTGTCCAACTCCTGTACCTCGTAAAGGGCATCCAGACCGCTCAATCCACACCTCCGTCGCTCCAGGGACAGGTATCGCTCTCTGACGCCAGCATCTCGACCTCCAGACCCTTTTCCTCCGCCCTCTGCGCGAGCAGGGACGCCAGGTGCCCGACCACCGGCCGCTCGGTATGGAAATGCCCGGCGTCGATGACCGCCATCCCGAGGGCGAGGGCGTCGCGGGCCGCGTGATAGGACACGTCTCCCGTCACCAGCACCTCCGCGCCCGCCCTCGCGGCCACGGGCACGAGGTCTCCCCCGCTCCCGCCGCAGACCGCCACGCGGCTCACCATCCGATCGGGGTCGCCCGCAAGCCGCACGGCGGGGTTTCCCAGCTCTCGGGAACACCTCTCCGCAAGCTCCGCCAGGCGCGTCCTTGCGCGCAGCTCGCCCATCCTCCCCAGGCCCGCCCCCACCGCCACCTCTCGCAGGGGATATACGTCGTATGCCGGCTCCTCGTAAGGGTGGGAGGAGAGCAGGGCTCCGAGGACCGCCTCCAGCCTGTCCCCCTCCACCTTCACCTCGAGCCTCACCTCTGCGACCTCGTTGGGACGTCCCGCCTCCCCGTACGACGGATGCGCCCCCGGGCCGGGGGTGAAGGTGCCCGTGCCCTCCAGACGGAAGGAACACCCGGTGTAGTCGCCTATCACCCCGGCGCCGGCGGCGAAGAGGGCCTCGCTCACCGCCGCCACCTCGCCGGGAGGGAGAAAGGTGGCCAGCTTGTAGTGGAGGCCGTGGGGCGGCGGCGACAGGGGGCGGTGTTCGGGCAGCCCCAGCCTTTCCGCCAGAGCGGCGCTCACTCCCAGCGGCGAGACGTCGAGGTTGGTATGGGCGGCATAGACGCATATCCCCCTCGAGAGCGCCTCCCGCAGCAGGTCCGCCTCGATACATCCCTCTGCCAACGAGCGCAGGGGCCGGAAGATGAGGGGGTGGTGGGTTACCACCAGCCCGGCTCCCCGTTCCCGCGCTTCCTCCAGCGTCTCCGCCGTCAGGTCCAGACACACCAGGACGGCATCCACCGGAGTACGCGGCGAGCCCGCCTGCAATCCCACGTTGTCCCATTCCTCCGCCCATGCGGGCGGCGCCACCTCTTCGAGCAGGGCTATGATCTCCCCCGCAGGACAGCTCATCCCTTCCTCCTTACCGAGCACGGGTTATCACCATTATATGGACTGGAGGGCCGGGTTGATAGAGAGCTCCTCCCCTCCCGGGCAGGCCGCGCGCTCCCGCCATTCAGAAAAACCGCCCGGCCCGAATCACCGGAACGGGGGGTGCGGACGGGCGCATGGATCGACGAAAAATCAGTGTCCGCCGCAGCCATGTAAGCCGCCTCCGCCACTCAGAAAAACCGCCCGGCCCGAATCACCGGAACGGGGGGTGCAGACGGGCACGTGGATCGACGAAAAATATATTTGGACTTATCATGGCCTCCGGCCGGGACGCGGTTCGGCCAGCGAGCGGCCGCGGGCGCGCGGATTGGCGCCGCGCGATACAATAGTGGTGGGGCGTGCGGCATATACTGAATGAGAACGGGAGGGTGGTCTTGCAGGTACCGGGCGAAGCGCTCGAGGTCTCGGTGATCTCGCTGCGGAGGGAATACGCCTCGCGCGTCCTGTCCCTCCTGAGCGATATGGGTCTCGAGGGAAGAGCGCTGGAAGAGGCTCCCCGCGGTCTCGCGGGCCTGGAGGGTCTGCTGATCGTGGACGGCGACCACCCCCACGCGGACCGTTTCCGGCAGGACGCCATACACATGCTGCGCGAGGGGAGGATCGATATCGAGTTCCTCCGGGATCCGGATCCCTCGAGCGTGGGGCTCGCGGTGCTTCGCTGCCGGCTGCACCGCGGACTGCGCGCGGACCTCGACCAGTACCGCTCATCGCTCCTGGCCCTCAACGACGTGGTGCGGGCGCTCAACCGCCCCCTGAGCGACGAAGAAGCCCTGCCCTCCGCCCTGCGCGAGCTCGCGCACCATTTCGGATGCGCCCGTTACGCCCTGTTCCACGCCATCGAACCGGGAGCCGACCCGCAGATACGTTACTTTCACGGCCTGCCGGTGGACCTGCTGGTGAACCTGAAGGGCGCGGAGGGAAGGGTCGCCCTGCGCCACCTCTTTTATTCCATCCTCACCGTGGTCGACGTCATCGACGGGGAGACGCTCCTGCGCATCGAGCCGCAGGCCTTGGAGTGGCTCAGCTTCATCGAGGGGGGAGGCGGACAGGCACCCGGCCTTCTCCTCTTCACCCTCAAGAGCAACCGCCGCCCCGTGGGCATGGTCTCCATGGCCTTTGAGCGACCGCGCGCCTGGAGCGCCCGGGAGAAGGAGGTCCTCTCCCTCATCGGTCAGCAGTTGGGGCTGGTGCTGGAGAACACCATGCTCTTCGAGGTGGTGCAGGCGGCACGCCGGGAATGGGAGGCCACCGTGGACTCCCTGCGCGACATGGTCTTCATGGTCGGTTTGGACGGGAAAATCATGCGCGCAAACCGCGCCCTGGCGCGCTATTCCGGCATGTCCGAAAGGGAGATAGTGGGCAGGGAATGCTCGGACATCCTTGTCTGCGGGCGCGGCTACACGGACTGTCCGCATATCGGCGCCGCCCTGCAGCGAGGCGCGGAGAGCTATGAGATGGTGGACGACCGGGGCAGGGAATACCGCGTGCTCATCACCCCCTACCTCAACGCGGCGGGCGAGGTGGCGGGGACCGTCCATCTGGTGAGCGATATCACGGAGGAAAAGGCGCTGGCGCGTCTGGAGGAGGAAAAACGTCAGCTCCAGGAGCTCGACCGCCTCAAGAACCGTCTCCTGGCCTCGGTCACCCATGAGCTCAAGACGCCCCTCAACGCCATCATCGGATTCTCGGAGCTGCTTCTCTCGGGGACCTACGGGGACCTGGAGGAGAAACAACGCCGTTACCTTGAGAACATCCTCGCCGGGGGCAGGCACCTCCTGGAGCTCATCAACGAGATCCTGGAGTACATGCGGGCGCAGGCGGAGAGCCTCACCCTGAACCTTGAGGAGCTGGACGCGGGGGAACTGCTTCGCACCGCCGCCGACATCATGCGCCAGGAGGCCGTGCGCGGAGGCATAGAGCTGAGCGTGGAGGCGGAGAGTGAGGGCCACCGGATACGTGCCGACCGGCGCAGGATCACCCAGGTGCTCTTCAACCTCCTCTCCAACGCCATCAAGTTCACCCCCCCGGGCGGGCGGGTGACCCTGCGCGCCTTCGCCCGCCATGACGGGGTGGTCATGGAGGTGGAGGACACCGGCGTGGGCATCTCGAGCGAGGACCAGAAGCGCCTCTTCACGGAATTCACCCAGGTGGGGGAGGGAGAGCGCAGGGGCGGAGGCACCGGCCTGGGCCTGGCCCTGAGCAGAAGACTGGTGGAGCTGCATGGTGGTAAAATATGGGTCGAAAGCGAGCCCGGCAAGGGAAGCACGTTCTCCTTCCTCCTTCCCTTCTCGCCGGGCCGCGAGAGCGCCGAGGAGGTAGGAGCGCGTGAAAGAACGGAATGAAGAAGAGCCGCGGGGTATGGGGCCGGGCGAAGCCCTGGTGCTGGCCGTGGACGACGAGCCGGTCAACCTCGATTTCCTGCAGGCGGTGCTGGAGCCCGAGGGATGGCGTGTGCTGCGGGCGGACGGCGGGAGGGCGGCGCTTCGCGCCATGGAGGAGCACCCCGTCGACCTGGTCCTGCTGGACATCCTCATGCCGGACGTGGACGGGGTGGAGGTGTGTCGGCGCATCAAGGGGGATCCCCGCACCGCCTTCGTGCCCGTGGTCATGGTCACCGCCCTCGATTCCACCGCCGACCGCGTAAAGGCCCTGGAGGCGGGAGCCGACGATTTTCTCACCAAGCCGGTGGACCGGCAGGAACTGCTGGCGCGCGTACGCTCCCTGCTGCGCCTCAAGTCCATGCACGACGGCCTGGAGGGCGCCTACCGCTCCATGACCTTCGTCACCGCCCTCAGCGCCAACCTCTTAAAGGGAAGCGAGGACTACGAGCCCTTTTCCGTGGAGACCGACCGCGAACTGGCCCAGGCGTTCCTGGCCACCTCCGGTGATCAGCGCGGTCCGAGACGCATCTTCCTGGGCCGCAGCACGCCCCCGCAGGGGATCACGGGAACCCTCTTCACCAGCAAGGGCGACACCCTCGAGGAGCAGGACCGCATCTATTCCAGCGCGGTGCTCAAGGCCATGGGGATTCCGGAGGAAGACGCGCTGCTCGCGGAAGGCCTCGCGTGCGGCATCTACAGGACGGAAGGCGGGGGAGCGGACGCCGCCTGGGTGAGCGACGGGCGCCGCCTGGTGGTGGCCTCCGCCTATCCTGGCCCCATAAGTCACTTCGACCTCGAGGCGCTCAAGACCTTCTTCCTCGATGCCTCTTTCTTCCAGGAGCTCTCTCTCCGCATGCAGGAGACGGAGGAGGCCTTCCGCTACACCATTCAGGCCCTGGCCCGCGCCTCGGAGGTAAACGACGAACTCACGGGGGAACATATCCTGCGCATCAACCTCTACGCGGCCTTCCTGGCCGCGGAACTCGGGTTGCCGTCCCGCGAGGCGGAGGTCATAGGTTACTCCGCCCAGATGCACGACGTGGGCAAGATCCATGTCCACCCCGACATCATACGCAAGCCCGGGGCGCTTACGCCGGAGGAATGGGAGGTCATGAAGACCCACTGCGAGGCGGGCGCCCACATCCTCGGCACCCACCCGCGCCTCGCGGTGGCGGCGGAGATCGCCCTCACCCATCACGAGAAGTGGGACGGCTCCGGCTATCCCCGCGGCCTGGAGGGCGAGGAGATCCCGCTCTCCGGGCGCATCGTGGCCATCTGCGACGTGTACGACGCCCTGCGCAGCCGGAGATCCTACAAGGAGGGGCTGTCCCACGAGCGGGCGGTGGAGATCATCCTGGAGGGAGACGGGCGCAGCGTCCCGGAGCATTTCGACCCCCGCCTTCTCTCCATCTTCCGCTCTCACCACCGGCGCTTCGCGGAGATCTACGCGGACCTCGCGGATTGAGGCCCTTCTCTCGGCGGGTAGAGGATATCCCTGCCGCGTCCGGCGGAAGGTCGTGGGTTCTTCGATGACGGTTGCCTGCTCCCCGACGTGGCCTGAGAGGCGCCTCGCTGTCGAGTGGGCGTCAACGCGGACCTCGCGGATCGAGGTCCTCTTTTCGGCGGGGAAAATGGTGTTTTTGCCACGTCTGGCGGAAAGTCGCGGGGTATTCGGAGACGGTGGCCTGCTACCCGACGTGGCCGGAGAGGCGCCTCGCTGTCGAGCGGGCGTCAACGCGGACCTCGCGGATCGAGGTCTTCTCATAGGCGAAATAGGGGATAAAGTCCCGTTTTGACGTCGGGAACCGCATGGGCGCAGGGTACGTAGTGCCTCTGGAGAGGCCACGGCCGAAACGCCGTCCGCGAGACGCCGCGCGTCCGCGCTCAACTCGCGGGTCGCTGCGGACGAGCCGCACGTGCCCTCGGCATGCGGTTATAATTGTCTGGGCCGGTAAACACGAGCGGGAAACAAACCGCCGGCCACGCGGCGCTCCCGGCTGCCTGCTTTGCCGCCGGGAGCGGCAGGTGCGGAGACGGAAAGGCGGAGGGAAGCGGTGAGGACGAGGTTCGTGGTCAGCGACCTGCACCTGGGAGCGGGCGATTACCTGGACGATTTCGACCAGGACGATGCCTTCGTCGCCTTCCTGACCACGGCGGCGAAGCGCCGCGGCGCCGAGCTGATCCTGAACGGCGACTGGATCGATTTCGTGGCCGTGAACCTGGAAAAATCCTCTCACCGGCCCTTCTCGCGCATGGGGTGCACCGAGGGGGAATCCCTCTCCAAGCTGGAGCGCGTGCTGGATGCGCACGCTTCCTGCTTCGAGGCCCTGCGGCGCTTCATGGAGAAGGGACACCGCGTGGTGGTGGTGCCCGGAAACCACGACGTCGACCTCTTCTGGCCGCGGGTGCGGGACCGTCTGCTGGAGGTGTTGGGCGGTCCGGATTCCGACCATTTTCATTTCGAGGCCAGCGGGGTGTACCGTTTCGGCAGCGTGCACGTGGAGCACGGCAACCAGTACTATGCCGACAGCGTCTTCGAGCACTTCACCCACCCCTTTCTTCGCGACCCCAAGACGGGGGAGCTGCGCCTCGAGCGCAGCTGGGGAAACTGTTTCCTGGAATATTTTTCTAACGGGATGATGAGCGAGCGCAACCCCTTCATCAACAACGTGCGTCCCATCCCCAACATGGTCTTCATGGGCATCCAGGACGAGAGCTGGTGGTTCAAGCTCGCCTACGGCTACAAGCTCATGCGGTTCATGTCCCGTGTGGGCTTCCCGCCCTTCCGCGAGAGCCGCGAGCTCCTGCGCCGCAAGCGCGAGGGGCGCCTGGACAGCTGGGGATATACGCGCAAGCGTTTCCTGGACCTGCTCTCCGGCCGCGGCAAGGTGGAGCTGATGGGCATCGACGACGCCGAGGGCCTGAGCGCGGAGTTCCCCCCCGAGGAGGAGCACGAGGAGCCGGCAAGAGAGCAGGAGGGGCTGCTGCTGGATTCTCTGGCCACGCGCGAGGACGCCCTCTCGGTGGCGGCGCGCGAATTCCTCCTCTCCGACCAGGGCATAGACGTGGTGGTCTTCGGGCACGACCACCGCTATTACTCCAACGAGCTGCAGCCGGTGCTGGGAGGGAAAAAGGGGAAGTACTACGTGAACACCGGCACCTGGATACCCATGCTCTTCCTCACCCGCACCAGGCGGCAGCTGCGCTGGCGCGATCTCAGGGATGAGAGCCTTTACCAGCAGCTCCTCACCTATGCCGTGGTGCGCCGTGGGCTGGGGGGATACCACGCCTCGCTGCGCCGTATCGACCGGGTCCGGCGGGACGGCGACGCCGAGGGCAGCGACGGGCCGGCGACGGGCTGAGCTTCCCTTCAGGATTTGGAGCAGATGAGCTGGACGAACTTGCCCACGCCCTTGAGATGGGGCTCCTGGCCCGCCCGCTCCTCCAGCTCCAGCATTCCCTTGAAACACTGGCCGTCCTCGAAGAGCGAGCAGTCGATGAACTCCGAGAAGACCAGGAGTCCGTACTGCTCCACGATGTCGTATCCCAGCGGCTCCAGGAGGGCAATGAGCTCAGCGTCCGAGTAGAGGTGGCCTCGCCCGCTGTGCAGGGGGGTGGGGAACTCGTCGATGTCGAAAGCGTCCATGGCCTCCCGGATGTTGCCCTCGGCGATGACCTTGCGCATCACCAGCCCGTAACGGTTGAGGAAGACCAGGGAGAGGGTTCCCCGGGGGCGCAGCACGCGGGTGATGACGTTGAAGGCGCGCAGCGGGTCGTCGACGTACTCGATGGTCTCGTGGCAGATGACGAGATCGAAATCCTCCTCGATGCACCCCTCCAGGTTCTCCACGCGCTCGTTGAGGAAGCGCATGTAGCTGGCGCGGTCGGGGAGCTGCAGCCGCGCCCTCTCCTCCGCCGTCTGCAGCAGGCACGCCTGCGGCTCCAGCATGGTCACCTTGTGTCCCAGGGCGGCGAAGCGCAGGGCCACCTCACCCAGCCCGCTCCCCACATCCAGTACGTTGAGCTCCCCCGTCCGCCTTATCTCCTGCTCCAGGTACCTGGAAAGGTAGCGGAAGGCCAGCTCAGCTTCCAGGCGCGTTTCCGGCGCCTCCGCCTTTCCCATGAGCAGCTCGGCTTTTTCCTCCGGGGACTGGTCCATGCTTCCGGCCTCCTTACATCACCTTCTTTGCCTGCATGAACATCATAGGGTGACCTTTTCCGGCCGGTCAATGCGGGACATGGGTCTTACCGGCCTCGTGCCGCGTGCACATCACCGCGCCTTGAACCCCGATATGAGCACGGCCGGAGGAAACGCGCCTCGGGCCGGGCTTTCCGTCTGGTGAGCGTCAAGGGGTTTGAACCCGCGACCTCCTTGCTCTAGAGAGCATATCCGTGCGGAATACCCCCACGGGACGGAAGAAATGGGAACTCAGACGCACTCAGCGATCACAATCCTTTTAGCGGATCGACTGGAGCCGCACGCTGAAGACGCTGCCTTTTCCGGGCGACGACTCCACTTCGATGGTCGCGCCGAGAAGGTCTGCGTACAGCTTGGCGAGGTAAAGGCCCAGCCCGGCCCCCTTGCTGTGGTGGAGAAGCTCCTCTGCCCTGGCGAAGGGATCGAAGATCTCCCCAAGCCGCTCTTCGGGTATGCCCCTCCCGAAATCGCTTACCCGAAAAACGACGTCCCCGTCCCTCTCCCCCACCTCCACGCGCACGGGGGAGCCTTTGGGGCTAAACTGGAGCGCGTTGTCCACGATGCTCTTGAGCACTATGAACAGGTACTCGGCATCGGTAGGTAGCAGGGTGGGTTCCTCGGGCAGGGAGAAGACCAGCCGGCCCTTGTCTTCCTTCGGGTACTCCTCATATAACCTGTGCATGAGGATAGAGATATCCATCTCCGCTATCCTCGGGCACAGAGTCCCTTTCTGGTGCTGGAGGATATGGAAGGCTTGGTCGACCATCTCGTTCAGGCGCATCGCGGCCCTCAGTATTTCCTGCGCACAACTCCTCTGGCTTTCTCGATCCACAGGCCTGTCTTCGTCGGAGAGCAGCTCCGCCATGCCCAAGACCACGGTGATGGGCGTGCGCAGCTCGTGCGACATCAGCGTTAATATCTCGTTCTTGTATTCGTTGGCGGCGTTCAGTTCCTCCAACTTCAACTGCAGGGCCAGGGAGAGGGCATGCTCGTTCAGGTAAAGCCCCAGGCGCAGGCCGAGCTGAGAGAGGAAGGCGATGTCGGTGGAGCTGAGGGCATCCCCCGAAAGCTTCTCCCCTGCCAGCAGCCATCCCAAGACCTTCCCCGCACTCCTGCACGGGATCGCGGCTGCGACACCTGTGCCACGGAGTTCCTCCCCCAGCCTGCGTGCGGTTTCGTCTTTCGCCTCGCGGTACAGCTCCTCCGTCAGCAGGGAGACGGACCCCACGGAGTCCAGCCCCTCCGGGAGCCCTTTCCCTTTCTCCACCGCCTCTATGAACCCCTGAAGGGCCTCCCTGCGCACGACCACGTCCACGGAGAGGTCGCCCAGCACTCCCGGGAGGACCGCCAATCGTATTTGCTCCAGCCCCAAAGCTTCTGCCACGAGCTTCAGTCCTCCGACGATGCCCTCGACACGGTTCTCTGTCTCCACCAGCTTGGCGGAGACCTCGCTTTCCAGCTGGTAGCGGTCGTAGAGCCCGGAGAAGAAGATCCTCGTGGACAGGTAACGCAGTCGCTCCCAGACCTTGGGGGAGGCGAACGCCATTGCGACGGCGAGCAAGGTGGCGGCCAGCGTCGTGACCGGAGTGCTCGCCCCGAGGAGGCGCAGCACGGAGAAAAGGGTGAGCATGGGCGCTGCGAATGAAGCGGCGGCGATCACCAGCAGGCCGGCCTTCCGCACCACCAGACGCAGCTCGAGGAGCTGGTACCATGCCACGGCGTATAGCAGAAGCACCGGTAGCGAGGAGAGTACGAAGAAGGCACCGTAAACATATATGTTATCGCCGGTCAGTGCCGGGAGCAGGTAGGTGAAGGCGCCGATGGTCAGCAGGCTCAGTAACATGACCCAGAAGATCGATTTCGCCCTGGCGCGGTTAACCCCCCTGGACCGCCGTGCCCGTATGCGGGCCGCCACTACCCCTGATAAGCAGAACCCCAGGGAGCAGACAACCACTACCGGGAAGAGCGGCCCGTGTTCGACCACCACCCCGCCCTCGTGCGTGATGTGGGCGCTTCTCACCCCGAAAGGCGATAAGGAGGCCACGGCTACGGCGGCGGCCGATACCCCCGAGAGAACCTTGGCGGCAATGCTCGCTCCGGCGTTAGGGGGCTGCGCGTGGATGAGCAGAAAAGCGCTTATCAGCGCGAGGCTGCCGAACAGGTATGCGAGACGGAAGGACCACAACGTGACCGCGTCGTTCGGAGTCGGGGTTATCCGGTCCACGAACCCGCAGAGCATCCATAGCCCGGTGAAGATGAAGGTCGCAAAGAGCAGCCGCCCTCCCGGGCGATCTCTGATTTTCCGGTACCCCACGAAGCCCACAACCCAGAGAAAAAGCGCCCCTATCACGGTCAGGACAAAGCCGATCACGTACCAGAGGTTTCCGCTCGCGTCCATGCTCCTCCGTGCCTTCCCGTGTTCGTCTACTTGCAGCCAAGGCAATTTTAGCAAGAGGGAAGCGAGCACGCGCGTCTTGCCCGCCATGCAGCAGGCGCGTGGGGCGGTTCGGCGTGGCCGTTCATGAGAAAGGGGAATTCATGGAAGCGCTGGCTCCCGGAGAGCTCCACGCTCTTCCCCTTCATATTGCACCACCGGATGGGAATCCAACCGGTGATCACCGGGCCAACCGGCCGGTGGGCGCAGGGACCTGGAAGGCCTGTCCCCGCTTTTCGTCCTCGAGAGAGCGGTATGAAAAGGGGCCGTGAGGCCCCATTTTATCTGGTGGGCGTTGCGGGATTTGAACCCGCGACCTCCTGCTTGTAAGGCAGGCGCTCTCCCGCTGAGCTAAACGCCCCGGCTCTCGCCGCCGCCAACAGAGCGGACAACAACCATATTAGCACTATCGCGCCCTTCTACCATCCTCCTCATAACGGCGCTCTTGCGTCATGCCCGGTCGCGAGGACTCGACCGGCCTGACGCGGGAGAACGGCTACCATTGACATAACGACGCTCTTGCGTCATTCCCGGTCGCGAGACGGAAGGGCAGCCCCGCTCAGGGTCCGGCCTCGTCCGCGGCTCCCGATCCCCTGCCGAGGCCGGCCGCGGTGTTCAGCATATCGTTTATCTTCTTGATGAGATCACCGCCGGCTCCGCCGCCAAGCCCCAACAGGCAAAGCAGGATGCGGTTCCTCTGCGCCCTGTAGAGGATCATGCGTCGCTGCGCCTCCTCGTCCCCCAGGGCGTGGTAGGTGGACTCCAGGGCGAGCGAGATCATGTTCCGGGTCACCGTCTCCGGCTCGTAGCGCAGCGCCTCCTCGAAGGCCTCCCTGGCGCTCTCGAAGTCTTTTTCCTGCAGGTAGAGGTCCCCCAGGCTGTAGTAGAGGTCGGCGGATTCCGGGTTCGCCTCGATCCCGCGCAGGGTGAACTCCTTGGCCTCCTCGTGCCTGCCCAGGGCATCCATGATCCCCGCCCCCACGAAAAAGGCGCTCTCGTAATGGGGGTCGAGGTAGGTGACGAGGATGAGGTAAGGGACCAGCTCCGCCTCCTGCACGAAACTGCCGTAATAGGTATGGTGCAGGGTGTCCGTCTTGATGTACATGTTGTAGGCCAGGTACTGCCTGGCCCCTCCCAACAGGTCCAGGAGGCTCGAGGCCGACGGGAAGAGCTCCCTGTCCCCGGCGCCGCTGCCGGCGGGGGTACGGTCCAGCCCCCACTGCAGCAGGGCCGCCGCCAGCAGGGCCGCCGCCAGCACCAACGCCAGGACCCTCCTCACGTCCGCCTCCCTCCCGCGGCGCCGTCGGTTCCGCTGCTCCCGCAGGGCCGCACCATGCCATTTACTGCCATCAGAGGTCCCTCCGCCAGAAGAGGCATGCGCCCGGGGACGGGATATCCCTGAAAACGCAGGGGCGATGAAAGCCGGTGACACCTGCCGTTACACGGCCACCGCGGGAATATGACGCACCATATATTACCATCATAGGTCCCTCCGTTCGAAGAGGTAGGCGCCCAGGCACAGGAATATCCCCGAGAACGCCAGGGCTATGGCGGCAAGCAGCGCCAGCTCCCCCGCCCCCACCCGGAACACCCTCTCCGAATGGGCCACGGTCTCGTTGATGTTCATGCGCTCCAGGTTGGGCAGGACGTAATAGAGGAACCCGCTTATGCCCCTGAGCAGGACGTGGTTGCCGGCATCGGTCATGGTCCGATAGAGGAAGTCGCCCTTCACGTGGCACACCACGTAGAAGAGGCCCGCCAGCAGCACGCATACCAGGGGGCTGAAGTGCACCGAGGCCAGCATGGCCACGGAGGCCAGCACCATGGCCTCCAGGAAGATGGTGAAGAAGGCCTTGGCCAGCCCGGGGTTGAAGACGCCGAACTTCGCCCCCACCAGGAGGAGCAGCACGGCCAGGGACACCGCGAGGGAGAGCGCCACCACCCCCGTGATACCCGCGTACTTACCCAGGTAGTACTGCCACCTCCGCACCGGCCGGGAGAGGGTGTTGTAGATGGTGCGGCGTCCCAGCTCCCCGGGGATGATGGTGGAGGCCATGATCACCGCCAGGAGGAAGGCCATGATGCTGGTGAGCCCCAGGGCGGCCTCGCGCAGCAGGTCGACCTGCACCCCCACGCTGGCGCTGGGGAGCATGGGGATGAGGAGCATGAGCAGGAGGGAGAAAGCCAGGATGGCGTAGAACACCTTGCGGTGCAGGGCGTCCTGCATCACGCTCCAGGCGAAGGCGGCGACGGCGCTCATTCCTCCACCTCCCATCCCCTCTTCCCGATCCTGCGCACGAAGAACTCCTCCAGGGAGAGCCTCCTGCTCCTCACCTCGGCGATGGCCGCCCCCTCCGCCAGCAAGGCCGCCAGGGCGGCGTTCAGCTCCTCGCGGGACACCGTGAGCCTCCCGTACCCGCCGTCCTCCGCCCAGGATGCGGAGGGCGGGAGCCCCGCGGGAGCCCCGCGCAGCGGCTGCGCCAGTGTCACCTCGCACTCCCCCTCCTCCTCCAGCAGCTCGGCCAGCTCGCCCGAGGCCACCTCCCTGCCGCGGTGGATGACGATCACCCGGTCACAGATCTCCTCGATCTCGGAGAGCTGGTGCGAGCTGAGCAGGATGGTGGTGCCTCCCGCGCTCAGCGACTTGAGCATGTCCCGCACCTGCAGCTTACCCAGGGGATCCAGGCCCGACGAGGGCTCGTCCAGGATGAGCAGCTCCGGCTCCGCCAGGAGGGCCTGGGCGAGGCCGATGCGCTGCAACATGCCCTTGGAGAACTTGTCCATGGTCACGTCCGCGTCGTCCTCCATGCCCACAAGGTTGAGCAGATAGGAGATGCGGGCCCGGGCGGCGGAAGCTCCCATGCCGGAGAGCCTGCCGTAATAGCGCAGCAGCTTGCGCGGGGTGAGATAGAGGTCGAAGTAGGGCTGCTCGGGCAGGAATCCCACCCTGCGCCGCGCCTCCACCGTGTCCCCGTCGCGCCCGAAAATGATCACCCTCCCGGCGTCTGGGCGCGCCAGCCCCATCACGCACTTCAGGGTGGTGGTCTTGCCCGCCCCGTTGGGCCCCAGAAGTCCCACCACGCTCCCGCGGGGCACGCCGAAACTGAGTCCCGACAGGGCCTGCCGCCGCGGACCTCCGGGCCTTGTCGCGTAGCTCTTCCGCAGGTCCTCGACCTCCAAGACCACGTCCATGCGCGCCTCACACCTCCCCGGCGGCGCGTGACCCGCCGCCGCCCGCTCTCACGGCAGTTCCTTCTCCTCCACCACCAGACTTATATCGTCGAACCAGGCCCGGCCCTGCCCGTAGACCACCGCCTGCACGTATACCGCCTGCGCCCCGGGCGGGATATACAGGCGCAGCGACTGCGGCGTCCAGTCGCTCGAGACCGCCACGCCGGGAGAGAAGGCGGCCTCGGCTCGCCTCTCCCCTTCCTCCTCGTACTCGTAGAACACCGCGAGGTAGGCGCCGCCCCGGGCCAGCTCTGTCTTCACGTATCCCTCCACCACCACGTCGTGGTCGAGCGGCAGCTCCGCTATGCGCGTGATCCAGCCCGCCCCCTCCGCGAATGCCTCGCCCGCATAGACGGCGGCGCTGGCGAAACCCTCGTGGGCTTCGTCCTCGTCTCGGTAGGAAACAGCCCCCTGGGGGCTGAAGATGCGCAGCCAGCCGGGCACGCGTTCCCGCGTCCCCACCTCGAATCCGTAATTGGATATGAGGTTGGTCCCCAGCGGCACCTCCACCGCCAGGTGGCCTTCCTCCTCGGGATGCTCGTGCGCGTGCTCCTCCGACTCTCCGGCGTGCTCCTCCTCCGACTCTCCGGCGTGCGCGTGCTCCTCCTCGCCCTCGCCGTGGGCATGGCTGTGCGCCTCGCCGGAGGGGATGCCCACCACGACCTCCCTCCTGGTCAGATACTGCAGGGGGACGGAAAAAGCGAGCAGGATCACCACCAGACAGAGGAACGCGCCCTTGCCGATCCTGAAAGAGGAGCCTGCCTCGCTCCTGCCTTCTCCCTCTCTACCACTCAACGCGAAACCTCGCTCACGTGAATCTCGATGCCGGCCTTTCGCCGTACCGCCCGGGTTTTCCGCGACCGCGAATACTCGCTCCCCGCGGGTCGCCGCGGCCGCCTTTCTTGCCCCCCGCCCTGCATCCCTCGGCGGGCAACGTCCCTTCCCAATAACCTAAACGGCATAAGCCATTTATCCCTTTAGACGGCGATTTCACGCCTCGCGGTTCTTGCCGCGTCGAGGCGACCGCCGGGCGTTCCCTTCCAGGAGGAGACGACGAAGGGCGGACCGGACGAACGCGCGTCGGCCGGCAAAGGTGTACCGTCATTCCCCCTGGATGAAAAAGCCTTCTTGTGCCGTAAGCCTCCGATGATGCAGCCGGGGCGTCCTCTCCGCGCGGCGGCGCTCAGGCGCGGGAGGCGAGGAAGCGGGAGTAGCGGGCCAGCTTTCCCGCCACCCGCACCGCCCGTTCGGGCGTGCTGGCGGTGAAGACCCCGGTGTTGCGCATGCGGAAGGAGGCGGAGCTCTCTCCCTCGTTGACCGCCACCGCGATGATGGGCTTGCCCTTCTCGCGCATGAGGCGCTTGAGGCGCAGTATGAGGGCGGTGTCCGTCCATTTCCAGGCCTCGGTGGGATTGATGCCTCCCGATCCCTCGGGGTTGCGCTCCCCGCCCCGCAGCAGCGATTCCCGGAATCCCTTCCATATGGACAGCTGGAAGCGCGGCAGCATGGTCAGGCGGTAGCGCACCATGTTCAGGAAGGGGCGCACCGCGGTCTTGAACATGTTCTCGATCCAGAAATCCCGGCCCATGAGGGTCCCCAGGGTGATGATCATGTCCACCTCGTCGCAGGCCACCAGGGCGTCTATGACCCGGTAGTGGTTGCTCCTCTGCACGTTCCCCACGATGTCCACGGGGTTGCGCCGGCTCCAGAAGGAGGGGAGGAAGCGGTCGAGCTCCCCGATCACCTCCTCGGGAAGCACCGCCAGCTCCAGACCCTCGCGGTCGAAGGCGTCGGCGGCCGTCACGCCCCATCCCCCGCCCAGGGTCATCACCCCCACGCGAGGCCCGCGGGGCACGGGCAGGGAGGAGAAGGCCGCCGCCAGGTCCACCAGCTCCTCGGTGGTCTCGGCCTCGATGATCCCCGCCTGCTCCATGGCTCCCCGGAAGAGCTCGAAGGGACCGGCCAGGGAGCCGGAATGGGAGAGCACCGCCCGCTCACCCTGCCGCCCCTTGCCCGCCTTCAGCGCTATCACCGGCTTGCGCGGGGTGATGCGGCGGGCGACTTCCAGGAACTTCCTCCCGTTCTTGATGCCCTCGATGTAGAGGATGATGGTCTCGGTCTCGGGGTCGTCTCCCAGATACTCCAGCCAGTCGCTGATGTCGGTGTTGGCGGCGTTGCCGCTCCCGATGAAGCGGCTGAAACCAACCCCCTTGCGGTATCCCCAGGTCATGAGCTGCACCCCCAGGTTCCCGCTCTGGGATACGAAACCCACCCCTCCCTTCAGGGGGAAGACCGGCGCCCCCAGGCAGCAGAGGGAACTTGTCTTGCTGTAGATGCCCATGGTGTTGGGCCCCACGATGGTGATGCCCGCCTCGTCGGCGATCTCCGCCACGCGCCTTTCCAGCTTCGCCCCCTCCTCTCCCGTCTCGCTGAAGTTGGAGGAGACGATCACCGCGTTGCGGATGCCCTTCTCCGCCGCGTCGAGGAGCACGTCCGCCACCCCGCGGGCGGGGATGGCGATGACCACCAGGTCCACCTCCGCCTCGATATCCTTAAGGGAGGGATAGGCCGGAAAGCCCAGGACGCGCTTCTCCCGTGGGTTGACCATGAAGAGGTCGCCGCGGTAGCCGCCGCCGATGATGTTCAGGGGCATGTTGAAGCCCCATTTCCCCGGGAGGTTGGAGGCCCCCACCACCGCCACCGAGCGTGGGTTGAAGAGCCTGTCGTAATCGCGCTCGAGCCCTTCAATCTTCATCGTTTCACCCCGTTCGATATGTCTCCGTTCCTGGTGCGACTTGATGATTTGAGACATTATATCCGATAACGCGCGCAGTGGGGACCGCGGGAGAGCAGTGCCGGAGCACGCCGGGATGTGGCGTGTCTCCGGGCCATGCCCGGGAAGCCCGATGGTCGCCCGAGCCGGGCGGAATACCGCGCGTGGGCGTAGGCAGAGGTTCGAGCCGCTGCCGGCCCGCGAGGCGAACATCGAGGAGAAGGGCCCGCCTTGACCGCAGACGATGACGTCGATAACGGCGCCCGAGGAGAGCAGCCGGAAACCCCGTCCCGGCGCCGCCCCGGCCTTTTCCCGGACCTCGGCCACAGGGACTTCCGTTTCCTCTTCGGCGGCGCCCTCGCCTGCCCGGCCATGCCCTCCGTCCTCGCCGTCTTTCCCGCCTTCTCGGAGGGGTTGGTCATCAAGCCGGACCAGGTCCATCATTGCAATAGGTCGCTCGGGGACTTTCCAAAGCCTGGCCCCCCGGCCCCGGGCCTAAAGCTCTGACCCCCGCCCATTGTAGTTAAGGGATTAATATATTAAAATATTTAATAATTCGGCTTTCCGGGATGCCGGAGTCTGCGGGGAAGGCAAGGAGCAATGGAACGGGACGCTGGCCTGCCCATCGAGGATCAAATCCTGGCCGCGGCGCGGATCATGGCCAACATCCTGGCGGAAGCCCTCATGCGCGAGGAAGCGGAGCATATAACCCTCCCTCAGTTCCGCGTCCTGGACATGGTGAAGAACCTCACCGACAAGCCCTCCGAGATCGCCCGCATGCTGGGGATATCTCCTCCCGCCGTATCCTTTCTTCTGGACAGGCTTGAGGAGAAGGGGCTCCTGCGCAGGGCCCTCTCCGCCCGGGACCGGCGCAGGGTGGAGCTGGAGCTGACCGGGGAGGGCGAGGACCTGGTGCGCAGGGTCAACGCCTGCCGCAGGAAAAGCCTGCGCCGTATACTGGCGGGCATGGACGAAGAAGCGAGGAAGCGGCTGCGGGATTCCCTGCGCGCCTTCAACGACAGCTACCTTGCCCTGAAGGGAAAGGGGGTATAGCCACCCGTGCTCAAGGATATCATCCCCTCCGGGCCGCACTTCGTGGTGATCATGCTGGGGCTGGCCCTCCTCGCGGGTTGGGCGGCGGGGCTGCTCTGCCGCCGCATGAAGGTGCCCATGGTGGTGGGGTACATCGTCGTGGGGATAATAATGGGCAAATCGCTGCTGGGGGTGTTCAACGACGAGAACTTCCAGGGCCTGGTCTACTTCACCTACCTCGCCCTGGCCTGCATCGGCTTCGACATCGGCGGCGAACTCGCCTTGCGTAAGTTGAGGCACCTGGGAAAACCCATCCTATGGATCTCCGTCTTCGAGTCTCTGGGGGCCACCCTCCTGGTGACCATCGCGGTCTACCTCTATACGCGCAAGCTCCACGTCGCCCTGGTCTTCGGCGCCCTGGCCTCGGCCACCGCCCCCGCGGCAACCGTGGACGTGCTGCGGGAATACCAGGCCTCGGGGCCGCTTACCTCCACGGTGTTCGCGGTGGTGGGCATCGACGACGCCATCGCCATCATCATCTACGCCTTCTCCATCTTCTTCACCAAGATGCTGCTGGCGGGCGGCGAGGTCCGCGTCGCGGAGGCCGTTCTGAGACCGCTTTACGAGATCCTGGGATCTTTGGCCCTGGGGTCGGCCGTGGGACTCGCTTTTCTCTTTCTGATCAGGAGGTACACCGCCAGGCGCGGGCTCCTGGTGCTGACGTGGGGGGCCATAACCCTCACCACCGGCCTGGCCAACCAGTTCCATTTCTCGCTCATCCTGGCCAACATGGCCATGGGAATGACCATCGTCAACCTCACCCGGTGGCGGCGGGAGGACGTCTTCGAGATCATGCGGGGGACGACTCCGCCCCTCTTCGTCATCTTCTTCGTGCTGGTGGGATCGCAGCTGGACGCTGGCAGACTCCTGAGCCTGGGATGGATAGGGCTTCTCTACATCGCCTTCAGGTCGGCGGGCAAGCAGGCGGGCGCCTCCCTGGGTGGCGCCATATCCCGCGCCCCCGAGGAGGTCCGCAGGTATCTCGGCCTCTGCCTCTTCTCCCAGGCGGGGGTGGCCATCGGCCTCTCCATCCAGACCATGCTCGAGCTCGGGGGAGGGGCTTTCGGGAACGCCGGTATCGAGCTGGGAACCATGGCCATCAGCGTCATCGCCGCCACCACCCTCTTCTTCCAGCTCATCGGTCCTCCCTGCACACGATATGCGATAATAAAGGCTGGAGAAGCACGGGTATAGGGGGTCGGTCATGGAAAGAGAGTTCGCGCTGCATCTCGAAGGCCGGGTAGAGGACGTGATGAGTTCGAATCCCGTGATCATCGCCAGGGACGAGGGTCTGGACCGTCTCCTGGAACTCTTCAAAGCCTACCGTTTCCACGGTTTCCCGGTCGTCGACGGTGAGGGAGCCCTGGTGGGCATAGTACGCGACACCGACTTCATCTCCATGTTCGCGCGCAAGGACCCCGCCTCCCCCACCTACCGCACGGTGGAGGACATCATGTTCGCTCCCCCGCTGACCATCAGCCCAAAGGCGACGATCCAGGCCGCGATCATGAAGATGTTCTCCGACCAGACCCGTTTCCTGGTGGTGGTGGACGAGGCGGGGAAGGTCATGGGCGTGGCCACGAGCATCGATCTCATCAAGGGCATCCACATCCGGGCGTGACGAGGGGCTCGCTCCGCCCGGGACCTCGTCTCCACGACCGGGGCCATGCTCTTTCCGCTACGCAGTTGCTATAATCGAGAAGCCGCGATATTTACCTTCAAACGAGGAGGCGAGCTTGGAGGACCATCACCTGCGGGAGTTCCTCAACCACCTAGAGGAGGGGCTGCGCGAGGAAGCGCGGGAGCTCTTCCGGCCGGAGAGGCACGAGCGCGAGCAGTACATCTTCATAGACCAGGAGGAGGCCACCCACCTCTACCTGGTTGAAGAGGGCACGGTGGAGGCCAACATCGTGCACGGGGACGGCAAGCTCTTCATCCTCGGCTTCCTCTACCCCGGCGGCATATTCGGGGAGGGCGCCCTCCACGAAGACGGCATCTACTCCTATTCCGCCGTGGCCCGCGAGCCGGCACGCACCTGGAGGATAAGCTGGGACGACCTGCAGTGGCTGGTCTCCCGCGACCAGCTCTTCGCCCTGCATCTCATGAGGCTGGTGGTGGAAAAACTGGACCAGGCCTACTACAAGGAACGCTGCATCGCGGGGGAGAAAGTGGAGAAGCGCATCGCCTGCGTGCTGCTGAAGATGGTCGACGAGATCGGGATAAGCGACAAGTGCGGCCTGGTCATCGACACCCCCCTCACCAACCGGGACATCGCCGGCCTGGTGGGTTCCACCGAGGAGACGGTTTCCCGCATCATGAGCCGCCTGAAAAAGGAAGGGATCATGGCCAGCGACGGCAAGCTGCTGGTGGTCAGGGACAAGGAGGCCCTCCTCGCCTACTTCGACGGGATCTGACGGAAGCCGGCGTCGCCTCGAGCCTCAAAGGGGTGCCAAAGCAGGTCCACTAAACGGCGTCGACGGGATCTGACGGAAACCGGCGGCTCAGTGAGGGGATGTAAAAACTGCCTCCTCCCCACTTCAAAGCGGCCCCGGCGGACATGATGCGGGTCATGATCCCGGTCTTGATGTAGGTCATTTGCGTTCCCCGCGGGGCGGGCTATATTCATGGAGGAAGGCGAAGCGAGCATGAAGGAGGATAAATGGCCGGGAAAGAAACGGCGGAAAGGGGAGGCCTCTGCTGCCCCCACTGCGCGGACTCCAAGTATCCATGCGTGACCATGGAAAAGCAGATGCGGAAAGGCGAGAAGATAGCGGCTCAGGTAAAGCGCGGCAAGAAGAACTAGATCATCCGGGCCTGAAAGGCGGGGAGGGGCGGAACACCCGCCCCTCACGTATTTGAACCGGGAAGCGAGGGGTGGCGGAAGGAGAAGAAAGCTCCCGGCTCGAAAGGAAGGTGAAGGAGATGGAAAGCGATAAGGATACGGCAGGCGGGAGGGAACCCGGCCTCAGGGACCCCTTCAGGTTTTCTCCCCGGCCCAACCGCGCCGCGGAGATCGCCTGGATGAACTGGGGCGAGGAGGCCTTCCGGCGGGCAGAAGCGGAGGGAAAACCCGTGCTGCTCTCCATCTCCGCGGTCTGGTGCCACTGGTGCCATGTCATGGACGAGACCACCTACTCTGACCCCGCGGTGATCGAACTGGTGAACCGTCTCTACGTGCCGGTGCGCGTGGACAGCGACCGCAACCCCGACATCAACCGGCGCTACAACCAGGGGGGGTGGCCCACCACCGCGTTCCTGGACGGGCAGGGAAATCTCCTGGCGGGCGCCACCTACATCCCTCCCGAGACCATGCGCGCCGCCCTGCAGAGGATCGCGGAGCTGTACCGCGACCACGAGGTGGACCTCGGCGGCGGGGACGCGGAGTTGCCGACGGCCGCCGTCCACCGGCCGGGACTGGACCTGGCGCTGGTGGAGGAGGCGGGGGCCGCCCTGCTGCGCGCCTGGGACCGAGTCCACGGAGGGCTGGGCAGGGAGCCCAAGTTCCCCCAGGTGGAGGCCCTGGAGCTGGCCCTCGATCTCTACTCCGACGAGGGCATCGACGAGTACCTGGTGTTCGCGCGCACCACCCTGGAGGCCATGATCCGGGGCGACATCCTGGACCGGGCCGAAGGCGGTTTTTTCCGCTATTCCACCACCCGCGACTGGTCCGTCCCCCATTATGAGAAGATGCTGGCCGACAACGCCGGCCTGATCCGGGTGCTGCTCAGGGCCTACGCCCTGACGGGCGCGGAGGTGTTCAGGCTCACGGCCTCCGAGACCGCCGACTATATCTACCGCACCTTGAGCGACGGAGAGGCGCGTTTCTTCGGCAGCCAGGACGCCGACGAGGAGTATTACCTCCTCCCCGCCGCCGGGAGGGCGAAGGCGGAGGCGCCCCCCGTCGACCGCACCGTGTACACCGACCTGGCCGCGCAGGCCGCGGCGACCTTCCTCCAGGCGGGCTCCGTCCTGGGGAAAGGAGAACTCGTCTCCCTCGGTCTGGCCGCTCTGGAAAACCTCTGGTCGCGGGCCTTCCTCGCCGGAGAGGGCATGGCGCATTATCTGGACGAGGAGGGGCGGGCACACCGCCGGGGACTCCTGGAAGACGCGTCGGAAGCCCTGTCGGCGTTCATGGCGGCATACGGGTACAGCGGCGAACGCAGGTGGATGGAGAGGGCGGAGGCGCTGGCGGAGCTGATGGCGGAACGCCACTGGTCGGAGGAACGCGGCCTCTTCCTGGACGTGGCTCCAGGGTGGGAGCTCCCCGGCCTCAGGCCGCGTCCCGCCGAGCTCCCGGCGCAGTCGCGCGCCGCCTCCGCCATGCTCTCTGCATGGGCCTGCGGGGGCAGGGAGGAATGGCGCGAGCTGGCGGGTCGGGTTCTCGAGACCGTGGCGGAGGACGCGCCCGCCTACGGTTTTCTGGCCGCCCCCTTCGCCCTGGCGCTCAACCTCTACCTGCGGGGACCCCTGATGGTGCGCCTGAGGGGCACGGGGTCCTCCGCGGGAGAAGCCCTGCTGGCGACCGCCGCCCTCTCCGCCAGGGCGCGGACCATGATTATGATCGAGGAGGGAACGGGAACAATAGAGGCTGAGGCGGAGCTGTGCACCAGGGACAGATGCGTCCTGCGGGCCGCCTCGCCGGAAGCGTTAAGGGAGGCGCTGGGAATCCATCCCCGGGCGCACGTTGGATACGGAGTCACGCGCGCCGCCGGACAGGGAGGGCAGGCGCGCTTCGTCAGAGGAGGAGGAAGCTGAGATGAGGGAGGTGTACCTCGACAACTACGCGGCGACGCCCCTTCTGCCCGAGGCGCGGGAGGCCATGCTCCCCTTCCTGGGAGAGCGTTTCGGCAACCCCTCCTCACTGCACGGCCGCGGGGATGCCGCCCGCGAGGCGGTCGAGGAGGCGAGGGAAAGGGTCGCCGCCCTGTTGGGCGCGGAGCCGGAGGAGATCATCTTCACCTCCAGCGGCACCGAGGCCAACAACCTGGCGGTGAAGGGAATCGCGGCGGGTTCGCGGCGCAAGGGCAGGCATATCGTGGTCTCGGCCATAGAGCATTTCTCCGTGCTGCATGCCGCCCGGTCCCTCGAGAAACAGGGCTACGAGCTGACCCTGGTGCCCGTGGACGCCGCGGGCAGGATAGACCTCGAGGAGCTGGAGGCGGCCATCGGAGACGACACCGTGCTGGTCTCGGTGATGGCGGCCAACGGCGAGATCGGGACCATCCAGCCCATCGCCGCCGCCGCCCGCATCGCCGCCGAGAAGGAGGTGCCCTTCCACACCGACGCGGTGGCCGCGGCGGGCACCCTGCCCCTGGACGTGAAGGAGCTGGGGGTCTCCGCCCTGACCATCGCCTCCGATCTCCTGTACGGCCCCCAGGGCGCGGGGGCGCTGTGGGTTAAACGGGGCCTGCGCCTCATCCCCCTTTTAGACGGCGGGGTGCAGGAAGGAGGCCGCCGGGGAGGCACGGAGAACGTGGCGGCCATCGTGGGCATGGGGGTGGCGGCGGAGGCCGCGAAACGGGATATGGCGGAGAGGAGCGCGCGTCTTTCGTCCCTGCGCGACGCCCTCATCTCCGCCCTGCCGGAGAGGATAGACCACCTCCACCTCACGGGACACCCCACCGAGCGGCTGGCCTGGAACGCCAGCTTCGCGGTGGAGTTCATCGAGGGCGAGGGGATGCTCCTCTTCCTGGACCAGAAGGGCGTGGCGGTATCCAGCGGCTCCGCCTGCACCTCCCGCGCCCTCAAGGGCTCCCACGTGCTCGCCGCCTGCGGCATACCCGCGGAGCGGGCCCAGGGGTCCATACTCTTCAGTTTCGGCCTTCAGAACACCATGGAGGACGTGGATTACGTGCTGGAGGTCTTTCCTCCCATCGTGGAGAGGCTGCGGCAGATGTCGCCGCTCTATGCCAGGCACATCAAGGAAAGGGGGTAAGGAACATGGCGCAGTACAGCGACGTGGTCATGGACCACTTCACCAACCCCCGCAACGTGGGCGAGATCGAGGACGCCGACGGCGTGGGGGAAGTGGGCAACCCCGTATGCGGGGACATGATGACCTTCTATATCAAGGTCGGTGAGGACGGGCGACTTGAGGACGTGAAGTTCAAGACCTTCGGATGCGGGGCGGCCATCGCCGTCTCCAGCATGGTGAGCGAGATGGCCAAGGGAAAGACGGTGGAGGAAGCCCTCGAGATCACCCGGGACGATGTGGCCCGGGAGCTGGGAGGACTTCCCAAGCAGAAGATGCACTGTTCCAACCTGGGCGCGGACGCGCTTCACAAGGCCATCGAGGACTACCTGGAGCGAAAGGGAGGGGGTGGGGAGCGATGAAGGAAGAGGAGAAGCGGAGCGAGGGTTCCTGCAACTGCCCGTACTGTGACGAGGAGACGGCGCTCTGTGCCGATCTGCCGCAGGCTTGCGTGCCCTGCGAGGTGGTCATCGTGACCTGCGGGAGCTGCGGAGCCCCGGTGAGGGAAGGGGCTGAAAGAGTGTACTCATGCGGGGGTAAGCCCTGATCTCGAGGAGGCGCGGAGGAGATGGGAGAGGAAAGAGAACGCGCGACCATCGTGGTCTTCAGCGGCGAGCTCGACCGCGCCCTGGCGGCCTTCAACATCGCCATCACCGCGGCCTCCATGGGAATGGAGGTGACCATGTTCTTCACCTTCTGGGGGCTTAACGTGGTGGCCAGGGAAAGAGCCGGGGGAAGCGGCAGGAGCCCTCTTCAGAGGATGCTGGGGCTGATGAACCGGGGCGGCGCCCGACGCCTAAAGCTGTCTCGCCTGGACATGCTGGGGGGCGGCAGGGCGGCGATGAAGACGTTGATGAAGAAGTACCGCATGCCCTCCCTGGAGGAGATGATCTCCATGGCCGGGGAGCTGGGGGTGCGTTTCATCGCCTGCACCACCTCCATGGCCCTCATGGGCCTGGAGGAAGGGGACTTCATCCCCGAGGTGGAGGAGTTCGCCGGCGCCGCCACATACGTGGAGAAGGCCGCGAGCTCGAAGATCAACCTCTTCATCTAGGCGGCGGGATTCCGTGTCTCAAGCGCGGCGCACGCCGATCCGGACATGCGGACACGGAACCCCGGAGGCGGCGGCGCGGGCGTTCCATGACTGCCGGGCCGGGAGGAACGCGCGGGGAAAGGTGGGGGCCGGGTCCCACCGAGCCGTGCTTTTCCGGTGGCGCCGGGTGTTTTCGTAAGAGGCGGAGACCGAGGATGTGAGGACGGCGGACGAGGAGGTGCGGCCATGAAGGCGGACAGGACCCTTGACTGCGTGGGCCTTTACTGCCCCATGCCCATCGTCAAGACCTCGCAGGAGATAAAGGAGCTGCGGGACGGGGAGGTCCTGGAGGTGATAGCCGACGACAGGGGCATAAAGAGCGACATGCCCGCGTGGTGCGAGAAGACCGGCCACGAGTTCCTGGGCATCGAGGAGCGGGAAGGCGAATACCACGTATTCGTGCGCAAAAAGGGATGAGGCACGCGGCTCGCTCTCGCCCTTTCCCGGCGCCCGGTCACGGGCGGGCCTCAAGGGACCCGAAACGGGACGGGGCAGCGTGCGCGCAGCCGGAGAGTGCTGGTAATCTATAGGTGATCCGCGAGAGGGAGTCTGTACGGAGTCAAGCCGTCGATCGCCGCGGCATGCGCCGCGGCCCGGAGATGAAGGGGGCGATATGGGAGAGAAGACGAGGCAGAACCTCTACGATGCCTACACCGGAGAATCCAAGGCGGTGGTCAGGCTCAAGGCCTTCGCGAAAAAAGCGGAGGAGGAAGAATACGAGGGCGTGGCCAAGCTCTTCCGCGCGGTGGCTGAATCGGAGGCCGTGCATGCGTTCAACAACCTGCGACTGCTGCGGGAGATCAAGGACACCGAGACCAACCTGGAGGAGGCCCTGGCCAGCGAGCAGAAGATAGCCGCCGTAGGCTACGACTCCTTCATCGCCGAGGCGGAGGCGGAGGGCGAGAAGGCGGCCGCCACCATGTTCACCTACGCGCGGGACGTGGAGGAGAGGCACGCCAAGCTCTACGAGGGCGCCCTGCAGCACATGGTCGCCGACCGCATCCCGAATTACTACGTGTGCAGCGTGTGCGGGTACGTGGCCGACGACGTCATCCCAGAGAAGTGCCCTATCTGCGGCGCGCCCGAGGACAAGTTCTTCGAGGTGGAATAAGCACGGTCGCCGTCCGCGCCCGGAGGGATGAGGCGCCCGCGGCCCCTTCGCGGGTGACGCGGGCGAGAGCAAACGGCGCATAAAGGAAAAGGCTTCCAGGGGAAGCCTTCTTATCTCCTTGCTCCCGGCCGTCAAAGACGGAACCGGCTGCAGCTTGTTCCTACTCGATACCGCACTGCTTGAGGGATTCCATCACCTCGGCGAGTACCTTCTTCCTCTTCTCGATCTCCGCCAGCTTGGCCTCCACGTCCTGCATCTCGGGGTCGAATACGCACTCCCCGAAGGAGCAGTCCACACCTGCCAGCTCCTGGAGTTTCCCCGCCAGGACCTTGAGTTCCTCCTCGTAGCCCGCTATCTCCTTTCGCAGAAGTTCGTCCTTCTCGTTCGCCATCGGTGCAACCTCCTTCTTGGTCGATCCTGTCGTCCCATACATTATACCCGAACATGGTCGCATTTCTACGCCCGCCGGCGCTCAGGGCATCATGCGGTCGAAATACAGGGCGCGCTCCGCCGCTATCCCCTCCTCGCAGGAGACCTCCATGGCCACCTCGGCACCTTCCCCCACCTCCGCCCCCACGTCCACCGTGACCCTCCCGCCCGGCGGCAGCGGGTACTCGCGCGCCAGCTCCTCCCCGCCGCGGAGATAGTTGACCGAGGCCACAAGCTCGCGCGGATGGGGGTTGAAGAGGACCAGCCACTGCCTGAACCCCGGCGCCGTACTGCCCTCCGCGAAGAGCCACCGCCGCGAGGGGTCCGCTATCCCCGCGTCGCAGAACCCTCCCGCGAGGTTGTGGGACTGGAAGTAGACCGCGCGTTCCGCGGCCACGGGCAAGAGGCTCAGGACCTCCAGAGAGTAGTCGCAGCCGGGCGGCAGATAGCGGTCGAGCCGCAGCGTCTTCCGCTCCCCCGCCCCCAGGCATATCCTCTCCTCCCTCACGCTGCCGTCCGACACATGCATCCTCAGCACCAGGCAGGTAGCGTAGGCGCAGGGATTGAAGAGGGCCAGGTAGGAATCGCACCGCTCGCGGGTGGTGCCCTCGGCGAAACAGAGCCGCGTGGCAGGCTCCGTCATCCCCGGAGAACAACTCGCCCCCGGGCAGAAGCCGTCGTAGACGAAATACTGGGAGCGCTCCACGGCCACTTTCTCGGTGGCGTTCACGGTGGCGGAGTAATCGCCCTCCGGCACGAGGTCGTTGAGGCGCAGGGTGAGGCGCCTGAGCGGCCTCAACTCCAACCCGCCGGACCAGGCCTCTCCGTCCGCGCCGTGCAGGGCCACCCTCACCTCCGCCGTCCTCGTTCCCGGGTTGAAGAGGGCCAGGTAGGCCTCGAAACCGGATCTCACCGTGCCCTCGGGGAGATAGTGGACGGTGGCGCCCTCCGTCACCCCCAAAGCGGTGGTGCCGCCCCCGCAACCGCCTCCGCGGTTGAAATAGATGCTCCGCTCCGCGACCACGGGGAGGGAGGCCTCCAGCACCGCGGACACGTCCCCTCTCCAGGGGACCTCCCGGTTCACGGCGACCGAGAGGCGCCCGCGCGCCGGCACCTCGTATTCCTTCCGAACCCATTCCTCCCCGGCGTAATAGCTGGCTTGCAGGGCGGCCGGCTCGGGGTTGGGGTTGAAGACCAGCAGCCATTCCTCGAAGCCCTCGCGGGTGGTGCCCTCGGCGAAGACCTGGCGCAGCGCCGGCTCCCCGGCCCCGGGACCGGCCTCTCCGCCCCGCACCATCTTCTTCCATCCATATAGCTCGCTCAGGGTCACGAAGGTAAAGCCCCTGCGGCGCAGGCCCTCGACGACTCCGGTGACCAGGTCGATGGTGCCGCGTCCCCCGAAATGGAAGAGGATGATGCTGCCGTCCCGGGCCGAGGCCACCATGCGGTTGACGCGCTCCTGCACCGAGAGGGAGGTGGTGAGGGCATCCATGCTGTCGAAGTCCCACATCACCGGGGAGAGGCCTACCGAGGCCGCCGCGGCGGTGACCCTGGCGTCGATGAAGCCCCCCGGGGGGCGGAAGACTGGGAGGTTCTGTCCGGTGATGGAGCCGATCACCGCCTGGCAGGTGTTTAGCTCCGCCCGTATCTGGTCGTCGGTGAGCCTGGTGAGCCAGGGGTGGTTCTGGGTGTGGTTGCAGATGTCCCACCCCAGGGCGTGCATCTCCTTGAGCAGCTCGGGGTTCCGCTGCGCCCAGGAGCCGATGACGAAAGCGGAGGCGGCGATGCCCCGCGAGGACAGGAAGTCGAGGATGCGGTGGTCGAATCCGTAACCGTCGTCGAAGGTGAGCACGGCGCGGGGAGAGGCAGAGGCCGCCGCCCTCTCCCCGGCCGGCATACCTCCCGGAAAGAAGACGGCGGCAAGGGACAGGGCGGTGACCAGGAGGAGCGAGGCCGCCGTGCCCCCCTTGCCTCCTCCCCGCGGCGAACGCCCGGCGTTCACCGCGCCAGCACCTCCACCACGTCCCCCACCGCCCGACGAGCCACCCGCGCGTCCGCGCCGCCCGAGAGCACGTAACACACTCGCTCGGGGAAGGTCTCCCTCACCCTGTGCGCAAAGGAGGCATAGGCCTCGTCTCCCAGCTCGAAGGCGCCGTAATCGTCTCGGTGGCCGTCATGCCCGAAGACGATGAAGAGAAGGTCGTGCTCGAACCCGCGCACGGCCTCCAGGGCTTCCTCCACCCCCGCCAGGAAACGCCGGTCGTCCGCGTCGTGGGGAAGGGTGATGTCAAGGTTGTGGAGGCCTACGTTCCTTCCCATGCCGGGACCGGAATGGAAGTTCACGTGCAGCACCTCGGGGTCCGGCCCCAGGATGTCCCGGGTCCCGTCTCCGTAATGGGGGTCGATGTCTATGATCGCGAAGCGCCGCAGGCCCGCGCTCTCCCTCAGGTACGTCACCGCCATGGCCACGTCGTTGAGGAAGCAGAACCCCCAGAATCCGTCGTGGGAGGCATGGTGCCCGGCCGCTCCCGTGAAGCAGAATGAGGCCAGCGCCCTCCCCTCCCCCGCCTCGCGGGCGCCTCTGATCACCGCCCCCGCCGAGAGCAGGGCGATATCGTAATAGCCGCTGGCCCTCACCCCGCGCAGATGGGAATCGCTGTGCACCTCGGCGGCCAGCCCCTCGTCGGCCGGCTCCGCCTCCAGGACCCGCACGCTCTCCAGCTCCAGCAGGCCGCGCGACTCCAGCTCCTGGTAAGCGGGCGCCACGCGCCCCTTGAGGGCGGGATAACCCCGGGTGGAGAAATCGGGGTGGTAGACCACAGCCACCCTGCAAACACCGGACGCGCCGCTGCTCTCCTCCGTCAATCCCATCACCTCCCCGCACGTTCACCGCGGCCCTGGGCGAGGGGCCGGGACGACCCCTTCGAGACGAGTATAACCCATCCCGCCCCCCTGCCATCGTCTTCCATCAACCGCCGGGCCCGCTGGTCACGCGCACGGGGTGAGGGGGCGCCGCGAGGAGGCCGCGCGCGGCGGATCCGGGCGGCGGGGCCACGGCGCCCGTTTAGGTTCGTTCCCGGAGGGGTAGATTTCTATATCGTCCAGGTGTTGTCTTCACCCGGAAACGGGGCGAGGGAAAGGAGAGAAGCATGGCTACCTACATCCTCATCAGCAGCCTCACCGACGAGGGATGCGCCACCTTGACCAAGAACCCGGACCGCATCAAGGAGGTCAACAAGGACGTCGAGGCCATGGGCGGAAAAGTGCTGTCGCAGTACGTCATCTTGGGCCAGTACGATTTCATCAACATCGTGGAGGCCCCCAACAACGAGACCATCGCCAAGATCTCGGTGCAGCTCTCCTCGCGCGGCACGGTGCGCATCATGACCCTGCCGGCCATCGACGTGGACTCCTTCATCGAGAGCCTGAAGTGACCCCGGCGGCGCGAGCCGGGCATCGGACGGATACAACCCTCCCTCCGGTCACCGGGAGGGGTTGAAGGGACACATGACAAGGGGACAGCGCCGGCAGCCCAGGGTGTGCAGGGTGCCCAGGAAAAAGGCCCAGGCGGCGAGGTATGCGAGGAAGCGGCGCTTGGAGGCGCGGTAGGCGTCCGGCGCGGGCAGGACGAAGAGGATGGGCGCCAGTGCGATATCCCAGTAGAAGGAGCGCGTGGTGAGGGGCCGCTCGTCGCGCTCCCACATCAGGGGGGTCAACCTGCCGAAGAGGGTCGAGCAGTGCTCGCCGTAATAGGGGCACCGGGCGCATATGTAGCGGCGGGAGACGGTGGTCAAAAGGCCCCAGGCCCCCGCCCAGGCGAGAAGTTTTCCTTTTCCGCCCCGCCAGAGCGAGGCCGTCCCCAAGGCCGCCGCCGGAAGAGCCGACGCCGTGGTCAGGAAGGAGACCCGGGGCGGCCAGGGGCTCCTCGGCGCCGTTCCGCGGCACTCTTCCATGTCTTTCCTCCTTCACCCCGTCGCGGCCGGATGGGCCGCCCTGTTCCGCCGCCCCGCTTCGAGGCCCGGCTCCGCCGCGGCATGCCCCCCACATGCCTCCCGCCCGCTCTCGCGCCGGAGACACACCACCCCGGGCTCCGCCGACCGCCGCCCCCCGCGGACGCCGGCGCCGGCGCCGTCAGTCGGTGAAGCGGTACTTGATGAGGGCCCAGAGGGCGGGGATGCCGTCGCGCCAGCTTATCTTCTTGCCCTCCTCCATCTCGCGCCCGGTGTAGGAGATGGGGACCTCGTAGATCCTTATCCTCTTCTTCAATATCTTGGCGGTGATCTCCGGCTCGATATCGAACCGGTCGGACTTGAGCTCGATGCCCTCCAGGGCCTCGCGGGTGAAGAGCTTGTAACAGGTCTCCATATCCGAGAGGGTGGTGTTGTAGAGGATGTTGGTCACCAGGGCCAGGAAGCGATTTCCCACGAAGTGCCAGAAGAGCATGTTCTTTCGGGGCCCGGTGAAGCGCGACCCGTACACCACCTGCGCCTTCCCCTTGAGCACCGGCTCCAGCAGCCTGGGGTAGTCCTCGGGATCGTATTCCAGGTCCGCATCCTGGATGAGGACGAGGTCGCCGGTGGCGGCGGCGAAGCCGGTGCGCACCGCCGCTCCCTTGCCGCGGTTCTGGGGGTGATAGATTACCCGCGTCATGGAGTTCTCCTCCATGGCCAGGATATCCCGCGTGCCGTCGGTGGAGCCGTCGTCCACGACGACGATCTCCCGCTCCATGTCCCCGAGGTCCACCTGCCTCACCCGGCGCAGGATCTCCTTTATGGTGTTGCGCTCGTTGAACACCGGTATGACGATGGAAAGCTTCATCTCCCTACCACTCCCCGTTCTCGGACTCCATGCGCGGCCGCGGTTTCCCGTGCTTTCTTCATCACCGAGGCCGCACCCTCAGATATCGCCGTACTTCTCCAGATAATAGCGCCTGAAATCGCCGCTCTTGATGGGCTCCCACCACTCGCGGTGATCGCGGTACCACTGCACCGTCTCCCGCAGCCCCTCCAAGAGACCCCGGCGCGGGCTCCACCCCAGCGCCCTCACCCTGGAGCTGTCCACGGAGTAGCGGAGGTCGTGACCCGGCCGGTCGGCCACGTACTCGATGCATTCCTCTCCCGCACCCATGATCTCCAGGATGGCCCGGGTGAGCTCCAGGTTGGTCATCTCCTGTCCCGCCCCGATATTGTATATGCCTCCCGCCTCTCCCTTCCGCAGCACCAGGTCGATGGCGCGGCAGTTGTCCTCCACGAAAAGCCAGTCGCGCACGTTCCTCCCCTCCCCGTAGAGGGGCACTTTCCTGCCCTCCAGGATATTGGTCACGAAGAGCGGGATTACCTTCTCCGGGTACTGGAAGGGTCCGTAGTTGTTGGAGCTGCGCACGATGACCGCGTCCAGGCCGTAGGTGCGCACGTAGGAGCGCACCAGGAGGTCGGCCCCCGCCTTGGAAGCCGCGTAAGGGCTGTTGGGTTGAAGCGGGCTGTCCTCTCGGAAGGATCCTTCCTCGATGCTCCCGTAGACCTCGTCGGTGCTCACCTGCAGCATCCTTATGTCGCTCTCCCTGGCCTTTTCCAGCAGGCGGAAGGTCCCCAGGACGTCGGTACGCACGAAATCCTCGGGCGAGATGATGGAGCGGTCCACGTGCGTCTCGGCGGCGAAGTTCACCACCGCGTCCGGCTCGCGCGAGAAGGCCTCTTCTACGTCGGAGGGCTCGCAGATGTCGCCCTTGAGGAAGGAATAGCGGGAATCCCCTTCCACCTCCTTCAGGTTCATGGGGTTGCCGGCGTAGGTGAGCTTGTCCAGGTTGATCACCTCGTCCTCCGGGTGCTCCCGAAGCACCAGGCGTATGAAGTTGCTGCCGATGAACCCGCAGCCTCCGGTCACGAGCAGGCGCATTTCCTCTTTCGCTCCCCTTCTTTTCCCCGCGGCCCGCGCCCCGCGCGGGCGTGTGGATCAGTGCATGACGATTTCCCAGTCGTAGGGCACCCGCGCCTCCTCCCGGGACAGGGTGCGGGCTCCGCCGCCACCGCCCTCCAGGGCCAGACACACCAGGGCTTCCCGTCCTCCCACCGCCTTCCATCCCCTGAGCACGCCGGGTGGGACGAGCACCTCGCGCGGGCGGTATTCCCCGAGGAAGAGCTCCATGACCTCGTCCCGGGTCGGCGACCCCTCGCGCCGGTCGCAGAGCACCAGCTTGATCATCCCCTGCAGGCAGAACACCCGCTCCACCGCCTCCTCGCGCAGCGTCCAGGCCTCCACCACTCCGGGGAAGAGTCGCCGCGCGTCAAGGGAGGAGAGATCGGGGGCGGATCCCTCGGCCCATAACGTTACCGTTGCCCCCGCCGCATCGAGAGCCGTGGCCAGTTCCCTTATCTCAACTCCCGCTATCATATGGCCTCCCCGGGAGACTACGCTTCTCCCACACGGATCTCCACCTCCGTCTCCACCTCCGCCCGCCGACGGCCTTTCCGACGTATGCCCCTGCGGGGCGGGAGAGCGTCCTTCCGTCCCATACGGGACCCGTCGCGACCGGGGCCGCCCGGCTCAGACCAGTCCCACCCTGGAATTGTCTCCCAGCATGAAGCGGAAGGAGCTGGGACGCGCCCCGGACCTGGAGATCTCCACGTTCTTGCCGATGAGGCTGTCCTCGATGCGCCCCGGGATATCGGATATGCGGCTGTTCTCCAGCACGATGGAGTGCTCTATCTCGCTCCTCTCCAGGGTCACGCCGTAATATATGGAGGTGAAAGGGCCGACGAAGGAATCCACCACCCGCGAGCCCCTGCCCACCATCGCCGGGCCCCTGAGCACGCTGCGCACGATCTCCGCCCCCTCCTCGATGACCACCCGGCCGTCCACCCTGGACTCGCCGTCGACGCTGCCCTCGCAGCGGGAGGCGATGCCTTCCAGGACCATGCGGTTGGCCTCCAGGAGGTCCTCGAGGCGCCCGGTGTCCTTCCACCATCCGTTTATGACGTGTGCCTCCACCCGCTTCCCCACTTCGATGAGGTGCTGGATGGCGTCGGTTATCTCCAGCTCCCCGCGCCATGAGGGCTTGATGGCACGGGAGGCCTCGATGATGGAGGGGCGGAACATGTAGGCCCCCACCAGGGCCAGGTCGCTGGGGGGCTCCTTGGGCTTCTCCACCAGCCTGACGATCCTGCTGCCCTCAAGCTCGGCCACCCCGAAGCGCTGGGGCTCCTCCACATGGGCGAGGAGGATGAGCGCCTCCACCTCCTTGTCCCGGAACTCCTCCACGAAGGCGGTGATCCCCTCCTTGATGAGGTTGTCCCCCAGGTACATGACAAAGGGCGTGTCCGCGAGGAAATCCGCCGCCGTGAGCACGGCGTGGGCAAGTCCCAGCGGCGCCTCCTGCCGTATATAGGTCACCCGCACCCCCCAGTCCGAGCCGTCGCCCACCGCCGCCCTTATCTCCGCCTCGGTATCCCCCACGATGATGCCGATGTCGCGTATGCCCGCGTCCCTCAAGGCCTCCAGGCCGTAGAAGAGGATGGGTTTGTTGGCCACGGGCACCAGCTGCTTGGCGCTGGTATGGGTTATGGGGCGCAGGCGCGTGCCCTCTCCTCCGGAAAGAATCAACCCTTTAAGTTCCATAGAGAGAAATTTTATCACACGCCAGGTGTATAATGTTCATCAAGTGCGCCACGTCGCGAACACCGGAAGGGGATACGCCATGAGCAAGCCCGCCAGAACGATTCTCTCCCTTCTCCTCGCCCTGGTCTTCCTGGGCTCCACGGCCGGCCTGGTCCTCGCCCTCACCGCCGGGGGGGAGGGTAAGGACGGGGAGGCAAGGCTGGACGTCAGTCTGCACGTCCGCGAGGAGATCCTCACCGCCGCGTACAAGATCTACGGCGACGACAACCAGAGCTTCTGGGCCGCGAAAGCCCTGGTCAAGAACGTCGGCGACACCACGGTGCGGGACTTCCGCATCTCCTACAAGATAGAGGGCTATTGTGACTGGACCTCCACGGAGATATATCCCGAGATCCTGCCCGGCCAGACGGTGAGGGACTACTGCTGGCCCAACCTCGACGACGAGACGGTGAAGGCCATCACCTCCAAGACCCCTGCCGAGCTCACCATGCGCTACGAATACGAGGGCCTTGACAAGCCCGTGGAGGATACGGAGAAGATCTACCTCCTGGGCCGCAACGACTTCGTGTTCACCGACCTCGCGGAGGAGGACATCATCACCTTCTCCGACGCCTTCGACAACTACCCCATGATCGCCGCCTTCGTCACCCCCAACCAGGAGACGGTGAAGAGCGTCGCCAACGCCGTCGGATCCGGGCTGGAGACCAACACCAGCGACGAGGACGTCTATACCGCCTTCCTGCGCTGCTTCGAGGTCATGCGCCAGCTCGGGATCAGGTATATCCAGGAGCCGCTGAGCTACTGGTCGTCGCGCACGGCCCAGTACGTGCAGTATCCCCACGAGACCCTGGAGCGCGCCTCCGGCACCTGCCTGGACCTGGCTATATGCATGGCCGCCCTCATGGAGGCCATAGGCATCCGCTCCTTCGTGGCCTTGATCCCCGGCCACGCCATACCGGTGATCGAGCTGCCCGGCAGCGGGGAGCTCTTCGCCATCGAGTCGACCTTCGTGGACAGGGACTATACCCTGAGCCATTTTCCGGGGGAGACGAGTCCCGAGGTGACCGCCGAGGAATGCGTGACCATCGCCGCGGACGAGATCGCAGGCGCCATGGAGGAAGGAAGCTACATACTCGTAGACATCGAGGATGCCTGGCGCCGGGGGGTGATGCCGATATGGTAGGCTGCGGCAGGATCCCGCGCGCGCTTTTCCTCCTCGCGCTCCTGTGCGCGCTGCTCATTCCCTACGCCCCGGGAGCTGCGGCGCAGGAACTGGGCGAAGAGGGAGAATTCAGCCTCCGGGAGGAATACCGGATGGAGATAGACGAGGTGGGAGACGCCCGCATCACCGACGTCATAACCTACGACCGGGGCTGGTTTGACGAATACGGCTACCTCTTCGAGGAGAACCCCGGCCTCCTCTCCCGCCGCTACCGTTCCGACAGCGGCGTGGGGGAGGTGGAGGACTTCGAGGTGAAGGTGGACGCCCGCAAGGCCACGGTGACCATCTCCTTCCGCACCCCGGGCCTGGCCTATAGCCTCAAGGACGGTTGGACGGTCTTCGGATACGCGGGCTACGCCCTCGAGAGGGAGAGCGACGACGAGGTGGTCCTGGAGGCGTCCTGGACCCTCAACAACGAGTGGACCCTCTTCGAGACCATGGGGCTGGAGGAGAGGGTGGTGATCGACCTGCCGGCTGGCGCGCGGGAAGCCCGTTTCGACGAGAGCTCCGGCACCCTCACCTACAGGTTGCCCCCGGCGAAGGCCGAGAAAGGCTTTCTGGCGGCCAACAGGACCGTGTTGATCCTCGTCTTCTCCCTGCTCATGGGGGTGTCCCTGCTCCTGTTGCTCTTCCTGATCACCCGCCGGGCCGCTCTCTTCAGGGCCCCCGCTTCCCTGACGCCTCATGCTCCGCCAGCCGCGCAGGCCGGCGCGGGCGAACCCGTGACCCCGGCGGCCGCGGGCACGGCCCCGGAGACCGGCGGAGGGGACGCGGAGACAGAGGCCGGCGGCGACATCCACGGCGACCGGGCGAGCGACGCCGCGCCCACGCCTCTTTACTGCCGCAGGTGCGGCCATCCCCGGGCATCGGCGCAGGAGCGGTTCTGCCGCCGGTGCGGCGCGCCCCACACATGAAGCCCTGGAGCCCTCTCGTTTTCGGGGACTGCGGGCGGCGGCTCATGCGCGTGCGGAGAAGAATAATAATGGAAGATACCTCGTCGAGTCCCGCGCTCCGAGGCGTGCGGGGGCGGGTCATCCGCCGGCTAGTATATCCTTCATGATCTCTAGCCGCCATCCCTTCAGCAGGCCGCTCCCCTCGAGCTCGGCGACCCCGGAGGGCTTGAGGCGGGCCACGGCCTTCAAGACGGCGTTGGGGAGGAGGAAGCCGGGGTCCATGCCCAGCTCGGCCGCCTTGCGGTCGCGAGCCGCCTTCAGCTCCCGCAGGATCTTCTCCGCCGCCAGGTCGCGCCTCTGATGCGCGGGGACGGGCAGGGAGGGCAGGTCCTCGCGCGGCGCCCGCATCCCCCTTCCCACCGCCTTGAGGATCTCCTGCCCGAAGCGCGCGATCTGCCTCTCGGAGAGGGCTCCCGAGGCCGCGAGCTGGCCGCGGTCGCGCGGGCACGCCTGCGCGACCTTAAGGCAGATCGCGCGCTTCGGGCAGG
>FWPV01002606.1_pt1 | contig 43636 bp, 30 predicted proteins | sample 2228371 | NCBI WGS metagenome assembly FWPV01 (sample SAMEA103939776, study PRJEB20133) | metagenome
GCGAGCCGAGCGACTCCAGATGAAAGAAGCCTATTTGATGATCCTCCTTGCCAAGCATGCTCCCTCTCCGCGGGCGGTTTACAGGACTGCGCTATGATGCCACGCACTTGGGAAACACGCAAGGTCGAACCGACTTTTCGACAGGCGCTCTAGAGCGGCTGCACCGTACCCACCGCACCGAGGGCCCATTCGGCGCCGATCCTGGCTCCTACGAAGCGGCTGTTGCCCAGATGCAGCAGTACGTCTACTTCTAATGCCACCTGCGGCCGCACACGGCTTTGAGCTATCTACCGCCAGCGGTGTGGCACTTCGGACGGCCCGAGGAGGCGTTGGCGGCCAGGGCGGACTTCATAGCAGAGGCGGCCGAGAAGCGGCGCAGCTACCGGCAGAAGCGAGGCGGTCCGCACGCCATGGGAGGCGGCTTCGCCTACGCTGAGCTCGGAATTGGTGTGGCAAGGACGGACGCCGTGGGAGCGGGTCCACTCACCACACCGTCAGGTCTATCGCCAGCGTGGCACTTGAGAGAGGCACCTCAGCATGCCCGTAGCCCGGGCGGAGGGGCGGGGTATGAACGCCATGGCTGCTATCTGTGACGCATGCAGGCTAACCCGAGATGTGGGCGACCCCCTCCCTTACGGCACAGGGCCGTTTGTCGGATCGCATTTTGGACGATACAGGCGGCTGTGCGACAGTCCTGAGCACGCCCGGCAGTGTCTGGCGGAATCGCACCGGCGTTACTACCACGTGCGGCCCCACTGGGCCCTGCGCCCGAAAGGAGGCGGCGCCCCGCTTGTGCCGTCAGAGGTCTACGCAAATCGGCCTCACACCATGCTGCCGCGTTGGCAGCCGCGGGCCCGAGATGTCAAGCGCAAGCTCGCCGAGCTCGAGTTCGAGGTAGCGTGAGCGGCAGGCCCGGGACTCCCATCAAACGGCCCTTCGCGTCTCCAGTTGACAAGCGTGGCAAGGCAACGTCCCTAATGCCCGCCGGGCACCACGACGGACACCGAGCCGTCAGCATCAGTTCGGGCACGCGAGCTCCAAGCCAATCGCAGGAACCCCGCAGCGCGAATGGGCCGCGTGGGCTCGTCAGGATTTTGCCTTTGATGGCCTTCGGTTCAGAATAGACGGCTTAGGCCGGCCGGGATGCAGGAGGGGACGGAACCCCTATCGGCCTTGCGCCGCGCGGAGTTGATCGGCCCGCAGTGTGGCTGTCGTCGTCGAGCCGAGAACGACGCCAACGCTTGGCCCGACAGCCCCGGCCAGCGTAGGGGGCATCACGAAGATCGCCATGGGGCGGCCCAGCCAAGCCCGCACGAAGACGAGTAGAAAGCTAGTTAGGATAGGACGCACCATGAGGCTGTACAAAGGCTTGAGTGTGAGCGTGTTAGCCGTGATTCTCTGCATATGCTCTGGCAGCACTCGAGCAAGTGATGGTCCGATGTGGAAGACACCACAACTCATATCATCTGGGAGCACATTTCGTTCCGCGCCACGAATGGTAGTCGATAAGGACGGACGATTACATGCGTTTTGGGTTGAAAGCGGTGACTCCAGTTTACAACGAGCCGGACCAGAGACGATTGTTCATACCAGCTATGATGACGGCAACTGGCAGAACCCGATAGATATTATCGTTGCTCCGCAGGGAGGCATCATCAGCGATATTGCCGTCGTATGCGACGAAGCTAATCACATCAGGATTGCATTCCTGGATTCAGCTCGACCATTCTACACCAGTGCGAGTGCATCGGAGTGTAATGACGCCAAGGCATGGATACAAGCCCGTTTAGTCCATGGAGGCACTTATAGCAGTGTAGCCTTGTTATGCGCCGAGCACTCGTTGGTTCTTGGGCTTGCACGGCTATATGCTCCTCACGACCTTGTTGTGCTGCTGACTGAGGACTATGTATCGTGGTTCGATCCGATCACTGTATCTGAAGTGCCTTTTGATGAGGAAGCAGCGGCTGATGTCCGGTTGGCGAGCGGCCCTTCTGGAGAGTTGTACGCTGTGTGGGCGCAGTACAGCTTGCCCACCGGTTATCCGCCCTTGCGGATCATGTTCGCCGGTTCAGAAGACGGCGGCCACACGTGGAGTGAGCCGCTGGAGCTGGATAATGGCGAGTACGGCAAACCGGCCGTCGCCGTCACAGCGGATGGCGCCATAGTGGTGGCCTATAACGGAGCGGCTGGCCTGCAGGGAAGGTACTCGAAGTACTCGGGCGACAGTGGGCGTAGCTGGAGTGAGCGTTCGTTGATCAGCTCTGGGATCGGAGGACTCACGGGCACCGCGCTGGCTGTTGATTCGGCTCAGACGGTGCACTTCGTGTCGGCCGGAGACACGCCGCCCGTCAATGGCGTGGCCTATGCGCATTTCCGGAGTCTGGGCTGGTCGGAGGTCGCGAACATCGTCGGCCCACGTGGAACCCCCGCCGATGGGACGCGTGCGGGCTTTGAACCCTGGGTGACCGTGGTCGGGGGAAACGAGGTGCACGTGTGCTTCATAGGCCCGGGCCATGATGGCATCTTTCACACTTCGACCACCTCGAATGCGCCGCCTGTCACTCCGCCGACGAACGACTCCCGTTCGCCGATTCGCGAGGCAGAACACGCTCGGTCACGGGTGCCGGGATCGTCGTCCCCCACGTCGCGAGCTAGCCCGAGTGGCACGGTGCTCGCGGGCCAGTCCGCAACGGACTGGCCCACACGGTCGGCGACGCATCTACCCGTCCTCGCCGGCGTGCTTCCGGTAGCGGTAGGTCTGGCTGCCTGGGCGCTTCGCAGCCTCCGGCCCAGAGCGAAATCTTAGTACATGGAGTCGCCGCTAAGTCCGCCCCAGCTATCACACACAGGGCAGTCTTAGCTTGCAGGAGAGGCTGGAGCGCGCGTTCTTGATCGACCGGTTGACGCTGCACGTGCCCAGTGGCGGTCACCTTAGGGCTGAGCGGCGTGATCTCCTGACGCCCGTGTTGGGTCCAGGCACGACCACGTACGCTGGCGCAGGTGGGGGCTGATCTCACTGGTGGCAGACACCCGTCTCGGTCGCAGCCCGGCTGTCAACCGCCGCGTGTGACGCCAGCTGCGATGAGCTATCGGTTGCCCTTCACGGCGGACGGATACCCTAATGATGATGAAGGCTTATGCCACGGCATGGATTGTCTGTGCGGCCTGGTGTCGCAGCGGCATCCGCGCTGGTCACCGATCCACCGGCCAGCTACGCCCAGCATACCGCGGGGCCCTTCGTGCGAGGCTAGGCGTCTCGCGCGCCCCTCGCCTCCGCGGTCGCTGCGCGAGCAGACGATCGCTCTCCATGCAACGTACGAACGGGGCGTGAGCAGGCGTCTGATTCCCTGCGAAGGCCTCGGCCACCGTCGGTCTGTGCCCTAATCCGTTGGACAGGGCTGTCGTTGTGCACGTTGAGCAGAAGCCGCGAATCTCAGTCCTCGAGTGAGCTCAAGGGCAGCCACGGTGTGTGACGGCAATTGCTCGGCTGCGGGCACGAGGTGTAGCAGCACGGCGGGACCGGGCCACTCACCGCCCTTGAAGTCGACCGAGCAGAGTTGAGTGCCTAACTCGGTCGGGAACGGCAATGCCGGCCGGTCGTGCGTTTCACGGACCGCGGCCCCATCCGCAATCCTGACCGAGCAGTCAGTGCGACCCTCGATCACCAAACCCCTGGCTAGCCCGGGGACACACTCCAGCGGCCTCGGCACATCGACGGCCGCTGCTGCCGTTACGTCGGCGCACGCCAGTTGGGCAAACGTGCTCAACATCTGGTTAGCCATTCTCGCCTGGGTGGGATCTGCTGGGCGCCTGGGTGACGCGCGTCTGAGAGCTCACACAGACCAACAACGGGTTTGTGCGGGGCCACCAGCCACACCTCCATCTCCACCCGGCCTGGGCGACGGGTTCTCGCCCGCCTCAAGCAGCCGGCTGGCCGGCTCCTCGATCTCTCCTCCCGTGAACCACGGCCTTTGGTGCCCCGCTCGCCGCGCCCGTGCCATACGGTCTCACGCCCATAGGTGCTGGCCGGTCTCTGCCACATGGGTGGGTCGCGTCAGACGGGGTCGGGTCGGCCCGGCTGCCACGCAAGGGTGGCGCCCCGCTCGACCTTGCGCGCCTCCAATCAGAGAGCCGGCTGACCAGCTGGCGATTCAAGGCGCCAGCCTACATGCCTTAGGTGTGACTCGCTGGTGATCGCACCCGACTGAACCATAACAAGAAACGACCGAAGGGCATCTATATCGCCCCAAACGAAGTGCGGCTGTTCGTTTGTGAATGTTGTTACAACCTTCTTTGGCTCATACGCACTTTTGATGTTTTGCAATGCTGTGATCAGTTTATTGATGTTATTATCATATATAACAAAGTTGTCGCTGAGACGGCCTGGTCCCGGGGCGTGCACATCCTTGATCCAATGAGCGCACGCCCAGTCTGCGTGTGGAACAAACACGTATGCACCACACAGTTGTAGCTCGCAAATAGGAAGGCCAAAACTCTCCGGCCAAGCCGGAAAATAGACATTGACAGTTCGATAAATACGTCGTATTGCATCTCGAGTGTACGTACCAGAAAGGGCAATCAACCGCGCTTCGGTTGCCAATAGACCCATAATTTGCACTGCACGCTCTGCGAGATATGATGTCCTTTCGAAGTCCAACAGAGCGACGAATTCTTTGCCCTGCTGAGGATATAGAGTTCCGTCGTCAATATCTAAACCGATAATTGACACAGGGGCATCGGCCGGTAGTCCTTCGCTAGATGTTGCTGAGGCGCATAGGTACCAGTCATATCGCTCCATACCTGGATTGCCCCCAGAACGTATTTCATCGGTCGGGTACCCTGGAAACCCTGCCTTCAATTTGTCGATCCACATGCCGCCGCGTGTCGATCCAATAAAGGGGCTGCTGTATTGTACGATCGGAACTCGCGGCATTAGCCGCCGGAGCCTAGAGACGCGGAAGGATCGTCGAAAAGCGTCCGGAACTGTCATTACTACGATCACAAGATTGTGTCGCCTGAGGGACAACAAGAAACGGCAATGAGAAAGGAGGTTGCGGTAAGAGGAGATGGAACCGGGCCGGCCGAAGAGAGGAGAGAATAGCATGGAGAGTCCGTTGTAGTAGAGATGGGGCGGAACGGAGAGACGTCTGAGCATTCTTGCCAGGCCTTCCGCGAGGGTCGGGGAGTAGGTCGGCCGGTCAGTAGTCAGAATGGCGATTCGGAGGGTGTCGGGGTCCGGGGTCGATAGCGGGTTCATTGGCTTTCCTGGAAGCGTGAGTCGTGACGCGATCGTGGCGGGCCTTGGTGGTACATCCTAATGCGGAGGGTCGGCGGCGCCCCCTACGCTGGCCCCTGGCGCGCGACGGCCGGACCGGGCTGGGCTCGGTTGCCGGGTGGCTACCGCGCCCCTGCGGAAGAGGGTGGGCCAGTCGCCGACCGCCTTTGAACCAGCTGCATGGCGGAGGGCTCTGCAGGCGGCGGCTGTCACGTTCGTCTCTCGGGGGCATGCGGTACCGCCGGCGCGCATGGTGGGCCAGGCCCATAACGGGCCCACGTCTGACAATCACCTGGGACGGCCACGCGCGTCGCAGCTGGAGTCACTTGGCTGCCTCGTCGATAACGCTCTTGCGCCCGACACCTTCCCGGACCGTCTCTCCCAGCAGTGCCGTGGCCTCCCTCGCGATCAGGAGCTGGCACCTGGCTATCTGCAATAGGTCGCCAGCTCCCATTCCAGGCCGACCGGGCTCGCGGCGCTCATGCTCTTTGAAGCGCACGCCGGCACCTGGGATGCGGAGGCTACCGAGCGCGCGACGGCCGGTGTCGGATGGCCTTGCGCGGTCGGCCTGGCGCCCGCAGAGCTCCTCTGGCCGCGTGCCACGCTCGTGCGTTTGCGGGTTTGGCTGCAGCTGCGTGGGCACGGCGAGCCGGTATCCAATCGGATGGCAGACCGATAATGCCAGGCTGCGGTGCCCCCCAAGCGAGAACGGAAGGCCAGGGTTGTTGCGAATACTGCACCCGTCTTCGCCTGGCGTGCTGTTGAGGACTGGTGGAATTCTCTGGGAACCAGGACCTGGCGACCGGTGGCTGCCTTGGCGCGGGCGACGGGCAGCCGCGCCCGGCGCTGCACGAGGGAGAGCGGCCTGGGATTCCGCAATGCCACAAGGGTCGAAGGCCAGGCGGCGATAGACCGGAGCCAGCCGGAGGCGCGGCGCGTGGTCAAGCACCGCATGGCCCGGTTCGTACAGCCAGGCCCGGGTAGGAGCTGGATCGTCCGTTGGCAGGCGGGGCGCCTGCCTTTGTTGATGACCGCGGCAGTGGCCAACCCGGCGCCTGTGTGCAGCCAGACGCAAGGACCGATTCACGGAAGGGCACCATGCGCACCCGCTCATAGGGAGTGCCATGGCCAAGCGGCGCGGTCCGCCAACAAGCCAGCTAGGTATCTCACTCACGTCAGCCATCTTCCAGCGCCGAGGACATAACTGCCGGTCGTCTTGCCTTCCTACGATCGCACGCTCGACGTCGTCTCTAGGGCGCAGGGGATCTGTGCGAGTTCCCCGCAGTGTCCGTAAGGGATTTCGTCGTAATCGAGCAGCGGAATGTTAGCCTGCACATGGATGGTGGCCGTAGGGCCTGATTCCGCTCGGCTCCCGCGTTGCAGTAGTCGTACCTCCGTGCCACCGTCCTTAGCGGCCACGAGTTCTGCAGCATCCGACACCCGCATGGACTGTCAGGACTCGTATTGGAAAGGTGCAATCGTCAGACTGCCGGATGCGTAACGTCATTTCTCGCTAATTACAACAAGCTAAGACTAGAGTCTACGGGAAAGCCAAACATCGTAGCACATCAAGGAGCGCCCACAGTCTGGCCTACACGCACCTTACTACGCCCTTACAGCGCTTGATGGCATTCGACCACACGCACACTATTCTGCAACTGCCCCCTTCGAAGAGTTCTTGCATGTGTCTTCGTGTATCATCACAAACTCTTTGCACTGGCTTATGATAAAACGGCTAATTACCTGAGCGACATTGCACATTGCTGATGCAAACCTCGAGACGGTATGCGAAGTGGTGCGCCACTTGGCATGTGCCAGATCACAATTCAATCGATCAACGAGATGAGTTTGCGAATAGGATTTGACGGTTTCTGAACTCCTCGTGAAAGAATCTTGGCCACAGAATCCCACATTTCCTCACTATCGCGAGTAATGACCGCCATTTGTTGAGCGATTGTGGCGCGATAATTAGCATTGTGGCTATTGTCGAGGAGGCGCATTATTAGTCGCTCGAAATCATCGAATGGCGCGGTTGAGCTGAAAAGTAGTTCTGAACAGTGGAAGTCATCGTAGAGGCCATCGTATTTGTGGCACCAGCCCAATCCAATAGAGGGGACAGAGCCCGAGAATGCGGCAGCGAGGGAGTGATAACGTGAGCCGATGACGAATCTGGCATCCCAGATGATGCGCTTAAGATCGAGAGCTGCAGCACCGAGGACTGTTGTGAGCAGGGGCGAGTGGAGATCTGACTCGAGCCGGTGAATAATGGCCCGGTCACCCCCGGAGCTTTCGTGCTCGAGAAGTCTAACGGGGATCCCTTGTTGAAGAATGAGGCTGGCTGCGCCGAGGATGTAGTCGTAGTAGTGATCTGCCCACATGGGGGCGCCCACGTCGAGGAGACGCGCGCTCGGTATGATGCAGACGTAGGACGTCTCGAACGGGTGCGGCGGCGTAGGTGCAGGTGGAAAGCACAGGGTGATGTCAGGCGCGAGACGTAGGTTGTCTCTGATGGGCGAGAGCTCCTCGATGTAGTGCATTGACTGCGGATCTCTCGCGAAGATAAGTGTACAAGTGGGCATGAGCCGGCGAAAAGCGGTGCGAAGAGGTGGATTGGTGAATGGGCCAAAAGCCTGTGGAAGCAACACCACAGGTCGGGACCGAACGCTATAGAAGCGAGTCAGTGTGGAGAAGTTGCGGGTACGAGTTACGTCTTGCCAGTAGTCCGTGTGCAAAAACCCGGATATGTCGAGAAGGGCCTCGCAATTCGCAATTGTGGTTATCCCGGGAACTTCGAGCCCCGAACGGAACAGGGCCGGGAGAAGTTTCTGCCTGAGGAAACGGCGCCGGAATCCGGCGCCAAGAGTGCCCCGGGGCGGGACGATGCGAATGATGGGCAAGCCCAGCAGATCCTTTACTCGCGCGGGCGCCGCGTCAAGGGCAGGCTCAAAGCTCTCCAACCGTCGTCTGAGTGCATCGACGACAGCAAGCTGCATCAGCTCAGCTCCTCGATTGTGAAAACCGGCTCCGTGTATTTCGACGATCATTGGCCCACATACCTCCGGATCTCCGTCAAAAGCTTCTTCGGTGCAGCGCAGAATAAACCATCTTGCGCTGGGTAGCCAACAGCCACCAGCAGGAGCACGCGCTCATCCCTGGAGAGGCCAAGCAGTTCCGACGCTTCAAGTTCAGCCTTGGCCTCATTGGGCCAGTTGATGCAGCACGACGCAAGGCCCAGTGTCTCCAGAGCGTAGATGAACGCCATGACAGCGAGGCTGGCGTCTATGTAAGCGAGATGAACGTCTCTATCCTTGAAATACGCTCTTAGCTGGCCAACGACAACAACAAGACATGGGATGTTGTTAGCAAAATCATTAGCACCGCCTGCCAAAGTTGCCAGCCGTAGCACCAGTGCCGGATCTTGACACACCGTAAAAAAATAAGCTTGACGATTGCACGCGCTAGGCGCGTGGCGTGCCACATCGAAGGCTTTGTCCAGCAGACGGCTTGGAATGGGGATAGGCGCGTACCGGCGAATACTATGTCTGCGGCGAGCGAGGCTGAGGAGATCATCGTAGTTAACGCACAAAGTTGGGCGCTCTGCCACGAAATGGACAATTGGCGGAGGTTCCTCTCTGTATGCTGCGGTCAAGTCTAGAAATATCGCCCGAGCCTTAGCGACTGTCGGGCTTTCCTCCACAACCCTGAAATATGCGGTGAGGGCGTCGATCCCCCATTGGATTGTGCTCTCTATTGGCCCCTCTCGCCCCAGACTGCTCGTACGGGAGTGATGCGTCATTAGTTTCCTGAGTGCGCACACAGTCTGAAGAATATAGGATTCGCCAAATGATGCTCGTCGTGCGGGTGTAGAAAGGGCTTTCTCGAGTCGGTGAAGATTTCTTCGGAGGAAATAGACGGGATTTCCTTCTTCAGCGAGGAGCGCCTGATGATACATGATTTTGCCGCAGAAAGTGACTCTCTGTTCCAGTGAAAAAGTTCCCTTAGCGGCGTAGTAAAGATTGAGAAACAGCGGAAAACGACCCAGTCTATCTAATAGATGAAGGATAGAGATGTTGTCCCAGAATGAAAGTCGCGGGTGGTGAACGTGGAATCGGCGACAGACCCACCGAAAGGGCTTGGCGCTGGCGCTGCGGAGACGACCTCGAGCGATGATTGGCCGGTCACGCATCCGGTAGTTCCCAGGTGTGATCGACGAGAACTTTCGTCTCAGTTGGAGGCGGTATGCGGCCAGTGTTGTAGTAGTCACCGGCCTGTACGTAGAGGGTGGCGGCACCGTCCAAACGATCAAGAAGTTGACCCTTGTCTCGCAGGGTGACGTTGATGCGGTAGCTGCCTTGCGGGAGCGGGAGCCTGGGAATGTGGCAGCGGACAGTGCCGTGTGGCGGCCAACAGCTGGGCGGGATGGCGGAGTAGCGAGTTGAGAAATGAAGGAGCTTCTCGCCTAGAGCCGTGTACAGCCCGATACCGACGTCGAGTCGAAGACCGGATCGGTTCGCGGTATAGGCCACAGCCACTACGACAGGGGCGCCAGAGAGGGCAGTCGAGATGCGCTGTCCGTCGGCAGACTCTAGGTGCACGTCGGTCAGTCGCCCGATAATGCCCTCGTCGCCCTCTGACCTGGGCGTGGTGCGGCGCGGACCGTGAGCCTGAACGGCCGCCACATACGCGGATACGACCTCGCGGGGGTCGCCTGCAGTGCAGAGCCTTCCTTCACTGAGAAGAATGGCTCGCGTACAGAGGGCCTGAATGGCTGCCATGTTGTGGCTCACGAACAGAATGGTCCTGCCGGAACGAGCAAGGCCATGCATCTTTCCCAGGCACTTCTCCTGAAATGCCATGTCGCCTACGGCGAGGACCTCGTCCACGAGCAGAATGTCCGGGTCCAGATGTGCCGCAACCGCAAAAGCCAGCCGCACGTACATCCCGCTTGAGTACCTCTTGACAGGCGTGTCCAGGAACTTGCCGATACCCGCGAATTCGACAATCTCATCGAATCGCTCTGCGATCTCCTTGCGACGCATGCCCAGTATCGCACCATTCAAGTAGATGTTCTCGCGGCCGCTCAGCTCGGGATGGAAGCCGGTTCCCACCTCGAGCAGTGAGCCAAGTCGTCCGAGAATCACGGCTTTGCCCTCTGTGGGCTGCGTAATGCGCGCCAGGATCCTGAGGAGCGTGCTCTTGCCAGCGCCGTTCGCGCCGATCACGCCCATCACCTCCCCCTGGTGCACCTCGAGGTCGAGGCCTCTCAATGCCCACACGGACTCATCTCTAGCGCGGCCATCGGCCACAGGCCTCGAGAGGCGCCGGTGCGAGAGGCTCTTCGAAACGGCGCTGCCAATGCGGCGAGCGCCCAGGGTCAAGGCATCACGCAAGGTGTCCGGAGCCTGCCGACTGTGTCCGATCTTGTACAGTTTGCCAAGACCCTCAGCCCGAATCACCACAATCGACGCTGTCATATTATGTCCGCAAAAGTTCGCTCGGTGGCACGAAAGTACATGAACCCGCTAGATAGGACAGCGAGCGTAATCGCGACCGAGATGGCGAACAGAGTGCCCGGTGGGTGCGCGTCGGCCAGGTGGTTCCCGAGCAGGGCCCAGCGAAAGCCCTCCACCACGCCCGACATGGGGTTCACGCCAATTAGGGGACGGAAACGCTCCGGTATTAGGGTGCTGCCGTAGACCACTGGAGTTGCGTACATCCACGTCTGAACGAGGAACGGCACTAGATAGTTGACGTCGCGAAAGCGCACGTTGAGTGCGGACAACCACAAGGCAAATCCGAGTGCGGTGAGTGCCGCGAGTGCGAGAAAGCCGGGCAGTAATACGATGGCGGGGGTCGGCTTGACTCTGTAGTATGCCATCAGCCCAAGTAGGACAAGGAACGCCACTGCAAAGTCAAGTAAGCCAGCAAGCGTACCGCTGAGCGGCGTAACGAGTCGGGGGAAGTAGACCTTCGTTATTAGATGTGCGCTCGCGACGACACTGCCCGACGATCGGGTCAGGGATTGGGCGAAGTAGTTCCAGGGAAGCAGAGCTGCGTACGTGAAGATCGGATACGGAACTCCGCCTGAAGGTACTTTCAGCAAACGTCCGAAAAGCAAGCTAAATATCACCATGGTTGTGACAGGCTGAATGACGACCCAAGCAACGCCGAGAAATGTCTGTTTGTAGCGAACCTTTAGATCACGCCAAACAAGGAAGTACAGAAGCTCTCGGTAGCACCAGAGCTCCCTGGCCAAGTCAGACAGACCGCCTGACGATGGACCTATGATAGCTACGTACGGACGGTCAGCTTCAGCAGGGACTTCGACCAGCGGAGTCCCCTGCGACTGCGGCCTGTCCGCCTCTGACCCCTGTCTGTCTGGTTGAACTGGACTTCTCGGTAGCAGCATCATGAGCGGAGTCACCTCGGGCGTGTGGTCAGCCTGGGTCCGGGAGCCGAGGCCGGTGGCTCAGTCTGGCCGGCGCACACGCCCGGGCTCCGGCGGGCGGCGCTTCGCACCCCGTGACGGCCGGCCCTGCAGCACGTCGTGGGCGGCCCAGCGTCTTGCGTCGTCGGCTCAACGCCCTGAACGGGTGACATGCTGACGCGCTCCGGGCCCGGCCCACGTTGAGTCGCTCGAGCGGGAGCAGCAGTCAGAACCCGCCAGTCGTTGCCACGGTGTGTCTGCACCTTCGTCCGGGCTGACTCCAGCAAGTGACGCTCGCCGCCGCGGGCGGTCTCAGGCAGGCCGGCTTGCCGCCGTTCTTCGGGCTCCGCTACCGTCTGACGAGTGCGGTATGGTACAGGTCCTGCGCGGCTAGGGCTGCCACTGCCGCGAACGGCACGAGCACCAAGTCTACGGGCAGACGGTACCTGACCCCGGCCCACGACACAATGTGGATCGAAGTGTAAGCGACGGCGAACAGGTAGAGCAAATCCCAGCGGCGCCACTCGCGCAAAGACAGACCGAGGCCAGCGATCATGAACGGCAGCAAAAGCAGGAATGAGGCCGTTCGGGCCACGTTGTTGAAAGTTGAGGCGCTGGGAATCGGCCAGTAGCGGAAGAATGCGCCAAGCCGGTTGATGCTCAGCCGGACAAAACGGCCGGGATCGGCGGCGATGTTCGTCAGAGCCAGCCGCAATAGCGCGCTGTCGAGCTCGGCCTCGTTCAGACCCGCTGACTCCGCTGGGATGGGAAACATGTCGATGTTGACGAAGCTGTCGCCGATGTCGGGGTGATTGGCGTTCCAGAGAATATGTCCCGTCTGGGAGTTCAGCAGCAGGAAGCGGCCGAATACCCGATAGTTGCGGACTGTCCATGGGAGAATCAGCAATGCGGCGATTCCCGCGGCGATGGCCACATGGTTGAGCCTGACTGGCCGACGGCCACGGCACAGAATGTAAAGGAACAGCAGGCCGGCCATGGGCATGAAGACTTGCCGCAGCAGGATGGCCAGAGTCACCGCCAGGCCCCAGGCCGCCCAGCGCCGCGCTGTCGACGCCGCCGCCAGATCCAGGGTGAGGCAGAGGGACCAGAGCACACACAGCAAATAGAATCCCTCAGTCATCAGCGTTGCGCTGTAGAACACGAAGTAGGCATAACCAGCGACGATCGCAGCCGCCATGAGCGCCACCGTCTCGGCAGCTTCGCCCCGCAGCGGTGGCCTGGCGAACAGGCGGCGCACGAGGCCGTACATCAGCCACGGCATGAGGCTGCAGATGAGCGCCTGAATGAGGCGCCCGGCAAGCGGATGGCTGTCGAAGAGCCAGTACGTGGCGGCAACGAACAGACTGTACAGGAAGGACACGTACGCGGTTGGCGCCCCAGGCTCGATGAACGGCCATGGCGGTCGAGTGAAGGTGAACCCCTTGGAGGCCAGGAGACTACGAGCGACGTTGTCGAAGTGCACCTGGTCGTAGGCCACCGGCACAACTCCCACGGTGTCACCCAGGTACAGGGCCACGAGCACCCGAAAGGCGGCACCGACCAGCAGTATCCACGCCAGTGCGTGGCCACCACCAGCCAGAACGGCCGTCCCTGGTCTGACTGAAGGCCTGCGACCCGCCCCAGTCGCGGGCTGCGCAGTGGCTGGCGCCCGTGCCGCAGGGTCAGGCGTCGAGGGCCGGGCTTGCACCGGCACCACCGGGTTCCCGTGGCTACGCCCTCGTGATCGCGAGAGCTCCCCTGGCCGAGGCATCTGCGGCACGCTACTCCCTCCCCACCATCCACCGCAGCTGACGCAGGCCGATGCGCAGCCAGTCCGCCAGGGTGCCGGGATTGCGTGCCTCTCTCACGAAGGTCCAGAGCGGGCCGGGCCGCAGGCTCCACTGGCGAGCGGCCCGCCGTGCTGCCCGCTCGATCTGCTGTGCCGAGAGCTGAGGGTACTCGAGTACGGTCGAGTTGTACATGTCAAAGTCCTCCCAGCAGCGGACGCGCAGCCAGCCTTGCTCCAAGGCCTCGAACCAGAACGGCGTCCCGGGATATGGGACGGCGATGTGAAACAGCACGAGATCGAGAGGTAGCTGCTTGGCAAACGCCACCGTCTGAGCGATTGTCTCTTCCGTCTCGCCTGGCAAACCCAGGATGAAATAACCCCAGTTGCGGATGCCGGACCGCTTGCTCCAGCTCAGCACCTGTGGCACGCGATCTAGATCGATGCCTTTGCGGGCTCGCTGCAGGATCTCGCGTGACCCGGACTCGATGCCCCAGGCAATCATCCAACAGCCGGCCTGTCCCATCAACTGGAGCAGCTCTTCGTCAACGAAGTCGATGCGGCTGTTGCAGGTCCAGCGAACCGGTGCCCGCTGTTCGATGATCGCCTGGCACAGCCCGACCACCTGGTCGCGGTTCGCCGTAAACAAATCGGCCTCGAAGTGGATGTTCGTCGTGCCGAGGCCGATGAGCTTCCAGACCTCGCGCATGATGTGCTCGGGCGAACGCAAGCGCAGTGTGTCCTGGTAAGTCACATGCTTGATGCAGAAGCGGCAGCCGGCAGGACAGCCGCGCCCGGTCACGACGAAGGTGTAACGTCCGCCGACGATTGGCAGGCGATACTTGTCCAGCGGCAGTAGCTCATGACGAGGCAGCGGCAGGCTATCAAGGTCGGCAATGAATGGCCGGTCAGCGTTGATGACCACCTCGTTGTCGCGCCGGTAAGCCAGGCCTTGCACGTCTGCCAGCGCCGGCTCGGCGAGCCAGGGCGACAGACGACGCTGAGCGTCCCCTGGCCGCCGTCGTACACTCTCCAGGAACTGAACCAGCTCGCGGGCGGTCTCTTCAGGTTCGCCGCGCAAGACAAAGTCCAAGGCGGGGAAAGCAGCAAGTGTGTCGCCGGCCGCCGGGCTAACGTGCGTCCCAACAGCCATCGTTACCGCACCCAGCGATTTCGCCAGGAAGACGCCTCGCATGTCATTGGTGATCGTGGGTGCTGTTGCCTGGGTGATGTAGTAGCGGGGGCGCAGTTCAGCCAGGCGGCGCTCGAATTCGGCCCAGCTCATGCGCTCGGCGATGCAGTCGAGGATGCGGATTGACATCTCGGCGGGGAACATGGCGGCGAGCTGGGCGAGCGCTGTTTGCGGCCAGATGGTTCCTTCCCGGCTGTTGCGGCCCACCCGATGCACGTCCCGAATATAGGGGTCTCTGTTCGGCGATGGCGGATTGACCAGCAGGATGTCCAGATTCGGCCCTGGCTCAAGCGCACCGAGGGTCACTGTCGGGATCCGCGGCGGGCCCAGCCGCGGGTGAACACTCCGCCCGGTCTGCGATGGTGCCTCATTCATCGCCGGTTGCTCCCGCGGCGCCGTGTTGCGCTCCTGCTGCGCTGGCTGGCGGTGCGCCAGTGGTATCTGGAGCCTGCCGTAGCTCGATCACATAGTGATCCAGGATGGCAAGTCGTTGAGCCAAATTCTTAACCTGCGTAGTAAGCGTAGAGATCTTTATCGAGAAGTAGATATTGACGACCATCAGGAACAAAATGCCAAACACAAAGAATGTTGAGGCCGGCACTACAGCGCCAATCTGTCTGGTGACCCACACTAGGAGATCGTACCAAACAGACAGGATCACAATGCACACTGCAACTATGATCCACAACCATGAGTATTCTTCGCGAAGCCTCCTCCGACGGACCATCTCCACGATGAAAATAAGCAGCCCTACGCTCGCGACAATAGCGAAGGCCTCCTGTCGCGGGGTCATGCGCCAGTCACCCTTTCCGCGTCACTTCGACCTCGTAGCAGGCTTACAAAGATCGTCAGCGACATCTTAAAGATGTAATAGAACGGAGTAAGGAAGCTGTACATATTGAGATAGCGAGACTGCTTGTTGGCGCTGGGACGCATCTTGACGGCGATCTCCCGGATGCGCAAGCCCGCACGGTGGAGCATGATGATGACATCGGCGTCAGCGAAGTCGCTGGGGTAGACATCGTTGGCGCAGTAACCGAATGCGCGCCGGCTCAGCACCTGGTAGCCAGAGGTTGGATCGCTGATCCGTTGGCCCGTGGCCCATGATGCCACAGCGCCGAACAGAAGCATCCCCAGCCGTCTGACCAGCGGCGCCCGGTAGTCGTTGTCGACCAGGAAGCGCGAACCGATCACAACGTCTGCCTGCCCTGACTGGACGACGTTCAGCATGTGGGGAATGTAGGCGGGGTCATGTTGGCCGTCGGCATCGATTTGCGCCAGCCACTGGTAGGCGTTCTCGCGGCCGTACTTGTAGCCGGTCTGCAGCGCGGCGCCGTAGCCCATGTTGTAAGGCAGGCGTATCACTCTGGCCCCGCTGACCGCCGCCACTTTGGCGGTCTGGTCGCGAGAGCCGTCGTCGATGACGACTATGTCCGCGCCTGGCACGTGGGCCCGTATGGCCTGTACCACCGAGCCCACGTTATCTTCCTCGTTGTAGGCCGGAACGATCACCAGCAACTCGTTGCGTCTCATTTCCGATGGCGCCCCCTGATGCGCCGGACAGTTAGCGAAGCAGCGATAGTCGCAGTCATAACGGCTACCGGGGTCGGAAGGATTCGCATCGCCAAGACTGGCATGCTTCACCCCTCTTGGGAGCTGCCGAGCGGCCGGACAACCCGAGCCGGAACGCCGGCCGCCACGCTGTAGGCCGGAACGTCTTGGGTCACCACGGCGCCGGCGGCGATAACCGACCGTGGCCCGATGTGGACGCCGTCCAGAATGACCACCTGGGCACCGATCCATACATCGTCCTCGATGGTGACGCCCCGGCATATCACGCCCTGGTCGACAAAGGCTCGCTCAGGATCGTCGAATACGTGATCCGAGGAGTAAATGTGCACGCCCGGCGAGAGATAGACGCGGTCCCCAATGCGCACGCCACCAGGGCCACGAATGAGACAGAACTCGCCGATCAGGCTGTCGCGCCCCACCCATATGCCCGCCCGCGGCAGGTCGCGGAAGTTGTAGACGTGCAGCTCGGCGTGGTGCATGACGAAGCTGCCTTCGCCGATGTGGATGCCGCCCGGGCAGGCATGGAGGTAGACGCCCTGGTCCAGGTAGGACCCTCGACCGAGGTGAATGTTGCTGGCGAAGCGCAGACGGACACCGTTCTCGATGGCCGCAATGCCGTCCATGTGGAGGATCAACCGATAGAGAACGGCCCGCAGGCCGATGCCGATGATTGTCGGGATCCAGCCGACAAGCCCGCAGACGAACTGCTCGATGAGGTAGCGGGCCGGGCTCGCCGCCTGGCGTCGAATGTAGAGCCCCAGGTTGGCCCGGACGCCGCCTGGGGCCCGCATGCGGCCGGGGGGCTGGTCGGCTGGGGCGGGCGCCGAGCCGCCTGCCGCGCTGTCGTCGCGCCACCTCTCAGCCACGACCCCCCCTCCGGCAATCCCTCGCCGGGGCCGGGAATCTGCCCCGCTTCCTGGCGTTTGCCCCGCTCGCGGCTCCGCTTTCTGCCCTGGCAATCGCGTAACCCCCTGTGGCCGTGCATATTACCACGATGGCCCGCTGAAGGAGGCCTCCAGCGGCTGGTGGTCGCTCGTGTCAAGCGCGCTTCACCTGGCTTCGACCGGCGGACCCGGGGCATACTCTGGCCGTCGGGAGGGCGGCCATCGAGCTGGGCTGCCGGGTGGCACGCCGAAGTCTCTTTGGCCCAGGAGTGTGAGATCGTAGCGGGCACGCCATGCAGTGTCTACATTACCAACAGGAACCGGAGGGACTTCGTTGCGCATTCTGTATCTGAGCCAGGTCGTGCCCTATCCGCCGGACGCCGGACCTAAGGTTAGGAGCTACCACGTGCTCCAGTACCTGGCTGGCCAGCACGAGGTCACACTGGTTGCCTTCTCGCGACCCAGCGACCGAACCGAGGCAGAAGTGGAACTCCGCCGGTATTGCCAGAGCGTGCACCTTGTGCCTATGCCGCGTTCCCCAGCTCGCGATGCCTGGCACCTCGGTCGCGCCCTGCTGAGCGGCAAGCCCTTCCTGGTCGCCCGTGACCAGCTGCCGGCAATGAGCCGGCTGTTGTCCCAGCTCGTTCGGCAGGCAGCTGGGGAGAAACCGTACGATGTCATCCATGCCGACCAACTCTGGATGGCTCCTTATGCCGTGGCAGCGGCCGCGGCCGCTCCAGCTGGGCGTCGACCGGTCTTGATACTGGATCAACACAACGCCGTCTATCTGATTCCCCAGCGCCTGGCGCAGCATGAGCAGCACCGGGCGAAGCGCTGGCTGCTGCGTCGCGAGGCCCGGGTCATGGCCCAGTTCGAGGTCGAAGTCTGCCAGCGGTTTGACGGCATTGTCTGGGTAACCGAGGAGGACAGGGCGGCGGTGGCGCGAGTAGCGCCACGGGGTGAGCTGCCAGTTAGCCGCGTCATCCCGATCTGCGTGGATCCTGAGGCCAAGCCATTCCTCGAGCGACGGTCAGACGCCCGTCGGGTGACTTTTCTAGGTGGTCTGCACTGGCCCCCGAATGCCGCGGGTCTGGCCTGGTTCTTCCGCGAGGTCTGGCCCAGGGTCCGGAGTGAGGCGCCCCAGGCTGTGCTCACCGTGGTAGGTCGCAATCCGCCGGGGGAGTTGGCGCAGGCCGAGCATGTGGGGGTGATCACCACCGGCTACCTGCCCGATCCGACGTCCTATCTGGCCGAGACGGCGGCTTTCATCGTCCCGCTGCACGCTGGCGGCGGCATGCGGGTCAAGATCGTGGACGCCTGGTCATGGGGCCTGCCGGTGGTGAGCACCTCCATCGGGGCCGAGGGCTTGCGCTGCCTGCCGGGCGAGAACATCCTGCTGGCCGACACCGCCCCCGAATTCGCCCAGGCGGTGCTGCGACTCTTGTCTGAGCCGCAGCTGGGCGAGGCGCTGGCCGCTGCCGGCCGGCGGACGGTCATCGAGCACTACGACTGGCGCCGTTTCTACCCGGCCTTCGATGAGGTCTACGCGGGCGTCTGATGGCGGGGCGCCACAGCCCGGATGCCAGGCCATTCGGACCGCCGCGGGCCGGGGTCTTCGTTCTGCCCAGCGCCCGTCGCTGTACCGCCCGCCGTTGCCGGCCCCCTGTGCTCCTGGCGCCTTCTCAGTTCCCGCCCGCGCGGTACACCCGGTACTCGCTGTACCGCCCGCCGCTGCCGGCCCCCTCCGCTCCCAACGCCTTCTCAGTTCCCGCCCGTGCGGTACAACCGGTACTCGCTGTAGCGGCCGTCGAAGCTGGCGGTGCCGCTCTCGGCGTAGAGGCCGACCTCGCCGTTATGGGCGCGACCGTCGTCGATGCCGTTGACCAGCGTGCCGTCGATGTACAGGCCAAGCCCGGTGCCGCGGCTCTCCACCCGCAGGCGGTTGCCCCAGGCCGGGTCGATGCGGCTGGAGCCAGTGCGCGGCACGACCGTCCGCCAGGTGTCCCCGTCCCGGAAATAGAGGCCGAACCGCTGAGCGGTGTCGATGAGGAACACATAGAAGTTCCGACGATCGGCGGTCAGGCCGAACATCAAGCCGGCGGCACCCGAACCAGTCATCGACGCGGTGACTTCCAGGTCGAAGTCGGCGCCGGCTGAGACGCCGGGCTTGACCCACAGCCAGCGATCGGCTGGCCGGATATAGATGCGGTAGTGACACAACATGCCGAGGACGTAGCCGTAGACAACATCGGCGTCCTGATGGGTCGGCCAGCCGCTGCGCACATCGCAGAAGTCGTCGCCGAAGATCAGCGTACCCGGCGTGCTGGGAGTCGCTGACGGCTCGGGCGTTGGCTCGGTCGGAGTCAGCAGCGGCGGCGGCGTCAGGGTCTCGACCTCACCTGTGGGCGAAGGTCCGACGGTGGGCCACTCGGCAGTGAGACTTGGGGTGGCGGTTGGCCTGGTGGGGCTGGGCGTTGGCGTTCCACTCGGTGGCGCCTTGGTGGCCGTCCGGGTTGCTGGTGGCGTGGGGCCAAGCACGTCGCGGCAGCCCATGTCGGCCACCCATACATCGCCTTGCTGGCCGGAAGGCGACAGCGCGTGGCCGGCGCCGATGTGGCACAGCCGCGGATCGAGCAGGTTAGAGCGATCCACGGTGTTGGCCAGCCAGCGCTCGACCATCGCCGCGGCCCTGTCTGCCCCCACGCCAACGCTCTCGACCAGGCGCCAGGAGGCGAAACCGGCCATTTCGTAGCCGAAGGCCCGCGCGCGATCGGCCGGCTCGCGATTCTGCCGGTCGTAGCCGTCGCCATCACGATAGTTGCCCTCGGCCATGTCGCGGGCGTACCACGCCGCGGCTTCACTCAGGTTGGGCTGCGCGGCCAGGGGGCTAAGGCCGGCGCGGACGCGAACGCGGTTGACCTCCGCCACCAGCCGGGCGGCCAGCTCGGTTGAGGCCGGCCGAGTCGCCGTCGGCGGCGGTGGGCCGACAGTTGGCCGGGCCAGCGATCTGATGTCACTCGCCCTCACGGCCAGCGGCAGGAAGACGAGCGGGCGTCGCACATGCACCAGGATGGTGTCTGACCCGCTGTTCCCGTCTTGGTCGCGGGCAGTCAGGCGGAGCAGGTGAGTGCCCTCGGACAGACGGGGTACGGTGAGGCTCGCCCCGGTGCCCAGCTGTCCATCGCGGTCGGAGGACCACTGGAAGGTCTCCTCGTCGATGGCGCCATCCTCCGGGTCGTCGCCACCGCCGAGCAGGTCCAGGGGCGCGTCGACACTGAGCACCGTGCCGTCGCGCGGCTCGAGGATCACCGGCTGGGGTGGCTTGGGCGGCACCCGGAATGGCCCGCCGTCGGCGGAGGCGGTGTGGAAGCCGTCGCTGGCCCAGACGCGGATGCGGGCCGCAGTTCCCCCAGGCAGCTCGGTCGTGTCGATCTCGAGCTCGGAGGCCGTGAGGTCAGCGTTGAGCATCTGCCAGTCGGCGCCGTCCTGACTGTAGCCGACGGTGTACGTGAGCGGGTCGCCGTCAGCGTCGGCCGCCTCCCAGCGCACGGTGTGCGGACCGTCCCAGAGGGCGCTGGCGCCTGGCTCCAGAACTCGGACCGTCGGCGGATGAGCGCTGGCGCGGCGCTCGGCCAGGGCGCCGCCGGACCGGCTCAGGCGCAGTCGCTCGGCGCCGGCCGGTACCGGTATGGTGAACAGGAAGGTCTCGCTATCGACCGGCTGCCGATCGTGGTCCAGGAAGTCGACGTCGAAGCAGCGCGACTCGGTGGGGCCGCTGGCTACCGCCGTCAGCTCGATGCAGTAAGGCCCGGAGCTGGGTGGCGAAGCGGCGTCGGCCGCAGCGACCACGCGGATCAGCGGATCGAGCTCGGCCCGTCCGTCGCGGTGGATAGTGCCGCTGACGATCGCCAGCTCACCGGAGGCCTGGGTCAGGGCGCGGGCGGGGCCCAGCACCCCTACCGTCTGGCCGGCCTTCGGGGCCAGGCTGTTGTACATGAGCCGGTAGGTGTGTGGCGACATCCACTTCCGGTTGTCGGCGCAATACGTCATGAGATCTTTGCGGCTTGCCGGCACTATGGCGCCCTGCTTTTTGCCGGACCAGAGGTCGTAGCCCACTTCCTGAATGGTGGCATCGGCGTAAGGCCAGTCGGTATTGGGATCGGCGGCGCCGCAGCCGCTGGGCTCGCGATTGGGGTGCCGGGCGCCCAGGTTGTGCGCCACCTCGTGGGCCAGGCCGTACTCGCCGCCACTGTACGCGCGGACCAGCACTGTACGCCCGCCTCCCGGTGGGTTTGCCCACGGCGGGTCGGACAGGCCGTACCAGAAGTCGCCGGCCACCGCCGGCATGTGGATCCAGGCGACGGTCTGGTCAGCCGGCGCACCCAGGAGCTTGGGAATCGCCGCCTGCCGATCGATCCATTTGAGAAGCGCCTGTTTCTCGGCGCGAGGCGGATGGGCAGCTGCGCTATCAAATTGTCCCCAGTAGGTAAGACCGATTCCCCGCCGGTAGACCACACCGCCGTCGGCAACGGGGAACCACTGCTGGAGGATGCGCGGACCCGTCTTGTAGACCGCCTTGTCCGCACTGACCTTCTTGGCCCCTTTGGGGGTGTTCAGGAGCAGCCTCACTGGGTGGTAGCGCACCGTGAAGGAGCGCCGCCTCTGGAAGTCGATGGTGATTTCCTTGCTGTTGTTCTCGTAGTCCGTTTCGGGCAGCGACCGGTCGGGGTTAATGGTGACCTTGAGCGACACGCGCTCCTGTCGGGTCCAGTCGTTGGGCAAATGGAAGTTGGCCGTGAGGTCACGCCACCGGCGCAGTTTCGAGGCCGGTTCGTTCCACAGCGCGGGCTCGTTCACCGGGGCATGCTTCGCCCCGCCGGCGGCGAGCGACAGCTCGAAGGTCACCGGCTGGTTGTTCGGCGGCCGGTTCTGCTGTTCCGCCGCCTGGATCAGGGGATAGACCCGCAGCGCGGTGCGCTTGCCACGCACCATGTCGATGCTGTTGTCGGCGCAGGCCGCCGCCCCCACGTCGGTGTGGAGACACTGGATCACCTGGGTCATCTCGATGTCGCCCACCTGCAGGTCGTAGGCTGGCGTGGCGGTGGGCGTCGGCGTGGCCGATGGCTGCGGCGTGTCGGTTGGCGCGGTGTTGTCCAGGTACGCGCTGACTACCAGGCCTCGGGTGCCCACGTTGTAGTAGCCGACCATTCGCACCGACACTGAGCCGGTGGTCGTGCCAGGCGGCACCGGCACCGCAACGTCGTAGTTCTGGCGCCAGGGGTTCTCCCCCTCGGCGGTGAAGGTCTTGCGCTCTCCGCCTGCACTCACCTCGACCGATAGACTGGCACCGTATCCCCAGTCCTGGCTGACGGTCCCCGAGACCCGCAGCACAGGGCCGAGAATCCGCCCGTGGTAGGTGCGGCTGGTGGTGAAGTCGTGGCGATCCAGCGGTGCCCAGAGCTCAGCGCCATCGATGCTGTAGCTGATGGACATGCCGTTGAAGGGTGTCCCCGGGAACGTGCCGCCGGCGGCGATGGCTCCTGGGGGCTGGCCGGTTGTGGCGACAGCCAGGGCCGCACAGAGCCCGGCGAGTGCGAGCAGGCGAGCGGGGACGCCCCTGGGCAGGGCCTGGCGCAGCTGGACGGCCCGGTTCTTCATGGCGAGTCTCTTTCTGTTGGCGTGGCTAATGCCCTGCTCGGTCGTCGAGGTCCGATCAGGGGCGCTCGAAGGCATGAAAGCGGATCACGGTTCGGGTGGCGTCAAGCTGCACGATCGCGAACCCGGGCGGCGAGAGGGTGTCCACCGCCGGCTCTTCGTCGGCCGGGCTTCCGACCAGCTGGGCGAAGGCGCTAGGGGCCGCGGAGTACAGCACCCCGTGTCGATAGTCGCTTAGCGCCTGATGGATGTGGCCGATGAACACGCCCCGCAGCCGAGCCGCGATGGCCGCCAGCCGGCGGTGCAGCTCCTGGCCGTTGATGATCAGCATGTTGCGGTCCAGCCAGGGAACGCCGAGCGGTAATGGCGGGAAGTGGCAGAAGACGGTCAGCGGCGGGCCATCAAGGGTGAGTTCGCGGTCCAGGATGGCCAGCTGCTCATCTGAAAGCAGCCCTTGAGGGTCGAGCTCGGCCGGTGCACGGGCGTCGATCACCAGGAGACGGTGGCCGCGCAAGTCGAAGGCATAGCTTAGAAGCTCGGGATCGGCCGTCAGGTCGAGTCGCCGGCCCATCGGCAGGTAGCGCTTGATCAGAGCGGCCGAGTCATGGTTACCGGTTACGTAGTACGCTGGAACCTGCAGGCGCCTGAATATCTCAGCGGCTAGCTGGTAGGCGCGCTCATCGGGATCGGTGGCCACGTCGCCGGTGTGCACCACGAAGTCCAGGCGGAAGGGCAGGCTGTTCAGGACGTCCACCAGGCGCTCGGCGTGAGCGGCGGTGTCGAGGCCGTAGCGCTGGTGCCTGCGGTCCGGCCCAAAGTGGGTGTCAGAGATGTGGGCGAAGATGACAGTGTCGGATTCCATGTTCTACTTCCGAGGTGGCCCCGCCGGGTATGGCGCGGACCAGGGCCCGTAGTCGGTGGGCCCGCCATTCTAGCGCATGGTGGGTGCAGAAAGGGCGCTTCCCGTTTCGAGAGCTCCCTACCGCCGGTCCGCGCCTGCTTCCGTCGCGGGTAGTTGCTGTGACGCGGGCCGGCGGTCGGCGGCGGCACCAGCGCAGGTTGCCAGCCGCGCCTTCTGGCGTATTGACGGCCCGCCGGTCCGCGCCCACCTCCGTCGCGGGTAGTTGCTGTGACGCGGGCCGGCGGGATGGTCAGCGGTCAGGCGGTCGTCGGCGCTGCCTGGCCATCGATGCGCCGGCCAGCCGAAAAGCCATGACCAGGGCGGCCCGTGCGCTGCCGGCCCACAAGACGCGGGTCGGGACTCGCCAGAAGGGACGGCGCCGCTTGTGCTCCAGGATCCACCACTCGTAGGCTGCCGGCTTCAGGTCCGGCGGCGGTTCGAGAAGCTGCGGCGGGATCTGGGCGTCAAACCAGTCGGCGCACAGGTCAAGGGCTATCCAGGCGCGGCGATCCAGGCGGCTGCGGCGCAGCTCGGCTTCCAGGCGTGGCCAGTCGATGGTCGGTCCGGCCGCGTCGGATCCCGGGCTGTGCGTCGGGCACGCGCCGCCCCTGTCCGTCTCGCCGTAGCGATCAATCGTCTCCGCCAGATCGGAAATCAGCCGCACCGGGGTGAAACCGCGGCGCACAGCGTTGGCCACCAGGGTCAGCACCAGATCGGTTGGGTTGGGGACCAGCAAACGGTGGCCCCTCACGTGGGCCGATTGCGCACCTGCCCAAATCCTCGGCCAATCGAGCTGGCCGGCCTGCCAGCGGCCGCCACCATGCCGCGACGGCTCGAGGTCATGGTGAACTGCCCGATCGAGCTCAACATGATAGCCCCCTGGATGGCGGCGATCGGGATTGGCGTCGGCCAGGGGCTGCCAGATGTCGTGAGTCAGCCGCACCGCCCGCTCGTAATCGGCGTCGGGCACCGAAAGGTCCAGGTCGCCGCTGAGGTGTAGCGCCCAGTCGTCGAAAACGGTGAGTGCCAGCGCGGCGCCCTTGTGGGCGAGCACGGGTATCGCCTCAGCCGACAGCCGCTCGAGCAGCTGAGCCAGCAGGTCCTCCAGGCGACGGCCGCGCTGCCAGCTCGCGGCGTAAAGCGTCTGCAGCCGCTGGCTAAACCCGTTCGGCAGATGGCTATCGGGTCCCAGCTGCCGAGTGCCGAGATAAAGCAGTGGCCCCAGTTGGCCGAGCACCGCCAGGCTAACGACGCGGTTCCAATCCAGGCCGCGGTGTGCGAGATCGAGCGCCAGCTCGGCGGCCACCGCTGAGATGCGTCGCCGGGCAACGAGCAGGACGAACGACTCCTCAGCCGACGTCGTGCCGAGCAGCCGCCGACCGATACGCCCGGCCAGGGCGGGCACGTGCTTCGGACGCGGGCCGCGGCCAACGGCGGCTTGTGCCTGGCCGTAGGCGGCCGTAGCCAATGCCACGATACGCGAGCCGGGCATGTCGAGCCGGCGTGTCCGGCCATCGGGCCGTTCGACGGCGCTAACGTGCCCCAGGACGGCAGACGCTGCGATGGGTGCGTCGGCGCGCGGCGCGTTGTCACCACGCAAGACGAGCCTGTCGCCCCGGCGGGCGATCAAGCGATGGACCACGAGACCGCTGTCGGTGCGCGCCACGACCACCTGGCCGACTCTGGCCTCGGTGCCCAGCAGGACTCGCAGGCAGTCGCCTGGCCTGATGGTCGGTGCCATGCTATCGCCAACTGCTGGCAGCCGACCGACGCTGGTCTGTTGAGCCCACAGCGCCGCGGCGGCGCTCAGCAGGGCAGCTTGACCGTCACCGGCCGACGTTGGGCCTCGATCGGCATGCTCGAGCAAGGCAGCACCTACAGGCCGCGCGCCATCACAGCAAGCCCTCGAGGGCCTCCGCAGTACGCCATGGTGTGCTTGCCTCAAGGCGGAAGATGGCGACGTCAGGGGAAAGGGCGTGGCGCAGCAGCGCAATGGCCCGCAGCACCTCAGGCTCTCCTGGCCGGCCCAGGAACCTGGCCCCGCTGACGCTCAGGGCGTGACCCAAGAGCTCGGCCAATGCCTGGTCCGCAGGCACGGGGGTGAGGAGCGGATCGCCCGCTCGCCAGCGGTCGCGCGCCGCGCCGGCCATCGGCTCGCCGGCCAACCGATGCGCACCCAGTACCGTCACGTCAAAGCGAGCGCAGGCCTCATCCAGGGCCTTCACGATCTGGCTACCGGCGCTGGCGACCACCTCGGCCACCAGGGCGTCCTCGCCTCTGGATACTTCTACCTGCGTCACGCCTGGCAGGTTTCTTAGCGCGGCGCCGAAGCCTGGCGGAAGGTGGTCGAGCTGTAGCCGCCAGCGGACCGGTTCGTCTGCCGAGCCTGTGCCGACGGCCGACGTCGGCGCTCCGAGGAAGGCCACTGCGCCCAGCGGCGTGGGTCCGGCTATGCAGCCGGGCGACAGGTCCTCCATATCGACCATCCACTTGCGCACCCCGGCAAAGGTGGCCATCCGTAGCGTCTCGGTGGGCAGCGGCAGACCGAGCAGGCGAACGGTCTCTTCAGTCAGGTTGACCCGCCTCGGCAGCGGTCGGACGAAGCCGCTCGCGGTAAGGGCGGCGAAGTCGTCGGACAGGAAGCCCCATCCCCGGCGGACAAGCTCGGTCGTGAGCGTCGTCTTGCCCTGGCCGGAGTGGCCGACCAGTAGCAAGGCCCGGCCGCGTCTGGTCACCGCCGCACTGTGAAGCACTACCGCATCCTGCACCTGAGCCGCGGCCACGTTGGCCAGCACCAGGTGGGCGTAATGCACCAGCTGATCGGCCGAGGGCACCCGCACCGACCGGCCGCCCACCTCGATGCGTGGGCCGTGTGCCACCGGCTCCGCGCCCATCTCGGTACCTCTCGCCACAACCCGAACCGCAATGTCGACCAGCTCGATATCCTCGGCCGCCACGCGCTGCCGGTCGTAGATCATGTCGAGCGCCTCCAACACCTCGAGGCTGTCGCTGGTGACGACCACCACGTGGTCGAAGAAGCGAAAGGCACGCCGGCCAAAAGGTGACTGGGGCGCGGTGGGGTCCGCCTTCTCCATGCCCGGAAAGTGTACTCGCTCGGGCAGCCGGTTGGCAGGGATGAGGCGCCACCCTCGGGCCCACTTCTCGTGAGATCGAGCCTTTGATCGCGTGCGCGCTCATTGGCGGCGATCAGCCTCCCAGTCGACCTCTGTTCGGGCATAATGTGGATGGACCAAGCGCCTGGTTGGTCGCCACCGCATCCGGCGGCCCGTCAGCAGCCTGGGCTGTCACGGGACCTTCGCGAGGTTGCGACATGGAGTGGAGAGGCTAGCGGTGATCACGAGACCAGAGGACGAGCGCTGGCGGCAGACGGCTTGCCGCCCGATGCTCCTGATCATCGTGCTGGCGGTCCTCTACGCCTTGCAGCGGCGCTCTATCTGGGCGACCGTGTGGAGCCGTTCTCGGGCGCTTTCGATCAGGTCTCTTATGACACCCTGGCGAGGCGGCTGCTCGGGGGCCACGGCCTTACGTTTCCGACAGCCTGGTGTCCGTTCAGCCAGGCGGACCAGCCGACTGCCCACTGGTCTTACCTGTATACGCTTTACCTGGCCGCTGTGTACGCCGTGTTCGGTCCCCATCCGTTGGCCGCACGCCTCATCCAGGCGCTATTGGGTGGCGTGCTGCTGCCGTGGTTCGTCTATCGATTGACCTGGCGGGCGCTGGTGTCTCCGCGGGAGATTGCGTCGGGGGGCGCCTCGCCGCCCCAGGGGATGCTGCCTGCCGGGTCCGGCCGTGCTGCCGGCGGGCGAGGGCACCCGATATCTCAGGGCCCGCAGTCGAGCCTGGGAATGTCCGGCGCTCACGGCGAGTCACCGACTGTGAGCGCGCCGGGCACCAGGGCTGCGACCGGCGGGCACGCACCGCCTCTGGTGGTCGCCCACCGGGCGGCCCTCGCGGCGGCCGCCATCGCCGCCGTGTACGCCTACTTCGTGCTATTCAGCGCCAGCCTGATGACCCAGACCTTCTACATGTTGGCGCTCCTGGTGGCGCTCGAGCGGGCGCTGGCGATCGCCCAATCTGGCACGGGAGCGTCAACTGGCCGTGACTGGCTGGTGCTGGGACTGGCCCTGGGGTTCGGTACCCTCTTGCGCCAGACACTGTTGCTCTTCGTGCCGATTCTGCTGGCCTGGCTCTGGTGGTCGCTGCGGCCGGCGACGCCGGACGGGTGCCGGGACCGGCCAATGGCATCGAGCGCGAAGGAGCGCCATTCACCAGGGCCCACCAGCCTGGAGGCGGCGAGACCGGCCCAGAGTGCGCCGAGTTCTCGTCTCGCCGCCTTCCGGGCTTCCGGTATGTGGAACCTGCTGGTGCCGGTAGTCGTCGTGGCCCTCTTCGTGTCGCCCTGGACGCTCTACAACTATCACCGGTTCGGGCAGTTCCTGCTGCTGAACTCGAACGGCGGCTATTGGCTTTACGCCTCGAACCATCCAAGTCGCGGCACCCACTTTGACGGCAACGAGGCACCGCCCATCCCCGAGGAGCTGCGTGGCCTCAACGAGGCGGCTCTGGACCGCGAGCTTTTCCGCCGTGGACTGCAGTCGATTGTTGCCGGGCCACGGCGCTTTCTCCTCCTGTCATTCGACCGGTTGCGCAGCTACTTCTGGCTGGCGCCGTCGGTGAGGTCCTCGCCGGCCAGCAACCTGGGCCGGCTGCTGGCCTTCGGTGCCTTCTTGCCGTTCATGCTCCGTGGCCTGTGGCTCTCTCGCCGGTTCTGGAGAAGCTGTCTGCCGCTGTACCTGTACGTGGGCTTTGACGGCCTGCTGCACCTCATCTCTTGGGCAGCGCCGCGCTATCGCCTGCCGAGCGACGCTGTGCTACTGGCCTTTGCCGGCCTGGCCCTGGTGGCCGTGGGGCGACCGGCCGCGGCGATACTACAGCGGACGTCGGGCACAATTCTTGCTAACAGTTCGGGTAGCAGCGCGGGCCCGTAGCAGGGTGCCGATGCGGGCGGTCCGGCCCTCGCCCGCAGGGACCCGGCTGCAGTAGCCCCGGCTGCCGACTGTCGCCCAGCGTCAGGCCCTCGCCCGCAGGGAACCGGCCCGGACTCTAACAGGCGGCGTGCCCACAGTCGGGTCCGGACCTCGCCCGCAGGGAACCGGCCCGGGGCGGGGGCGTGGCACCGCTTTGGGAGTCGGGCTCGCCGCGCATGGCGACCGGGCGGTAGTGCTCGTCAAACCGCCCAGGGCCGCTGGCTCTTCGCCCGCAGGGAACCGGCTCGGGGCGGTGGGCCTCGGAGCGCTTTGGGAGTCGGGCTCCCTGCCGAACGGTACCGGGGGGCGGCGCGTGTCGGCTCACTCTACGACTCGCGTCGCCCACCCGCCCCAGGGAACTGGCCAGCGGCGAGGTTGCCGTACCCGGGAGCGGCTTCGGCGATACTCGCATAGGTTGGGAGGTGGAGGATGTCCGCTTCAATCATGCCTCTCAGTCGGCCCAGTCCAGCGGTCCTGGCGTTGACCGCCCTGGCACTCGCCGTTCTGGCCACCCGCCTCTTGCCGGCAGCGTCCGGAGCGACCCCCGGCCCCGATTCGAGGGAGGCCCTCGGCAACCAGCCGCACGCCGAGGTCACGCCCTCGGCCACCACGTGGCAAGACCTGGCGGAGCGGGTCACCGCCGCCTGCGGCGGGTCCAATCCGTATCTGGTGACCACCCGATTCTCCGGGAAACTCGCCTCCTCGCAGGCCGCTCGGGAACCGGCGGTGTTTGCCTTCCGCGATACGGCGGCTGACGACCTGGCTCAGCAAATCGTGCTCGCCACGCAGGCCCAAGTCGGCGCCGTGTACGGCCTGGCCTATGACGCTGGGCGTAATCAGCTCTATGCGGCGGCCTATCACAAGCGCGGCGCGCCTTTCGGTCCGGGCGGTCCTGGTGCCATCTATCAGATTGATCTGTCCGCCGGGGCGGTAGCAACCTGGGTCCAATTGTCGGCGGGGCCTGACAGGCACGACCGGCCACTGGGGGACGACAGGACCGGCGCTCTGTGGGTGGGTCGCACCGGGCTTGGTGACATCGACCTGGACGACGACGGCAACGTCCTCTTTGTGGCCAACCTCCACGATCGCCACATCTACCGCCTCTCAGTGCCGGACGCGGCGATCCTGGGCCGCTTCCCCTTCGGGGCATTGGGAACGAGCTGGGAGCGTGATGCCAGGCTCTTCGGCCTTGCCTACCGCGATGGCTTGCTCTACCACGGCGTCATGGATGTGGGCACCTCTACACAGCCCCAGGGCACCGCCGCCACCGGGCATATCTACCAGTCGCTGCCGGACGGAAGCGAGCTGCGCGAGGTCGCGGTCTTCGGGATTCCGATACGGACCGTCGTTGGACAGAAGGTCGAGGGTTGGTGGGGCAGCGGGGCGATCCCGATGCTGACGGATATCGAGTTCCGTCCCGGCGGCGACGTGATCATCGGGGTTCGGAATCGAAGCATCGACGCCACGACCGGCCAGTGCCAGATATACCCGTCGGGGGAACTGCTGCTCGGGGTGCAGCGGGCCGAGGGCTGGGATGTGGCCACTGAACCCGGGCATTACAACTACGGGCCTGGCACGGGCCTCAGCCCGCTCACCGGGGCGCTGGCCGGCATCCGCTATTTGGACCAGGTGGTGTCGCCCGAGCAGCTGACCTTCCCGGAGGGTCTGAACGGAGGTCAGAACGTGTGCGGCTGGCACGCTCTATGGTTCGACAACGCAGGTGGCCAGCAAGTGCGCCGGGAGGCGCTCGTCTGGCTGGACTACCCGCCCGACTTACTGCTGCCCTTGGGCACCGGGGATTTGGAGGTGCTGTGCGACCGCAGCCGACCGCTTGACCCCGATCTTATCGCCACCGAGACGCGCCGGGCCGGCGATGCAGGCACTGCCACCCGGGAGGCGGTGGCGACAAGCATCCTGGCAACCCAGACGGCGATTCTCGCCACGCACACCCAGGCCGTGGCGACGGCCGAGGCCCGCGGCACGGCCGCCGCCCTCACTGCTACCGCTCTTGCGGGTACTGGAACGCCTGCTGGCGCGACACCGCCATCACGCGGTCCAGCGGCCACCCTGACCGCAGTCTGGTCTCAGCTAACAGTGCAAGCGCCGACGAGGTGGGCGCAGGCCACCGCGGCGACGACGGCCGACCTGGTCCCCGAGGTCACCAGAGTGGCGGCAGCACTGGCCTACGATCGGATCAAGGCCAGCTGTAGCAGCGACAATCCGTATCTGGCCATCTCGTCCTTCGTGCCGTTCTTCTTTCCCCAGGTGACGTTGCCACGCCGGACGGCCACGCCGACAAGCCCACCTGCGCCGGTAGTGCAGGCTTTCAACGACAGCTATCCCGAGAGCGTGGCTGGTCACCTTCGGCTGGCCTACGAGCACCAGGCCGGGGCGGTTTTCGGGCTGGCTTACGACTGGCGGCGTGGCCAGCTGTACGCCTCGGCGTACAACAAGGCCCTCGCCGCCTTCGGGCCGGCAGGGCCAGGTGCCATCTACCGCATCGATCTGGCCACCGGCGCCGTCCGACCCTGGGCCTGGCTGGATGCCGGGCGCGACCGCCATCATTTCAGTGACGGTCTGGATGCGGCAGCCGGCGCCTTCGTCGGCAAGCTAGGCATCGGCGACATCGAGCTTGATGAGGCAGGCGGCACCCTGTTTGCCGTGAACCTGCACGACCGGCTGATCTATCGCCTCACTGTGCCCGACGGAAAGATCGTCGACATCTTCCCGCATGGCGGTGCCGAGGAGCCTTGGGCGGCACACGCCCGGCCTTTCGGTCTGGGCGTGCACAATGGCTGGCTTTATCACGGCCTGGTCGACGACCGCGCCCGCTCCTCTGGCGCTCGCTCGGGCCTCATGGCGTACGTCTACCGCTCCAGGTTCGACGGCAGCCAGATGACCGAAGTGGCACGACTTGACCTCGACTACTCCCGGCCCCTGGCCTGGCGGGCCTGGAGCGACACACCCGCCGTCAGCGGTGCGATGCTAACCGACATCGAGTTTCGCCCGAACGGTGACTTGATCCTGGGCCTGCGGGAACGTGCCGGTGATGGTCCGTTTAACTTGGGCGGCGTTGGCAATGGCGGCATTCTACCAACGATACGGACCGGCGACCGTTGGCTGGTGTGGACGGACCCCGAGTTCTACGTCAATGATGAGTCAGCGTGGGGTAGCCTGGCTTCCTTGCCAGGTTTGGACATTGTTGTGGCGTCGATGCTGGACCCGTGGGGCCCGAGCAGCGGCGGGGCAGTCTGGTACGACAACTTGTCCGGGCACATCGTGCGGCGAGAGACGGTCTACGACTACCAGGCGAACTACCCGACCTTCCTGAAGGCAGCCGGCCTGGGGGATGTGGAGGTTCTATGTCCCCCGTGGACGCCCACCTCCTCCCCGACCCCCACCGCCACGGCGTCGCTGACGCCCAGTCAGACGCCGTCGAGCACTGCCACGTGTACGGCCACCCGCGTCCCTAGCGCCACCCCCACCCAGCGGCCGCGGCCGGTGTATTTGCCGCTGGCCCTGCGCGAATCCTGCGCCAAGCGCCAGTTACATGCTGACGTGGTGCTGGTGATCGACGTTTCGACCAGCATGCGCCGCCTGGCGGGCGATGGCCAACCCAAGCTGGCAGCCGTCCAAGCGGCCGCCCGGGCGTTCGTGGATCGAATGGACCTGGCCGCCAGCTCCGATGCTGCCGGGGACAGCGTCGCCGTCGTCGCCTTCAATGACCGGGTGTGGCTCGAACAGGCACTGACCGGCAATCGACGGTTGCTTTTCGCGGCCATCGATGGGCTGGGTGCGCGGCTGGCCGAGGGCACCCGCCTCGACTTGGCGCTAGAGGGTGGCATGGCGGCCCTGCGTGATCCGGGCCGCCGGCCCGAGAACACCGCCGTGATCGTGCTGCTCACCGATGGCCTGCCGAACCGGGTGCCGACGCCAACGCCTTGGGGTAGCCAGGAGGACACCGTTCTGGCCGCGGCCCGGCGGGCTCGTGACGCCGGCATCCGCATTTACGCGATCGGTGTAGGTCGCGCTGATGCGCCCGACCTCGCCGACCGAATCAACCCGGAGTTGCTACGCCAGGTGGCATCGAGCCCCCGAATGTACTACGAGACCTGGAGCGCCGAGGAGCTCGCCGCGATCTATCGCGAGATTGCATATACGATCGGCTGTCCGCCGGACAGCTTCTGGGGTCGAAGGGGCTAGCCAGCACTCCGGCCGTTGCCAGGGTCCGGGCAAAGCGCCCCAGAACGACGTGCCGCGACTCGCATTGGCGCGCCGAGCGCTCCGTGACCATAGGCCAAGGCACCGGCTTGCGGGGTGCTGCGGAGCGCGCTTCGTCACCATAGGCCAACCGACGGGCTTGCGGGGCGCTGCCGAGCGCGCTTCGTCACCATAGGCCGACCGACGGCCTTGCGGGGCGCTGCCGAGCGCGCTTCGTCACCATAGGCCGACCGACGGCCTTGCGGGGCGCTGCCGAGCGCGCTTCGTCACGATAGGCCAACCGACGGGCTTGCGGGGCGCTCTGGGGAGCCACTCGTGACCAAATGCCAGCGTACTTTGCATTTGGACGGACCAGATGTATAGTACGGTGGCATGGTTGATCGGCCTTTCTGGCGGGAGCGCATTGAGCGTGCCTGGCTTCACGCGCCCATCGTCTGGCTGTCTGGCGTGCGGCGCTCCGGCAAGACGACGTTGGCTCGGAGTCTGGGCTCCGACCGCTGTCTGTACATCGACTGCGATCTACCGGTAGTTGAGGACATGGTCCGCGACCCTCAACTCTTCTACCGTTCGTGCAGCCACGAGGTGGTCGTCTTCGACGAGGTTCACCAACTGCGAGATCCGAGCCGGCTGCTCAAGATCGGCGCTGACCTGTTCCCACAGCTGCGAATCCTGGCCACGGGTTCCTCGACGCTTGCCGCGACCAGGAAGTTCCGCGACACGCTGACGGGGCGCAGGCGGACGGTGCACCTCACGCCGGTGCTATGGGGCGAGCTGGCGAGTTTCGGGGTCACACTCTCACGCCGGTTGCTTCACGGTGGCCTTCCGGAAGCCTTGCTGGCCGTGGCCAAGCAACCCGCGTTCTATCGCGAGTGGCTGGACTCTTTCTTTGCACGCGACATCCAACGCCTTTTCGGCTTCCGTGACATTGATCGTTTCAACGCCATGTTGGATTACGTATTGCGCCAGAGCGGGGGCCAGTTCGAGATCGCCAAGGCGGCGAAAGCGCTTGGCATCGCGCGGGCCACTGTGGAGAGCCATGTGCGGGCGTTGGAGATCGCGCACGCCGTTACCGTCGTACGGCCCTTCCACGGCGGGACTCAGCGAGAGATCACGAAGCAGCCCAAGCTCTATGCTTTCGATACCGGCTTCATTAGCTTTGCCCGCGGCTGGGACTCGCTGCGGGCCGAGGACCAGGGCCAGCTGTGGGAACACCTGGTTCTTGAGCACCTTCAGGCCACCTTTCCCGATACGCCACTCCGCTACTGGCGGGACAAGGCGGGACGAGAGATCGACTTCGTCATTACCGCGAATCGGGCTAGCGTGCACGCCATAGAGTGCAAGTGGGATCCGTCGGGCTTCGATGCCGCTGCTCTGAAGCACTTCCGGGCTCACTATCCAAACGGCCGCAACTACCTGGTGACGCCGTCCGCCGACCCGCCCTATTGCATCCGTCGCGGCAACATAGAGGTCCGGGTTTGCACGCCGACGGGAATCGAGCTCTAACCCGCATCGGCTCGGCGACCGAGCTGCGTGTCGGCGGCGAGGGTGGCACAACTTCTACGTGCGTAGACAGATCCTCATGGCCGCGCGTGCGAGTCGGCCACAGGCCGTTTTTCCCGGCAAGCTATGGCCGGGAGGAGACGATGTGGCCAGGTCGGCTGGGCCGCGGCAGGCCCGCCAAGGAACGGCTACGGCCCTGGATATCTCACGAGTGGCTGTCCGCCGGAGAGCTTCTGGGGTCGAAGGGGCTAGCCAGCACTCCGGCCGTTACTAGAGTCCGGGCACAGCGTCGCAGAACGACGTGCGGCGACTCGCATTGGCGCGCCGAGCGCTCCGTCACCATAGGCCAACGCACTGGCTTGCAGGGCGCTCTGGGGAGCCATTCGTGACCAGATGCCAGCGTACTTTGCATTTGGACGGACCAGATGCAAAGTGCGGTAGCGTCTTCGACGGGCCTTTCTGGCTGGAGCGCATTGAGCGCGCCTGGCTTCAGGCGCCCATCGTCTGGCTGTCTGGCGTGCGGCGCTCCGGCAAGACGACGTTGGCTCGAGGTACCACGGCGGCACCGTCGCCACCGCCCCCGCTCAAGGGACCCAGAGAAGCGGCAGGCTCAGTCGGCCCGCGGCTGGCGGCGGCCCCACCTCGTAGCGGCCGATGTCGTAGGCCGGGCCGTTCCGGTAGTCGGCGATACCGAAGTGGTCCAGGAGCTCAACCAGGGAAGGCGGTAGCTGCTCGACGCCAGCGTCGATGGCCGGGCTACCCTCCCGCAAGCGAAAGTCGGGCCATGAGCCGTCGTACAGGTCGTGGTCGTCCGCCGCATAGCTGACCAGCAGGGGATCGGTGGCCAGGCCGTGCCCCTCCCAGGGTGTGGCCGCCTGAACGTCGGCCAGTGTCTCGTGCGCTTTCCAGGTGCCAGCCTCGCTCACCACCATCGTCCCGGCACGCCAGACGCCGCCCTGGTCGTAGGGCCGCCAGCCGTTGCCAAAGTACAGGTTGTGGTCGATGGCGAGATTTGCGGTGCGACCCTGGGCATAGCTGACCAGGGCACCGAAGGCCTCGTTATTCAGGATGATGTTATTCAGTATGCGTGTGTCGACGTTGCCGTGGTCGTCGTATTGAGCGCCGCCCAGACTAATCCCGTAAAGAGAATTGGCAGTCACGTTGTTCACATAGATAACTGGCCCATCGCGCCAGTTGCCATAGACGAGGAACCCAGTGTAGGCGTTGTTGTACGACACGTTCCGATAAGCGTGGATGCCGCTCGCGTGGTCGATGTACAGTCCGAAGGCGCCCATGCCTCGCACCTGGCTGGCCTCGCCGCCAGAGTAGCGTCGGCGCTTCTCCGAAACATACGACCAGGCGTAGGTGTCGCGAAAGACGTTGCCGGTAACGAGCACGTCGCGGAAGACGTGGCCGTCGGGCCGCGCTCCCCAGAACTTCAGCGGGCCGCAATCGGTAGTCAGCTGGCAGGCTTTCTCGATGAGGTTGTCCTTGACCAGGATCTCGCCCGTCCTGATCTCGCTGGGCTCGAAACCGTAGTCCTTGGCCGATTGGATGACCGACTTGGAGAACTGGACACCATTGTGCCCCACGTGATGCACGTGATTGCCCTCAAAGCGCAGCTTGTTGGCGAAGCCGAAGGAAAGACCGATGGCGTTGTCGCCATCGGTGCGGAATCCCAGGTGATGGAAGTGGTTGCCCCGGATGAGAGTGTCTGAGATGCCCGAGCGGACGAAGGAGTCGGCCGCGGCGCCATCATCCCACCAGTCCATCAGCCGGATGCCCTGACTGTCGATGTACGCGATCTCCGAATCCAACAACTTGAAACCGCGAGTCACGTTAGACTCTGGCTCGTCACGGGAGATGTTCTGTTCGACGTACACGCCGTAGTTCGCGAAGCGAATGAGCAGGTTGCGCAGTGTGTTGCCGAACGATCTCTCCTTCGTCCAATTGTGCTGCGAGACGCCCCGCCGATTCACCATTTCGATCGTCAGCCCATCGAGCATGGTGTGGGATCGGTTCTTCAGACTGAAGCCGACGTCGCGCCGGGAGATCTCAATGTCGAGCTGGGCAGGATCGGCATCGACGGGTGGCCAAAGGTAGAGGCGTTTGCTTGTCGTGTCGTACCACCATTCGCCAGCAGTGTCGAGTAGCTGCGGCTTGTTCTCGACGAAGTACTTGGTGCCCCAGCCAAGACCCGGATTGCCCGAGCCGCCGTCGTGCTCGCATATCCGATCGACGGTCACCCGTCCGGCTGGCACGTAGTGCGCCACCACCTTGCGCCGGTAGTTGTAGTGACCCTGGAAGGCGTCTATCGCCACCAGTGTTGCCCCCTCCAGGTTGCCGAGGGTTGTCAGGTTGCCGGGTTCGATGCCTTCCGGCTCGGCATCGTCGCTGACGTCGGTGAGCTGGGTCATCGAGCGCTGGGGCAGGTCGCAGTAGTGGTCGCTGTCAGTCACCGGGTCACAGGCTGCCGGCTGGGAACCACCGTCGGCGCGCCACCAGAACTCGGCGGTTCGCCATTCGGTGCGCACCTGCCAGTCCGGCTCCCGGGCCAGCGGCAGTCGGGTCGTGGAGCGATAGATCACGAAGCGCGGCGCGGTATTCAGGCCCCACGCCGACAGATCGGTCCACCAGATCCTGGCGGGATCGACCGTCGGCGGCAGCCCAATGGCGTCCGTGACCATTCTTGTCCAGGCGAGGGCGCTGGACGGCTCTGATCCCCGGATGCTCACCGTCCCGCGGCCATGTTCGGCGCGGTAAACGACCGGCTCGGCCGCCGTGCCATCCAAGGCCGGCCAGACTGTCTCGCGGTAAGCGCCCGGCAGGATATGCACTGTGGTGCCCGGACCAGCGCGATCCGCAGCCCGCTGGATTGAGCGCATCGCCGCGCGCTGGCTTAAGCCATCGTTCTCGTCGTTGCCATTGACAGCGTCCACCCACAGGTCGGCCAGGCGTGGCACCTGGAAGGCCACGTTGTCAAACAGAATGGTGCCGCGGGGCTCAGTGGCGGGCGCGCTCTCGCGAATCTTGCCGAAGTAAACGACGTCGCCGTACGGCTCGGGATGCACCACCCGCGCCGCCTCGTACCGAACCAGGTGCCCGTTCAGCCAGACAGCCACCCACTGGTCGACCCGGTAGCCGATGGTGATCTCCTGCCAGCCGTCGTCTAGCTCGAAGGCGTTTTGGTAATCGTAGTGACGGCTGCCGGCCTCGTCGGTGGGCCAGGCCAGGTAGCCCCGGTAGCCCTGACCAGGAGGCCGGCGCACATAAAGGGCGACGAGCGGTGGCCACCAGTCGCGACTGCTCAGCACCTCGGCGACGGCCAGGGACGTGCCAGGTGGCCAGTTGTTAGGCGTCGGTTCCGGCAGCTGGACGCCGTTGGGATTGAACCAGAAGTGGAGATAGCCCTCATCGGCCCTGGCGACGTCTGTGCGGCGGATCGAACTGGGGCCGGAGTGGACGCCGATGGCGAGCGCGGTCGAGCCGCCAAGGCCCTGGCCTGGGGCCAGAGCCACGTCCCCGGTCACCCCCCAGCCGGACAGCGAGCCGCTCTCGAAGTCGTCGGCGACGATGTCCCAGACTGGCGGGATCACCGGAGGTTCTTGCGATTCCTGGCTGCTCGGCCCTGCCGCGAGGGCGCCTGCCCGCTCGCCAGGTGCACTGCCTGTGGCAGGGAACGAGATTGGCCGCGGGTTGGCTGCGTTTGAGGCTGTGTGACCGAAGCCTGTCTCGCTGCCGGTCAGGCTGAGCGGGCCGCCAGAAGAAACCGTCTGCGAGCCGACCAGGCCGGCGGCGGCACAGGCCACAAAGACGAGCCTCCATGAGAAACGTCGGCTTGTCATGGCTTTCCCTCCGAGGTCGTGTAGCTCGGTTGTTGGCTGGCAACGCCGCCGTTGCGCTTGCGGAACCACCCCTCAGCGCCCTTGGTCGATCATGTCGTCTGGCGTCACCAGGAGAACTTCGCCGGCGGTGGCCCGGGCCACCAGATCGGGGGTGAAACCCCGCTTGGCAAATAGGATCGGCACGATGCGCCGCCACGGTCCACCCGGAACGTAACTTGCCTTGGCCAGCAGGTCGTCCAAGACGTCTGGGCCCACCGGTCGCTCACTCCATTTGCACTCACCAACGATGATCTCTCGGCGGCCATCGTCGATGCCAACGAGATCGATCTCCGAGCCATTGGACCACCAGCGGCCGAGTCTGGTGGGGCTGATCGGTAACTGGCCACGCCGGGCGGCGGTAGCGACATAGGCTTGGGCCGCATCTTCGAACGCCTGGCCCACGAACGAGTCGAAATGAGGGGCGACTTCCTGGCCCATAACCGCCTCTAGCATGCCCAGCTCCAGACGATCCTGAAACGGATGCACGAAGCGGAACCAGAAACGGAGGAACGGATCATAAAGGCGATAGATGCTTTGCCTGCTCTTCTCCGGGCGGGTCTCGGTGATTGGTACCCTCCGCTCGATGATACCGAGACCGCGCAAAACGTCGAGGTACTTGCCCACCGTCGCCGGAGCCAGGCGGGCGGCCTGGGCAATGGCGTTCAGCCTGGTGCAGCCGTGGGCTATCGCCTGGAGCACCGAAAAATAGTTGCGGGGCTCGCGCAGCTCCTCCATCAAGAGCAGCCGTGGCTCGCTGTGCAGAAGCGCACGCGGGTCGAGGATACAGCGGGCGGCGTTCTCCAGCACCGTTCGCTGGTCATCGAAGGCCTCAAGGTAGTAAGGAATGCCACCGACCACGGCCCAGGTCTCAATGGCGGCGACGCTGTCGTAGCGGGGCACGAACTGAGCCGCCGCCGGCAAAGCCAGTGGGCCGAGCAGCCAGGCGCCCGTCCGGCGGCCGTAGAGTGGTGCCGAATAGACCATCGTTTCCCGCTCCATCATCCCGACGTAGGAGCCGCACAGCACCAAGAAGACGGTCGAGTTCCTAAGTCGCTCGTCCCACAGTCGCTGCAGCATGGAAGGGATGGCCGGGTCGCCGGCGGTCAGGTAGGTGAACTCGTCAATCACCACCACTGGATGTACCTGCACGGTTGCCAGTTGCTCAAAGGCGGCTTCCCAGGAGGAAAATGGGGCCAGGCCAGCTGGCAAGCCCAAGAGGTCCAGCAGCTGGGCACTGAAGCGAGCCAGCTGGGCTTCCGCCGAGGCCAGCGTGGCCACGAAGAACAGGTGAGGTTTGCCGGCGCAGAACTGCCGCAGCAGGGCGGTCTTGCCCAGGCGCCGGCGGCCGTAAACCACGAACAGCTCGGCCGAGCCCCGGGCGTATCGTTCCTCGAGGGCCGCCAGCTCTTCGGTGCGATCAACGAACTCCCGGGTTACCATCTCGTCCCGACCGGATTATACTCGTGAGTAAATTACGCGCCAGTAAGATGCTTCGGGGCGCACGGCGAGCGTAGAGGGACGATGCGATGCTGAGGCGGCGCTTCGCCTGGTCGGGCTGGCAGTGGCCACGCTCGCGGAGCTCGCTAGGGAGGCGGAGCGGCTTCAGTGGCGCAAGTGGCCCGGCGATCCGATGCCAGAGGGAAGCCACTGGCCTGCCGGTGGTGGCGGAGTCCGGTCTCGTAGGCCGGCTGTCGCGGGTTGCCTCGGCCGGTCGGCAGGTAGTACGCTGCGCGGAGCGGGTACGGATCTTGCTGGAGAGGTTGAGGCGTATCCTGTGCCTGAGCGTTAGCACAATGCTCCGGAAGAGGTCGCGAGGTGTGTTATGAGCGAGCTACGCAGCCCGATGTCCCACGACAACGTGCGTCGCCTAAAGCTCATCGGTCTGGCCGGGTGCTTCTGGCTGGTCGGCGTCGTATCGTGGGTGGCGGCCGGGTCCTTCTACCGCTGGGCTCCCTACGCGGACTGGCTCCTCTTTGCGGTCGTGTTGGGCAATGCCACGACGTGGCCGGCCATCCTTCTGCTGGGCGCCCTGGCGCGGGCGAGCGGGGTTGAAGCCTCCGGAGCCGCCTTCCCGGTCGCCTTGGCAGTCCTGATTGGCTTCTGCTCGTTCTTCTGGGCTTGGGCGATCACCTCGCTGCCGATCATGGGCCCCTCGGACCGCCGACGGTTCGCCCTCACCACGGTCGCCCTCATCCTCTTGAGTGCGGCACCCCTCCTCTGCTGGTGGTCAGGCTCCGCCGGGTGCCCCGAAGGGCTGCGGCGGCTCGGCGATTACCAGGCCATGTGGTACGAGGATCAGCTGTATATGGGCAATGCTCCCGATCGGTCTGGGGCACCCACGCCTGCTGACCTGGCCGTCAGGCCTGCCATCCTGGTCCAGGTGAGCGCGGCCGGCGTGTTGGCCGCGGCGGCGAACGGCCTCTTGTGGGCGTCGCTTCTGGCGATGGCCGTCGCGATCGTCCAGCGCGTCGCCTCCACCGCGTCGCCTCGGCAGCCCGAGGTTCGCCAGGGGCCGCCCGTGGCGAGACCATTGCCTGCGCCCGTCTCGCGGCGCCCCACGTGGGCGCGGCCCGGGCTGTGGCTGGCGATCGCGGCGATCCTCTTCGTGATCGCCTTCCCCGTGGCGGCCGAGCGTTACGAGAAGAGGTCCCTATCGCGGTCCGCTGCGGAGGGTGACGTTGTCCCGGTCGAGACGTGGTCCGACTACGCGGACATCGCCGCGTTCGAGTCGGCCATCCGCCGCGTCGTGACGAGCGACGCCAACGACATGCGGCTTGCCTTCGCGCACGATCCTTTCTTCGCAGGCGATGACGGTGCCGCACTGGCCATCGCGTATCATATCGGCGCCCCACCTCCCAATGACTACGTAGGCTTCCAGCGCGACTTGGACCCGCCAGCGGATTGGCGTGGCTGGGGCGCGGCGTCGTTCTTCGCCTGGGGCGACCCGGTTGACCGCGGGCAAGTCATATTCCAGCTTCGCGAGACGAGCGGCGAGCTCTGGCGCTCGGTAGTCCCGCTCCCTCCCGTCGCAGGTGGCGTCCTGCGTTTCGCCTTCGACTCCCTGGAGCTCGCGCCGTCATCGCCGAGGGGCAACGGCGAACTCGATCTCGGCGCGGTCGACCAGTACGGCATCGAGATCGGGCATGCCGGTCCGGGAGTGTCGGGCACGCTCACGCTGGGGACGAACTTCCTCGAGTACTGAGCCCGCGCCACGCCTGGCACTAGTCGCCGCGTCGGCGTGCCTGGGCTACGGCTAACACTAGTCGCCGCGGCGACGCGCCCGCGCCACGCCGAGCGCTAGCACCACCAGGGCGCCTACTGCCAGGAGTCGGGCCCACCACCGCCCGGCTGACCGTGCCATGTCCACACCTGGAGCAACGCCGGGCGTGGGGATTGGGCGCCGCTGCACCGCCGCAGGCGGCAGGTCAGTCGGCGCCGGCGAAGCGCCCGGTGTGCCAGCACGGACAGCTTGGGCCGCTTGCTGCGTAGCACGCGCGAAGAAGTCAGCCTCCACCGTTGAGCCCTCTCTGAGGCTGGCCTCGTACCACAACAGAGTCGGGTTGGCCGGTGCCAGAGCGAGCGCTCGATTGAGGGTCGCTACAAAGTGCTCTGGGGCAGTCTCCTTGCTGCAGATGACGCAGTCCTCATAAAGCATGTCGAGGTAGCGGAGATGCACATCTAGATCATCAGGCGCCAGCTCCAATGCCCGCTGATAGGCCGCATTCGCCTGTCGCCACAACTCCCGGCCGTCTCCCCCAGCCCAGACCACACCCATGGCGCTCCCGTACCGCACGCCCTTGGCGAGTGCCCCCGCTAGGGCGAGTTGTGCCTCGACTGAGGTCGGTGACCCCTCGGCCGCCCGTCGCGCCTCAAGAATGTTGCGCCAGATGCCTGGGGCCAGCACCGTCAGTTGGGGGTTGTCCGCCTCTTTGGGCTCGAGGTCGCTGAAGCGCCACATCACGTCGCTGCCGGAGATGAGGTAGCCAGACGGGCGGGGTCGGAGCTCATCCGATATGCCCTCGACAGCGAGGACGGTGTTCACATCGTCGACCTCGTACGGCAGACGAAACGTCACCTTGGCTTCGCCAACCGTGTCACGCCATCCTGCACCGGTATCGAGGCTGTAGACGAAGGTGCCCAGCGGACGGCGCACCGTCGGCTTGGCCCTGTACTCGACGCGCACCGACACGTCACGCCCAGGCGGGAAGATGGCGCTCCATACTGCGTATGTACCGTGCAGAACGCGCCCGGGCTCACCCGCCACCGGGTCGACCACCTCTCGGCGCTGGATCGAAGCAGGCGTGCCTTCCACCCAGGCGGCGACATCACTGATCGCCAGCTCGGGGGGCTCTGGCGTCCACCGACGCGCCTCTGGTGCCGTGTGCTGCGTGAAGATCGGGAGCCAAAGCTCGAGGGACTCGCTCTGCTCGCCGCGATTGCGCATTGTGAACTCGGCCGCCACGCGGGCGATCATCCCGTCGAGGCGAGCATCAGGACCTTCCAGGCCAGCCTCCTCGATCCTTAGGAGTACTTTCTCGCTCATTATCCGCACGTTGGTCGGGACTGTCCCCGAGCGCGGCGATGAGCCAGGCTGGGCCGGCGGGGGAGCGAAGTCCGCATGCGCGGTTGGAGGCATCCCGCCCAGGAGACCTAGCACCGTAGCGGCGACCAACGCCCGCAGCGGCCGCGAGAAACGGGTCCCACGTCGCATCGGGCTCGTCATGCGCACGCTCCGCCCGGTAACAGCTCGCCGCCAAGAGCAACTCGCAGGCTGCCGCGAGTTCAGGAAACCAAGCCTCTTGGGAAACGACGAATTCAGGGCATCCATCTCATCCAGGTTCACGGCCTCCTGAGTCCCATGTCCCCTGGCAGCCTCTCCAAGGTTCGACGGCTGGCGGGGTGGCGTGTCAATTGCTTCTACACCACCCAACGCGGGCGCCCGCCGAGCGGATACGGTGGCTCGGCAGTGGAGGGAAGCGCCGACCGCCGCTCCTCGTCCTCAGCCGGCATGCTTGTTGCCGATGTGCCGGAGTCTTCGATATTCAGCCCTGGCGGCCAGCGCGCACCGCGATCCATTGGCCGTGCTGGCAATTCTCGCGATCAAAGACATGGTGGTGGGTAGCGTGACCAACCGCGAACGGACCCCAGGGTGAGGTGCTACGCCCGGTCTTCAGCGTGACCACGCCTGTGGCGGGCGCCGATTCTATCCCGGCATACGGGCACCTGAACCCCTGGACCCCCGGACGCCCGGACCCCCGGACCCCCTGACCCCCGGACCCCCCGGACCCCCT
>FWPV01000837.1_pt1 | contig 43632 bp, 35 predicted proteins | sample 2228371 | NCBI WGS metagenome assembly FWPV01 (sample SAMEA103939776, study PRJEB20133) | metagenome
ACCCATGAGCTTGATCTCAAATGGCGCAGATTTGGTTTTTTTGGTCGTATGTACTACTTCTACGATTGGGCCATTATGAAGATCGATCCGGAACGGACAGGCTTTACCGAGAACGCAAAACGCCGCGCAGGCATGAACATTCGGCTGCTCGATGCTTATGTGACAGGGGACTTCAAGGTCCTGGAAAAGCCGCTCACACTGAGGATAGGCAACCAGGTACTCAACTGGGGCGAGAGCACCTTCATCCAAAACGGCATAAACGTTATAAACCCTGTTGACGTCTCAATGCTCAGGGTTGCAGGGGCTGAGCTCAAGGAGGCATTGCTTGCAGTGCCTATGATTAGTTTGAGCACAGGACTAACCAGAAATCTCTCTGTTGAGGGATTTTACCAATTGTATTGGGACAATACAGAAATAGAACCGCTCGGCACCTTTTTTTCAACCAATGACCTCATAAGTCCTGGTGCCTCGTTGGCATTTCTCAAATTTGGTCGACCGATGCCATATGGTCCAATGGATTATCCCCTTACTCACACAGACCCTCCTCTGCTCGACAGGAATCCATTAGGAGATTGGATACCGAGAGGTAAAGATAGAGAACCTTCTCACCAGGGTCAGGGCGGCGTTGCATTGAGATATTTCGCGCCGTGGCTGTTTGAGACTGAACTTGGACTCTACTACATTCATTACCATAGCAGGTTGCCTCTGGTCAGCGGACATACTGGCCCTGCCCCTGATGCTCCGTTGAATCCTGCGCTCGGAGGAGACTATATTCGTCTGCTGCTGTGGGGGCTGACGGGTGACTTTGCAAGCACTTCTTATTACTTCCGTGAATTTCCAGAAGATATCGATCTCATTGGTGCAAGCTTCAGCACAGACATAGGGGCAATAGGACTCGCTATTCAGGGAGAAGTGAGCTATCGACCACATCAGCCTATTCAAGTCGACGACGTTGAGCTTCTTTTCTCGGCCTTCTCGCCGCTCGATCCGTACCTGATCAAGATTCGAGAGACCCTTGGTGAGCCGGTATCTGAGAAGATCTTCGGGTATAGTCAGCTCGGCACTCAGGGATTTAACCAGGACGTTGCTGGATATCGCCGCAAGAAAATGATACAGCCTCAACTGACACTTACCGAATTGTTCGGGCCAATGTTAGGCGCTGACCAGCTCGTACTTGTCGGCGAGGTCGGTGCCACCATCTTTCCTGATCTCGAGGACAAGGATGTCCTGCGCTACGATGGTCCTGGAACGCATACAAGTGCCAACCCTTTTTATACCGATGTGGTGAACGAAAAAGGCGAGATCGAGGAAATGAAGGTCCAGCCTGAGACCCAGAAGGGAGGTTTTGCAGACAAGTTTTCATGGGGGTATCGACTTGCAGCAAGGGCTGATTTCAACAATGCCATCGGTCCAATAACCCTTCAGCCCTCAGTTGCCTTTTACCACGACGTCCAAGGTACAACACCGCTACCCATAGCGAATTTCGTTGAAAGGAGAAAGACGATAACAGTGGGACTGACAGCTACCTACCTCAATACAATGAGGGCTACCGTGTCGTATACAAACTATTTTGGCGGGGGCAACTTCAACCTCCTCCATGACCGTGATTTCGTGTCAATAGCCGCAAGTATATCTTTCTAATGTATGTATAGTATGCGCTGCACATCAGACAAGAAGGAGATACTCATGATGAGATCGATTGCAGAGAAGACATGTATCTGTGTAGTAACCCTCGTTCTCGTATGCTCCATGGCGCAGGCAAAGGTATCGCAAGAGGAAGCTGCAAAACTGACTTCAGAACTTACCCCTATGGGCGCGATCCGTGCCGGCAACAAAGAAGGGACCATCCCTGAATGGACAGGAGGTATCACTAAGCCCCCAGAGAACTACAAGCCAGGGATGTATCATCCAGATCCTTTTGAGAACGACCCCATCCTTTTTACTATAACTGCAGAAAATGTGGAGCAGTATAAGGACAAGCTCACTGCAGGGGCAGTGGCAATGTTCAAACGCTATCCTCAGACATGGAAGATGCACGTGTACCCCACACGCCGCAGTGCTGCCTATCCTCAGCGCATTTACGACGCTGCCATAAGGAATGCAACAACGGCAGAACTGTCTCAGGGAGGTAACGGCGTCCTGAATGCGACCGAGGCCATACCATTTCCCATTCCCAAGGAGGGCGTTGAGACAATCTGGAACCATATGCTGCGTTATAGGGGTGAGGCGGTCCACATGGTGTTTGGACAGGTGGCGCCCACTGCGAGTGGAGCTTATACAGTAGTGACGATCGATCAAAAGGTCCTGTTTCCGTATGCAGCTCCTGGCGCCACTATAGAGAGCATCAAGAATAAGCACCTTTATTTTCTCCAGACCGTTATCGCACCACCTCGGCTGGCCGGTGAAATACTACTGCTTCACGAAACCCTCGACCAGGTCAAAGAGCCCCGCAGCGCCTGGACATACAATCCTGGTCAGAGACGGGTTCGTAGGGCGCCTCACGTGGCATACGACAACCCAGGCACCGCATCGGATGCCCAGAGGACCTCTGACCAACTAGACATGTTCAACGGCGCTCCGGATCGGTACGACTGGAAGCTCGTGGGACGGAAAGAGATCTATGTCCCTTACAATGCTTATAAGATTCAATATCCCACCCTCAAGTATGCGGACATTCTCAAACCTGGTCACGTAAACCCGGACGTGCTCAGGTACGAGCTTCACCGTGTCTGGGTAACCGAAGCTACGCTCAAAAAAGGAACAAGCCATATTTATGCTCGACGAACCTTTTATATTGATGAAGATAGCTGGCAAATCCTTGCAGTAGACCAATATGACGCCAGAGGCCAGATGTGGCGCGTCTCTGAGGCGCATCCTATCAATTTCTACGAAAAACCTCTCGTTGCAACTGTATTGGAAGCACACTTCGATCTTCAGAACGGGCGATATCTGTGTGTAAATCTGGTCAACGAAACACAGGCATGGGATTTTAACGTCACGTATACGCTGGATGATTTCACACCCGAGGCCATGCGTCGGGCAGGTCGCCGGTGAGATCAGAGTTTGTCCCTGCACGCAAAGCAACGCAAAGGATTCCTGTCGCTGCGTGATGTCGTAAACCACCCTGTCCTTATCAAGAAGGAGTCCTCAGTGGACAAACATACACACATTTTTCTCTGGAAGTATCGTGTCCGGGTCACTTTTGCTTTGTGTGCCTGGCTGATACTCCATGCCGTGACATGGAAAGCCCTGGCTGTCGAGCAGCAAGATACAGACCGTTTTGGAACCATCGACTGGTCAGAGCCTGCCCGCCTTGCAACCCATTCTTTGCTCCTTGATATTTCTGTCTTTGGAGATCGCATTGTCGTTGTAGTCGAGCGTGGTCACATACTTGTATCTGAGGACAAAGGTGGTACATGGCGTCAGGCACGGGTGCCGACCAGGAGCATGCTCACCGGCGTGAGTATGATCAATGGCACCCATATATGGGCCGTAGGCCATGATGCGATTATCGTTCACAGTGCCGACGCAGGAGAAACATGGCACCGCCAATTCTACGCACCGGATCTGGAAAGTCCCCTGCTCGACGTCTGGTTCGAGAATGTCTCGCATGGTATCTCCGTTGGGGCATACGGACTTTTCCTTGAAACCTTTGATGGTGGCACTACCTGGCACAAGCGAGTGGTGGATGAAGAGGAGCGACACGGGAATGCCCTGGCGTGTGCGCGAGATGGGGCACTTTTTGCAGCTGCAGAGGGAGGTGTCGTGTGTAGATCCCGAGACAAGGGCAGGACCTGGGATTTTATCCAGACTCCTTATTCAGGGTCATTTTTTGGTGTAGTGCCGCTTTCAGATATGAGCATTCTCACGTTTGGCCTTCGAGGTAACGTCTATAAAAGCAAGGACAGTGGAGACACGTGGAATCAGGTCCCAACTCCTACCACTACTTCCCTGTTAGGCGGCTGCCAGTCCGAAAATGGTGATATTTTCTTAGTCGGACTGAGTGGAACCATCCTTATTAGTCGGAACAACGCTGAAACCTTTGAGGCCATGAATCGTCCGGATAGGAAGGGAATTGCGGCCGTAGCCCACGTAGGTCCACAAGGGGTGCTCCTCGCCGGTGAGGCAGGAATACATTGGGCAAACCAAGGCAAATAACTGCCACACAACAAACAGCATCGCAGTAGGTATTTCGATGAAACGCAGGATTACCGTCCGAATAGAACAAGGTATCTTTTCTCACAGAGGTACGGTCCTGATAGTGTTTGGGGCAATCACGGTGCTCATGGCCTATTATGCAGCTCAGCTCAAGATCGATGCTGGCTTCGAAAAGCTCCTGCCCCTCTATCACCCTTACATGAAGACCTTCAAGCAGCATATGGACGAGTTTGGAGGCGCCAATCGTCTTCTCATAGCTGTACGCGCCAAGAAGGGAGATATTTTTACTCCAGCAATATTTCAGACGATCAAGGCAGTAACAGACGAAGTGTTTTTCATTCCGGGTGTCAATCGTAGTACCGTGCAATCTATTTTCACACCAAACGTACGATTTATCGAGATTGTGGAAGGCGGCTTCTCAGGTGGCAATGTAATCCCTGCTGACTTTACTCCCACTGAAGAAAACCTAGCACGTGTGAGAGAAAACATATTAAAGGCAGGGATCGTCGGACGACTCGTCGCAAATGATTTTACGGCTGCAATGGTGTCTGCACAGCTTACAGAGGTAGATCCAGCAACAGGCGGCAAGCTCGATTACCTCAGTGTGGCCAGACAGTTAGAAGAGAAGATTCGCAGCCAGTACGAAAATGAAAATGTCAGTATTCATATCATTGGCTTTGCAAAAATGATCGGCGATATTGCCAAAGGTGCCAAGAGCGTAGTAGCGTTCTTTGGTGTGACAATTATCATAACCTTTGTCCTGGTCTACTTCTTTACCCATTCTCGCCGAATGACCTTTATGGCATTGCTCTGCTCCCTGACAGCAGTGTTGTGGGATATGGGCCTCTTGAGCATGCTGGGCTTTGGAATCGATCCCATGTCAATCCTCATACCATTCCTTGTCTTTGCTATTGGAGTCTCTCATAGTGTCCAGATGATCAATGCAACGGCAACCGAGATTCAAAAGGGACGTGACAGCGTGGAAGCAGCCCGTGCTACGTTCAGAAGCCTGTTATTGCCTGGTGGGATCGCCCTTCTCACTGATACGATTGGTTTTCTTACCATCTTGTTCATCAACATTCGGATGATCAGGGAACTCGCCCTTACTGCAGGATTGGGAGTACTTCTCATCATCCTGACCAATCTCGTGCTGCTCCCTGTACTGCTTTCCTATTTACGTTTCGGTGATACTTATCGGGAGCGACGTGCCAGGGGTGTGCAACGAAGAGAGCCTATCTGGAAGACATTGTGCTTGGTTACGGACAAGAGCAAAGCTACTACCATTGTATCCGTAGCCGTTGTGTTGCTGGGGATTGGAATCTACCTTGCTCCCAGGATTCCAATAGGAGATCTTCAAGCCGGTGTACCTGAACTCAGGCCTACCTCGCGTTACAACCAAGATGTGGACGTTATTACGAGTTCTTTTGCCATTGGCATTGATGTGCTGACGACGATTGTAGAGACCATCCCAAATGGGTGTATTGATTACGAGGTTATGACAGAGATCGACCGGCTTGCATGGCATGTGAGTAACGTCAAAGGTGTACAGTCGACCCTGTCGCTTCCTCAGGTGGCAAAGATTATCGGTGCAGGGTGGAATGAAGGAAGTCTCAAGTGGCGCGCCTTACCCCGAAACCCCCAAACAATGGTCCAAACCGTCTCGCCAGTTGACACGTCCTCAGGCTTGTTGAATCGGGATTGCAGCGTTATGCCTATCATCGCATTCCTGGAAGATCACAAAGCAGATACGATCCAGAGAGTGGTGCAGGAAGTAAAACAGTTTGCTGCTCAACACGATTCCGAACGACACAAGTTTCGACTGGCAACAGGGAATGCTGGTGTAATGGCTGCAACCAATGAGGTGGTTTCACAAACCCAAGGACCAATCGTTGCCTGGGTGTATGCTGCTGTCATCGTACTTTGCCTTTTGGCATTCAGGTCAGCACGGGTCATGCTCTGTATTATAGCCCCCTTGTGTCTTGTATCGGTGCTGTGTTATGCATTGATGACCCTTCTTCAGATAGGGCTCAAGGTAAACACCCTTCCGGTGGCCTCTCTTGGCGTAGGAATTGGTGTCGACTACGGCATCTATATCTTCAGTCGCATGTTGTCACACCTACGATCTGGCATGCCGCTTCAAAACGCCTTTCTTGAGACACTGAGGGTTACGGGCAGTGCGGTACTGGTCACAGGATTGACACTTTCCATTGGGGTGAGCACATGGGCCTTCTCAGCGATTAAGTTTCAGGCAGACATGGGAATACTTCTTTCGTTCATGTTTCTGGCTAATATGCTTGGCGCCATGTTGCTTTTGCCAGCACTCGCAACGTTTCTTGTGTCTGGTAGCACACAAGTAGCACAACATTGATCGCGTTTGCGGATGACCTTCTAATAGTACTCCTTCAGGAATACTGGTTGCACAGGTATTCGTCCTTCTGCTCTGCGTGGCTCTCGGGCTGTTTCGACTTACGACGAACCATTGGCCTGGGTTGCTCACCTCCAAAAACGGTCACAAGGTCTTTTTAGATGAATGAGACGACAGAGCGTGTCGAAAAAAGAACGCGCCTTTTCCTTATCGATGGCGGTCACACATTATACCGTGCGTATCATGCGATCCGCGATCTGGCGACCACAAAAGGGTTCCCTACGAATGCAATTTATGGTTTTGTGCAAACCGTTCAAAAGATACTGAAAGAACACGTGCCAGAATATCTTGCTGTGATTTTTGACGCTCCGGGGCCAACTTTTCGACACAAGATATACCCCTGTTACAAAGCACACCGGCCTGAGATGCCTGAGGATCTTTCCATACAGATTCCCGTACTCAGAGACCTTTTGGACGCGTATCGGATTGCCTCTTTAGAGGCTCAAGGATATGAGGGTGACGATCTAATCGGTACGCTTGCAACGCAGGCCAAAGCGGCTGGGATCGAGTGCATAATTGTAAGTGGTGACAAAGACTTGTGTCAGCTCGTCGATGCCGACATACGCCTGTTCGATCCGCGCAAGGATATGTTTATCGGACCTAACGAGGTATATGACATCTTCGGTGTACTACCTGATCAAATAAGAGACCTGCTCGCTCTTGCCGGCGATACCGTGGATAACCTTCCTGGTGTGCCTGGCGTTGGGCTCAAGACAGCTGCAGCACTACTTCGTCGGTTTGGCTCAGTTGCATCCATGCTGGCCAGGATCGAAGAACTGGACAAGCCGAGGCTCCGCGAACTCATTCAGGGGCATCGCGAACAGATACTGCTCAACCAGCGGCTCGTTACTATCGAGCGGTCAGTACCCGTAACGTGGGAGTTGGAACAATTGAGACCGACACAGCCAGACATCGAGCGCCTCAGAGCATTATTTATCAGGCTTGAGTTTCACAAACTACTCGAGGACCTCCCCTGTGGAAAACGTCTCTCCTCAGAGCACTATCGCATGGTGACTGATGAGTCGTCTCTGGGGAAACTCGCAGAGGAGCTTGCTACGTGCAGCAATGGATTTGCATTGGACCTTGAGACAACCTCAAAAGTGCCTTCCCGAGCAGATATCGTTGGGATTTCTTTCTGTACTGGTGGTGATCGTGCCTACTACCTACCTCTGGCCCATTGCTATGCAGGGGCCCCTACTCAGCTTCCTTTTGAGACAGTGAAGCGTGTACTCGCACCGGTCCTTTGGAACGAGAAGATCCCAAAGTTCGGCCAAAACATTAAATACGATATGTTGGTGTTACGACGACATGGTATCCACCTCAAAGGGATTGCGTTTGACACCATGGTTGCCTCGTATGTACTTGACCCCTCACGGAGAAGCCATAGCCTAGACACCCTGGCACTGGAGTTTCTACAGCACAAAATGATTTCCTATAGCGAAGTAACCAGTGACGAGGCATATGGGTTTGAACAGGTCCCAGTTGAAAAGGCCTGCATTTACTCGTGCGAAGATGCACATGCAACATACCTCCTCGTACACATTCTTGGAACACGCATCAAGGAAGAAGCGTTTGAACAACTCTTTAGTGAGATCGAGATGCCGCTCATCGAGGTTCTCGTGGATATGGAGTATGTAGGGGTACGAATAAAGGTCGAACTGCTGCGAGAGCTTTCAACTGAATTTCACAAACAGCTTGAGGCACTCGAACAGAGGATCTACGATATTGCTGGCGAACCATTTAATATCAATTCACCCCAGCAGCTCGGCAGGATTCTGTTCGAGAAACTGCGCCTCCCACGGCCGAGAAAGACCAAGACAGGCTACGCAACCGATATGAAGGTCCTGAATCGCCTGGCAAGGGATCATCCCCTTCCTGCACAAATCATCGAGTATCGAAGCCTATCGAAACTTATCTCGACGTATGTCGATGTGCTACCTACACTTATCCATCCACAGACGGGGCGGATCCATACATCCTACAATCAGACAATTACTGCTACAGGAAGGTTGAGCTCGAGCGATCCAAACTTACAGAACATCCCTATTCGATCTCCAGAAGGAAGAAGAATTCGTGAGGCATTTATCCCCGAAGATGGGATGGTCCTGCTGAGCGCAGATTATAATCAGGTAGAGCTCCGGATACTCGCTCACCTTTCAGGGGACACAAAGCTGCTTAGCGCGTACCAGGCCGACCAGGATGTCCACGCACGAACCGCTGCGGAGCTGTTCGGCGTTGCGCCTGAGCTCGTGACCGAGGAGATGAGGCGCCTGGCAAAGGTTATCAATTTCGGTGTCATTTACGGAATGGGACCTTATGGTCTTGCCGAAGAATTACATATCCCGCGAGGCCGGGCCCATGAATTTATCGAAAACTACTTTGCCACCTACACAGGCGTAAAAGAGTATCGCGAGCGATGTCTCGCAGAGGCAAGAGCCAGAGGGTATGTGACCACACTTTTCAATCGGAGGAGATACTTGCCAGAACTTAATTCAAAGGATCCTGCGACAAGGAGCATCGCAGAAAGAACAGCCATAAATACACCGATTCAAGGCACTGCGGCAGATATTATCAAGGTGGCCATGATACGAATCCATCAGAGATTGCATGCCCAAGGATATCGCAGCCGACTTATCATGCAGGTGCATGACGAGCTTGTCCTCGAGGTGCCAGAGGACGAGGTTGCTAAAATTGAGGTCCTGGTGCGGGAAGAGATGGAAGGTGTCGTCTCGCTATCGATACCTCTCAAGGTCGATGTGCACATAGGAAAAAACTGGAGCGAGGCTCATTGAGGCAAAGGCCCGAAGCACGCCATACAGCCGCCCCCCGGCATTGCTACAAGGACAACAGGAAGTGCCAACATACAAGAACCAGGCAGAGGATGACAAAACCAGGGCATCCAGGGTGCAGGTACGGATCACGCACGGGCTACACGGCGCGTGCCTACGCACGGCATGCTTTGTAGGCCCAGTAGTAGGACTGCTGCTGATGGAATTCTCCACATAATCGTCAGTAGCAGTGGCCGCAAAGCTTTTGTGCGGCAGTTGTCTATGAATACCACTTAGAAGCGAGGGACCGAATGAGTGAGACAAGATGTGACATAGGAGTTGTGGGAATGGGCGTTATGGGTCGTGCAATCCTTATGAATATTGCCGACCGAGGCTATAAAGCTGCTGCCTTTACCAGGGATTCGTCCAAGGCTCGCACGCTACGTGAAGAAACAAACAGCAGGTCCGTTTGCATCGTCAATGACGCAGCCCAATTCATACGCATGCTCGAGCCCCCGCGGCCCATTCTCATACTCGTTCCCGCAGGCAGGCCAGTGGATGAGACAATTGAGATGTTGCTCCCCTACCTCGAATCGGGCGACCTGCTCATCGACGGCGGCAATTCGCACTTTGAAGATACGAGGAAAAGGGCTAAAGCGCTCTTGTTGAGAAAGATAGAGTATATCGGACTTGGAATCTCTGGTGGTCAATCCGGTGCGCGCTATGGTCCATGCTTGATGGTCGGCGGAGACACGGATGCCTATCGCCGAATACGACCCATTCTAGAGGCGATTGCTGCACGAGTACATGGTGAGCCGTGCGTTGCGCTGCTAGGTCCTTGCCCTGCAGGCCACTACGTCAAAATGGTTCATAATGGCATAGAGTATGGCCTTATGCAGCTTATTGCTGAGTGTTGCCATCTACTGAAGACAGGACGTGGGCTTTCCTGGGATGAGCTTGCAGATATATGTTCAGCATGGAACCAAGGTACACTTGCCTCCTACCTCATAGAGATTACGGCCCAACTATTGAAGAAAAAAGATAGTGCAACTGGTCTTCACCTCGTTGATCTCATGCGTGACCGGGCACATCAAAAAGGAACAGGATTGTGGACGGTCAAAGATGCATTTGATCTCTCCGTGCCCATTCCTACGATCACCAGTGCAGTGGAGGTCCGCCATTTTTCATTGCATGAAGACGAACGTGCGGTTGCTTCAAGAGTGCTCTCCTTCCAGCATGATAGCAGCGCTGTCAGGCACAGTCGCCCTCTGAATGTGAAGGATGTCGAACGAGGGCTTCTTGCCGCAATGATCGTGACCTATGCCCAGGGGATGGCGTTGCTTCGCGCCGGATACAGAAACTACTTTGCTTGTGATGCACCTCTTGAGCAAGTTGCACGGATCTGGCGGGGGGGATGCATCATTCGTGCTGCGGTGCTAGAGGACATTCGAAATGCCTTTTGCCAAGATCCGCTTTTAGCCAATGTCCTTCTGCACGGACCTGTCGCCCGAAAGGTTATGGAGACACAACATCATCTTCGAATCATTGTCTCTTGGGCCATTGAGCACGCCATTGCTACCCCTGCTCTTGGTGCCTCCTTATGGTATCTCGACAACCTGCGGTCAGATAGACTGCCCACCTACCTTGTGCAAGCCCAGCGAGACTACTTTGGCAGCCACACCTATGAGCGTATCGATATGCCTGGCAGTTTTCATACTGAGTGGGAGGAGCACAAATAGAAATTAGTTTCAAAACTAAGTAGTTGAGACTTATAATCTAATACATTACTTCACAAATACAACCTCACTTACCCCTTTGCCCGCCATATGTTCAACTATCAATGGTATGTCTTCCCTTGGCTCTAGCCTGAGGTCGATAACATATTCGCTCAAGAACCTATAGAAAATGGGCCGATGAAAAAACGTCTTTGCTAGCACTCTTAACGTGGGGTTCAGGTCTGAGAACACATCAAAGCGCTCAAGAGATCTCAATGCATCGATTGCTACCTTCATTCGGCACTGCGGCTCATCGATACGAAGTTCTATTCTAGTGGGGTACTGGTAGCCTGTTTCCTGATCAGTCTGGAAATTCGATAGCTGCTGTCCTACGTTGCAGGTCGCATAGAGTATCCTATTATTATCCACGATTTGAACCCATGGAATTCTTTGGCTTCCGTACGTTTCAGGGGTTACAAACTCGACATAATTTACACTCATCGTGGGGCCAAAGGCTCGTAAACTGTACCAGTTGACCGCCTGTTCCGTAGGCATAAGGTTAACGTAGGAATGGTCTCCATAGAGCATTCCACTGAGAGGTGTAAATCGAGAGTCTCCTTTGAGCCGGCATTCGCCACTTACCCTTGCCCTACTGTGGGCTACGACCACGTCGTAAAATTTCTCCTTTCTTGACCCGAAAAACACCCTACCATTACCCGGTCTCCAGCCTGGTGCGAGATCCTGGATCGCAAGTCGTAAGGTGAGAGCTTCATCCTCGATATGCAGAGCATACTTGGGGTAAGCCCCTTTGATGTAATTCGGCCCAGCCTCGACTAGGCACTCAGTAGTGGAAAACCTGAATGAATCAGGTCCGTACACTCTCTGGACAAAAATTCTTCGTTGGTCAGGAGCGATCGCAGTAGCTGACAGGCCGTATTTCTTTATAGGCCCTGCCCTCAATATATAAAACCCCACGAAAAAGACATGCCCACTGTCACATTGGCAGAGGAAAAACTTCTGTTCGTTGTATACCGTACCTGGTTGTGGATGAAAGGCGAGATCTTTACTGTCAAGACCACGATTGAGCGCCTCAACAGACGTATCCAACCCTTCAAACGGAACTATGGCCTCTCCTGAGAAACAGGGCCATGCGCTAATACCTATAGGCAATATACCTAAAAGGAGAAAGTGTAGGCCGAGCAATCTGGGTATTCGAGACGGCATTCGATGCTCCAATCTTCGGTCGACTCTCAAATACATATTACGGTACCTCTAGCAATGAGCATACAAGTACACGGTTATTGGGCCCCTGCCCTGGTATCGTCTACTACGTTACATGGGCTCAAATCAATACCTTTCACCGTGACCGGCGCCTGTTCTTGCCGTCACAGGCCTAGGGACACACGGTTGACAGAGCAGAGCATGGGGGCTAAAGTGGAATACTTGACAAGTTTAGTAGACATTCACCCTAAAGGGTTCGCGAGATTCGGAGGAAGACCGACCAATGAATGGAATCTATATGGATCATGTGGCAGCGACGCCACTGTTGCCCGAGGTGGTGGAGGCCATGCTGCCTTTTCTGAAAGAAAACTACGGTAATCCATCAAGTATTCATAGTGTAGGTGAAAAAGCCGAGGAAGCAATTGAGACCTCAAGACAACAGGTTGCCTCCCTCATCAACGCACACCATGCCTCAGAGATATACTTCACATCGTGCGGTACAGAATCCAATAATTTCGCCTTGAAAGGCATCGCCTTTGCCCATCGCAATCGAGGGCGACACATCATTATCTCGCCTATAGAGCATTTTTCGATCATGCATGCAGTCAAGGCGCTCGAGAGTATGGGTTTTCAAATTACACAGCTCAGTTTCGACAGGCATGGCATTGTTGATCCTGACGAAGTAGCGCGTCTGATTACTCCGCAAACGATCCTTGTCTCGGTCATGCACGCGAACAACGAGATTGGATCAATCCAACCAATTGCTGAAATAGGAAGGATTACGCGAGACAAAGGAGTGCTGTTTCACACTGATGCGGTTGCAACCACAGGGGTCATACCTGTCGACGTAGCGGCATGCCATGTGGATCTCTTGTCCCTGGCAGCAAATTCATTCTACGGACCAAAGGGAGCTGCTGCACTTTATATTCGCAAGGGCGTGCGTATCCAACCGCTGCTCGACGGAGGTATACAGGAAGGAGGCAGACGTGCCGGAACACAAAATGTACCAGCACTTGTAGGCATGGGGGTGGCAGCCCGAATAGCAATGCAGGAGATGCACCAAAGGATACAACATGCCCGCCATCTTCAAGGACTACTGGCGCAGGGCCTGCAAACCCACATACCCCACCTTTTGATGCTCGGACATCCAACAGAGCGATTACCAACCATTGTCAGTGTGGCAATTGAGTATGTCGAAGGAGAATCAATGCTACTGTTCCTCGATATGGAAGGTATATATGTAGCCAGCGGCTCTGCGTGCATCTCACGATCACTGAAAGTCTCACACGTAATGTTGGCTATGGGAATTGATGCTGCAACAGCACAAGGCTCACTGCTGTTCAGCCTTGGAAAGGACAATACCGAGGCTCATGTGGCCCGCGTCCTTGAGGTGTTGCCGCCGATCGTTCAGCGACTGCGTGACATGTCTCCTTTGTACAAGAAGGCAACGCAGAGACACTGAGATCCGTTAGAAGGAGACGGGAGCTATGAAGTACAGCGAAAAAGTGATGGACCATTTTGCGAATCCAAGAAATGTCGGGGTCATTGAAGACGCCGATGGAATCGGCGAGATTGGTAACCCTGCCTGCGGTGACATAATGACTTTCTATATCAAGGTCTCTGGTGACAGGCTCGAGGATGTCAAGTTTCAGACATTTGGATGTGGTGCTGCTATAGCCGTCTCCAGTATGATCAGTGAAATGGCAAAAGGAAAACGGCTCGAAGAGGCCTTGGAAATAACGAACAAAGATGTGGCTGACGCTTTGGATGGATTACCCAAAAACAAACTGCATTGTTCGAATCTCGGCGCTGATGCCCTCCATGCTGCAATCAGAAACTACTTCGAACGAAAACAGATGCCCTCTCCGGCTGTACAATCCCGCCCAAAAAAAGGCGGGCACGAGGAGGCCTTTACTTGTCCGTACTGCGATGTGGAGAATCCTGAAGATGCCTCCTTGTGCAGGTCGTGCGGGGCAGAGCTACAAAGAGAACGCCATTAACCTTGAGCCTGAACTCCTGCCGTTTGTTTCAGTACGGCCAAGTTTGTTTCAGTACGGCCAACCGGTGCAGTGGCGTATACAAAATGTGCGGGGTTCTAGTGCACCTCTTCGTTTTCTTCCTACATGTCTCCTCGAAGCGACGAAATAGGGGTTGTTCCAGATCGCTGCAAACGGCTCTGTCTGGAGGTTGCCGAAATCATCGCTTTGATCAAACAGAATACAACACGGTGCAACACCACCATCCCAGTTGATAACCACACTTCGCCAGAGCCAAAAGCACGATCCGCTCCCCTGGGGAAGTCGTGACCCGATGGCTCCAGTGCCAGTCCTACCCTTCAAGAATGGTCGATAGTAAGGGTGCACATACCGTGGGTTCCGAGGGAGCCACTCCGTGCAAAGTTCTTGAAGGGTTGCGTCCTCAGAACGAGGCACGATGTCGTTGAAGAGCATAGGAACGACCCTATAAGAGTCTGCGCCGATGCGCGTACAAAACTCCTTAAGCAGCGGGATCTCTTTTTCGTTGTGTCTCATAGCAATGAGTTGGACTTCAATGTGGGGGTTGTGAGCTCCTTTGTGCCTTTTTTCCTCCACCACTGCCTTTATGTGATCGACGACCCTATCGAAGTTGCCGCCACGGTGGTAGATTTGGTATGTTTCCTGACTGAGTCCATTGAGTGAGACAATGAGATCGTCCAGCCCTGAGCCCACTAACCCTTCGGCCCCTTCTTTTGGAAGTCTCGAGAGGTTGGTGCTGACTGCTGTCCCAATTCGATTGGTGTGTGTGAAGGAGATAATCGAGCACAGTTGTGGATTCAGCAATGGTTCTCCCCAATTATAAAATGCTATCTTGTAAAGGTACGGTATGAGGTCATTGATCATTCGGCGAAACCCTTCGAGTGTCATCAAGCCACGAGGTCGGCCCTGTGTGCCTTGTCCAGTAGGACAGAGCGCACACTGGTAATTACATACATTGCCTAGGTCAACGGTCGCCATGTAGGGCAAACTTTTCAAGATTGTTCGCTGTCGTGTACGTTCCCATTCAACGAGAAGGACGTTCTTCAATTTCTGAGGGGTGCTGTAGCGGTAGAACGCAACTACATGCCGCTGCATACGCGGAATACGATACAGGATTTGAAACATCCTGAAGGAACGAGCGCTCGGACTCATGTTGCCTCCTTTCGTTTTCAGAGTACACTAAGAGGCTCAAGCAGCCAAGTGGAGCGCCACGAACCGCTCGTCAATATCATAGAACTCTCAACGTAGGTTTCGAGCACTTCGTTGGCATGCTTGATCTATAAAGAACTCTGTCCCCAAGTTCGCACGTTCCTGTTGTCCGACGAACCATGAGGAGCATCTATGGCAAAGGAAGCAGGCATCGCCATAAAAAACATCAGGATGTGTCCAAAGGAAGTTCCAAACGATGGACGTGCACGCGTAGACGTGTCAGCAATGGTCATTACTGCTACGGATGATGCAGAGATTTCAGAGGTCTATATTGAGGTGCCGTTCCTACAAAACGATCCCCACGTCCACATGACGCTTGATGACCGCGACGCCCTTACCTCTACCCGCGAAGGAAGGTATTTCTGTTCGTTCGAGGTACCGGCCCTTACAGATCCTGGGTCGTACCTGCTCCCAATTGTTGCAGCAGATTCAAAAGGAACCAAAGGAAGCCGCGACGTTTCCTTGAGTGTCTACTACCAACGACCACCATACACCGGGACGATCCTCAGTCGCCATAATCAAGAGCACTTGAATCGAGTGAGTCGTTCTCCAGCTATTTCTGGAAACGTGGTCCAATCATTACACGATGGAGATACCGCGTATCAGATGAGGGTTTCTCTCATTGAGCAGGCACGTCGTCAGATCAATCTGCAAACCTATGCCCTTTCAGTAGAAGGGCGATGTGGTAGGGTAGTAGAGCTGTTGCTAGAAAAGGCGTCTCAGGGTGTAGAGGTCAACCTGTTGCTGAACATGGGTTCACAATTGGTCGTGTCGCCGCTGGCTGCACTTCGGCTAGGCCTCCACAGGATGGGCAAAGACCTCCAGGAACTTGCTCGAGAAATAGACGAAACAATTGGCGGACGCCAGGGTGTTCAGGAACTGTTTAAGGATATGCAGGAGATATTTCAAAGGCTCGGCAAAGGACCACATGGAGCAAATGTTATTTTTGTTGATGAACATGCCATACTCGGACGGACAAAAAAGGAGTCTACCCCAGGTCAGAGATCGGCCCAATGGCTCGAAAAAATGAGGCAGAGCCGCAGCCGTATGAGCAAGACTGACCAGAAGAGGCTTTTAGAATGGCTGCGTGGTTTTGACGGTCCTGGTGGCTTGCCAGGCGTACCACTGTTAACGTATGCAGTGCATGAAAAGCTGCTTATCATAGATGGATGTAAGGCAGTGGTAGGCGGTCGCAATCTCGAGGACCGTTATTTCACGCACTGGATAGATACGGATCTATACATCGAAGGTCCTGCTGTGAGCAGTATTCAGAAAGGTTTTCTTCGAAGTTGGGAAGAGTTTTCGCACAACCTGGAAAGGGACGTACCAATAACTCCTTTGCTCATGGACCTAGAACCAACAGGACCGTTGCCTGTTCGTTTTATACAATCTAGACCATGGCACGGCGAGTATACCACCCTGGAAACGCTGGTAACGGCTATCCAGATGGCCAGGGAGCGCATCTGCATTACGTCGCAATATATCGTACTGCCGGATAGCCTTCTAAGGGACGCCTTACTGGAGGCAGCCAACAGGGGCATAGAAATTCACATACTCACCAATTCCTATACCACTGCCCAAGAGCTTGGCTTTTCTGGTGGCTATCTGCTGTCTCTCATATATTGTGAGCCTCTTATAGAAGCAGGCATCCGAGTCTACGAAGTACATGGACCTGAGGAAGAAGGGATGCCAAAGCCATATCTCCATGCCAAAGAATTTCTCATTGACAGCACATGGGCTGCTATAGGCTCATTCAATCTTTCCATTCGCAGTTCATATATTGAGAGCGAGAACCTGGTGAATGTTCAGGATGAGCAATTTGTGAAGGCTCAAGAGGATCGTTTTTGGGACCGGCTAAGAAAAGATACCACAGAAATCACCAGAGAATACCTACGCGTGCAGAAGGAGAAGTTTCGCACAAAGATGACGCTTGCTCGCTACCTCGACCTCTTTTACTAGCAAAGAACAGTGACCGTGAGCATTTGTGTACTATTTCACATTGTGGCCAGCTCGCTCCACATCGTCAGTAGCTGTAGCAATGGACAATGGCATAGATCCGCAGTTTACAAAGGGCCTTCGACCGATACACGGTCTCGACAGTGCGTCCCTTCTCCTTTTATGCCGACTCATGTGTCCTGCACATAATGGACCTTGTACTCAGAGGCGGACTCATTCCTGTTGTTCTTTCTCATTGGTCTTCCCTTTTCTATCTCTCACATGGAGCTTTCCGTTTACAGGAAAGGCATCGAGAAAAATGGTTAGAGAGCCGTCCTTGTTTTCAAATGCAGTCCCAATCTTACGCCACACACTTTTTTCCCATCCTTCTTTTTCAGTAACAGTAAATACGTCTTTCATGGTGCTACACTCCCTTCTTGCGACCATACAAATGGGTCAGGGGGTAAGAGGAAAACGGTCGAGCAGTCGGTATTGAATTGCCTCTGCAATATGGGACGTTTCAATTGAAACAGTGCCCTCCAAGTCCGCGATGGTGCGCGCAACCTTTAGAATCCGTGCATACGCGCGTGCACTGAACCCCAGACCTTCGACTGCACGCTCCAAAAGGGTCATCCCTTTTGCACTGGGCTTACAATAAAGAGCTATCTCTCTTGGCCCCATATGCGCATTACAGGCAAAAGGTAGTCCTTGAAATCGCTTGCTTTGTATTGTCCGCGCACTACAGACCCGCTGTTGTGCTTCTTTTGATGTCATGGCCCCACTTTCACTCTGAATAAGCTCCCTATACGGCACCCTTGGGACTTCCACGTGGATATCGAGGCGGTCGATGAGAGGACCTGAGAGTTTGCTCCGATACCGATGAAGCTGCTGAGGTGTACAAACGCATGAATGAACCGGATCGCCAAGGAATCCACAGGCGCACGGATTCATTGCGCCTACAAACATCATACGCGCAGGAAAGGTCACAGAAATGGCTGATCTGGCAATTGTAAGCTCACCCTCCTCCAAGGGCTGGCGTAGCAATTCAAGAACGTTCCTTCTGAATTCGGTAAGTTCGTCCAAGAAGAGCACACCGTTATGGGCGAGGCTTATTTCCCCGGGACGAGGGATCGTCCCTCCTCCTATCAGTCCTGCGTCACTTACATTGTGATGGGGCGCTCGAAACGGCCTTTCTACGATCAAAGCCACCTCGGGATCGAGCTGCCCGGCAATACTGTAGATCTTCGTGGTCTCCAATGCCTCTTCCAGGGTCATCGGCGGTAAAACAGAGGGTATCCTTCGGGCTAACATGGTCTTGCCAGCACCTGGAGGACCAATAAAGACGATATTGTGTCCTCCAGCTGAAGCGATCTCGATAGCTCTCTTTGCCATTGATTGGCCCTTGACATCGAATAAGTCCATAGAATGATTACGTCCTTTTCTAAGGAGGGCGCCAGGGTCCACGCAGTGACTAGGAAGTCCTCGAACACCAAAGACAAAGTCAACGGCCATCGCAAGCGATTCCGCAGACAACACTGTTATCCCTTGCACAACGCCAGCCTCTGCAGCATTTGCCAGCGGCACCACGATCCCTTCAAGACCCATTGCTTGGGCGCACAACGCCATGGCCAACGCCCCTCTGACAGCCTTGATCTGGCCATCCAAGGAGAGCTCGCCAACAAAAAGGAATCGATCCTTGATTTCTGAACCCATACGAGCCGTTGCTGCTACGATACCCAAGGCAATCGGGAGGTCGAACGAGGTCCCTTCTTTTTTCCTATTTGCAGGGGCCAGGTTTACTGTTATTCGGCGCGATGGAAATTTGTATCCCATATTGAGTATTGCTGTTTTTACCCTCTCTTTGCTCTCCCGGACTGCCTCTTCAGGAAGGCCTACTATAGAAAATTTTGGTAGTCCACGCTGTGCGACATCAACTTCGACTTCCACTAGGTATGCGTCCACTCCAAGGACAGCCCCGCTCAGTATTTTGGCAATCACTAAGACACTACCCTCGATACGCCTGCACGTGTAGTAGTCCTGGCCACGTACGTTTACCTAGCAAGACCAGTGCCGAAAAAGCGCATGGCACCTTAGGATCGCTTAGAGAGAGGGTGAGGAGCGACAGTACCGGTAGCGTGTCGTTGAATACCTCGCGATGATCGCGTACTATGATGCTGTTTAAAGCGGTTGACAATCATGTGTGCTCTAAGGCAAGGGCAGAAGCTATATAGTAACTGTATCCCTGCAGCCTGTGAACTATGCTTTGCAGGGCAGAGGCCTCGGCATGGGAAAAACACATAAATATCGCATGGTTCCACGATACGAAGGTGGCAATTATCATTGGCAGAGTCCCTATGGCCCAACGTACGCACCACGGGGAATTCCAAGATGACCAAGGTAGCTCAAAGACACCTCCATCCTAACGAACCTCGGGCCACGTGTGCTCGCCCAACGTCCTGATAGCCGCGTGGGGTTTTTTCCGGACATAGTATGCATGCGCTCGACCCATCTCACACTATGGCGCTTTTTTTTGCCATGGGACTACTTTTGGCTGCAGCTCGCTTCTTTGGCGAGCTTGCCCGATGGTGCAATCAGCCCCCAGTCGCTGGAGAGATCCTTGCTGGAGTCCTCCTTGGACCTACGGTCCTAGGAGCCTACGCACCCAACGTCATGGACTTTCTCTTTCCCCTTCAGGGCCCAAGTGCCATGGCACTCGATGCGGTCTCTCAGCTCTGCGTAGTTCTCTTTTTACTGGTGGCAGGGATGGAGGTTGACCTCTCGGCAGTCTTGAGACAAGGCCGATCGGTCGCAGTGGTTAGCCTCGGGGGGATGATTGTGCCTTTTGGCATAGGGTTCATGGTAGCCTGGTGGTTCCCGAGCGTACTTCACATGCAGGAGCACATTGACCACCTGGCATTCAGCCTCTTTTTCGCAACAGCACTTTCCATTTCATCGTTACCAGTCATTGCAAAGATCCTCATGGATCTCGATCTGTATCGCACTGATATGGGTGTGACCGTGATTTCAGCAGCAGTCATCAATGACCTGGCTGGATGGATTATTTTCGCAATGATTGCCGGAATGATGGGACCACATTCGATCAACCGTTTTCCCGTGAGCTACACCATCCTCATGACGCTCGTGTTTTTGCTGCTCATTCTGGTTGTCGGAAGGTGGATATGTGACCACATTCTTTATGTACTTGAGACACGTACCAACTGGCCCGGAGCCATTCTAAGTTTTGCCTTTGTAGTGACCCTTGTCAGCGCAGCAGCCGCGCAATGGATAGGGATTCATCCGGTCTTTGGCTCATTTCTTGTGGGCATCGCGATGGGAGACTCACCACACCTCCGAGAAAGGGCAAGAAAGAGTCTTGAAGACTTTGTCTCGTTTATTTTCGCACCGTTGTTTTTTGCTACGATAGGGCTAAAGGTGAACTTTGCCCAGCACTTTGACATAGCATTGGTACTGCTCGTTTTCATTATTGCTTCTATAGGGAAAATCTTCGGGTGTGGCTTGGCAGCACGGTATGCCGGTACTAGTTGGGCAGAGTCCTGGGCAATAGGGTTCGGGCTCAATGCCCGGGGGGCAATGCAGATTATCCTGGGTGTGCTTGCCCTTCAATACGGTATCATTCAGGAACGCATGTTTGTAGCGTTGGTGGTGATGGCAATTGTGACATCCATGGTCAGTGGTAGCGCAATCAGGCGACTCGTTACCTCTAGAAAGCCTTATCGTTTTATAGAATTTCTCGAACCTGGATCGTTTGTGTCCCCAATGCGTGCAGAGAGTCTTGTGGAGGCAATCAGAGAGCTTGCCCACGCTACAAGCACTGCAGCGGGTCTTGATGCTCGTTGTATAGAGAATGAAATCCTGAAACGAGAGACCATCATGTCTACTGGAATCAGCAATGGAATCGCTGTACCTCATGCCCGCGTTGATGGTCTCGCTAGGCCAATAGTCGGGCTCGGCATTTCGAAGAAAGGAATAGATTTCGATGCCTCTGACGGCGAACCGGCAAGGCTCGTATTTCTTATCCTGACCCCGAAAAAGGACGATACAGCTCAGCTGGAATTGATATTCGATATCATGAAAATCCTAAAAGACAGGACGGTTCGAGAGCGACTTATGCACTCAACGCAGTATCAAGAGGTGATAGACCTTGTGAAAGATGTTTCCAAAACATCAAACGAGAGCAGCGAACCCTAGCAACCTAGGCACATAGCAACCTAAAGCCCACACGTGCCTTGGTTTGAACGTGGTGTCTCTCATCCCTTTGGCCCCACGCTGCTACAAAAAAAGGGTGCGGGGCCGTGTCTGTGAGAACCGCCGCACCCTTGCGCGTGGTACCAGTGAGCATGATGTCACAAAAGACGATGCGCTCGAAGTAGCTCCTATTCCCAACGAATACATTGCGTTGGGCAACTATCGATGGCCTCTTGAATCTTATCTTCTGGACCGCCTGTTGGCTTGATTACTTTTGCCGCATCTGCACCATCCTCCAAGACAAAGACTTCTGGACAAATCTCGGCACAGGTCCCGCAAGCTACGCATTCAGTCTCGTCGATGACTACCGTTTTTGCCATTGCATTACCTCCTCTTTTTTTCTTGATGCTTGACGCTACCTCATGGATCCGTTCACTGGCTTTTCTGCGCCTACGCTAAAAAATAAGATACTAATCTACCACACCAATCGAAATTTTCAATCGCACCTCACACCGCACGGTACTTCTGTTGTGTAGCTGTGAGAAGCTATCCTATATGGATGATAGAGCCGGTTTTTTCCATTCCCATTGTTCCATCGGCCAACATTCCCACGATCGCATGGGCTACGCGATCCGGAGATTTCAGGATGCCTTCCCTTTTATACCAGAGCAACCTATCGTGCATTTCGATTCCCATAGACGCTGGCGGCATAGTGCGCAATTGTGCGTGCATGTCCGTGTCCACGAGACCTGGATCAAGACCGCAGACCGATATGCCATATGGCTTTACCTCAGCCGCAAGGACACGAGTGAAATGGATCAAACCTGCTTTGGAAACTGAATAGGCGCCAAAATATGGAAACACCCTCTCTCCCATGCCGGAGACAAGGTTTATGATAGTGCCTCTTCTCCTCGGAATCATCATCTCGAGCGCAGCAACTGAACAGTAGAATGCACCTAGCAAGTTTATTTCAAGTGTCTTCTTCCATTGCTGCGGATCGATCGTAAAGGTAGCGCCTACAGGAGTCACGACCGCGGCGTTGTTTATGAGAACGTCCACAGGCCCTACCTCCAAGCCAGCCTGCTCAAACGAGGCCTTGACGTGATCCCATATGCTCACATCTGCGGTGCACCCTATGCCCTTTCCTCCAAATTGTCTTATTTCTTCAACACACCGAGCGAGCCCGACACTATCGCGGGACAGTGCGGCAACAAGGGCACCATATCGGGCACACGCGATGGCAACGGCCCTGCCTAACCCACGGCTTGCGCCAGTAATGAATACCACGTAGCCCTGAAGTGCTCCTCGGCTCACAAGGTCCTTTGGCTCCATAGGGACGACCACTAGCTCCGATATTTGTACTGAATAGCGGCCCGTATGAAATCTCTGAAGAGCGGATGAGCATTCAAGGGCTTTGACTTGAATTCAGGATGAAACTGGCAGCCGAGATACCACGGATGCTCTCTTAGTTCCACAATCTCAACCAGTGTGCCGTCGGGACTCAGCCCACTCGCTATCAATCCTGCCTTCTCGAACGTATCCCGGTAAGTGGCGTTTACCTCGTACCGATGACGGTGACGCTCCATTATCTCTGTGCAGCCATAGATCCTGTGTGCGTTGCTCCCTTCAAGGATCCGGCAAGGGTAGGCTCCAAGTCGCATCGTTCCACCTTTGCGCTGTATGCCGATCTGCTCCTGCATGAGATCAATAACTGGATGGGGCGTATCAGGGTCGAATTCTGTGCTGTTGGCGTGTTCAAGGCCGCAGACAGTGCGTGCAAAGCTTATAATAGCCGTCTGCATACCAAGGCATATACCCAGAAAAGGGATTTTTTCTTTCAGGGCATATCCTGCAGTTGCAATCTTACCTTCGATCCCACGGTGGCCGAATCCTCCTGGGATCAGAATGCAATGCAATCCGGCAAGGAAATTGGAAATGCCTTTTTGCTCGATTTCCTCTGAATCAATGTACCGTATCTCGACTTTGCATTCATTTGCAAGGCCACCATGTATCAACGCCTCGTTAAGGCTCTTGTAGGATTCGACAAGGTCGACGTATTTTCCTACCATTCCTACAACTACCGTATCCTTTGGTGACTTGATAAGCCGGACGAGTTCCTCCCATTTTTCTAAGTGTGGTGCCCCTGTCCAGATGTTGAGGTACTCGATGATCTTGTCGTCAAGGCCCTCCTGCCGGAATATGAGCGGTACTTCGTAGATACTTTCCACATCCTTGGCCGTGATCACTGCATCTTGATCAACATTACAAAAAAGGGCGATCTTTGCCTTGATATCCTTGGGAAGAAACTTTTCGGTTCGGCAGAGTATGATGTCTGGCTGTATGCCAATCTCCCTTAGTGTTTTTACGCTATGCTGCGTCGGCTTTGTCTTTAATTCTCCAGATGCACGAAGATACGGCACCAGTGTCAAATGAATGTACAGCACATTTTGTCGCCCGAGATCGCTCTTGAGTTGGCGGATGGCCTCTAAGAACGGTTGCCCTTCGATATCGCCCGCAGTACCTCCAATTTCGACTATTGCAATGTCAGCTTCACCGGAGAGGGCAAGGATCCGTTGCTTGATCTCGTCCGTAATGTGAGGAATGACCTGGATCGTCTTGCCGAGGTAATCGCCCCTACGCTCCTTCGTGATTACTGCTTCATACACCTGGCCTGTCGTAAAATTATTCTTCTTGCGCATACAGGCCTGTGTAAATCGCTCGTAGTGGCCAAGGTCGAGGTCTGTCTCTGCACCGTCGTCAGTGACATACACCTCGCCGTGCTGAAACGGATTCATTGTACCAGGGTCAACATTTATATAGGGGTCAAGTTTCTGAAATGTAACCCTGAGACCCCTACTTTCAAGGAGCGCACCTATAGCTGCCGAGGCAAGACCCTTTCCCAACGACGAAAGCACGCCTCCTGTCACGAATATGAATTTTGTCCTCATGGCCGCATGGTATCCTTTCATCATAAGCACCGATATTCGTTCACACCCCTACTCCAGTGGCCTGTGCGATAAGGTCTGTGATATCGGCAAGCTGCAAAGAACGTCCTGTTGCCTGCACTGCTGCTTGAAGGTTTTGAAGACAGAACGGGCAGGACGTCACTACTACCTGAGCACCGGTCTCACTCGCCTCATCGATGCGCTCTATGGCTGCGCCGAGCGCCATTTCCTCAAAGGCTGACCGCACTCCCCCTCCTGCACCACAGCACCATGCGTTGGCCCGACTGCGGGACATCTCTACCAATCCAGTACCAACAATGGATTCCAGAAGGACCCGGGGCGGATCGTACAGACCTGTGTGCCTACCGAGGTGACATGGATCGTGATAGGTCACCTTGAGACGCGAATCCAGATGCTGGACCTTTAGCGTGCCTTGGTGCATACACTCGAGCACATATTGACTTACATGCACGATTCGCGGCTTCAGTTCCCCAAACGATCTATAGTCATTGGCAAACGTCTTGTAGCAGCCTGCGCACGAAGTAACAACTGTATCCACGCCTGTCTGGTGGATGATACGCATAGTCTCATGGGCGAGGATACGCGCCTGATCCCGTAAGCCTACTCTTAGAAAAACAGAGCCGCAACATGGTTCTTCTTCGCCAAGGATCCCAAAATCCACACCAGCCTTGGTGAGGAGCCTGGCAGTGCTTTTGACAACATGATGGAGCGATGGATCGAGCGCTGCAGTGCATCCCACAAAGTAGAGCACACGCGCACGGTCCTTACCGCCAAGCGCGATTCGTTTGACTTGTTCTTCTTTCGCCCATTGAATACGCCGCTTCCTCGGCTGTCCCCATGGATTCCTGTAATTGATCACATTATTCAGAAGCCGTTTGTGAGCTTCCAAAGGTGCAGCTCCGGTACGTACAGCCTCGTACCTCATTGCCTCGAAGACCTCAAGCATTCGTTCTCTTACTGTCATTGGGCACTGTTGGGTACAGGTGCCGCATAAGGTACAGGCAAAAACCTTCTTGAGAAGCTCAGGCTCATTCCAATGAAGCGTACCGTCCTTGATCCCTCGGGCTATCCAGATCTTGCCGCTGGAATAGAAGCCTTCGAACTTGAAATGCTCACCGGCCGGACAACTTGGCTGACTGTTCATCACAAGCGCTTTACACGTACCGCACCTGACGCACTTGCGAATGAATGGGTCGATTTCAGAAAACTCCAGCATTTACGCAAGATCCCATCGTCCTGGATTCATAATGCCGCATGGATCCATACAGTACTTGATGCGCTCCATGAGCGAGAAAAAACCATACCTATCCCGCGCTTTTATCTTTTGCGCAGCCCAGCGTGAAGGCTTATACGGTATATATCCTAAGTCTAGGAGCGCATCTGCCATGGCGATCAGGGTAGCTCGGGCTCTAGCTACATCCGCTGTATCGTTCTTGTCAAAATGGATGATGAATCGAAGTACCCAGAAGTGACCCCCCTTCATCGGTCGCGATACAAGGATAGGAGGAAAGCCAGCATCCTCGAGAATAGAAAAACACCGGTCTGCCCCTTCGGCCCACGTCCTTCCAGGCCCATACGAGCCAACCCAGGTCATCCCTCCTGGACCATAATCGAGCAAAAAATCAAGGGTCGTGGGAAAATCAGCAAGCCGTGCATACGCAGGGTTGATCTTGAGAAGGTCTTCTACATCGAGCGGGTCTTCCACCTCCATACCATCCTTCTTGCATGCATAAAGCACTGGGGTAATAAGCTCTTCCTTGACTGCCATGTGGCGTTCATTCTCAGCATAAAGATCTCCATAGACAAAGAGCGTGGGCTCGCCTTGACAAAGTTCCAGGCTGCCCCTGGCGCCAAACAGCATCTTTCCCGTGGGCCACGATACCCCTGCAAGGTCATCAAGGATCTCCTTTCTGCAGAGGTCTCGCATGAGCCGGTATGCAGTTTGTGTCGAATAGACAGGAAAAAACATCCGCTTTCTCAAAGGAGGACAGGGCCAGATGTGAAGTGCGGCTTTTGTCACGATCCCTGTCGTGCCCTGCCATCCAAGGAAGAGTCCGCTCAGATCAGGAAGGGGTACTCTCGCATGCCAGGAGTCTACGATAGCTGCTGATCCTATGCGCACAAGTTCTCCGGTAGGCAAAACCACTTCCATGCCGCTAATCCATTCAGACATGGCACCGTGCTTCATGCTCATGTTGTTGAGGCCGTCCATGAGTGCATTGCTCAGGGCAGAGGTCTGTGGTGGGGCTAGAGGGTACGTGTAGCGATAGCCAGGATGTTTTCGGTCGAGATAAGCCCGAATCATGCCAAAGGTTACACCAGGCTCCACAAGCATATAAAGCTCTTCCTCGTTGACCTCGAGGATCCTGCGCATACGCTTTAGATCAACGATGACTGCCTCCTGTAACGGGATGGTAAGCCCACCCATATTGAGGCCATACGCAAAAGGTACAAGCGGTAGACGATAGTGGGATGCACACCGTACGATCTGCTGAACCTGATCGGTAGATTCGGGCATCACAACAGCGATGGGGTGTCCAGGTTCGTTTTCCGTAAGATCTCGAGAATAGATGTAGCGTGTGCTTGGGTCTGCTGCGAAAAATTCAGGCCCCACTATATCTCTTAAGCGATCGAGGGCCTCCCGCTGATCCTGGCTGTGGCTGGCAAATGCATGTTCTCCATATCCAGTCTCACTCATTGAAAATCCTCCATCTCGGTATGTCGTCGCGCTGGAAGCCTTCGAACGAGCCATGTGAGGTAGCGCGGGAAAGGAGTCTGTCTGAGCAGTCCCAGCACGTATATCCAGCAGCATAGGCCCCTGGGTAGGGCCACCCTGACTGAAATCTGTCGTCGTGCCAGTGCTGCGAGCACACTCCTTCCAACAGCAAGATCAAGGAGTGCCCGTATAGTTCCACGCACCTCCAGGTCTGGCTTGGACTGCACAATATCGAGTAATCGAATCTTGCCGCCACCGACCGCAAGCAACGTCTTCATCCGGCCTGCATGGATGACTGTTGTAAACTGCCTTCCCCTAAGCAGCGCTCGTTTGAAAGGATCCGCGAGGTTCTTCTCGATAATGTGCTGTAACATCAAGGTAAGTATGCTTGACTTTCCCGGCTCAGACATCTCGATCTTGAGCAGGTCGTTGTTCATTGGATGGAGGCTCCTAGGCTCCTGTGTATCCGTAATCGATCACAGATCCTCAGACGGCTCTGCGAGCGACTTTCCACAGTAGGGACAAACAGCACTTTCTTGCCCAACTTCCTTTCCGCATGCAGTACACACTAGTACGAGGTCACTTTCGCAGGCTCCCTGTCTAAAAATCGTTTCCATTTCTTGCAATATCCATTCCGCCTTGGTTTTTTGACTGGATGGCACCTCAACATATCCCCATCCTTTTTGAGCAACATATATCCCATTGTAGGCAGTATCCTCGAATGTTCTTAGAAGTACAGGAATACCCTCCTGCTCGAGAGCCTCCTTTGCCCGGTCAGCTTCGAACGGATTGTCGGCTATCAGTACAGGAACAAACGTTTCGCTACGAAGGGCCTCTTGAAGCCTATCTCGTTCCTCCTTTCTCCTTCGGTATTCATCGCCATCAACAAGCGGGCACGAGCAGTCAGCACACGTTGTTACTTCGTCCAGATATTCAGCGTCACATTCTAAACAGTATTTCATGTACACTCTCCTCGTTCAACGCAGACACACACACCAATAGCACTGCCTCGCCATAGGGTCGTGCCTCATGCTATCAGAAAGGACTGTGAAATAAAATGCCAACGAGAGTAACTACGTACCGCCACGTGTTCTGTGCTTGACATATAGGAAGATGACAAGGGAGCAAGCACACATGAATATCGGTATGCACAGCAACTGGTGTGGCGAGAGATTGTAGAAAGAGGAGAGCCGAGGGGTGTCACCCCTATAGAATTCCAGGGTAAATCGAGCTACTGCATAGAGAGAGAAACAAAGGCCTGTGACCAGCCCTTCGATCTTGCATGTTCTCGTGACTCCTACCAGCAGAAGAAAGATCACAAGATTGGCAGCAGCACTGTAGAGCTGCACTGGGTGCACAGCAGTGAGTCGATGGTCAAGAAGTTTGAATGACCATCCATAGAAGAAACTTTCATTCTGTATTGGAATGCCCCAGCAGCAGCCTCTGAGATAACAACCGATCCGAGCAATGCTGAGGCCGAGTGGGAGGCCTAGCGAAAATGCATCAGCAACGTTCAAAAAACGGACCCATGGCAGACTCGCAGAAAGTAGTGCCAGAAGTAGTGCGCACAGCGCTGGTGCCCCTAGGAAACTGTGCCCACCCCTCCACACGTCAAGCATCCATAACGGTTCCAGACGACATTTGCTCCAGTGAAAGAAGCAGTGCCCAAGGTGGGCCCCAAAAAGTGCACCCCCTACCATGACTACGACGATACACGCGGCCTTGTACCATCTGAGCGATTTTCTGAGGTAGAAAAACGCAACGAGGCTTCCTGCTAGCAGGCCAAGTGCGAGCAATGTGTAGTACAGGTCAATCACTTTTGTAGAGATCGTCAGATAAGGGTGCATCTAATCCTCTAACAAAAGAGGGGGGAGAGGATTGGTTCCTCGCCCCCCCTGAAACGTACTACACTATGGTTATGAATTGTGCGTAAGCCCTACCTGCTACTGTCCAAGGCAACCACCAGGACATGGAGCCGTTGAACCTGGGCATGCATCCCCTACCCCATCACCATTTGAGTCTGCCTGATCCGGGTTCTCTACATATGGACAATTGTCTCTCCAGTTTACAACACCGTCGCCATCTCTATCAGGATCGTAGCTGGGATTTGGAGTATTTGAGACAGCCCGCCACGCATTGAGCCGACCACCCGTATTGGTCTTGTTACTCAGAGCGGACACAGGATCCACATTGGCCAACACCTGGTCAATGAGCTCATCCATCGTGAGATCAGGGTTTGCCGCCAGTGTAAGAGCCACCACACCAGCAACATGTGGACATGCCATACTGGTACCATCCATAGAAGTATAGCTGTTGTTCCATACCGTACTGTAGATCCCCACACCTGGCGCACCGAGATCGACCTTGGAACTGCCGTAGTTCGAGAAATACGCAAGGTTATCACTGCTGTTCGTCGCTGCGACAGCCACAATATTGCTTACATTGAGGCCTGCAGGCGCTTCGACACATCTGGAGGAATCGATATCAAATGATTCATTCCCTGCTGCTGCTACAACCACGATGCCTGCGTCACGGGCCCTTTCGATGGCAGCTTTGAGCGCATCACTTGGCCCATAGCCTCCCCAGCTATTCGAAAGCACCCTCACATTGGCATTGCCCAGATTGTTTTGTTCAATAGCCCAGTCGATTGCCCTGATGGCATTTGCGTCAGTCCCACTGCCAGAGGCATTGAGAAACTTGAGCCCCATGATGGAAATTGTCCAGTTAACGCCAGCGACACCTATACCGTTGTTGGTGACTGCACCTATCGTACCCGAGCAGTGGGTCCCGTGGCCATGGTCGTCCATGGGGTTCGGAGTGTTGTTGATAAAATTATACCCGTGAATGCCACCCGGCCCAGTCCAGACATTACTGGCAAGATCCGGGTGATCGTAGTCGATCCCTGTATCAATTACGCCGACCGTAATAGATGCATCGCCCGTTGTGATGTCCCATGCCTCTGGGGCATCTATGACACCCCATGCCCACTGAGAGCCGTAGCTCGGATCGTTGGGAACGACGTTAGCCCGACGAATATAGTTGAGACACGCATACTTTACATTCGGAAGCCGTTTCAATACCTCGACAGCAAGCACTGGCGACATATCCGGTTTCAGCTTGACCAGCACATCCCCACCCGCACCAAAGGCAGTCGCTGACAATATTCCTACTCCCCCGAGCGAGTTCAGTTGTGCAGCAGTTGCTCCGTTTACAATTATTTCGTCAGGCACATATTCCTGCGCAGTAGCAAATACCGTTGTGAAAACCACCATTGCAACTAAGGCTACCAGCACCCTGCATGTTCTCATGTGTATTCTCCTTATACACTTGCTCGTCTCTTGTGGCACGCAATACCCCTGCCTCTCTCCTGTCCGCTATCACCTCCCCTCAGTACCTCGATAAAGTCTTTTCAGGAATTACACGTGAAATCATCTGGCTTGTTATAGTAAGATCGACTCGTTTTTTAAAATAATTATACCGAATCGAATAGTCTGAGGTCAAATTACTTTTTCTCTTTCTGCTCGTACCGTTCAAGGAACCTAAAGCGGATCAAGGCCCACACCGCAGGAAATACATCCCTCCATGTGATCTTTTTTCCTTCCCGATAGTCTCTCCCACTGTACGAAATAGGTGTCTCGTAGACCCTATAGCCTGCCCTGGCAACCTTTACCGTGATTTCAGGTTCTATATCGAACCTGTTCGACTTGAGATCAAGGTCCTCGAGGACCTCTCGACGGAATGCCTTGTAACATGTCTCCATGTCGGTGAGATTCAAGTTGGTAAGCATGTTAGAAAAGAGTGTGAGGATCTTGTTACCAGCATAGTGCCAAAAGAATAGCACGCGATGCGGCCCTCCAAGGAATCGTGACCCGTACACCACATCAGCACGTCCATCAAGGATCGGTTCGAGGAGCTTTGGGTATTCTTTGGGATCATATTCCATATCTGCATCCTGAACGATCACGATATCCCCACGGACTTCTTTAAACCCTGTCCTCAAGGCAGCGCCTTTTCCTCTGTTTCGCTCATGATACAATACTCTGATCCCATCCTCATTCAGTGTCCGGAGAAGCTCTCTGGTACCATCGGTTGATCCGTCATCCACAATGATAATCTCTTTGTCAAAGGGTGCACGCTTTACCTTCTCGAGCACACTGAGCAGTGTGGCTCGTTCGTTATATACGGGCATGACTACTGAAAGCTTCATGTGGCATAATCCTTGACGTGGGGTGTATACGCTTGGGCTTTCGGGAGGGCCTTTAGGCCCACGTGGCAAAAAACGCTCGGTAAAAACCACGCGTCTCGAACTAGAACGCCTTTTGGAGGAAGTGGGTTGTCATCCCCTTGGCTACAAGCACCCCTCCTTCTTTTGTCTGTATGCATGCCTCTGCAACACCTGTATGTTTGCCTCTGTGGATCACCTTTCCTTCAGCGACCAACACACCAACGCGTGCAGGCGAAATATAGTTTATCCGCAAGTCAACCGTAACAGCGATCTCGCCATCATGGAGTAGTGTTCCTAGAGCAACACCACACGCAGAATCTATCAAGGAAGCAAGGACCCCGCCATGCAATGTTCCATAAAGATTCTGGGTACATTCCTTGGCATCGAGCTCGAGCACAGATGTGCCATCGCAACATCGAAGCACTTTCATGCCTATATGCCTATAGTAAGGCGAAGCATTGAGCACCGCGATCAAAGTATTGAGGTACTCAGACCGATCCATCGGCATCGTTTGATGACCTACCTCGTGGTGCACACTGATCCATTCCGATCAGCTTTAACGTTCTCTTTCTACAATATCACTTGAAATGCACCTGTCAATTCAGTATGGTGTAGTGCCATTCCTATTGAACCGTTTGTCTGGCTTCTACCGAAGCAAGTCGTATGAGGGAATAGTAAGCCTATGGGGTCAAGATCTCTTGGCCATATTGACCACTCCTTAACCGAGACGCTCCCACTTTTTGAAGACACGCCACTTCGTACAAAGAGTGCACCTGAGCGCGTGCACGCGGATCACAAGGGCTCTATCGACACACCTGCAGCAGGTGCTGGGGGAGAAAGATCTCGCCAAAAGAAAAAAACATCGGCCTTTTCTGTGGCCGCGCATGTGCTTGCAACACGACAGCGGGAGATATCCATATCAGAATTCTTCACAAAGAACCGCCACCTCCTTGGCTTTGACAATCCCAGCAGGGCCTTGTTGGCCACGGTAAAAGAGGCTGTGGACAATTCCTTAGATGCGTGCGAAGAGGCCCGCATCTTGCCAGAGCTGACAGTAGAACTGATAGAAAAAAGTGAAAATCGATACAGAGTGATCGTGGAGGATAACGGTCCTGGGATTGTCAAGACACAAGTGCCCAAGATATTTGGTAAGCTCCTTTATGGTTCTAAATTTCATGTCCTCAAACAGACCCGCGGCCAGCAAGGCATAGGGATCTCTGCGGCAGGCATGTACGGCCTGCTGACCACTGGGAAGCCAATCACCATCGTTTCACGCACCCATCCGCGTGCAGAAGCCCATTATTACGAACTGCAGATAGATACCGAAAAAAATCACCCTATCGTGCTCAAGGAGTCGAAAACGCAGTGGAATGGCCCGGGTACAGGTACCCGCGTCGAGATCGAACTGGAGGGACGCTATCAACGGGGTCGCCATTCAGTTGATTTTTACCTTCAGCAGACTGCGCTGGCAAATCCCCACGTGCAGATACACTATAGGGCTCCAAAGAGCGACCTTATTACGTTTCCACGAGTGGTTGACGAGCTTCCTCTAGAGCCCTTGGAGATAAAACCCCATCCGTACGGGGTAGAGCTTGGGCTTCTTCATGCTATGCTCAAGTCTGCCAAGGGTCAGAGTATTGGAAGGTTTCTCCAGGGTGCCTTTTCGAGGGTAAGCCCTCGAGTTGCAGCACAGATTCTCGATCGCGCGGGCATTAAACCTACTGCCAAGTGTCACCTGCTTGATCTGTCGTGTGTTGAAAGGCTCTACACTGCTATCTCACAAACGCGAATTCTGGCCCCGCCGACAAACTGCTTGTCGCCCATTGGCGAAGCCCTCATCGAAAAAAGCTTGCGGCAGCAGCTCCCCGCTGAGTTTTATGTCGCAAGGACGCGACCACCCGTGGTGTATAGGGGCAATCCATTTCTCGTAGAGGTAGGACTGGCCTATGGAGGGGAGCTTTCTTCAGACAATCTCGTTTCCCTGTACCGCTTCGCAAATCGCGTTCCCCTGCTGTTTCAGCAATCAGCCTGTGCGATGACACAGGCGGTTATGAGTATAGACTGGAGGAATTATGGGCTTACCCACAATAGAGGGTCGCTTCCTGCCGGTCCTTTGGTCATACTTATCCACCTCGCCTCAGTGTGGGTACCATACACCTCAGAAAGTAAGGAAGCGATCGCAGACTATGACGAAATCCTGCACGAGATACGACTCGCCCTTCAGGAGTGTGGCAGGCATCTTGCTCGGTATGTGCGAAAGAGAAGACAAGAGGCTGAGGCGGAACGAAAGCGCTCTTACATCGAAAAATATATTCCTCATATTGGCACTGCCTTGCAAGAGATCATCGGCATGCCCGATCAAAGGCGTCTCCTTATCGAGGACCACTTGAAGCAGATGCTTGAGAGGAGCAGATCGTGAACCCAGTACTGAAACAGATTGTTGCCAGCGCACAGAGGATTGAACAGGATATCTTGAAGCGGAAGAAACCCACGCTTCACGTTCCAGTCCGTTCCTTGAGAAACGTGCGGTACAACCAGGAACGTGGGTTTTTTGAACTTGGGCGGTCCAAAAAGGCGCGTACCCTCACTGTTACCACGGCAAGAACCTTTGCCCAAACACTCAAAATGGTTGCCACTTCAAAAACGCTTATTGATGCAAAAGACATCGCTACAAAACGAGAGATGTACTACATTTCCAAGAATTGGGGTGAGGCCCGATTCATTGAACAGGATGAATCAGATGCCATCATGGACGATATCGAGGCATTTTTTCTCGTCAACCGTGAACAGTTAGGATTCGTACCCGAAGAAAAAGGGGGTGAAGTAGCAGGACGGTTGATCATCAAAGACAAAGACAGCTCAACGGGCTCCACATTGAAGATAGACTGCACGAGGTTTGGGTCAGGTGCCTATTCTATTCCCATTTCAGTAGAAGAACTCGGGTTCGAAACCAAAGCCCGTTTTATACTTGCCATTGAGACCGCAGGGATGTTTCAGCGACTCGTAAAGCATCGTTTCTGGGATCGCCACAACTGCATTCTCATTTCACTTGGCGGCGTTCCAACCAGGGCATGCAGACGGTTCATCAGAAGGCTGAGCGAACAGTGCTCCCTTCCTGTGTATGCCTTTGTCGACGGTGATCCCTATGGGTACTGTAACATTTATAGAACGCTCAAGGTTGGATCTGGCAATGCAGCACATATCAACGAATACTTCTGCGTGCCACAGGTACGATTCCTCGGCGTCACCCCCCAGGATATAATCGACTACAAACTTCCAACCCATCCGCTGAAAGAAGTAGACATAAAGAGAGCTGCAGACGCCTTGAAGAATGATCCCTTTGTCAAGCACTATCCTGCCTGGCAGAAGGCCTTGCAGCAGATGATAAGGATGGGCGTTCGTGCAGAGCAGCAGGCATTTGCCGCCCATGGCCTCAACCATGTCCTGGAAACCTATCTGCCAGAAAAGCTAAAACACCCTGAGCGCTTTCTTCCCTGAAACTCTCTCGTACAGCAGCAAGGAGCTTACTATCATGACCGAGGCATCAACCAAGGCCCTATCAATTCTCAGAGATACCAGTAATTTTCACTGGTCGGTGATCCCTCTCTTTGCATTCGTAGTCTATGTCTACATAGTAGAGATCGAGCATCGAAACTGGGATAGGGTCTTTGCAGGGCTCGCCTTCTACGGGATGGATCTCTTTAACGAGATCTGGAACGGTCTTGTTCTGCATTTCACCCAAAGATCTGCTGTGTGGACAACCCCTGGAGGCACTTCGTATCTCATCTTTGTAGGTCTTACCATCGAAATAAGCCTTATGTTTGCCGTAGCCGGCGTTGCGTTCACCAAAATACTGCCAAAGGACCGATCACTCAGGATACTAGGAATCCCGAACCGATGGTTTTTTGCGGTGGTCAATGCACTCTTCTGTGTGTTCGTCGAAGTGCTTCTCAACAAGGCAGGTGCCCTTGTCTGGGAGTATAGGTGGTGGAACTTTCCCAACGTTGGGCTTATCGTTGTGTTCGGGTACCTCCATTTCATGGTGATTTCTTTCTGGGTGCACGATATGAAGCGCATCCGTTCCAAGATCATCGCCATCTCTGTGATCTACAGCGTCGATCTCATAGCAATCATCCTTTTTGCGTGGAAATGGAAATGGATTTAAGACACCAGACGACCGCTCTTCTGTAGCAGCACCACTCTTCACGTGGATACACTTGAGTAGTATTGACAACTGGTTTGGTGGTTATATATACGGTTTACGCGTTTTTCCCTACAAGCAGAACCCAGCAGGGAGATGTGATCATGCGCCTAAATCACCACAGCGCGAACTATACCATCAAGAGACTCATTACCCGTCTCTGCTTTGCAGTAGCAAGCCTTAGTGCTTCCTTGTACGGCTTGGCAGGACAGGCATTGGCTGCTGGAGGCAAGCCTGCGACCAAACTCGTCAATGTTGCAGATACAAGGACCTTGTCAGGAATTACCAAGTGGATTGCAGATGTATACAATACAGATCTGTGGCTCTATGCGACCGTGGTAGTCATTACTATGGCAGCACTTGGCCTCATCCTTGGGACAGCGTTCGACCGCATATTCATGCTGTTCGGCATTCATCTTGGCAAGCTCGAACACCATGAATAAGAGACGACAATCCTCACGATGGAAGGGACTCCTCGCATGGACTTCTGGAATATATATCTCCCTATTGCAGGCATGCACTTTAATGTCTTCTTACTCCTCTTGATAGGCTTTACCGTTGGGGTATGTGGAGGCTTTTTTGGCATTGGTGGCGCCTGGATCGTCACCCCCGCACTTAATATCTTCGGGTTTCCAATGCCTTATGCCATTGGAACCGATCTTGCCCACATGGGTGGAAAATCGATTGTGTCCACCATCAGGCATGGCAAATTTGGGAATGTAGATCTCCGCTTGGGAGTGGCGATGATTATCGGTACCACAAGCGGCATGGAACTCGGCGCTCGCCTCGTCATGCACTTGGAGCGCATGGGCCTCGCTGAATCAGTAATACGTAAGGCCTATATCGCCTTTCTTGGATTGATTGGAACCTATGTCCTCTACGACTACCTCTCCTACAAGAGAAGACAGCGAAGGGTTTCTACAGAGCACGCACCTTCACAGATCCCTACGGAGACCTTTGCACAAAAACTCCAGCGAATACGTATACCACCAATGATCCACTTCAAAGCATCTGGTTTTACCTGCTCTGCATGGCTACCCATACTCGTTGGCTTCGTCACCGGCATTGTTGCAAGTGTCCTTGGCGTGGGAGGCGGCTTCATACGAATGCCGTCGCTCATCTACCTCATAGGGTGCCCCACGTTAGTGGCGGTAGGGACAGATCTTTTCGAGGTCATGATCACAGGAGCATATGGTGCCTTTACGTACGCAGTCAAAGGCAGGGTCGATCTTATTGCTGCTGTATGGATGCTGCTTGGTGCAGCTGTAGGCGCCCAAATGGGTACCGTGGCTGTGAAATACATCCGCGGGTATTCGATCCGTCTGTTGTTTTCCATCACGATCTACATTGCGTGCGCATCGGTCGTTCTGAAGCAACTCGCTTTGACACGGGCATCATCGATTCTTATCCTTATGGCTGGCATCGTAATAAGCTCGGTTATCATTGGGATTCTTATACGTGGCATCCTCCAAGAACGAGCGGCACGAAAAGAGGCCGGCATGTAGAGGTCCGGGGACGACAGATGGGGAAGGAAACGACAATGAGATATGTTCCTGGTGTGATAGTAGTGCTCGTTACTGCAGTCTTTGTGACGTCTTGCGTAAATGCACCCCAGGTGTTCCAGGGAACAGTCATAACCTATGAAGTTGATTCGAAGACACTGCACGTGAGAAACGACGACAACCCCGAACAGGTCCTCACCTTTTCTCTGCAGGGGGCAGAAGTAGGAGCAGACCCCCTCCCCCAGGATGTGGTACGAATTGCCTATAAAGACGAAGGAGGTCGTCTGGTTGCTACTCGTGTCATGAATCTTACCCGCCAAAAGGAGATTGGTGCACGAGGTTCCGGCGGACACTAATATCCTGCCCCTGGCGTCGTTCCCCGCATGGGCAATCTACATCGCTGCCAGTAGCGGTCTACATATCTTCCGGTGAGCAATCGAGCACTCAGAATCTCTCTATCTCACCCCTAAGGAATGCCTGGGCAAAGAAAAGAGGACTTGCATCAGTATCCATGAGCATGTCGAGCTGACGTGAGCATAGGGTGAGGCGTCCCATGTCGACAAGCCGTGCGCAAATAAACGCCTTGTCGTATTTCTCCAGTCTAGCAACAAGAAAGTCATGTCGACTTTGAACCTTAAAATCGAGTTTGCTCAGGACCTCTGAAAGGAACCTTACGCGACGAGCCCTTCGTTCAATGCCTGCGCCTCCACCGGCAAATCTAAAATGTATGTAATTCTTGTTTTCGCTCTCACCGCAATACACATCAACTGTAGAAAAATGGTAGCCTGCCTTTGTGGTAAAATTCATATATGTGTCCGAAATGACCGCATAGGAGACGCTGCCGACTCTTTGGACCTGGGCAGGTGGAGCAGCCATACTTTCGCCAATGACCGAAAGAAAACCTTTGGCACTGATATTCCTTGGTTGATCCCATCTGATCCTTTGATCAAGAAGACCCTCTAGAAAAGCTCTCATAGGGGTAGAACGCACGTCCTCAGGCCGAAGATACGAGGCAGCTCGCGCCTTTTCGTCTATTCCTTCTCCTACGTCGAACACACGAATCTCAATGGGAAGTGGAACCTCAAGCTTCAACGAGTGTTCCCTGTCAGTAGATGCGGCATCACCGAACCGAAACATCACCTCGTACACCTTCTCATGGACGAATCTCACAATATCGTGAAGCGATTGGCAGCCTTCTGGTGTGAAGTCAGGTGACGAAGGATCCGTAAGGTTAAGAGGCGTCACGTATCTTGCGATGCGCCTTAGGTGTCGGACGACGGGCGATTCGGCCAGCGAGGCTTTCACAAGGGGCCTGGCGAGGAGTTCGTTTACGGTCCCGCTATAAACGCTGCACATATTCGCGACGACAGTGACAGGCATCCCAGGTTTCAGTACGGAAGTTGCTCCTTCCATTCCCACGATCGCTGGCACTCCGAATTCTCGGGCCAGTATGGCCATATGGCCTGTCGGAGAGCCAACGTCAGTAACGATGGCTGCACATTTACTCATCACCCGTGAGAAGGTAGGAGAGGAATGACGGGCGACAAGTACGGCATCCTCAGGGAATCGGTCAAGATCGCTATCGCTGCGCACCAGAAAGACGCGGCCTGCTCCTACACCGAAGCCTGCTGCATATCCTCCTTGGATAAGAGGGGCTTGATCGAATGCTACTTCGTGCAGTCGTTCTTCTTCAATATGGGGCAGAACCATGGGTCGAGTTTGTAGAATATATAATTCATCTGATGCATCGATAAGCCACTCTGTGTCCTGGGGAGCGCCAAAGTGCTGCTCGAGCCTTCGAGCAATATGTACCAAGGTCAACAGTTCGGATTCTTCGAGCATATCAGATCGAGGCATACGCTGTGTGTCGCCCAAGGTAACGACCAGTTCTTCAGCCCCTCCTTTGCCAGATGCAATGGCCACAGACAAACCTGATGTTACACTTATTACCACACGGTCTGCCCCAGGGTCGGCAAAATCTCGGGAAAACATGATGCCACTGCATCGAGGTTCTAACATAAGCATACAGCCTACTGCCATGATCGAATCGCCAAAGGCAAGGCCTCGTTCATATCGATACGTTACCGCAGCAGGCTTGTAAGGGCTTGCAATAACAGTGCGATAGGCATCCAATAGTACGTCTCTCATCACGAATAACTCAGTATAGTATTGTCCTGCATGGGATGCTGTACTGTCCTCGCCTACCGCACTCGAGCGCATGGCAACAGGTGCAGCAGCGTTTCCAACTAGCCCATCGTAAGCGCTGTATATAGCCTCTCCTACCTCGGATGGGATGGAGGCTGAAAGAATAGATGCCTGCACCTGTCTGCACGCATGGTCAAGCGAATGGGGCCCGTAAAGCTCCAAAATCCCTTCAAGCTTGATAACGCTATCCCACAGTTCGTTCGACGACATGATTTTTGCGAAGGCTGGCGTGGTAATTACGAAGCCTTTTGGCACATGCAACCCTAAAGACTGTACTTCTCCCAGGTTGGCCATCTTTGTACCGACCAAGGCCGCATCCTTACTACGGACCTCTGCAAGAGGCAGTACGAGAGGTCCAGGTGGTACGTTGCGTGGGCTCGCGTACTCCTGCTCTATCTCTGCGTTGATTCTACCTAGTGTGTCATAGAGTCTTCGATATCGGCCATCTGCTAACTGGTTGAGATTCTTTACCATCATCACTATGTCAAGGGTGGTCCTTTGGAGCCCTTGATAAATAGGTTCTATGGCAAAAGGGGTATGGCCTGAAAGCTTGTCTTCGATATCAGCTATCAACTTGAGTACACTATCATTAAGTGCCAGGCACTCCTTAAAACGACTGTACATCAATTTGAATTTCTCTGAACGAGGCAGTACCTGCTCAGTATCCTTGCCACCGCCTCGAATACCACGAAAGGCAGACTTAAGGCGCGAGCCAATCGTCTTGGTCTTATTTGCTGGTTTCTCGCTCATACTCGTTCAAGCGGGTCTTCACCAGGAGAGCGTCATCATGACAGCCGAATAGCCTTGCCAGTGCGTGCAGATGCATATGCTGCATCGAGAATGCGCATGATCATTGCTCCGTGTGCGCCATCAGGGCTCGGCGTCGTCTCGTTGATGATTGACTGGATGAATGCCTCCATTTGCAGGTCGTACATGCCCTGCTCACAGTGATCTTTGCGGTCAGGCAGGACCGGTCGAAACACCCCATGTGCTGTACCTACCTGGTAGTGTAGTTCCGCAGGGAATATTCTGCCGTACCCCTCGGTACCAAACACCTGTGTCGCCGCTTCGGGTCCATCCATGTAAGGATGCCACCATCCACTCTCGACCAGCGAAACTGTCCCTCCGGCCCATTCAATCATGACAACCCCTGTGTCGTCTACATCGTAAGGGCCATAGAAGGTTCCAATCTTCGCATATACAGAGATAGGTTCAGGGTCACCAAGGAGGTAACTCGCCGTATCAATCGCGTGAACGCCCATATCAATCAAGGCACCACCACCGGCCTCCTTTTTCTTCGTGAACCAGCCCATGGGCCCCCAATGCACATGGATCCCATAACCCTTGGTTTTTGTGATCCTTCCAAGCCTACCCGATGCAATCACATCATGGAGGTAACGCACTTCAGTATCGAACCGCCACATGTGTCCTATTTGGAGGTATCGCTTTGCCTGCGATGCAGCCTGAACCATCCTGCGGGCCTCAGCATAGTTCATTGCCATCGGCTTTTCCACGAGTACGTGCTTGCCGTGACGTAAGGCATCTATTGCCTGTGGGGCGTGCAGAAAGTTGGGTGTCGCAATAACCACTGCATCTATGTCTGAGGCTCGCGTAATACGCGAGGGATCTGTTGTCGTCACAGGCACAGTGAACTGAGAGCAGAACCGTTCGAGGGACGCCTGTGTTCGGCTCGCTGCTGCCACTAGAACTGCTTGAGAACACGCATTAATTGCACGTGCGTGGTAGTCCCCAATAAACCCACATCCAATAAGACCCACACGAACAGTAGTACTCATGACTGCATCCTCCGGCCTGGAATCATTGTCATTGGAAATTATAAAGGTAAAATAGCCTCGTGTAAAAGGAGTTACGGCCCTCAGGTAAGATACTGTATTCTGTGGTGACAACATGCAATGAAATCTCATGACACACCCGACCGATCTTCTGTAGATTACGACCAAGCCCTGGCGCTCATCCGCGAGCATGTTGCTCCCTTGAACAAGGAATCAGTACCACTCCACAAAGCACTAGGAAGGATACTCGCACAAGACATATATGCGAGAGTTAATGTGCCTTCCGTGGACACTGCCCTCAGAGATGGTTACGCACTGGCGTGTTCGCAGTCCCAAGCGGTGATTGCAAGAAACAAGCTCCTATGTGTGAAGGTGATTGGCAGTGTGGTAGCCGGTCAACATCCTCCAGCAGGACTGCCACCGAATACTGCACTTGAGGTAACAACAGGGGCACCAGTGCCACGGGATGCATATGCGGTGGTAGAACAGGAACGCTGTCAAAGGGACAAGGATCGTCTGTTCGTAGTGGGTCCGATAACCAAAGGCCAGCACATACGTGCTGTAGGGGCAGATATTGCCATCGGGATGCACATTGGCAGAAAGGGACAGAGACTGACCGCTGGCCTTCTCGCCAGAATCGCCTCGGCTGGTCACAGTCATGTTCAGACGGTTAAAGTGCCGACCGTTGGGGTGCTTGCCACTGGCGACGAGCTTGTAGAGCCTGGAGCACGCCTGAGGCCTGGACAGGTTTATACCTCAAACACAGTAACTATTGGAGGATGGCTCGATCGGTATGTCACAAGAATAATCGTTGCGAGAAGTAAGGACCGCTGCGCTCACATTGAGAGGAACGTAGCCAACCTGATAGCGCGCTCAGAGGTCCTCATTATCACTGGAGGAACGTCTAGGGGCCATACTGACAAGGTCAAGTCAGTGCTCGAGGCAATGGGATGGAGCACGGTGTTTTCCGGAGTCAAGATACGGCCCGGTATGTCTACGGCATTTGGAATGCTACGGAACCGGCCTGTTGTATGCCTACCAGGAAGTCCAACAGCATGCGAGATCTCCTTCTTGACCATTGCTCTTCCGATCGTGCTTCACACGGCAGGATGGACAGGACTACCGTTTTGTATCGTGCGAGCACGAGCTGCGGAATATATCATAGACGAGCATGTGCATTGGAGACGGTTCAAGTATGCGTGCCTCTTTCAAGATGCCCGAAGTATTCCTTGTGTCGTTCAAGGCCGATTCGATACATCCATGGAAGCAATGTCCAGTGGCACATGTCTACTCGTGCTACCAGAAGGTCTACGGTGTGCAAGAAAGGGTCGGTACCTAGACGTGTACGTATTCATCTAACTCCTCGTCTTCATTCGTCACTGGCGAGGCGGCCTTTGAACTACTGCTGTGTGGGCATAGCTGTTCCCTGGTGAGGAGCTGGCTTGCGTTCCCATTTCTTTTTTTCTTCTGGAAAGCTTGTATTGAACGTGTAGCTTCTTACGGTCCCGTCCTTGTTGAAATATATTACCAGGTCCTTGGTCTTGGTTTCTCCAAAAAGTGTGTACCGGTAGTATCCATACGACCATGTCATAAGTCCAGAATCCACCCCTGCACGGAATGGCTCGCCAAGGACGGTGCGAACCTCTTTTCTTGTGGTCTTGTTCGGGACAATCCATGAGAAATCATTGGAGATAAAATCTCTGCCGATGGTAATGCAGCCACAGAGCACACTGCAACATGCTGCCATCCATATGATGTGACGCTGTACGCGCATATCTCATCCTCCAGTCATCTCTGCTGCCAATGAGCTACTATACCAGCAACGTAGTGCCTTCTATTAGCAGCCATGGGTACCTCGTGTCAACCGTTAGACCCCATGGCACAGCCTTACGGGGGCAACCAAACGTTGTCTTTTAGTGCGAAAATGGCTATGTACGTTGCGCAGGACATAGATCGAACTCAATGTGTAGATAGAATGAGGTATCGCAATGCGGAGGCCACTGTACGTTCCTACTGGTGATCGGCCTATGCGGGTAGCAGCCTTCATGTCTGGGTCTGGCACAAACCTCGAAAAGATCCTCAGCCATCAACAAAGGTTGGAGAGCATGACCGGACGCTCACCATACGAGGTAGTGCTCATTGTCACCGACAATCCGTTGAGCAGGGCATCCACTATCGCGGCGTCGAATGGCATCCCACTTGTAGAGCTCGATATCGACGCATTTTATCGCATGCATGGAAAAACAACCAAGCGAGACCTCTCGTTGCGGCCTGCATTCGACCGTATGCTTCTCGAACGCCTCACGCCTTTTGCGGTGGACGTCATAGTGTTGGCAGGATATATGAGCATCATTACGTACCCGTTACTTGAC